>R18__coassemble_1171_pt1 | contig 105934 bp, 96 predicted proteins | sample R18__metabat2_low_PE_054 | metagenome-assembled genome bin R18
GGTTATTAGGAAAATAATTATATAATAATGTTCTCTTATATTACAAATATAAGAAATAAACGGTCTATTTTGTAAATATACCGTTTATTTTTGTAATATCTGAAATTTGTATTTATGATAAACTAATCATTAGAATACGAGTATCCATAAAGCCATAAATAGCAAGTTAGCTAAAGCTATAGGCATAAGTATTTTCCATTCTAATTTTAGAAGTTGGTCAATACGCAGACGCGGAAACGACCAACGAACCCAGAATGCCATAAATACACAGAATGCTGTTTTTGCAAAGAACCATATTACGGGTGGAATATAATCCATTACAGCGTTGAAGCTGTCGAGCCCAGGTATGTGTAATGGTTGCCAACCTCCGAGAAACATTGTGCTTGCTACAGCAGCTATAATGAATGCATTAAGGTATTCAGCCAGATAGAAGAATCCGAATGTGATACCAGAGTATTCAGTATGATAACCTGCAGTCAACTCCGATTCAGCCTCAGGCATATCAAACGGTCCTCTGTTTGTCTCGGCATGTCCTGCTATCAGGTATATTACAAAGGCAATGAAAGCAGGAATGCCACCTTTGAATATAAACCACGCATCGCCCTGTTGTTCTACTATTTGCGACAGTTGCATAGTGCCTGATAGCATTACTATCGTCATCAGAGAAAGACTGATAGATAGTTCATAACTAATCAATTGTGCTCCTGCACGCATTGCTCCTACCATAGTATACTTGCTGTTTGAAGCCCAGCCTGCCAGCATTATACCTACTACTCCGAGTGAGGAGACTGCCAAAAGATAGAATACTCCGATGTTGAAATCCACTGCGTGTAGCCCTTTGTCGAAAGGTATTGCTCCGAATGTCAGCAATGAAGCGATGATAACGAGGAATGCCGCCAAACGAAATAGGAAGTTGTCAGACCTATTGAGCGGAATAATCTCTTTTAAGAGGATTTTGAACATATCGGCTACTGGCTGTAGTATTCCCCAAGGTCCTACGCGGTTTGGTCCCAGACGGCATTGAAAGTAGGCGCAAACCTTTCTTTCTGCCAAAATCAGTATCAACGCAAGGACAGCATAAGCCGTAAGAATCAAAATTCCCACCAATACAAATTCTATAGTCAAAGCCAACCACTCTGGCATATTCGACATTAGAAATGTATTAATCCATTCTGTAATTACATTAAAATGAAACATAAATATCTTCTAAATTTTTTATTCAAAAACAATAAATTATCTATCAATACAAGGAATAACATAGTCAAGCGAACCGCCGAGCATAATAAGGTCGGCAATTTTGTGCTTAGGCGCTATGTGAGTCAGCGCATTTACCAATACCATAGACGGACTACGGAATTTGACACGGTATGGATATTTGTCTCCACGCGAATTGATGTATACAGAGAAATCACCTCTCGCATTTTCTACTCTCTGATAGTACTCACCCTCAGGAAGTTTTATGATAGCCTTAGTCTTAGCACAGAAATCTCCTGCAGGTATGTTATCTATAAGTTGCTCAATGATTTGTAGAGATTGCTCTATTTCGTCCAAACGAATCATATAGCGGTCGAATGTCATACCCTCTTCTCTACGAAGTGTCTCGAACTTCACCTTATCGTATGCAGCGTAAGGAGCGATTTTCCTAATATCGCAATCCCAGCCAGAAGCACGACCTACTGGTCCTGTAGCTCCTATTGTAATGGCAGTCTCTTTTGTGAGTTTGCCTACACCGTTCATACGATTTGTAGCTATAGGATTACCTGTGAAAAGTAGATGATGCTCGCGAAGCATTTTTCGCATATAAGGTATAAACTCTTTTATCTTCTTCTGAAACTCAGGGTGAATATCCCACATTACGCCACCTATAGTAGAGTAGTTGGCCATAAGACGACCTCCACAAGTCTGCTCAAAGATGTCCATAATCTTTTCTCTATCACGCATACCGTATACAAATGCTGTGATAGCACCCATATCCATTGTCATCGCTCCCCAACCTAGTAGGTGTGAGGCTATACGAGTCAGCTCGTCTAAAATAGTACGGATATAATGTGCTCTTTCTGGGACTTCCAGTTCTAATCCTTTTTCTACAGCAAGACATACTGCGTGGCGATTTATAGTGCCAGAAAGGTAGTCTAAACGGTCTGTAAGGTGAAGTATTTGTGGGTAGGTATAAGCTTCGCTCATCTTCTCTATACCGCGGTGTATGTATCCGAAGTTAGGGTCTACTTTTTTGATGATTTCTCCATCTAGAGCTACGCGTAGGTGAAGTACTCCGTGTGTAGCAGGGTGCTGAGGTCCGAAGTTTATTACATAATCATCTTTCCCAAACACACTCTTTTTATCTTTATTTAGCTCGTTGAGGTCGAGTATAGGAAGCTCCTCCATTTTGTCGAGGTCTTCGTTTTCGAGCGGTACTGGATTTACGAGTGGACTGCTATCGTAGTTTTTCCTCAAAGGATATCCACGCCAATCTTGTCGTAAGAACAGCCTACGCATATCCTCATTGCCTACAAAACGAATGCCGAAAAAGTCATGTGCCTCTCTTTCGTACCAGCGAGCAGAATCCCAAAGGTCTGTTACTGTGTCGAATTTTGGGTTGTCTAAATCTGTGGTCTTTGTCTCGAGTAGAAGCACAACCTCCATTTCTGTGCTTGGCGACATATTATATATTACGCCAAACCCATCTGTATAGTCCATACCGATTATATCGCGTAGGAAATCGAATTTCAATATATCATTTTGGCGGAGAGTTTGTGCCACTTTTTTTAGGTTGTCTTTCTCTACAACAACCCTTACAAAACCATTTGTTTCAGCTACCTCTACGCTTGTAATTTGTCCTAAAAGTTTCTCTAAATTTTTATTCATTTGTCTCTGAAATTTATTTAGTGTGTTAAACTCTGCTACCTTGTGGGATTCTTTGTTCTTTTCCTAAAGAGAAAAATTCCTGCACCTTGATTTTGCGGCTGAGCTGCATCATACCGTATATAATAGCGTCAGGTCTTGGAGGACAGCCTGGGATGTAAACATCTACTGGTACAATCTGGTCGATACCCATTACTGTGTGATACGACTTTTTGAAAGGTCCGCCAGAGATAGCACAACTTCCAGCAGCGATAACATATTTAGGCTCAGCCATCTGGTCGTATAGTCTTTTTAGTACAGGAGCCATCTTATGTACTATTGTGCCGAAACAGAATACCACATCGGCTTGGCGAGGCGAGTTTCGAGTTACCTCCCAGCCGAAACGAGCAAAGTCGTAGCGAGCAGCTCCAAGACTCATAAATTCGATACCGCAACACGAAGTGGCAAATGTAAGTGGCCATACAGAATTGCTTCGCCCCCAGTTTATCAGGTCGTCAAGTTTGCCGATAGCTACATTTACACCATTTTCTTGTAGCTGCTTTACATAGCCCTCAAGGTACTCATTGTCCTTGAAGTCGGCAGTAGTCATATTCTTAATTTTAATGTCTTTTACTTCCATTCTAAATCCCCCTTTTTCCAAGCATAAATTAGACCAAGTGCCAGAATAAAGATGAAAAACGAAACTAAAATCAGTCCGTTTACACCCAATCCTGCAAAAATAGTTGCCCAAGGAAACAACATTACGGCTTCTACATCAAACACCAAAAACAGAATGGCGATAAGATAGTAGCCCACTCTAAACTGAGCCCACGATTTACCTCGAGTAGGAATACCACTCTCGTAAGGCTCACCTTTTACTGTATTGTATGATTTGGGCGAAAGCCAGATAGCAAGTACCATAGCCGCCACTACCATAAACACAGCAGTAACTAATACCACTAAAAATAATGCTGAGTTAGTCATAAACATTTATTTTATTAAAATTTATTTCTCTAATCAAACTTTATAGCCAAAGTGGCTATATAAAACGAACAATCTGCAAAGTTATTAAAATTAGTCAAACTCGCCAAATAAAAATGATTGCAAGTAGTGTGTGTTTTTTTTAATGTGTTGTGTTTCAGTTGGTTGTTGTTTTGTGTGGCGTGATATGTGTTTTTTGTGGTAAAAAACGATAATTTTGTTAACCGTATTAAATAAAAGACTAACTTTGCAGGTTGAAAAATCGTAGTAAAAATTATGCTTCATAATAAGACAGTAATATATACCTCTGGCACATTTGATTTGTTTCATTATAACCATTTGAAGATGATAAACTATGCCCGTGGGCTTGGTGATATTCTGATTGTAGGGGTGTCTACCGACGAGTTGGTAGAGTCTTATAAATCAAAGCCTGCAATTCCTTTCGAGGAGCGAAAGAGCATTATTGAGGCTCTAAAAGCACCTGATGTAGTAATTCCACAACATACTCTTGATCATACAGAGATTGTGAAAAAACTCAATATAGATGCCTTTGTGGTAGGTGATGATTGGACTGGTCGCTATGATTATCTCAAAGAACTTGGTGTAGATGTGTTTTATTTTCCTTATGGACGAGGTGTCTCTACCTCTAATCTTAAGAAGAATATCCACGATTCGTTTGAGACGAACAAGGGGCAACATAAAGACAAACCAACTTTGCATTAAGATACAATAAATGAAAAATAAAGCATTGGTAGTAGGAGGTAGCAATGGTATAGGGCTTGCTATGGTAGGCTTGCTTGCTGAAGAGTATGAGCAGGTAGTAGTAGTAGACAAAACTCCTCCTTTTTTTGCTTTGCCTGACAATGCTGTATTTTGTCAGTTTGACCTTACATACGATGATTATTCTTTGTTTGACGCCCATTTAGACTCGTCATTGGTATTCGTATCTGCTGGTTTTGGGCGGTTATCTCTATTTGAGGATATTAAAGAGGAGGATATTTCGTTGTATTTTGGAGTAAATACCATTCCAGTAATGCGTTTAGCCAAAAAGTTTTATCATAAGTTACTATCTACTACAGAGGATTTCTATTTTGGAGTAATGGTAAGCATCGCTGGATTTATTTCTTCTCCGTTCTTCTCTGTGTATGGTGCTACCAAAGCAGCTTTGAAGATTTTTATAGAGAGTGTGAATGTAGAGTTGGAGAAATCGGAGTCAGTAAATCGTATACTCAATATATCTCCAGGGGCGGTAAAAGGCACTAAGTTTGACGGAGCAGAGCAGCAAGACCTTTCTGACGCAAGATGTTTGGCTGAGGAGATACTGAAAAACTTGTATTGTAAGAATGACCTATTTATCCCTAAATACGAGGAGATATTTCGTAATGTCTTGGAGCGGTATCACGCAGATTTCAGGGCAGAAGGACGGCATAGTTATGACTATAAAGTGCAGAGCGGTAGGGTAAAGTTCAAACAGTAAAATTATTAAACACTATCTGATAAATGAAAGAAAATCAACCCAAAACAAAGACATTTGAGGATTCTTTGAAGCTACTTGAAATAGAGAATGTCTTTGATAGAAAAATATACCGTCCTCTGGCATACCGTGTGGCACTGCCGCTATCATATACCTCAATTACTCCTAATGCTGTTACTATAGTATCGATTTTTATAGGAGTTTTTGCAGGTCTATTTTTTTATTATCAAAATATATGGATAAATCTTTTAGGTTTCGCTATACTGCTTTTTGCTAATTTGTTGGATTGTGTCGATGGTCAATTGGCTCGTTTGACAGGTATCAAGTCGGAGGTAGGGCGTATTCTCGATGGCTTGGCGGGCGATTTTTGGTTTATTTCGATATATGTGTGTATAGCCTTAAGGCTTTCATTTGAACTCGATTCTTCTACTACAGCTTGGGCTATGGCTTGGGCAGCGGGGCTTTCAAACCTCGTGCAGGCTAATATAACAGACTATTATAAGACAGCACATCTATACTTTACATCCAAGAAAAAAGGTGCAGAGTTTGAGTCGCTTGATAAGATAAAGGCTCGCTATAACGATATGCCTCGTGGTATCAACAAACTACTTTATCGCCTATATATTTATTATACATATTTGCAAACAATGGTTACTCCGCAGTTGCAGAAACTTCTATCTCGCCTATGGAGTCGTTATGGAGATGATTTTCCCGAAGATATTCGCCTTAGGCTTAGAGAAAAAAGTAAGCAGATAATGCCTTATATCAATCTTACAACATTCAATTGGCGTTCGGTTTATCTATTATTTGCTATAATTATTCAGCAACTTTGGGTATATCTCTTGATAGAATTTTTTTTATTGAACATATTCCTATTGATAGCTATATTCAGACATGAAAGAAATTGTAAAGAGTTTCAGGTCTAACTCTTTTTCTACTGGTAAACTAATGTTATAAAAACTATTTTAGAAAAGACTATGTCAGTTCACGCTTTAGAAGATAATAGAAAAGTTACCACCTTTAGGCTTAGCGAGATGAAGCAACGCGGAGAAAAAATCTCTATGCTTACAGCCTATGATTATACTATGGCAGGTATTATAGATCGTGCAGGTATAGATGTAATACTTGTAGGCGATTCTGCCTCGAATGTAATGGCTGGAAATGTTACTACTTTGCCTATGACATTAGAGCAGATGATTTATCATGGCAAATCTGTTATGAAGGCCGTAAGGCGTGCTTTGGTAGTAGTAGATATGCCTTTCGGTACATATCAGGGAAATTCAAAAGAGGCTGTTGCTTCGGCTATTCGTGTAATGAAAGAGACTCACGCAGATTGTATCAAACTTGAGGGTGGTGCAGAGGTGCTTGAGAGCATTCAGAGGATACTATCGGCAGGGATTCCTGTGATGGGGCATCTCGGACTTATGCCACAGTCTATCAATAAATATGGTACATACGCTGTGCGTGCTACGGAAAGCGATGAGGCTGAAAAACTTATCGAAGATGCTAAAATGCTGGAGAGAGCAGGGTGTTTTGCTCTTGTGTTGGAGAAGATTCCTGCCAAACTCGGAGAGCATATTTCCAAAGAGCTTCGTATTCCTGTAATTGGTATTGGTGCGGGAATGACAGATGGGCAGGTACTTGTATTGCACGATATGCTGGGAATGACGCAAGATTTTTCGCCTCGTTTTCTACGCCGATATGCAGACCTCAATGGAATTATGACAGAAGCTGTGCAGAACTACATAGCCGATGTTAAAAACTCCGATTTCCCTAACGAGCAGGAGCGGTACTGATTCTCTTAAAAATAAATCATCTAACTATATAAAAATAAAAAGCAATGAAGTGATTAAAATCGCTATTCATTGCTTCTTTTTTTATTTGTTATGTGAAAAAATATAATTGTTTGTGTAGAGTTTGTTTTACTTTACTTCATAAAAAAGCACCAGATAAATTCAAACCTGGTGCTTTTTTTTGTAAACTATATGTATTTTAGTTTTTTAGCCACTTGTCGAGCCATTTAGAGAATGTGCGTTGCCATAGAATACTGTTTTGTGGCTGCAATACCCAGTGATTCTCGTCAGGGAAGATTAGTAGTTCTGCAGGTACTCCGCGGAGTTTGGCTGCGTTGAATGCCGCCATTCCTTGTGAAGCCAAGATACGATAATCTTTCTCTCCGTGTATTACGAGGATTGGAGTATCCCACTTGTCCACGAACTTATGAGGTGAATTGGCATATGATTTCTGAGCCACAGCATTATTTTTGTCCCAATAAGCACCGCCGAGGTCCCAGTTTACAAACCACATCTCTTCGGTCTCGAGATATTGTTGTTCGAAGTTGAACATACCATCGTGGGCTATAAAAGCCTTGAATCGTTTCTGATGATGACCAGCGAGCCAGAATACAGAGTATCCTCCAAACGAAGCGCCTACGCAACCTAGGCGTTCGCTATCTACATAAGGCTCACGGCAGAGGTCGTCAATAGCAGTCAAGTAGTCTTTCATACACTGTCCACCGTAGTCGCCACTAATCTGTTCGAGCCACTCTTGTCCGAAGCCATACAATCCACGGCGATTTGGAGCAATTACTATGTAGCCATACGAAGCCATTACTTGGAAGTTCCAGCGGTAGCTCCAAAATTGGCTTACTGGAGTTTGAGGTCCGCCCTCACAGAAAAGTACTGTAGGGTATTTCTTATTTGGGTCGAAATTAGGCGGATATATTACCCAAGATAGCATATCTTTATTGTCGGTAGTCTTTGCCCAACGAGGCTTTACTTCACATTTTGCTACTTGGTCTAATATGTGCTTATTCTCTTCAGTCAATTGTTTTTGTTCGCCTGTTGAAGGATCGATAGAGTAGAGGTCGTTAGGAGACTCCATTGAGTGTCTTGCTCCTATAAGTTTGTCGCCCGCTAAAGCTAAAGATTCGTAATCGTGTTGTCCTTTGGTAATCTGTGATATTTGTTTAGTCTCAATATCTGCCACATAAGCCTGTATCTCTCCGTGCCAAACGCTCAATAGATAGATTTTTTTATCGTCAGAATTCCAGATGAAAGACTCTACGCTTTGGTCCCAACCGTCTGTCAAGTCTATACGCTCGCGAGTTGCCAAGTCGAGTAAAATCAAGCGATTCTTGTCAGACTCGCACCCATCGTGTTCCATTGATTGGAAAGCGATGCGTTTTCCGTCATTAGAAAAGGCTGGGTTGATATCATATCCCATCATTCCTTCTGTCAGATTCTCTGTCTTACCTGTAGCCAACTCGTATAAGTAGATGTCTGAATTAGTAGATAGAGCATACTCCAAACCAGTCTTTTTACGGCAGGTATAAGCAATGAATTTTCCGTCAGGCGACCAAGCTAACTGCTCTGCTCCGCCAAATGGCTTCATAGGACTTTCGTAAGGCTCTCCCTCGAGTATATCTTTTATATTAGAAATTTTCTTGCCGTCAAAATCTGCTACAAAAGTATGAGGTACTGTTTCTACCCATTCATCCCAGTGTTTATACATAAGGTCGTCGACCACTACTCCTGTAGCTTTGGGTAGGTCTGGATATGTATCTACAGTGCGTTCGCCATATTTTACATCAGATACAAACATTATCTTATCTCCTTGTGGCGAATACTCGAAGTCGTTGATTCCTCCTTCGTAGTCTGTTATTTGTACTCTATCTGTTCCGTCAGGATTCATCTCCCATATCTGCGAGGAGCCACCTTCAGATGTTAGAAATGCAATTTTAGTGTCGCCTTTTACCCATTTCGCAGCATTTTCCGATTTTACTGTTTTTGTAATTTGCTTATTGTCTGAGCCGTCCGCATTCATTACGAAAAGTTCGCGATTGCCTTTGTTTTGCTCCAAATCGTAGTATGTTACGCCGTATACTACTTTTTTGCCGTCAGCGGATACTTTAGCGTCACTTACTCTACCTAAAGCCCACATAGCTTCAGGAGTCAATACTCCTTGTTCTACTTTCATTTTTGACTTCTCAATCAATTTGCCCTCTTCTGCATTTTGCGATTTAGTGCCTCCACACGCTATCGCTCCTAAGGCTATAGCCATAATTGATAATGATTTAATGAATTTCATAAAACTCTATTTATTTTATTATAAAAAACGATATTATACTAACTTTTCGTATAGATTCTTTGGATTTACAGCCTTAGATACAATTCCGTGAAGTTCGCTAATTGAGATACGCTCTTGTTCCATAGAGTCGCGGTGGCGGATTGTGACAGTTTGGTCCTCCAAAGTCTGATGGTCTATCGTAATGCAGAAAGGAGTACCTATAGCGTCTTGACGACGATAGCGTTTGCCTATACTATCTTTCTCGTCGTAGGTAGTGCGGAAATCAAACTTCAGCATATTCATTATCTCTTTTGCTTTCTCAGGCAGACCATCTTTTTTAAGTAATGGAAGTATAGCCACTTTGTTTGGGGCAAGTACCGCAGGCAGGTGAAGCACTACACGCATATCGCCTCCTTCGAGTTGTTGCTCTTCATAACTTGCAGCCATAATTGATAAGAACATTCTATCCACACCTATAGATGTCTCTATTACATAAGGTACATAGTTCTCGTTCAACTCTGGGTCGAAGTATTTTATGTTTTTGCCTGAATGCTTCTCGTGTTGTGATAGGTCGAAGTCTGTACGACTGTGTATACCCTCTACCTCTTTGAATCCAAATGGCATTTCAAACTCAATATCGGTAGCGGCATTGGCGTAGTGAGCAAGTTTTTCGTGGTCGTGAAAGCGATATTTGTAGTCTCCCAATCCTAATGCTCTATGCCACTTCATGCGGAACTCTTTCCAATACTCAAACCACTTCATCTCCTCTCCCGGGCGAACAAAGAATTGCATCTCCATTTGCTCAAACTCTCTCATTCGGAAGATAAATTGGCGTGCTACAATCTCGTTTCTAAAAGCTTTACCTATTTGTGCTATGCCGAATGGTATCTTCATCCTACCTGTCTTTTGCACATTTAGAAAATTTACAAATATACCTTGTGCCGTCTCAGGACGAAGGTATATTTTTGTAGCACCATCAGCCACTGAACCTATTTCTGTAGAAAACATTAGGTTAAATTGGCGAACATCAGTCCAATTCTTTGTCCCAGATATAGGGCAGGCTACTTCGTAGTCTATGATTATTTGCTTTAAGTCCTCCAAGTCATTGTCATTCATTGCTTTTGCAAATCTATCTTGGAGTTCTTTCTTTTTGCGTTCGTTCTCTAAAACTCGTGGATTTGTCTGGCAAAACATATCTCGGTCGAAATTTTCTCCAAACTTTTTGGCTGCCTTCTCTACCTCTTTCTCTATTTTTGCTTCAAATTTTGCAATAACATCTTCTATAAGGACATCAGCTCGATAGCGTTTCTTGCTGTCTTTATTGTCGATTAGAGGGTCATTGAAAGCATCTACATGACCAGAGGCTTTCCATGTGGTAGGGTGCATAAATATAGCAGTGTCTATACCTACAACATTGTCATTCAGCATAGTCATCGCTCCCCACCAGTAGTTCTTTATATTATTTTTAAGTTCTACTCCCATCTGTCCGTAGTCATAGACTGCGGCAAGTCCGTCATAAATATCGCTTGAAGGGAATACAAATCCGTATTCTTTGCAGTGAGATATAAGTTTTTTGAAAATTTCGTCTTGTGAAGCCATATTTTTTATAGTTGTTTTGTAAAATATCTTGCAAAGGTAATGAAAAAATAGATAAAAGCGAAAAAACTTATAACTTATTGTTTGTCAATTCAAAAAAAAGTATTACCTTTGCAATCCGTTTTGAGTAGGATGGTTTGTTCGCTGTTCTCAAGCGGAGTTTTTTAGCGATTGGTGCTTTGGGATTGTGTTCTGAGGCGTTCTTTTGCTGAATATAATGTTTTGAAAGATGAGAATTTATTTATTATATATTTTAATTAAAAAATGTCAGTACGTAAATTAAATCCCGTAACACCGGGTCAGAGACACAAGATTATTGGCATGTTCGACACAATTACTTCGAGCAAGCCAGAGAAATCTCTCGTGTTTGGCTACAGCAAAACCGGTGGACGCAACAATCAAGGTAAAATGACAATGCGTTACATTGGTGGCGGGCACAAGAGAAAGTACAGAGTAATTGACTTCAGGCGTACTAAAGACGGCATTCCAGCCGTTGTTAAAAGCATCGAATACGATCCAAATCGTTCGGCTCGTATCGCTCTACTTTATTATGTCGATGGAGAGAAGGCGTACATTCTTGCACCTAACGGCTTGCAAGTTGGACAACAGTTACTCTCGGGAGCAGAAGCAGCACCAGAAGTTGGTAATGCACTTCCTTTGGAGAATATTCCTCTTGGTACGATTGTTCATAATATTGAACTTCGTCCTAAACAAGGCGCAGCCCTTGTTCGCTCCGCAGGAACTTTTGCTCAGATTACATCGCGCGAGGATAAGTATGTTATCGTAAAATTACCTTCGGGTGAGACTCGCAAGATTTTAGGCACATGTAAGGCTACAGTTGGTAGCGTTGGTAACTCAGATCATTCTTTGGAGAAGTCTGGAAAGGCAGGTCGCAAACGCTGGTTGGGTATCCGTCCACGCGTTCGTGGTGTGGCTATGAACCCAGTAGATCACCCAATGGGTGGTGGTGAAGGTCGTGCATCAGGCGGACACCCTCGTTCAAGAAAAGGTCTGTTGGCTAAGGGTAAGAAGACTCGTGCTCCTAAGAAGGCATCGAGCCAATACATTATTGAAAGAAGAAAAAAATAACGGTTAAAAAGGAGTAAATAAATTATGAGTCGTTCATTGAAAAAAGGACCCTATATCAACCTGAAACTCGAGAAAAAAATTCTTGCCATGAATGAGAGCAACAAGAAGACTGTTGTGAAAACTTGGGCAAGAGCATCGATGATTTCACCTGACTTTGTAGGTCATACTGTAGCAGTGCATAACGGAAATAAATTTATCCCAGTATACGTTACTGAAAATATGGTAGGACACAAACTCGGCGAGTTTGCTCCAACGCGTATCTTTAGAGGTCACGGAGGTAAAAAGAAATAACCGTTTGGATTTTTTAATCTATTAAAAGTAAAATTGAATTATGGGTAAAAGAAAAAGAATATCTGCCGATAATAGAAAAGAGGCTAAAAAGACACAGTACTTTGCAAGACTTGTGGGCGTGCCTACATCTCCTCGCAAGATGCGTCTTTTAGCAGACCTTATCCGTGGCGTTGATGTGAATAAAGCTTTGGCTATGTTGCGTTTCTCTACTAAGGAAGCCTCTATAAGAATGGAAAAATTGCTCCGTTCGGCTATTTCTAATTACGAACAAAAATCAAATCAGAAAGCTGAAGACAGCAATCTATATGTTAGCGCAGTAAGCGTAGATTCAGCAACAATGTTGAAGCGTATGCGTACAGCACCACAAGGTCGTGGTTACCGTATTCGTAAACGCTCAAACCATGTAACATTGTTTGTTGAGTCAAGAAATATTAATCAAAATAATACAGAAATTAAGCAAGATGGGACAGAAAACTAATCCAATTAGCAATCGCTTGGGTATTATCCGCGGATGGGACTCTAACTGGTACGGTGGCGACAACTTCGGCGATACTTTGGTAGAAGATAGCAAGATTAGAAAATATCTGAATATTCGTCTTGCAAAGGCTGGAGTATCAAGGATTGTTATTGAGCGTACAATGAAACTCATCACAGTTACTGTTTGTGCAGCTCGTCCGGGTATGGTTCTCGGAAGAGGAGGTGAGGATATTGAGCAGCTCAAGCAGGAATTGAAAAAAATCACTAAAAAAGACATTGAAATCAATGTGTTTGAGGTGAGAAATCCAGACTCTGATGCTACAATCGTAGCAAACAATGTTGCTCGCCAGATTGAGGGTAAAATTGCTTATCGTAAGGCAGTAAGAAATGCTATTTTTAATACTATGAAAAACGGTGCAGAGGGTATCAAGATACAAGTTTCTGGTCGTTTGAATGGTGCTGAAATTGCTCGTTCTGAGATGTATAAAGAGGGTCGTACTCCACTTCATACTTTCCGTGCCGATATCGATTATTGTCACTCAGAGGCATTGACTAAAGTAGGAATTATTGGTATTAAGGTTTGGATTTGCCGTGGCGAAGTTTATGGTAAGAGAGACCTTGAGCCAAAATTTGAAACAGAAAGAGACAGACGCAACTTCGGAGGAGACCGTCGTGGAGGCGACCGTCGTCCAAGAAGAGACGGAGAACGCCGTGGCGACCGTCGTCCAAGAAGACGCTCTGGTGAAGATAGAAAATAATTGTTGAACGAATTAAATTAGAAAAGACTTATGTTACAACCTAAAAAGACTAAGTTTAGAAGACAGCAGAAGGGAAGAATGAAGGGCAATGCCCAACGCGGTAACGAGTTATCGTTTGGTTCGTTTGGCATCAAATCATTGCAATCTAAATGGATTACAGGTCGTCAGATTGAGGCTGCGCGTATTGCCGTTACCAGACACATGCAGCGTCAAGGACAAGTTTGGGTAAGAATTTTTCCTGATAAGCCTATTACTAAAAAACCAGCTGAGGTTCGTATGGGTAAGGGTAAAGGTTCTCCAGAGGGTTTTGTAGCCCCTGTTACTCCGGGTCGTATGATTATTGAGATTGAAGGCGTGTCTTTCGACCTTGCTAAAGAGGCTTTGAGATTGGCTGCTCAAAAATTGCCTGTTACTACAAAATTTGTTGTTCGTAGAGACTACGATTATAGTGCTAACGCTTAAAAAGAGGATTTTAGTATGAAAATTAAAGAAATTAGAGAACTTACGGACAGCGAACTTCGCGAAAGAGAGTTGGCGGAGAGAGACGGACTTTTGAAGATGGAAATTTCTCATTCAATTACTCCGCTTGATAATCCTCAACAAATCAAAGAGGCAAGAAAAACGATTGCACGAATGCAGACAGAAATCCGCAGCCGTCAATTAAAACAACAACCTAAATAAATTAGATTCTGAAAATGGAACAAAGAAATTTGAGAAAAGTAAGAGAAGGTGTTGTTTTCAGCAACAAAATGGATAAGTCTATTACAGTTGCTGTAAAGTGGAAAGAAAAACACCCAATGTATGGTAAATTTGTCAACAAGACGAAAAAGTTTCACGCTCATGATGAGAAAAATGAGTGTAATATAGGAGATACTGTTCGTATTATGGAGACTCGTCCGTTGAGTAAGACAAAGCGTTGGCGTTTAGTAGAAATCATTGAAAGAGCAAAATAAGATATGATACAACAAGAATCAAGATTAAGAGTAGCAGACAATAGCGGAGCAAAAGAAGTTTTGTGTATCCGTGTGCTTGGTGGAACATCTAAGAGATATGCCACAATTGGAGATACTATTGTAGTAGCAGTAAAAAGTGCTCTTCCTTCGGGTGATGTGAAAAAAGGTGCTGTCAGCAAGGCTATCGTAGTTCGTACTAAGAAAGAGATTAGCCGTCCTGATGGTTCTTATATCCGTTTCGATGACAATGCTTGCGTTTTGTTGAATAATGCAGGTGAAATTCGTGGCAGCCGTATCTTCGGACCTGTTGCTCGCGAGCTTCGTGCTACTAATATGAAAATTATTTCACTTGCACCAGAGGTGCTTTAATCGTGGAGTAATGAAGTTCTAATTCATTAAAATTATTCAGTAGTAAAAATGAGTAAATTACATGTAAAAAAAGGTGATAATGTAATAGTTATCGCTGGTAACGATAAAAGCAACAAGCCTCGTAGGGTGTTGGCTGTTTATCCTGATAAGCAGCGTGTTTTGGTAGAGGAGGTAAATATGATTTCTAAATCAGTAAAGCCAAATGCCAAGAATCCACAGGGTGGCACTGTAAAGAAAGAGGCTCCTATTCATATCTCTAATGTAATGCCTATCGATCCAAAAGATGGAAAAGCTACAAGAATTCAGAGAGTAAAAGGAGAGAATGGTAAATTAGTGCGTATAGCAGTAAGATCAAAGGAGGTAATAAAATGACAACTACAACATTAAAACAAGAGTATAAGGACAGAATTGTTCCTGCTTTGATGAAAGAGTTTTCATACTCTACTGTAATGCAAGTGCCAAAACTGAAAAAGATTGTGCTTAATCAGGGTCTTGGTATTGCTACAGCAGATAAGAAAATCATTGAGACTGCTATTGTTGAGATGACTGCTATAACAGGTCAGAAGGCTATCGCAACTTATTCTAAAAAGGATATTTCTAACTTCAAGGTGCGTAAAAAAATGCCTATCGGTGTTTGCGTTACTCTTCGTGGTGATAAAATGTATGAGTTCCTTGAGAGATTGGTTCGTGTAGCGTTGCCTCGTATCCGTGACTTCAAAGGTATTGAGAGCAAACTTGACGGACGCGGAAACTATACACTCGGTATTACAGAGCAGATTATCTTCCCAGAAATCAATATTGATGCTATCAATAAAATTTTGGGTATGAATATCACTTTCGTAACTTCTGCTCCAACAGACGAGGAGGGTTTTGCACTGCTTAGAGAATTTGGATTACCATTTAAGAAAAACAACTAAAAGATATAGAGAGATATTATGGCAAAAGAATCAATGAAAGCCCGTGAGGTAAAGCGTGCAAGACTTGTTGCAAGATATGCAGAGAAACGCAAACAAATGATTGCCGAAGGTGATTATGATGCACTGCAGACACTGCCACGCAATAGTTCTTATATCCGTCTTCATAACCGTTGTAAGATTACAGGCCGACCAAAAGGTTATATGCGTCAATTTGGAATCTCAAGGATACAATTCCGCGAAATGGCTTCTAAGGGTCTTATACCGGGAGTAAAGAAGGCAAGTTGGTAGTAGAATAGTAAGTTTATATATACTTTATAAAAGAATGCCCAGTTGTTTTGATACAATTGGGCGTTTTTTGTTTTTATCGTAAAATTGTCTCATCTAAAAAGTATTTTCTATCATAAACAACCTGGGATGATGGCATAATTTGTAGAAATCATCAATGGACGAGCCATTAGAAAAGATAATGTTGTCTTGCTTATATATTCCATAAGCATCGTGGGCATGACCAAATAGGTGGTATCTGGGCTTAATTTCAAACACTCTGTTGCGAATGCGAGCATTCCCCCAATGAGTGTCATTGCTTTTGTCTAAAATCATAATTGGAGGTTCATGGGTAACAAGAACATCTATTCCATTGGGAATAAGCGACTCTGGGTGATTGTACGCAAGACCGAAGAATTTTACTCCTTCTATATCACAACCTCTGTCCTGAAGAAAGTGTACATTCGCTGGAATATCTTCGATATTTTCCGCATCCCATAGACACAAGTCATGGTTGCCGACTACAAACACCTTGTGTGGATAAGGTAACTCAATGAACCAGTTGAGAAAATTAAGGGCTTCGTCCGCTGTTCCCATATCGGTGAAGTCACCACAATGCACAATTACATCAGCAGCTGGTAAGTTGGTCATTTGCTGATGTCTATTATGAGTATCTGATATTTGAAGGATTCTCATAGTAAATTAAGTTCAATTATTTTTTATCAACTTTGTCAAAATAAGCATACAATTGTTTAGTAAACAGAAAATTCTTTTTTAAATAATGTGCGAGACATAATAGATTATCAAAGTTTTACTATTTACTATGTATAGTGTGGTGGGATATCAGTCAAACTTCAAGATAAAAGTCCCCTACTCTTCAATTCCGAAAGCAACTTTTCTATTCTGTCATCTGTATCTATACCTTCTGTGTCTTGAGAAATTTTGATTTCTATTTGACTTTTGGGTTCCTCTGTGATGATAAATTTATCATTCAAGATTTCAATGTAAATGTTTGTGTTTTTTATCTTTAATTTGTCTCCACTATATGCATAATTTTCAAGTTCGAATTTTTCAGGATACAGCTTGAACAATGTATAAGAGAAAATGTTCCAATTTTTTCCGTTCATAGTTTTTTCTGTATGCATCATAATAGCTTCGTATGGTTTATACTCTGATGGGCATATACTCAACGCCTTTGGTTTTCTGCTGTGTGAAGTTGAGGCGGTAGGAATCACCATCTTTTTGAATCTCGCTCCAAATGATACAGATACCTAGGCCACCTTTGCATACCCCCTGTAGTTGTTCCCAAATATCCTAATTTCTTGTAACCATCCCAAATATATGAATTACAATCTGCGCAAATAACATATTCTGGCATAATAGCACTTCTTTTGATAATGATATTGAGAATACCATCTTTCCCGAAACGACTATAATTTCCACCCGTTCCATGATCTTGAAGTAAAAATAACCAAGGTGCTTTTTTATATTGATTGACAAAAAGTTGATAGTATGTATCTATGCCATCAGCAAACAAGAATACAATGGACAATCGCTCTGCTCCCCATGTTTCGTCGTTATCTGCATTCCGCTCAAATATCTCCATAAAACAATAACCTTCTCCTTGCATATCAATAAAATTAGTTCTCCCATAACGAGGTTTCTTAAAAGGGTTATGATAGTATGTGCCATTAGGAAAAACATCATGCTCTGAAAAATCCACTCGTCCGATAGGATGATATCCGGATAAACAATTTCTTCGACTTAGATATTGTTCTAACTCAACTCTTCGAATTAGATAATCAACATGAAGAAAACAATGCACCGAATGAGATTTATTTCCAACTTTAACTAAATTTCCATCATAACCACTTCCGGGATAGTAACCAACACGACTTGTCATAAAATCAGAAAATTCTACTTGGTCACCCGACTTATATTTTAGAAGCCACTCAGGCATTTCTTCTTTGTATTGATTCAAGTATTCAAAAATTTCCATAATTATTTCAAATTTGGTACAAACATACCATAAAAATCCCATATATAACCATAATAAACGAGAATTATTTGATTTGTATGACAAAAATATGTTATAGTAACTTACTATTAATTATTATTCCCTTTATTGTAGTTTATATTTGGCTAAATATGCAACATTTTTTACTTCAATCTATAGTAAAAAAAACGCTTGAAAATGAATGAAAAATGACTTTCCTTTATTGATGCGGGATTGAGGCGTATTTTAGGCTGTTTGTAGGGTGATTTTCTAACGAATTTCGTTAGATTTCGGGCAAAAAATCTTCAAAATCTCACCTAAATTAAGTATTTTTTATCTCAGACAAATCCAATACTTTTGCACTCCCAAAAAAAGAATGAATTTGTTGAATAAAAATACGATTGAAATGTCATTGAAATACTGTGATAATAGAATAAAACTCTTTGTAACTATATCCATACTATTTTTATGTTCTTTATCTGCTACCTCACAAGTGGTAATCGAAGGTAAAATATTATCTAAAAAAGACAGTTCGCCTATTATTGGTGCATATATTCAGATAAAAGGTACTCAGGTAGGAACTACTTCCGATAAAAATGGAGAGTATTTGATAAGCAATGTCTCTACTGGAGATTCTTATAAGATAGAGGTTTCTGCTATTGGATATAAAACTAAAGTGCATTCTTTGAAGAAATCAACGGTTGTAGGTAAAGACTCTCATATCATTGATTTTTTGTTAGACGAGGATACGGAGATGCTTAGCGAGGTGTCTGTAGTGTCGAGCGGAGTAAAACGATTGCAGCAGTCTGCCTATAATGCTGTGGCTATAGATACAAAAGCGTTGCAGAATACTACTAAGAATCTTAGTGATGCTCTAAGTATGCTACCTGGGATTAAACTAAGAGAAAATGGCGGAGTCGGTAGCGATATGCAACTTATGCTTGATGGATTCTCTGGAAAGCATGTGAAAATTTTTATAGATGGTATACCTCAAGAGGGCGTTGGCAGTGCTTTTAGTATCAATAATATCCCTGTAGAGTTTGCTGATAGGATTGAAGTATATCGTGGGGTAGTGCCTGTGGGATTTGGATCTGACGCTTTGGGAGGAGTTATCAATGTTGTTACTAAAAAGAATAGAAATCGATGGTTTTTAGATGCTTCGTACTCATACGGTTCGTTTAATACTCACAAATCTAATCTTGTCTTTGGACAGACTTTGAAAAATGGTCTTACATACGAAATCAATGCTTTTCAGAACTATTCTGACAATGATTATTACATAAATACATTTGTTACTCAGTTTTTAGAAGACGGTACTACCTCTACAGATAAGGAGAAAATAGAGCGAGTACGCAGGTTCAATGATACCTATCATAATGAAGCTATTGTAGGAAAAATCGGTTGGGTTGGTAAGTCGTGGGCTGATAGATTAGTATTCAAGCTTACATATTCGCGTGTCTATAAAGAGATACAAAACGGAGTCCGCCAAAGCATTGTTTTCGGACAAAAACATCGTAGAGGATATTCTCTTATACCATCAATAGAGTATAAAAAACATAATTTTTTTATACAAGGATTGGATTTATCGATGACTGCAAACTATAACTATAACCACAGTAATAACATAGATACGGCTGCTTTTGTATATAATTGGTATGGTGAGAAAAAGCCTACTGGGGCAGCTGGTGAGCAATCTAATCAGTTTAGTGAATCAATGTCATATTCTTGGAATGGAGTGCTAAATATGATGTATAATATCAATCCTCATCACGAGGTGATTTTCAATCATATATTCTCGTCTTTTGAGCGAGAGAGTCGCTCACTTATAGGTTCTACCAGCCGTCTGACCGATTTTGATATTCCAAAAATTACGATAAAAAATATCTCAGGAATATCATATAAATATACTTTGAGTAAAAAGTTCAATGCCTCTGTGTTTGGAAAATACTACAATCAACACAATTCGGGTCCAGTTTCTAAAGATGCCAATAGTATTGGAAATTATGTAAATATGAAGAAGTCTTCGAGTACTTTCGGATATGGAACTGCCTTGACTTACTCTCCTCTGCGTAGCCTTCAGGCAAAATTCTCATACGAAAAGGCGGTGCGTCTGCCTTCGACTGATGAACTTTTTGGCGACGAAGACCTCGAAAGCGGTAAAGCAACTCTTTTGCCAGAGCGTAGCGACAATTTTAACTTGAATATAAGTTATACACTCAATATTAAAAAAACTCACGGAGTGTATCTCGAAGGTGGTATAATATACAGAAATACAAAAGATTATATTCGTCGTACGCTCGAGAAGTTTGGTGCTACAAACTATGCTTCTTACGAAAATCATGGGCAGGTATCTACGCAAGGATTCAACATATCGGCTCGCTACAATTATCTTCATTGGATTTCCTTAGGTGCTACTTTCAATGTGATGAATATACGCGATGACGAGCCGTATCTCGAAGGAAATTCTCTCCAACCAAACTATCACTATAAGGCTCGTATTCCTAATCAGCCTTACGAATTTGCTAATTTTGATGCTACTTTTCTATATAAAAACTTTATCGGAAAAGGTAACGATTTGAGTCTTACTTATGATGCTTATTATCAAAAAGAATTCCCTTTAGAGTGGGAGAATATTGGTGATCCTACTACAAAAAAGCGTGTCCCTACACAATTTTCTCACAATCTGACACTTACATATTCTATTCAAAATGGTAGATATAATATCTCGTTTGAGTGTAGAAACCTTACAGACGAGCGTCTGTTTGATAATTTCGAACTTCAAAAGGCTGGAAGAGCATTCTATGGTAAGATACGAGTGCATTTTGGAGGAGATGGTGATAATAAATACAAACATAAAAAATAAAATTTTATAATAAAAAAAGATTAGTAATATGACAAAATTTATCTTCAAAAAACAATTATTGGCATTAGTCGCCATGGGAATTGCATTTACTTCTTGTCAAAAAGATGTCCCAATTAATCCAGAAAACCTAACTAAGCCTGGTGAATATGTAGTGGCTGCTACTGTAGATGGCACAAACTATTTGCTTGCTACCGAAACACTTGATTCTGGTAAAATTTCTGTTAAAGGTCGTGGTTTGGAGACCGAGACAGGTACTTACTGGGTATTTCACCAAGACAAATATCTATTCCGCATAGTCTATAATAAAGGTGGTGACGGTACAGGCTCTTCTTATATTATGACCCCAGAAAAAACTTTGAAGGAGTTTAAGACATACAGTTATAAGCGAGTAACTACATACGGTTCTTGGAAAGATAATGTTATTACTGCCTCTACTGGCGATACTGATACAAAAGATGCATCTGGCAATCCTGCAAAGGGTATTTTGTTTAATTATTTATCCTCAACCAACGGTACTGTAAATACTAATTCCCAAATATGCGAAAATTTTCTTGGTAACGGCGAGTATGTTCACTTTGCTGGTTTTGTTGAGAAAAACGGCAACCTTTATACCTCGGTAGTTCCGGGAGGTATGAGCCAGTATGGAGTAAAGGCTTTCCCTGATAAAATTACAGATACAGAACTCATAACAAAACAAGACGGAGGCTCTGGCTCTGGTTCGTATAAAGCAGGTATGATACCTTCTACCCAGTATCCAGACTCTTGTTTTGTAGCCATATATAGCGGTAGTGATTTCTCAGAAAAACCTACTATTGTCCGTACTGGTAAAATGGGATTCTCGGCAGGTAGAATGCGCTCGCAGTATTATCAACAAATCTGGGCTGCTGATAACGGTGATATTTATGTGTTTTCTTCGGGTATTGGCAGAACATATACCTCAAGCAACGATTTGAAAAAGGTAACTGGAACTCTGCCTTCTGCTGTAATGCGTATCAAAAAGGGCGAAACTAAATTTGACGACTCTTTCTATGTTAATTTAGAAGAGACAGGTCCGAAGCTCCCAGTGTTTAGGGTATGGCACATCGAGGGTAGCAACTTCCTAATGCAGATGTATGACGAAAATATACAAAGTAAGACTACTACTAAATTTGCTATCTTCAATGCTGATAATAGTAGTGTAAAACTTATAGAAGGTATGCCAGAGGCAAGCCTTATAAGCAATGTTGGTAATACTCCTTATGGCGATAAAGGTATGTGCTACCTGTCTATAGTAACTAACGACGGTCGCAATCCCGCTTTCTATCGCATCGACCCTAAAACGGCTACTGCTACGCGTGGCTTGGAGGTAGAGGCTGAGGCTGTTAGTGCATGTGGTAAATTGCTTCCTATGCAGTAATTTTTTACTGAAATAAAATAACCTTTCATAAAATTCATTTCATAAATCATTCTTTTTAATTAATTTGTATGGTAAAAGCATATTGTTTTTGCTGACACATGTAGGGCGAAGTTTTAGTGTTTCGCTCCTACATTTTTTCAAATAATACTATTAATAGGAGGCTAAAGTATTAACTTTGCATTATTTTTTTTAATATAAAACATTTTTTGAAAATAGATATGAGAAAAGTATTCAAAAAACTCCACTTATGGTTAGCTCTACCAGTAGGACTTATTATTACTATAACTTGCCTTACAGGAGCATTGCTTATTTTTGAGCAAGAGATAAACGAGATTCGTAATCCTGAACTCTATAGTGTAACTCCGTCTGGTGAGGCGTTACCTCTTGCAGAACTGAGTCGTAAAGTAGCCTCTACTTTGCCTGATAGTGTAGAGATAACAGGTATTACCGTCAGCCAATCGCCAGAACGAAGCTACCGTTTTTCGCTATCTAAGCCTCATCGTGCCTCTATTTTTGTCAATCAATATACCGGAGAAAATCTCGGAAGGCAGGAGCGTGCAGAGTTTTTTACCGTAATGTTTCGCCTACATCGTTGGTTACTTATGCCTCGCCCTGAGGGCAAAGACGATATCTTTTGGGGAAAGATGATTGTCGGAGTAAGCACACTTTTTTGTGTAATACTTTTTATTACAGGGGTTGTAATATGGGTGCCAAAAAATAAAAATAAATGGAAAAGTCGTTTTCGTATCGCTTTGAATAAAGGGTGGGCAAGGTTTTGGCACGACCTACATGTTTCAGGCGGTTTTTATATTACCATAGTGCTGTTAGCGATAACTCTTACAGGTCTTACATGGTCTTTCCAATGGTATCGCAATGGTTTTTATGCTGTTTTTGGCGTAGAGACTAAGAAAGAGTCTTCTAAGCAGCCTAAGCCAGATGAAGACAAGGGTAAAAAAGAGCGTATCGAGCGGGGTGAGCGTAACAGACCAGATAGTAATACGCAATACATCGCTTGGGATAATGTTTTGAGGTCTCTGAAAAAAAGTAATCCCGAGTTTTTAGAAATATCTCTTTCAGATAAAGGTGCCAATGTGAAGAATAACTCTTGCGGCAATACTCGTGGTAGCGACTCGTACGAATTTGATAAATCTACTGGCGATATTACCTCTGTAAAACTATATAAGGATTTGCCTACTTCTGGTAAGATACGCGGCTGGATATATGCTGTTCATGTTGGAGCGTGGGGCGGAATGGCTATGCGTATCATCTATTTTATAATGGTAATAGTAGCAGCTACATTGCCTATTACAGGATACTATATTTGGATAAAAAAACGGATGAAAAAAGAAGAGAACTCTAAATAACAATACGAGTTTGGACACTAAAAAATTATAGTATGATGAAAAAAACAGTAATTTCGTGTTTGCTTATGGCTTTTGTAGTAGTAGCAAACGCACAGCAGTCATTCCCTCAGCAAGTACATGACGATGATCATGACCACGACGGACGAGTTTTTATGGGCGGTTCGCTTATGTACTGGAATGACTTCGATGAAAAATCGCAATCATTGGATTTATGCCCTGAAATAGGCTATCTTTTCAATGATAAATGGGGCGTAGGGCTATTGCTTGGATATGAGTATGAGACAGAAAAGATAGAGGCTGGTAAGCAGATTGCCCACGGTCTGAAGTTTTCTCCTTTTGCGAGGTATTATTATATTCATAAGGGTCCTTTCAATCTGTTTGTAGATGGAGGTGTAGGGCTGAATTGGCAAATGGTCAAGACACCTGAACAGATGAGTTTTCATAAATCTTGGGGATTTGAGGCTGGAATCCGTCCCGGTGGTTGTGTCGACCTCGCTAAAGGATTGTGCTTATGCCTTCGTATTGGTTTTGTCGGGTATCGTAATAATTACTTTATGGGCGAAGAGCCAGAACTCGGCAATAGTGGCTTTGGTATTCGTTTCGCCCCAGAGGATTTGCTTATAGGATTAGAAATAGAGTTTTGAAAATATCTTATCCAGAAAAAGAAAAAACCTTTAGATTGATTGGTCTGAAGGTTTTTCCCTTTATGAAAATTATGATTCTACTGTGTTTTATAATTCTTTGAGTGTGTTTATGAGGCTTTCTCTCCAGTGTGGTATTTTTATGTGGTAGGTAGTTTTTATTTTTTGTTTGTCGAGCAGGCTGAAGTGTGGGCGTGTGGCTGGAGTAGGGTAGTCGCAGCTTAGGATAGGATTTACTTTGCACTTTAAGCCCTTGGCTGTCATTATCTCTTTGGCAAAGTCGTACCAAGAACATACTCCTTCGTTTGAATAGTGATATATACCTGCAATAAACTTTTCAGACTTTACAATATCTACTATTGCTCCCGCCAAATCTGCTGCATTGGTAGGTGTTCCTATTTGGTCAAACACTACATTGAGGCTATCTCTTTCAGAGCCAAGCCTTATCATTGTCTTTACAAAATTACCACCAAACTTTGAGTATAACCACGATGTGCGTATTATGATAGAGTCTGCAGGATAGTTATCTGTTATGAATTTTTCGCTATCTGTTTTGCTACTTCCGTAAACGCTTTGTGCATTTGTAGTGTCGTCTTCTGTATATGGTTTGCAGTTCCTTCCGTCAAATACATAATCGGTAGATATTTGAACTATTTTTACAGAATGTTTTTTTGCCTCTTTTACTAAAATTTTTACAGCCTCTGTGTTTATCTTATAGCATAATTCTTTGTCGCTCTCCGCTCTATCTACGGCTGTATAGGCAGCACAGTTTATTATAAAATCTATCTTGTGTTGGTTGAAGAAGTTTTCTACGGCTACTTCGTCTGTTATATCTAACGAATCTATGTCGGTAAAGTATGTGCGAAATAGTTTTTTATTTTGCTCTGTCTCTAAAATTAGTCGCAGTTCGTTGCCGAGCTGTCCTTTTGAGCCTGTTATTAGTAAGTTTTTCATCTCTTTTAATTTTAGCAAAAAATAGACTGCAAAGTTAGAATAAAAAGTCAGAACTCTAAAAAAACATTGCACGAGATTTTAGTCCTATGCAATGTCCCCATGTTTAATCTAAAAATACAATAATCTTCTAAAAAAAGATTACTTTGCAAATATAGTAAAAAATTAAATATCTAATCTAAAAAATCCGCCAAAATTCCAAATATCTTTCATGTTTGGCCTGTATCCGTCATAATTGCATGCTGCTCCTACGGTGTAGCGCTGCTTGCAAGTAATACCCAGACGGAAGTATCCCATAGAGCGTTCTGGCTCTTTTTTCTTTATGTCGAAACTCAAAAATCCTTGTGCGCGAGTAAATAGCCTTAGGTTCTCTGTCAATTGAGGCTTAAACTCTACGGCAAGCGATGTTTCGCTACAAAGGTATGGCATAAAGTCGAAGTATGGAGTGAATGTTATGAGCCAAGTAGGATTGGCGTATGATAAGTGGAGAGCAGCCATAGGAATGAATCCCTTGCGAAAGTGATATTGCATAGTTGCCGAAGCGCCTATATATTTGTAAAACTGCCAGATAAAAGAGTTAACTGTTACTACCTCTATATTGCCTTTTGTAAAGTCGTAGCGAGAGGAGGCTGTAGTAATGTTTTGATACCTAAAAATTCCTTTTTCTCCTATTGGTTTGGTCAGAGCCAAACCCGAATAGACTCTTTCGTTGCCGAAAAGTGTCTCAAATACAATAGGTTGTGCGCTGATAGCGGTAAAAAATAAAAAAGCGATAACGCTTAATGTGATGATTTTTTTCATTGAAATGTTGGTTTTTTATTAGTAATTAAGTTTTGTGCAAAATTAGTAAAAATATCGTATATTTTCACATTGTTGTGTAAATTACAGTTTTTGCTATTTGATAAAATCAATCAAGTAATGCTTCTTTTTTTTGTAACTTTGTAAAGTTTATTTTGATATAAAATTAGAATATAATATGAAATATATAGGAGCACATGTAAGTGCCAGCGGTGGTGTAGAGAATGCCCCAAAGAATGCACACGAGATAGGAGCAACAGCCTTTGCTCTTTTTACTAAAAATCAGAGACAGTGGGTTTCGGCTCCTCTGACAGAGAAATCTATAGAGAAATTTAGAGAGAATTGCGAAAAATATGGCTATCAGGCGAAGCAGATTTTGCCTCACGATAGTTATCTGATAAATTTGGGGTCGCCTGACGAAGAGGGGCTTCAGAAGTCGCGTAGGGCTTTTATCGACGAAATGAAGCGTTGCTCGCAGCTTGGGCTTGATAGACTCAATTTTCACCCCGGCTCGCATCTCAATAAGTTATCTACAGAGGATTGCCTTAAAACAATTGCAGAGTCTATCAATATGGCTTTAGTAGATACTACAGGAGTTATAGCAGTGATAGAAAATACTGCAGGTCAGGGGTCGAATCTCGGATTTAGATTCGAACATTTGGCGGAAATTATCTCGCAGATAGATGATAAGGCAAGAGTAGGAGTTTGTATCGATACTTGTCACGCATTTGCAGCGGGATACGATTTGCATTCGGAAGATGGTTTTATAAAATCGTTTGAGGAGTTTGATAAAGTAGTTGGGTTTCAGTATCTTAAAGGAATGCACTTGAATGATGCTATGAAACCATTGGCTTCGCGTGTAGATCGCCACAGTTCGCTCGGCGAAGGTACTATAGGTTGGGATACATTCCGATTTATAATGCAAGACCCTCGATTTGACGATATGCCTCTAATCCTCGAGACTCCAAATGAGGCGATTTGGGCAGACGAGATAGTGAAACTTAAAGAATGGGCTAAATAGTGTGTATATGACGGAATATACATTTTCTATTTCAAAATGATAAAAAGTCCATTAAGGTACCCGGGAGGTAAAAGTAGGTCTGTAGGTCTAATATCTACTATTATACCTGAATTTGATGAGTTTAGAGAACCGTTCTTAGGAGGTGGTTCTATATTCCTCTATGCAAAACAACGATTCCCAAATAAAAACTTTTGGGTAAACGACCTTTACTACGAATTGTATAAGTTTTGGGAAATGTCACAAAAAGATGTAGATGCTCTTATTGGAAAAATTTATGAATGGCGTAATCAATTCCCGATAGGAAAGGAGTTGTATAGATTTTTGAACGATAATTTATCATCTTTTAATGATTTAGAGCGTGGAGCAGCTTTTTTTATCTACAATAGAATTACTTTTTCTGGTACAAGTCTGAGCGGTGGATATAGCGAACACGCTTTTACAGGTCGCTTTACAGAAAGTAGTATTCAACGCCTAAATCAATTTGCAAAAGTTATAGGTGGAGCTACTATTACAAACCTTGACTACGAAGAGTTGTTGAGGGCAGAAGGCGAAAATGTCTTTGTTTTTCTCGATCCTCCTTGTTACTCTGCTACAAAATCTGCGTTGTATGGTAAAAATGGAAATATGCACAAATCCTTTGACCATATTAAGTTTGCTGAAAATATGAAAAACTGTAAACATAAATGGCTTATCACCTATGATGACAGCGAATATATTAGAAATTTGTTTTCGTTTGCAAACATTATACCTTGGGAACTTATGTACGGAATGCGGAATGTAACAGCGGGCGCAGACCAAAAAGGGAAAGAACTATTTATATCAAATTATTTAGAGGATTTACCCGTAAAACAACAATTGACATTATTTGAATCAACGGAAAAATATGTATAAAAAATCGCTGCATACTACAGCAGTTTGTACAAACGATAGGGCTTTTCTGGGGCACTATATAGCCTCACCGTTAAATTACATTGGTGGTAAATACAAATTATTACCTCAAATTTTTCATTTATTCCCACAAAATATCAATACCTTTGTAGATTTGTTTTGTGGAGGGTGTAGTGTGGGCATAAATGTAAAAGCACAAAGGATAATTTTTAATGATAATTTGAAATATCTCATAGACTTGTATCATATTTTCCAAGATAAATCAACAGAGGAAATCGTTGGTTTTATAGATAAAAGAATTGAGGATTTTCAGTTGTCTTTTACCAACGCTGAAGGTTATATTAAGGTTAGAGAAGAGTATAATAAGCATCGCAATCCATTGGATTTATTTGTGCTTGTTGCATACTCATTCAATCATCAAATACGATTTAATAACTCACACGAGTTTAATAATCCTTTTGGCCGAGAAAGAAGTTCATTTAATCCGAATATGCGTATAAAGTTAATTGATTTTGTAAGGCGTATAAAGTTAATAAATTGTAGTTTTACCTGTAATAATTTTGATGATTTTAGTTTTTCGGTTTTGGATAACAATGATTTTGTTTATTGCGACCCGCCTTATTTGATTTCGTCTGGCACATATAATGATGGCAAAAGAGGTTTTACAGGTTGGGGAGAAAATGAAGAAAAAAGGCTTTTACGGATATTAGACGATTTAGACGGGCAAAATATCAAGTTTGCTCTCTCAAATGTTATTGCACATAAGGGTAAAATAAATCATTTATTGGAAAAATGGATTGCTGATAGAAATTATAATTTATATCATTTGATAAAAAACTATTCAAATTCCTCATATCATACAAAAAACAGAGATATTAATTCAACAGATGAAGTATTGATAACTAATTATTTAAGCAAAAAACAGCCAACTCTTTTTGATTAATTAAAAAAATGCGATACATAGGCAACAAAGAAAACATAATAGAAAAAATATATAATATATTGTTATCCAACAATGTAATAGGGGCGTCTTTTTTCGATTTTTTCTCTGGTACAACAAATGTTGCCCGCTTTTATAAAGACTTAGGATATACCGTTCATTCTTCAGATGTTATGTATATGTCTTATTGTCTACAAAAAGCATATATTGAGAATAACGAAGAACCAACTTTTGATAAATTATTACCAACAATTCCCCATAATAACACAGGATTTTTATTCGCAACGCCATTAGAAATAATCGTAAATTACCTGAACTATATCCATGATATTAAAGGATTTATATATGCTAATTATACGCCCGAAGGAACAAAAAATTTAGAACAACCTCGAATGTATTTCAGTAACGAAAACGGATTGCGAATAGATGCCATACGCCAACAAATTGAGCGTTGGAAAAATGAAAACTTGCTTTCCGAAAGTGAATATTATGTATTGTTGGCCTGTTTAATAGAAACTGTATCGTTTTATGCCAACGTTGCAGGTATATATGCAGCATTCTACAAAAAATGGGACCCTCGTGCTGTGAAACGACTTGATTTGAGGACGATTAAAATACATAATAACAACAAAAAAAATGTAGTTTATAATATAAACAGCTTGAATTTAATTGATAACATTGAAACCGATATATTATATTTAGACCCCCCATACAATGAACGTCAATATTTGCCCAATTATCATTTGATAGAAACTATCGCTAAATACGACAACCCTCACATAAAAGGTGTTACAGGTATGAGAGAGTACTCTAACGAAAAATCAACATTTTGTAACGCTAAAACCGCTATTCGCGACTTGGAATTAGTGGCACAAAAAGCAAACTACAAATATCTTGTTTTGAGCTACAATTCTGAAGGTATTATGAAACAAGAAGACATAATCAATATGTTCTCAAAATACGGCTCTGTAAAATTGGAACAATTCCAATATGCCAGATTTAAAAGTAACAACAATGGTCTTGCAAAAACAAAAAAACACATATACGAACAATTATACATATTAAGCAAATGATGAGCAACAAGAAAAATCTATGGATATTGACAGAAGAACGCCCCAAAAAGAAAGTTCTTGAAATGATATTTTCTTATTTTGCCAAAGACCAAAAATGCGGCTTCATTGGCGATAAAATTAGAATAATCCCTTTATTGGACAAGAAAAAATGTTTTGATTTTACCTATCAAGTTATTGGATTTACTTGTGCCAAAGTCGATAAAGTTTACATCAAAACTGTTTCAGGCTCATCAAGTTTTACTGATTTCTTGATTTTCTATCAAGACAAACAACCAAAAGTAACAGATACACCCATTTACGCGATTGAGGAAACAAAAACCGATGATAAAGAAAGCCGAAATACCGGAGTGTTTCAACGTTGCTCAAAATTTGTGTTTATCGAAAATTATTATCCTCAAATCAAGAAGATAATGCTATATGCTTTACAGGTTGAGCAAAAAGAAAAACCAACAGAAACTTACATATTTGGCACAAGACTTCTTTTAACTTTAGGTGTCGAAATTTTGGGTAAGAAACTTGATAAAAAGGTTTTCAAGCCATTTACAAGTATTGACGAAGTAATAAGTTGCAAAAATTCTATGCGTCGCCCACCAGCGGGAAATGTTCCAATACTTATTACAAAAACAGCCACAAAGGTCCAAATTTCAGGCAGATTGTATAAAAGTGGCTCTTTGTATCATGACCCCAACATAGGAGCTTTAAGCATTATTTCTGCTGTGTTACGGAAACTTGGATGGAAAAAAACTATTGAAATAACCCAACACGGACTCTTACAAAACCACGTAGGTAAAACAAACAAATTTGTGCAGATAGCTAATTGTCTAAAGATTAAATTACAAGATTTAATTGTACCACCTGCAACTTTGCCAAAAGATTATTGGCACTATGATATGAAGGGAGAGAAATTGGCTACAATATTCATTCACATAGTAGTTGAAAATTTCACAGAAAGTTATTCAGTGTTTGAAAATCATGCAGGTTGTGAAAAAGGATATTTTCAAACATCTACTGGAGAACATATTCCTCTTGTCAAATACACTGATAAAATAAAATACAAGGCAGGAGATAAAGACCAAATTGTTTTTATACCCGATTTGGTTTTACTCGACATCAAAGAAACAAAGGCGATTACAATCGAGGGTAAGAAATACGAATTTCGACAAAATGGTATAAATGAACTTGCAGGATATGATGCTTTTGATAAAATGTATTTAAAAAAGTACTACCCGAAATTTAAAATTGTTCGTACTGTGGTTTTATATGGAAGTGAAGTTGAAAAAATTGTTGAGATTCAAATCGGCTTTTTATTGAATGCAAAAGGCAAATTGGTTCTTGGAATTAAAGCCCCCAATTTATTCAAACGTGCTATAAAAAACTTGTTGGACTTTTGGAACTGAAAATATGCTACGAAATATAGAACTTTTGTCTCCTGCTAAGGATTTGCAGTGTGCTGTGGAAGCTATTCGACATGGTGCTGACGCTGTATATATTGGTGCCTCAAAATTTGGGGCAAGGGCTGCTGCTGGAAACTCTATAGAGGATATAGATCGTCTTTGTAGGTATGCACATTTGTTCGGTGTGAGGATTTATGTTACTATAAATACGATTTTGAAAAATGATGAACTCGCTGAGACAGAAAGGCTTATACACCAACTTTATGAAGTTGGCGTAGATGCTCTGATAGTGCAAGATATGGCAATTACCCAGTTGGATATTCCTCCTATTCCTCTGCATGCAAGTACCCAGATGGACAACTGTACGCCAGAAAAGGTAGATTTTCTACATAGAGTTGGCTTCGAGCAGGTAGTTATCGCCAGAGAGTTGTCGCTCCAAGAGATAGAACGAATATCAAAGCGTGTGCCTGAGGCTACGCTTGAGGCGTTTGTACATGGGGCTTTGTGTGTGTCGTTTAGTGGTAGGTGCTACCTTAGTTCGGCAATGACAGGTCGTAGTGCTAATCGCGGTGAGTGTGCCCAGTGCTGCAGATTGCCATACACGATGATTGATTCTGATGGTAAGATAATCGCCAAAGATAGCCATTGGCTTTCGCTCCGCGATATGAATAGAAGTAATGATTTGGAGGCAATGATACGGGCTGGAGTAAGTTCTTTTAAGATAGAGGGGAGGCTGAAGGATATATCTTATGTTAAAAATATAACTGCTCTATATCGTCAGAAACTTGACGATATAATTAATCGTTCGTCTGATTTGAAGCGTTCGTCTGTCGGCAACCATAAATTCTTTTTTACTCCTAAGGCAGAGAAGAGTTTTAATCGTGGTTTTACTCAGTATTTTCTACACCAACGCTCAAAAGAGATAACTTCATTTGAAACTCCTAAGTCAAAAGGCGAACAAATCGGTAAAGTGTCAGCTATCTATACCAACTATTTTGTGTTAAGATCTACTGAAAAAATAAATAATGGAGATGGGCTGATTTTTATAAATAAGAAAAGAGAACTCGAAGGTTTTAGGGTAAATAGGGTAGAGGGGGATAATATATTTCCAGCGAAAATGCCAGATGGATTGACTCAGAATACTATTTTGTTTCGTAATTCAGATAAGGCTTTTGAAGCGGTTTTGTCGCGAGACTCTGCAGAACGGAAAATCTCCGTGACGGCTAAATTTTCATCTATAGAGTCTGGATTTTCTCTATGTTTTATCGACGAAACTGGTGTAGTTGTAGAAGTGTTAAAAGAATTTCAATTGCAGCAAGCCTCAAAATCTCAGAGAGAAAACATCATGGGGCAACTTGAAAAACTTGGTAATACTCCGTTCTTTTTGCAAGATGTAGAGATAAATATGCCTCAAGACTATTTTGTGCCATCTTCGCTACTTAGCCAAATGCGTAGAGAGGCTGTAGAAAGGTTGATAGATAGACGATTAGACCTGTACGGAAGACCTAAGGCGAAATCTGTAGATAAAACTATAAAAGTAGATTTTCCTCAAATATCGCTCGATTATACTGCTAATGTTTATAATTCTAAAGCAAAGGCATTTTTTGAACAACATAATGTGCATGAAATACAGCCTGCTTTCGAAGTGAATAAGCCAAAGAATGCTACGCTGATGTTTACTCGCCACTGCCTACGCTATTCTATGGGGTGGTGTCCTGTGTATCAGAAAGGCTTGTCGCCTTTCCGCGAACCCTATTTTTTAGTTTATAAAAACACACGCTTAAGGCTTGTTTTTGATTGCAGTCAGTGTCAGATGCAGATAGTCGGTGAAAATGTGTAAATTTGCAATGATTTTTTGATAATAAAAATGATATTATAACACAATGAATATAGCGATAGTTGGTGCAAGTGGAGCCGTAGGCCAAGAATTCCTTAAAATTTTAGAGCAGAGAGATTTTCCTTTTGATAATTTGTTGCTCTTCGGCTCTGAGCGTAGTGTAGGTAGAGAATACGCTTGCAAGGGAAAAATGTACAAGGTGCAACTTTTGTGTCACGGAGATGATTTTCGTGGTGTGGATTATGCTTTTGTATCGGCTGGGGCAAGTGTATCTAAAGAGTTTGCTGAGGATATAACTCGATTTGGCGCGGTTATGATAGATAACTCTTCAGCTTTCCGTATGGACGAAGATGTCCCTTTGGTAGTGCCAGAGGTAAATGCAGAAGATGCTTTAAGTCGTCCTCGAGGTATTATTGCCAATCCCAATTGTACTACCATTCAAATGGTAGTTGCCCTAAAGGCTTTGGAGTGTATATCGCCAATTAGACGCGTCCATGTAGCTACATATCAGGCTGCTTCGGGAGCTGGTGCTGCTGCTATGGATGAACTCAAAGAGCAATGTCGTCAATACCTTGCAGGAGAAGGTGTAGTAGTAGAGAAGTTTGCTCACCAATTGGCTTTCAATATGATACCTCATGTAGATGTTTTCCTTGATAACGACTATACTAAGGAGGAGATGAAGATGTACTATGAAACGCGTAAAATAATGCACTCCGATTTGGCAGTGTCAGCTACCTGTGTGCGTGTGCCGTCTCTTAGGGCGCATTCTGAGAGTATCTGGGTAGAGACAGAGACGCCGATTCCTGTAGAGCAGGCTCGCAAGGCTTTTTCGCAATCTAAAGGCATAACTCTGATTGATAATCCGAGCGAAAAACAATATCCAATGCCTCTATTTGTTGCCGATAAAGATGATGTATATGTAGGTAGAGTACGCCAAGACTTGGCAAATCCTTGCGGTCTGACATTCTGGTGCGTATCAGACCAGATACGCAAAGGTGCAGCATTAAATGCAGTACAGATAGCCGAATGGCTTATGGAACAGGAAACTAAATGAAAAAAAGTAGCCACTTTATGCTACTTGTTCCACTCTCCTCTGAAAACTTCTGTGGCTGCTCCACGCATACTTACAGAGTAGTCTTCAGATATAAATATAAAAAGTTCGCCACCTTTTAGGCGGACTTTTATCTCTTTCTCAATCGGTAATTTGCCTATACGGGTAAGAGCTGCTACAGAGGCACAAGCCCCTGTTCCACAAGCCATTGTCTCGCCACTACCTCTTTCCCATACTCTCATTTCTATCTCGCTTGGGCTAACTACCTTTGCAAACTCTGTATTTATTCTATCTGGAAAAATGTTTAAGCGTTCTATTATTTTGCCGTATTTCTCTACCTCAAACTTTTCTACATCTTGTACCTCTATTACGAGATGAGGATTGCCCATAGATACGGCTGTAGCAATAAAATCCTCGTCTAAAACTTGTAGTCGTTCGGCTATAAACTCATTTTTTGAAAATATGGTAGGTATGTTTTCTGTCAGAAAATCGGCTTTACCCATATCTACAGCGATACTCTCTACCTCTCCGTTATTTGTATCAAGGTATAGAGTCTTTTGCCCGCTAAGCGTCTCTACCTTAATGGTCTGTTTAGCGTTTGAAAGGTTTTCGTAGAAATATTTACCTACACACCTTATAGCATTGCCACACATTCTACCTTCCGAGCCGTCTGCGTTGAACATTCTCATACGGCAGTCGGCTCTATCTGATGGCTCTATAAGCACAATACCGTCTGACCCCACTCCGAAATGTCTATCGCTTATGGCTATAGATAAACTTTCTGGTTTTTCGATTTTCTGCGAGAAGCAGTCGAAGAAAATGTAATCATTGCCTGCTCCGTGCATTTTTACGAACCACAAAGCAGGCATGTTATCCTTTTGTTTCAATCCTTATTCCTCCTCCAACATATTGTGGAACACATTCTGCACATCATCGTCCTCTTCGATACGCTCGATGAGTTTATTGACCTGCTCTGCTTGCTCCGCTGTCAGTTGTTTCTGGTCGTTTGGTATGCGTACAAACTCTACTTTTGTAATTTCGTAGCCTTGTTCTTCGAGGTATTTCTGAATGTTAGAGTTCTGAGAAAACTCTCCGTAGAGTACTACTTCGCCGTCTTCCTCTTCGTTTACCTCATCTACTCCGTAATCTATAAGTTCGAGTTCCAAATCCTCGAGCGATACGCCTTCTTTTGCCTTTATGTTGAATACACATTTATGTTCAAAAAGGAATTCAAGGCTACCTGTAGTGCCGAGCGAACCGCCAAACTTATTGAAATACGAGCGAATGTTGGCTACCGTACGAGTAGTATTATCTGTGGCAGTTTCTACGAAAATAGCCACACCAAAAGGTGCATATCCTTCATAATTTACCTCCTTATAGTCAGTAAAGTCCTTATCTGTAGCCTTTTTGATAGCGCGTTCTACATTATCCTTAGGCATATTCTCTTTGCGAGCAGTCTGCATAAGCACACGCAGGCGAGGATTGTTCTCTGGATGAGGTCCAGCCTGTTTTACTGCTATAGTTATCTCCTTGCCCAATTTGGTAAATACGCGAGCCATATTGCCCCAACGCTTAAATTTTCTTGCTTTACGAAATTCAAAAGCTCTTCCCATTTTATATTACTTTTAGTTGTTTCTTATTGAAAAAATATAACTTGCAAAGTTAATTATTTTTCAGTGAATTATATAATGAAAAATGTTTTGTTTTGCCTATAAATGCAACATTTATTCTTGTTTTATAGTCTGTATGTTGTGTGTAATTAACCATTATCTTTGTTTATGAAAAAAATCTTTTTGCTTTGTCTTACCTCGTTTTGTTTGTTGTCGTGTAGGATAGATTACGGCAGTACTTGTCAGGATTATGATATGAAAACCGTTTTTAAGACTATATATACAAGTAAATTGTATAAAAAAACATTTGTAGTAGATGTGCTTTGGAGTGATAATTTATATACTTCGGACACAATTTTTGTAGATGCACCTTATATAAGTTTTCAGCGAGATTCTATGGCTATAGTAGATTGTAGAGCATACGATAGTATAAATGACGGTAAAGTGTATTATACCTCTTTCCCTAAGGTAGAGGTCATATATAATTTACAAGATACTACCTCGGCTCGCTTTGAGTATGATAGATATGGTAATATAGATTTTTATTACAGATATGGTAATGATTATAGATATAGAGAGATTTTCTATCATCAGACTATGTGGAGTTATCATAGAAGTTTTGAGAAAGAAAGAGTTTATAGTATTACAAAGAGTATAGAGTTTGACGATATTTTTGTAGCTGCTTTTTTTTCGAAAGATTATAATATGGTAGAGAGATTCTCAAATTTTTACAACAAATAGAAAATAAAGATCTTGAAAAAAAAAAGCCACTGCTATATTAAGCGGTGGCTTTTGATTTATATTAATTACTAACGATTAAAACATAGGAATATACTCTACCTTAGTAGTGCAACCTCCGTCAAATCCGCAAATGATAAGGTAGTATTTGTTTGTAGATTTTACATTTACTCTTGTAAGCACAGTCTCTTTTGTAATTTCAAAATCACCAGTAGCGTATGTTACATCATTGCCAAAAGAGTCTACTATGTCCCATATAGGGTATTCAGAAGCTGGATGTCCATCTACTAATTCTCCATTTTCTGCTTTTGTCATATATGTTTCACAGTATTTCTTTGTTTGAAAAGCTAAGAAGTATTTTTCGTCTTTATTTGATGGAATTATTTTACCTACAACTCCGTCAGGAGTCTTTTCTGTAATCTGAACATCAAATGTCATATCACTTTTCTTAGGAGCAGGAGTATTCATATGTATTGTATATGTTGGCGTAATTTGCTCTGCAGTTTCATAATTTACCCCATAACAATATAATACATACTCCTGGTCCCACCATAAAGAGTTTACTCCAAGAGTTTCGCGAGTATCTACTATCATATTTCCTTTTTTGAATGAACCTATCATAAGTTGTTGCCACGTGTATTGCCCACCGTACAATTCTTCTAAATATTGAAAATACGCTTTGTCGAATGTTTCATGAACTCCTTCCTTACCACCGTTTTGTTCAAACTTCCAAATAGGCATCTGCTCTACATAGTAATACATAGCTGTATCATATACCTCTAATTGAGCAGCGAGTCTTTGAGACTCAACTATTTGAGGTGTAAATTTGAAAAACTCAATATCTCCCGGAGAAGGTGGAGTTGTAGGCTTATCAGTTTTACAACTTGTAGCAGAAAACATAATGGCAATAGCCATTAGCGAAAAATAAAAATACTTTTTCATCGTTTAATTAGATTATTTTATTTGTTAATAAATGAAATTATTCTGTTACTGGAGGCAATTCTTGTCCTTCTACGCAGACGGTTTCTTCCTCTGTATCAGCATCTACTTTGCAGACAGAGGCTATCTCGTCGTTTCGTTTTTCTAAGTTTATCAAGCGGACACCTTGTGTGGCTCTGCCCATTACACGAATATCGGCTACATGCATACGGATTGTCATACCGCTTTTATTGATTATCATTATGTCGTTAGAGTCATCAACAAGTTTGATAGATACGAGTTTGCCTGTTTTTTCGGTAATGTTCATTGTCTTTACGCCTTTTCCTCCACGATTTGTAATACGATATACGGCTATTGGTTCGCCGTTTTCGTCGAGTTTGAGTTCGCCATTTTCGTCGAGTTCATCGAGCATAGAGCGTTTGCCATAACCTTTATCCGATACTACAAGTATGGTCTGTGTCTTGTCCTCTACGGCTACCATACCTATAACTTCGTCGTTTGTCTCTTCTATCGTCATTGCTCTAACGCCAGTTGCTGTTCTGCCCATCTCCCTTACCTTCGATTCATGGAAACGAATAGCACGACCTTCGCGGTTGGCTATTACTATCTCACTATTACCGTTAGTCAGTCTTACTTGTATTACTTGATCGTCTTCGCGTATAGTTATAGCGTTTACGCCGTTTTGGCGAGGGCGAGAATAAGCCTCAAGCGATGTCTTTTTTATAATTCCCTGTTTAGTACAGAATACTAAGAAGTGTTTGGTATTATACTCTGGGTCTTGGAGGTTTTTTACTCTAACAAAAGCTGTTACTTTATCGTCAGAGTCTATATTGAGCAGATTCTGAATGGCTCTACCTTTGCTCTGCTTACTTCCCTCTGGTATATCGTATACTTTCAGCCAATAACACTTGCCTTTTTGCGTAAAAAACAGCATATAGTTGTGCATTGAGGCTGGATATATATCTTCTATAAAGTCAGTGTCTTTTGTAGCACCACCTTTAGAGCCTACGCCACCGCGATTTTGAGCCTTAAACTCAGCTAAAGGAGTACGCTTTATGTATCCCTCGTGAGATATGGTGATAATCATTTGGTCGTCTGCATAGAAGTCCTCTGGATTCATTTCGTCTGAAGCGTAGATGATTTCTGTACGACGAGGGTCGCCATACTTATCTTTTAGTTCGAGTAGGTCGTTTGTGAGAATCTCCATGCGGCGTTCTACTTTGGCTAAAATATCGCGTAAATCCTCGATTTTTTTCAGCAACTCGTCGTATTCCAAGCGAAGTTTATCTTGTTCCATAGCAGTAAGCTGGCGAAGACGAAGTTCCACTACATAGGCAGCCTGACGCTCTGTAAGCGAGAATCTTTCAATGAGTCTTTGTTGTGCTTCGGCTGGGGTTTTAGAGTCTCTGATGATTTGTATTGCTTCGTCTAAATTATCGAGGATTTTCATGAGTCCTTCGAGTAATTCGGCTCTTTCAGTTGCTTTATCGAGTTCGAACTGAGTGCGACGAGTGATTACCTCATGGCGATGCTCTACGAAGTATTTTATCAATTCCAATATGTTCAAAGTCTGTGGGCGACCTTTTACCAAAGCTACATTGTTTACAGAAAAAGAACTTTGGAGTTGAGAGTATTTATATAATTTGTTTAGGACGACATTAGCATTTGCATCTCGTTTTAGGTCGATTACTATACGCAATCCCTTACGGTCTGATTCATCATTGATATTGGATATTCCCTCTACCTTTTTATCTTCTACTAATCCAGCTATTGCTTTGATAAGTTCAGCACGGTTTACCATATATGGTATCTCGGTGACGATAATTCTATCGTGCGTACCTTCTGTTTCTATCTCGCAACGAGAACGGATGATAATTCTACCGCGTCCGGTCTCAAAAGCCTCCTTTACTCCAGAATATCCATATATAAGTCCTCCTGTAGGAAAATCAGGTGCTTTTATATAGTGCATTATCTCCTCTACTGTAATTTCATGATTTTGGATATAAGCCACTATAGCATCTACCGTCTCCGATAGGTTGTGTGGAGCCATATTGGTGGCCATACCTACGGCTATGCCAGATGATCCATTGAGAAGTAGGTTTGGTAGGCGAGAAGGAAGTATTAGAGGTTCTTTTAGTGTTTCGTCAAAGTTCGATTGGAAATCAACAGTGTTTTTTTCTATGTCTTCGAGCATTATCTCAGCAAGCTTTGTCATACGAGCCTCTGTATAACGCATTGCTGCTGCACCATCTCCATCTATAGAGCCGAAGTTTCCTTGTCCGTCTACTAAAGTATAACGCATTGCCCAAGGCTGAGCCATACGAACCAGAGTGCCATAAATAGAAGAGTCTCCGTGAGGGTGGTATTTACCTATTACCTCTCCTACTATACGAGCGGATTTTTTATATGGTTTGTCGTTTGTGTTTCCGAGTTCGTTCATTCCGAACAATACGCGTCTGTGTACTGGTTTCAGTCCGTCTCTTACATCAGGCAAAGCACGAGACACTATTACCGACATAGAGTAGTCTATGTATGCCGAACGCATTTGTTCGTCAATATCTACTTGGATAAGTCTTCCGTGGTCAATCATTCCCTTTTATATAAATTTCTTATTTGTTTACTAATCAATTACTTATAGACCATTGTTTGAATGGTTAAAAAACTTGTAAAGTTACAATTTTTTTTTGAGTTGTGCAACATATAAATGTATGAAAAAAGTCTCCGACTGCCAATGTTTTATCGAAGACTTTGTAGTTGTTTCTTTATTTTATATCTATTAAAATTCTGGAGGAGTAATTTCTTCTACTGGTATTGCACCTGTATATGTTATTTTTATAGTAGAACCTAAAGCACTTATAGCATTGATGTCTACACTATACTCTTCGGTATTTTTAGTAACAACTATTGTACCATCGCTTAAATACCATACTTTGGTAAATTCGTCCATTTCGTCCATTTTTGCCAAAAAAGAACCTCCGAAATCTCCCATATATCCACCAGATATAGCAGTGTTTGGCTCAAGCGATAAGTTGATGGCAAACGAGCCTGTAGGAAATTTTTCTAACGACATATTCTCCGCCTCTACAAATAAGTCGATATCGCATTGTAACATTTCGCTTGGATTGAAAAACGAAGCATAGTACTCGTTCCCCTCTACATAGCCGAATGCAGTGCGATAGTTTATAGAGGTCATAGTGTGCTGCTCTACGGTTTTTTCTAATGGTTCGAGAGGATATGCTATATTATTTATGTCAGATTTAGACAAATTGCCTATAGCTACTATTTTTTCTTCTTGTTCGTTTATGATTGTGGTTATATCTATCCTATACTCTTCGTTTGTCTTGGAAATAGTCATAGTGCCACCTTTAAGGAACTTAGGGTGGTCATAATCTGTTTTCCCGTCTGTAATATCGTATGCTATACTACCCATTATTACAGAGTCTGTATATGCTGGATAGTATTCGGAGGCTTCGTATTCTGTAACTTTATAGTAGCCTTTCAGAGCGTTTTTTTCTCCTACTGTTTCCGAAAACGAGAAAGTGCCTTCAGGTAGGTCTCGTACATTGAAGTTGTCAAATATGCTAAGGTTTATCTCTCTGCCTGTGCCTGATATAGCATTGCCTTGTGCGTCTAATTCGATGTTTTGAGATACGATTCTTATGGAGAATTCGCCAATTTTCCCTTTGTATTGTTCCTCTAAAAATTTATCCGAAGCATAGCCTACAGAGACTATTTTCATCGAGTCTGGTTGATGTGAAGACTCTTTGCAGGATTGTAACCCTATGAGTAATAAGAGAGCAATGATTGTTGTTGTTTTGAAATTTTTCATGTTTTTTTTTACTTGTTTTGAAAAATAATTTGCAAAGGTAATAAAAAAAGTTCTACCTTTGCCGAGTTTTTGGAAAAAAGCAAATTTAGTATAAAATGAGAATCATAAGTAAAATATCAGAACTTCGTGATACTATAAAAACTATCAAAAACGATGGTAAAACTATAGGGCTTGTGCCTACTATGGGTGCCTTGCACTTAGGTCATTTATCGTTAGTCAGCCAGTCTGTGGCTCATAATAATGTTACAGTAGTCTCTGTATTTGTAAATCCTACACAGTTCAATAACAAAGAAGATTTGCGTAACTATCCTCGTACATTAGAACAAGATGCGAAGATATTGTCGGAGGCTGGTTGTGATATCCTATTTGCCCCGGAATCTTCTGAAATATATACAGAGCAGGAACTTCAAGAAACTTTTGATTTTGACTTCAAAGGGCTCGACCTTGTAATGGAAGGTAAGTTTCGTCCCGGACACTTCAATGGGGTAGTGCAGATAGTAAGCAAACTTTTCTCGTTGGTAGAACCAGATAGGGCGTATTTTGGACAAAAGGATTTTCAGCAGTTAGCTATCATTCGCCTTATGGTTAATACATACGGTTTGGGGGTAGAAATAGTGGCTTGTCCTATCGTAAGAGAGGATTCGGGGCTGGCTCTAAGTAGCCGTAATGCATTGCTTGAGGACAATGATAGGCTTGTGGCTCCACATATATTTGCTGTACTGAAAGAAAGTTTGCAGTTTGTGCCATCTACGCCTGTGGAGGAACTCAAAGAGTGTGTAGTAAAAGCTATTGAGCAGAATTCACGGCTTCGCGTGGAGTATTTTGAGATAGTAGATGGCGTAACACTTCAGCCTATTAAAAGTTGGGAAGAAGTAGACTATGTAGTCGGTTGTATCACAGTATATTGTGGTAAAATAAGACTTATTGATAACATAAAATACAAATGATAAATTCTTTAGGTTGTAAAAACTTTTGTAAATTTGCTATCCTGTACAACTGAATTTTTATATGAGGTTTTCCGAAAAATATAGCGAGAGTTATGCTAAAATGATTGCGTGGCGAGAAAAACACATCAAGGAGAATCATTTTTTGATTATCCTAAGCCTTGTCATAGGCGTATTGTGTGGCTTGGCTGCATTTGTTATGAAGAGCCTTATTCACTTTTTTCAGGGCATTGTAGTAGGTTTGACAGACAATACCCTCAATTTCTGGTATCTAGGGTTCCCACTACTCGGTATTATGTTGACGGCTATTTTTGTAAAATATGTAGTAAAAGATGATATTTCTCACGGAGTTACAAAAATACTCTATGCCATAGCACAGCATAAATCTATTATAAAACTCCATAATGTGTGGTCTTCGGTTGTAGCGAGTTCTCTGACTATTGGATTTGGTGGGTCTGTAGGACCAGAGGCTCCGATTGTACTTACAGGTTCTGCTATTGGCTCAAATTTGGGAAATTTCTTTAAACTCGACCAGAAGACCCTGATGTTTCTCGTAGGCTGTGGAGCATCTGGTGCTATAGCTGGTGCGTTTAAGGCTCCGATTGCGGGAGTAGCCTTTACGCTTGAGGTTTTGATGATAGACCTTACGATGTCTTCTATTTCGCCTCTTATAATAGCCTCTGTGGCTTCTGCGGCAGTAGCTTATGTACTGACAGGCAATGAAGCGATGTTTTATTTCGGCAATTTCGAGCCTTTCGAGGTCTCCAGAATACCGTTTATCGTAATACTCGGTATAGTATGTGGATTAATGTCGCTATATTTTGTGCGTGGTACAAGTTGGTTTGAAACTTTATTTAAGCGAAAAATTACAAATTTTTGGGTAAAAATTTTTGTAGGTGGAGCAGTGTTGGGTTTGATGGTATTCTTTTTTCCTCCTTTATATGGCGAGGGATATGAGAGTATAAACTCTCTGCTCAACGGCAATTTTGAGCAACTATTTTCACAGTCTCTCTTCTATGAATATCGTAATGAACCTTGGGCTATAATTATATTTATAGGCGCAATAGCCTTGATAAAGATATTTGCTTCTGTAGTAACAAATGGTGGAGGTGGCTCTGGCGGACTCTTTGCTCCTTCGCTATTCGTAGGATGTTTAGTAGGATTTTTAGTTGCTTTTATATTCGAACAACTCGGCTTTCCTATGCCTTTGAATAATTTTGCTTTTGCTGGAATGGCTGGTGTAATGAGTGGAGTAATGCACGCTCCACTGACAGCTATATTCCTCATAGCAGAACTTACAGGAGGATATTCTTTGTTTATGACTCTTATGACAGTCTCTGTAATATCATATCTTACTATAATAATTTTTGAGCCACACTCTATTTATGCTATGCGTTTGGCAAAAACGGGCGATTTGCTTACCCACAATAAAGACCGTGGTGTACTCGTTATGCTCAAGATGGAGAATGTCATAGAGACTGAGTTTGAGACTGTATATCCTGATATGACGCTTGGAGATTTGGTAAAGACTATTTCGGAGTCTAATAGAAATCTGTACCCAGTAGTAGAGCGAGATACTAATAGATTTATTGGAATAGTTACACTCGATGAGGTCCGTAATATCATGTTTCGCCCTGACCTTTATCAGCGTTTTACTGTGTCGAAACTTATGATTTCTCCTCCAGCAAAGATACCTTACAATAGTACAATGGAGCAGGTGATGGGTGTTTTTGAAAATACTGGGGCGTGGAATCTGCCTGTAATTGACGAAGGTGGTGGATATAAAGGATTTGTTTCCAAATCTAAGATATTCAACTCTTATCGCAAGGTGTTGGTACATTACTCAAGCGATTAGATGTAGAAATTACTAAATTTAATCACATACAAAAATGGCTCTCTTCTGTTGCGAAAAGAGCCTTGTTTTTGTCTAAAGCAAAATACTGCTTATTCTGCTGAAATAGCCTCTGAAGGGCAAACACTTGCGCAAGTACCGCAAGAAGTGCAAGCATTAGGGTCGATTACAAAGATATCACCTTCTGAGATAGCACCAACTGGGCATTCTCCAATACATGTGCCGCAAGCAACACAATCTTCTGAAATAACGTAAGCCATTATTCAATCAAATTTTAATTAGTAATTAGTAATTTTTTTTGTTCTGCAAAAGTAATTCTTTTTTTTTAATTTGCAATGGTTTTTGTGATTTACTTTGTTAAGTATATTAAGGTCGTAATCTTGATTTTGACTAAGAACAAAATAGAGAGACTTTTGTTGAGAAAAACTATTTTGCATTTAGTTCTTACAAGCAAACTCTTCTCGGCCCTTGTTATATGCGTTATTTCCTTGATTGTCAATTGCTACTATTACAGGAAGTTCTTCTACTTCGAGTCTGCGTATGGCTTCTGTGCCGAGTTCGTCGAAAGCAATAACTTCTGCTGACTTTACACACTTTGCCATAAGAGCTGCCGCTCCGCCAATAGCTGCAAAATATACTCCGTTGAATCTTTTCAGAGCCTCAATTACATCTTCAGACCTCGACCCTTTGCCTATCATTACCTTCAAACCTTGTTCTATTAAGGTAGGAGAGTATGCGTCCATTCGTCCTCCTGTAGTAGGACCTACTGAACCAATGGGTTTGCCAGGTTTAGCTGGGCAAGGTCCTGCATAATAAACTCCCTGTCCTTTGAAGTCGAAAGGCATATCTTCGCCACGAGCCAACATCTCTGTAAGTCGCTTATGAGCAGCATCTCTTGCTGTATATATAGTACCAGAGATATATACCATATCTCCTGCACGAAGTGATTTTATATCCTCTTCAGAGAAAGGAGCTTGTAGAATTTTCTTATCTGTCATAACTATTTTCTTGTTTTTTCTGATTATACAACATAGAATTAGAGACTGCCTTCGGCATGGCGTGTAGCGTGGCAACCGATATTGACAGATACGGGCAATCCAGCAATATGAGTAGCGTTTGTAATGATATTGACAGCCAAAGCAGTATTTGTACCTCCAAAACCAGCAGGTCCTATGCCTAAAGCATTGATATCTTCAAGTAGTTCAGTCTCAAGACTTTGTAGAGTCTCGTTGGTGTTTTTAGAGCCTACAGGGCGAAGCAAGGCTTTCTTACTAAGGAGAGCCGCCTTCTCCATAGTGCCACCAATACCTACTCCTACTATAATAGGAGGACAAGGATTGGCTCCTGCATGTGAGACTGTCTCTATCACAAACCTTTTGATTCCCTCTATTCCTTCACTTGGGGTAAGCATTTTCAGTCCGCTTTTGTTTTCGCTACCAAAGCCTTTAGGAGCAACAGTAATGTGGAAGTCTTCTCCCTCTACTATCTCATAGTGGATTATGGCAGGCGTATTATCTTTAGTATTTTCACGGTCGATAGGGTCTTTTACTACCGATTTGCGAAGAAATCCTTTGGTATATCCCTGACGCACTCCTTGATTGATAGCATCTTCTATAAAACCGCCCTCTATATGCACATCTTGTCCCATACGGACAAATACTACTGTCATTCCAGTATCTTGGCAGATAGGGCTTTTTTCTGTGCGAGCTATCTCGGCATTTTCTATCAAAGTGCCGATAATCTGCCTGCCGAGAGGCGATTTTTCAGTTTTAAGGCAACTCTGAAATCCATTGTAAATATCGCTGGTAATAACACAACAAGCCTCTATACAAAGCTTTTCTACCAGCGAGGTTATCTCCTCAGCTCTAACAATTTTCATCTTTTGAACATCTATTTAAAAAATATTTTGTATTTCTGTTTTTTATCTCTTCGTTATTTTCTCCTACAATTCCAATAAGGCAATAAGTGTTGTTTTTTTCGTCGAAAACAAGCTCTTTATGTATAGAGAAATTGGCTATTTCGGAGGTGTTGCGGACATGGAATCGTGGTCCGTTGCAGTCGAATACCTTGTCGCCGAGCATAATATGCTCCTCGTCATAGTAAGATACAGGAATTCTTGCCTCTATCTTTTCTAAAATCAATTTTTCGAGCCAAACAAGGTCAATGTCTGGCTTCTTTGCAAAACGCATTACGAAGCCATTTCGTATATCGGAGAAGTAGTAATCATTTTGAGGGACACCCATTTCATCTTGCAATACAAGCATTGCTATCTCCTCGCAGGTATGAGCCATTTTTCTGTATTTAAGCGATTTATGGACAATCTGATAGATACTCTCAGGCTCTGGTCCGAATAAGTTAGGGCGAGTAACGATAATCTCTTCGCCTACACCAATTATTATATCAGCATTTTGTCCTAAGGCTGGATATAGGAGATTGAAATGCTCAATGATTACTCTTCGTTTATTATTTAGAAGTTCGCGTACAAAATCAGCTATCTCGTACATCTGCATAAAGCCCTGCAAAAAACGAATATCGAGGTGGAATGAAGAAGCCTCTTTGAGTTCGGCAAATGTATCACGCACCTGCATTATTTTGCGAGGATTTATAATGTCGTCGTCGTTTGTCAGCTCCAACCCTGGAAACATACCCTTTATCAGCGAAGATTTGCCACTACCTGCATCGCCCACTATTCCTATAAGTCTATCGCTAAAATGTAGGTGTCGTTGTGCTATCTGTTCGCCTAAAAACATCAGCCTCTCTTTACCTCGCGGTGCAAAATACTGGGCTGAAACCATATACTCTTGAATTAAATTTCTCATACGCACATAAATTTTTGAGCAAAGTTAATAATTTTATTGACAAGTAGTATGAATAGAGTATTATATTGTCCATTGTATATTATTGTACTTTTAATAAAATGTATTACATTTGCAGAATTAAATACAATTGATTAACAACAAAAAAACATTTATTTATGCTAAAAGTTATGTTAAAAAAAGGTTTTGCGGTAGCATTGTTGCTATTAGGATTAGTGTCTTGTAAAAAAGAAAACATAGACACACAGACGATTACTGCAGAAGGTGCAAAGTTTGAAATGAAATTAATAAAAGGAGCAACCTTTACAATGGGAAGTCCTTCGGATGAGGTAGATAGATATGAAGACGAACTTCAACACGAGGTTGTTCTGACAGATTACTATATCGGAGTATATGAGGTAACCCAGAAGCAATTCTCGTCCATAATGGGATATAATCCTACAGAGGAGGGGATAACAAAGGAAATAGGTGACAATTATCCAGTTTCTACACTTAGTTGGGAAGAGGCTGTACTATTTACAGAGAAACTGAGCCAAAAGACAGGGCGGAAGTTCCGGTTACCTACAGAGGCTGAATGGGAATATGCTTGCCGGGCAGGCTCTACAACTCCTTTCAATACAGGCGAAAACCTCACAACAGACCAAGCTAACTACGATGGCGATCAGCCATACAACGGTAACGAAAAAGGTCAATCTGTAGGTAATATGACAGCGGTAGGATTCTATGCTCCTAATGCTTTCGGACTATATGATATGCACGGTAATGTGTCTGAATTTGTAAGTGATTTCTATTCAAAGGAGTATTATTCAAGTTCTCCAAAAACTAATCCGACTGGTCCAGCAGAAGGTAGCACACGTGTAGTAAGAGGCGGTTATTGGTTTGGTAGCGCTGCTGAGTGTAGATCTGCTTATAGAGAGGCATTCAAGCCAGATATCACTTCTCATTTAATAGGTTTCCGTTTGGTAATGGAATTATAATAGATAGATTTTTTAGAATATTATTTATAATTAAAAAAAGAAAGAATTACATGAAAAGCATTAAAATGTTTTCGCTACTTATAGTGTTGGTAGCGGTGTTTATGTGGTCGTGCGAAAAGCAAGAGCCTACACAAAAGCCTAACGGAGAGGATACTACAGTAGTAGATACTATTCCTACAGTAGACCCCGACACACCTGATGTAGAGCCACCAGTAGTACCTACTACTGAATTTACTCTAAATATAACTGATCCAGATACATATGCAGCTGATGCTGACCAATTTATCGCTGGTCTGCAGGTAGATACTGTGTTTTTCCCTCTTGATACGGTTGATTACAATAACGGAGTATTAGTATTTACTTTGCCATTGGAGTTTGAGGTGGAAAAAATGATGAACCAAGCAAAGTTTTTCGATGGTATAAATCTTGCGGCGGAAGGGCTTACGGTAAGTGGTACAGAGGCTAACTTCCAAAATATTAAGTTTGCGGCTGTAAAAGATGGAGTAAAGACAGGTAAGTTTATTACTACAAATGCTCCGGGTGGAATGTATGTGTTTTGTGATAGAGATTTTTCGGTAGTAGGTTCATATACCGAAGATAATGGTTCGCAATATATCTTCCAGTGTGAGTTTAATAAAGGTTATAACTTTTTTCAGCTGAAGTCTGATTTTAATATGGAAACATTCAAAATGGACTACACTTATACTACTGTAGTACCAGAAAATATAAAAATATTGGTTTACTAAGAAGGTATAAATAGAATAAAATATACACTCCACAATAGCGGTATTGTGGAGTGTATATTTTATTGTTTGTAGCGGTTAGTTTATTATGGAATATTAGGGTCGTCTATATCTCTGTTAATTTTTATGTGTTGAACGAAAATGCCAAGCCCGCTACTACCATCATACTTTCCTACTAAAGAGTCGTTATACCAAACTTTATCTATTATAACGCCAGATAGAGAGTCGATATGCCAGTACCAGATATCTGCTTTAATAGTATCTACATTAAAGTCATTCCAATGTAAATATATTTCTCTACGAGAAATAGAATCGTTGAGATAATTTTGTAATGGAGTACACATATCTAAACCACAGCCGTGATATTTTGATATAGGAAGCATACACATATCTAACCAAATTCCTTCTTCATCTCCCCTATCTATAAAACTTTGAAAAGCGCCTTCGCCACTTTGTGGTGGATAGTCTACATCTCCACACTTGTAAACAGTGCTTACCTTTATGGTGTTTTTATATTTCTCTACCATATTGTTGTTTTTAGAGTCTGCTATCATAAAATAGATGTGGCTATTCATAGAGACGCCATCGCTTCCGTCGATAGGATTTTCTGTTGGTTCTTTCGGATACTGTAGTTGCGTTTGCTGACAGGCTACAAATAATAATGTACTTAATAGTAAAATAATGTTTTTTTTATAAGAATATACAAATTAAAAAGTTGAATAGTATTTCGCAAATTTACTATTTTTTTGATAAAAAACAAAAAAATACAAGAGTAGCGAATAAATTTAGTACCTTTGCAAGAGTTATAACTAAAAAATTATTTGTACGATGAAAAAATTACAACTATTTAGCCTATTTATGGTATTGACAGCAATATGTCTAATGTCTTGTAAGGAAAAAGATGCCATAGAGCCAACTTACTCAACTCAAACATTATCTTTTACTATCCCTAACGGAGAGGATTTCTCGAAGGTATGCGATTCGGTAGAAGCCTCCTTGGTACTGAACGGAGATACTCCTCTATTTCCTCTCCAGAGAGTAGCCTACAATAATGGCAATCTATCGTTTGATTTGCCTATAGATATACCTGAGTACGATAAATTTATCACTATTTCTGATATCGTAGATGATGATGAGATTATCAACGATATTAATATACAAATAACCAATGTAGGTGCAAAGTACGCTTTTCTACAGTTTAATGTAGTAAAAGATGGGTTGACTCCAAAACTTATAAGTTGGTATGAGATAAGTGCCGATGCCTCTACAATGGCTATGGGTAATGTAATATACTGCGATTCGGATTGTAATATAAGTGGTATAAGAAAAAATGGCTATCAGGTGGTAGAGTTTGACTGCCAATTCAAGAAAGGATATAATTTTGTAACACGCACATCTAAATTTGATGACAATACTTTGGAATACCGTTTTACATACAAGACCGATAGCGAGCCTACTCTGCCAACTGTGATAATGTAACTACAAAATCCACAAATAAAGAAATCCTACCTTTTAGAGATGAAAATATCTTGTGGGGTAGGATTTTTATTTTAGATATTGCCTTCTTTTTTTTTTCTTATAGAGGCACTACAAACTCTTTGAGTTCGGGATTTTGCATAGATTTAGGCACGGACTCCTTAATAATGTTTATGATACAATCCTGCATTTTAGTCTTGGCATTGTGTTTATTTACTACAAAGCATACTTCGCGTACAGGCTTCATGCCCTTAAATAGACGCAGACGGTCTTGCTTATCTTCCGATAGTCCCATAGCATGCATCTCTGGAATAATAGTAATACCAGGATTGCTATCTACGATATTTAGCAAAGTATCGATGCTTCCGCTTTCAAACTGTATAGTCTTATGCTTTCTCGTATGGCGAGCTTTGCAGATACGCTCTATCTGCCCACGCATACAATGCACATTCTCCAAAAGCCATATCTTATCAGTATCTACTTCGTTTATATCAATCTCTTTTTCGCCATATAGTTTGTCGAATGGAGAAACATAGGCATAGAACTGCTCGTAGTATATTGGAGTTTGTATTAAATCGTCTGAAGTAATAGGACCTGCAAGTATTGCACCGTCAATGTATCCGTCTTTTAACTTTCTAAGAATGTTATCAGTAGTAGATTCTTTTATAATAAGTTCGAGGTCTGGAAACTCTTTATACTGCTTTGATAGGAGTTGAGGCAAAAGATATGGTGCGATAGTCGGAATAATGCAAAGATGGAAACTACCAGCGAGCGATGACTGTTCGTCTCGTACTATCTGCCTGATTTTATCGAATGATTGTAGCGATAGACGAGCTTGTTTTATCACCTCTTTGCCTATGTCTGTAGGGTCGATAGGATGGCGGGAGCGGTTGAAGAGTTTTACATCAAGTTCCTCCTCCATCTTTTGTATCATAGTACTAAGCGTAGGCTGAGTAACTCTACAATGTTCGGCGGCTTTAGCGAAATGGCGAAAATCATCTACCGCCACGAGATATTCAAGCTGTTGTATATTCATAATTGGTATTCTTTTATTTTTTTAGATATTGATTATTTTTTGTTATTTTTCTCTTTTATCAACTCTTTAGGTTTCTGCTCGAGTAGTGGAAATTCGAGGTAGTCCCAATACTCTTCGGAGTCCCACATTTGGCGAAGCTCGAAGTAGTATGGATAGTAATAGACTGCTTCGGCTTGGCAATTTTCAGAATAGTCGCCAGTATCCCACTCTCCATTGTCGTTGCTATCTATAAACAGACGAGCGTAGTATATTCCAGCATCGAGGAGTTCAAATTTGATTTTTTCAGCATCTACCTTCATGGTCCGCAATACTTTGTCGTCTTTAGATAGAAGTTCTACTATCTCTTTTCCAGTGTGTCTGCCCATCTCGAGAGTTAGGGTAGAGTAGGCATCTTTAGATTTGGTAGAGATATTTATTTTGTATGTGTTATTTACGCTTCCGTATAGGTCGTAAAAATATGCCGAATCTATTTGAAGATTATAACTCTTGTCTGGCTTCAACTCTGTTTTTAGCAAATATGTCAATCCTAAGGAGTCTTTGGGAACTATAGTTGCCGTCAAAGGCTTGAGTATAGTATCTACTTTTTCTGAGAATGAGAAATTTATAGATGTGTCTTTTTTTATAAATGTAGGTGTCTTAAACCTAAGTTCTACCTCCTTGAAAAAATCGAATTGAGAGGCTATATTGCTATTGATAGATAGAAACTTTACTTGAGCAGTTTTAGCAGAATTATTTCTCTTTTTATTTTTTCTATTGGCGAAAACTATGGTATCGGTTTGTATTTGAGGCAGATTGAGCGAGTCCGTTTTATGATATGTAAGCCTTGCCTGTAGCGTATCGGTATCCCATAGTAGACTATCTTTTATCCAATAGGTAATAGAGTCTTTCCTTTCGTTTGACTGTACAAATACCTGCTCCATACTGAAATTTAGAGGTTCTAACAGCGGAAGCGAGTCGCTTTTTTCTGAAAAATAAATCTTGAAATGTTGAGGGTCTGGGCGTTCTGTTTTTACCAAATACTGTTTGTAGAAGATTTCAGTAAAGGCTTTTAGAATAATTGAATCCGGTTTGTAGATAAATGTTTTTTGTGGGGAAATTGAATCTACCACTTTGATAGTATCCATACCGCCTTCAACCTCGAATATAGAATCGCGAAATATAGTATCTATAGTCTCTTTTATTTCTATAGATGGCGTAAAAACTGTATCTAAAAATGCGATACGCTCGTTTGGCATATCAAACTTATAGTTGTTGCCAATATCTTCTAATCCGAATACGCGATAAGTGCCAGACTTTACATTGCTGACGGTAAATCGTCCTTGCTTATCTGTCTTGGTAATTCTATCGAATGGTTTTGTCTGAAAAGCCGAATCGGTGGTGTCCTTGTGTATTCCTATCATAATCCCAGATACTGGATTGAGCGTAGCGGCATCTATTACTATTCCACTGATTTTCATTGAATCTATCTCGGAGCCTGTAGAGAAAGCAAAAGAGTAGTTTAGAAGCGGATTTTTTTCGTTGTTATCTACAATAGCCGAACCGAAATCTATGGTATAGGTAGTGCTATCGAGAAGCGTATCTTGTAGTTCTACTAATAGTTTTTTGCCAATGGCTTTTACTATGGGTGTCTGCTTCTGTGGTGGTGAGACTATCACATTCTGCATAGGATTATCAACCTGAATAAGTTCGTCAAAAACTATCTCTATCCTATTTTTCTGATAGTTTGTAGTCTGTGGTAGTGGCGAAAAGTGTAGTGGCTTAGGTGGCGTAATATCCTTTGGACCTCCATGAGGACCTTGTCCCATATTGGCACAACCCGTTACGGCAATATATGTAATCCACGATATTACCAACAGACTATATACTGCTATGTTTTTACTCACCTTTGTTTTTATTTTTATCAATCTCTAAAAAACTCATTTTACAATAATCAATACTTGTCTATTTCGTTCTCCATAGACCTACATATAGTGCTTCTTCCTATCCAGCCTCCTATGCGATAAGCTTTGTCCTCTCTCATATCTTTGTGGGCTGATATTTCTGCTTTTGTAGGAAAGTGGGCAATATATTCTTTTGATTTGAAGTAAAGTTTCTCTGTGCATATACTCTCTGGTGCTTGCTCTATAGCGCGCTGAAGCATATCGAATGCTAACCAGTATTTTGCTTTGTCAGTAACAGTATCTTTCGATATAGTAGACTCTGCGTATAACTCTGCAAGTAGTGAATAAGCCTCTATGGATTGAGGGTTTTCGGCAATAGATTTCTCGGCATATATTCGAGCTTGCTGAAAGTTTTTCAAATCTCGAGCGTAAATCTCTGCCATAGTAAGCAATACATTAGAGCGTTTGTCTTTTTCGGCTGTTAGTTCGGTTGCTTTTTCATAATATGATAAAGCGATTTTAGCCCTTCCAATTTTATTATATGTATAAAATCCACATACCAATGAAGATAGATATGTAGGACTTTGCTCTTGAAGGCTCTTGGCTATCTTGTAGTGAGTTTCAGACCCCATACAACTCTCCGAATACTCCTCTAATGCTTTCTGTAAGAAATCTGTGTCCGTTTTGTTGGAAGATATGGCTTGAGCGTATTTTTTATCTAGATCTTCGCATTCTCCGAAAGCACGCATTTGAGCCGAAGATGTCGCTACTACCGACAAAGCAAAAATCAATGTAATAAACAGTATTTTTCTATTCATTTTTCTAAAAACTTATCAATTAAAAGGTTGCCATTTTAGGTCTTTTTCCGACAATATCATTTTATCTTTTGGCAATTTCCAGTCTATAGCGAGCTTAGGAGAGTTATAAAGGAAACCGCCTTCTGCCGATTTGTTGTAGAGATTGTCGCATTTGTAGGAAAAGATTGCTTGAGGGCTAAGTACAGCAAACCCGTGAGCAAATCCTCTTGGAATAAGAAATTGAAGGTGATTTTCGTCGGACAACTCTACCGCTACATACTCTCCGTATGTTTTAGACTCTGTGCGAATATCTACAGCTACATCGAGTACACGGCCTACTACTACTTGTACCAATTTGGCTTGGGCATATTCTCCAGCCTGAAAGTGCAAGCCTCTGACAACGCCATAAGACGACGACGACATATTATCCTGTACAAACCTTTGTTCTATGCCCATTTCTCTATAACGATTCTCATTGTAGGTCTCCGTAAAGAATCCACGAGAATCGCCAAAAACATCAGGCTTGATTATTTTTAGCCCCTCTATTTTAGTCTCTATTATCTCCATCAAAAGTAGCTTTTTATTTGGCTAAATCAATAATGTATTGTCCGTATGTGGTTTTGTTAAGTTTATTGCCGAGTTCTCGCAATTGTTCAGTAGAAATCCAGCCCTTACGCCATGCTATCTCTTCAATACACGATATGTAGAAGCCCTGACGATTTTGTATAGTTGCTACAAAGTTTGAGGCTTCGAGTAGACTGTCGCAGTTGCCTGTATCAAGCCATGTAAATCCACGCCCAAATGTCTCTACCTTTAGAGTTCCCTCCTCAAGATATATTTTGTTGAGGTCTGTTATTTCATATTCACCACGAGCAGAAGGTTTTAAGTTCTTAGCCTTTTCTACGACAGTATTATCATAGAAGTACAATCCAGGTACAGCAAAGTTGCTTTTAGGATTCTGTGGCTTTTCCTCGAGGCTTACTACTTTATTATTATCGTCAAACTCTACAACTCCGTAAGCACGAGGGTCTTTTACTGCATAACCAAAGATACAGGCTCCTTGCTCAATCGTTGCTGCTCGCTGAAGCATAGATGAAAAGTTTTGTCCGTAAAATAAGTTGTCTCCAAGTATAAGACAACCTCCTTCGCCTGCAAGGAACTCTTCGCCTAGTACAAAGGCTTGTGCCAGCCCATTTGGAACTTCCTGTATCTTGTATTCAAACCTCATACCTAACTCTTCGCCAGAACCGAGCAACTCGCGAAACATAGGCAAATCTCTTGGTGTAGATATTACCAACACTTCGCGTATGCCAGCAAGCATAAGTGTAGATAGTGGATAGTAAATCATAGGTTTGTCATATACAGGCATTATCTGTTTTGATATTGCCTTAGACAGTGGAAATAGGCGTGTAGCACTGCCTCCTGCAAGAATTATTCCCTTCATTGTCGTTTTTAGTATAAAATTGTTATTGTTGTCCTTTTGTGGTGCAAAAATAATAAATAAATCGCATATATGGTTTTTAATAGATATTTTTGGAAAAATATATTAGTGTAAAATACATTTTTTGTAAATTTGTCTTTTCAAAAAAACAACAAAAAACAATGGAATACAAAAGACTCCCTTTCTACGAATATTTTGCAAATAATTCTGAACATAAAATCCATACTGAGTATTGCCGTAGGGTAGTGTCATACAAGTGTCTGCTATATGGGGAAAGTAAAAAATATGGAGCAAACTATGATGTCTATTACTCTGAAGAGCGACAAGTGATAGAGGTTAATTTTCAATGCACCGAGGGGATAATGGACTGGTTAGTCAACTTCAAGTTTGCTCAAAAGTATTATGATTCGTTTGTATGGGAAGGCTCTACTATTCAGTTATATGTCCATTCTGGTTGGGCAGATATGTATATAGCCCTCAAGCACACTATCAGAGACGAAGTAAAAGATATACTATCCATACACCCAGAGGCAGAGATAGATGTAATAGGCTGGTCTCTTGGCTCGGCTTTGGCTCAACTCTGTGCGCAAGACTTGTATTTCAATTTAGGCAGGCGTGTCCATCTATTTTCATTTGGCTCGGTTCGCCCTTTCAAAGCCAAAGAAGCGATAGTGCAGGAGTATCTACTCAACTGTTGCTGTGAGGTGTATAATTTTGCAGATGTCAATGATATTGTAACTTATATGCCTCCTTTCAAGCACTGGAAAAATATCAGAACTTGCGATGTAGATTTAGACGGAAAAGGTAGAAAGTGGTATAAGCTATTTAAGCCTACAAAGTATCATACACAATACGACCAACCCTATCTTTATGACAATTATTGAGTATTAGTTTCTACAGAAAATCTTTGTACTATTTATTCGTTTCATATTTTTTATTAACTTTGCACGATATGCTTTTTCTAAAGATACTGTAAATCAATATATTATCAATATGAAAGTAGTAAATTTATCTGCAGAAAACTCTATCTTGCAGAGTTATATACGCGAAATTCGCGATATTAAGATACAAAACGATCCTATGCGTTTCCGTAAAAACATAGAACGAATAGGTTATGTAATGGCTATTGAAATCAGTAGAAAACTGAATTATACCGATATAGAGATACAAACTCCATTGGCTAAATGTATATCGAAGGAGTGTAGTGAAAAAGTGGTAATTGCCTCGATACTAAGGGCTGGGCTGGCTCTGCATAATGGGCTGATAGATATGTTTGATAGAGCCGAAAATGCCTTTGTCTCTGCGTATAGAAAATATCGTAGCCAGACAGATTTCGATATTCATGTGGAGTATATCTCTTCGCCAGACCTCAACGGTAAAACGCTGATATTGGCAGACCCAATGCTTGCTACTGGTGGTTCTATGGAATTGGCTTACGAAGCAATTCTTTCTAAAGGTAAGCCAAAGGATTTGCATATAGCAAGCGTTATAGCCTCTAAACAAGCGATAGAATATCTACAAACTAAGCTGCCTGAGGAGGCTACTCTATGGGTAGCAGCTATAGACCCAGAACTTAACGAGCACGCTTATATTGTTCCTGGCCTGGGCGATGCAGGTGATTTAGCTTTCGGAGAAAAAATAGACTAATCCGTATTCAAATACTGCTTTTGTATGGTGTTTTCTTCTTAGAAAATACTACACAAAGGCATTTCGTGTTTTTAATTATTCTACAACAAACAACAGATTATTTGTTTATTAAAAAATTTACTCTTTATGATTATTAGAAAAACCAAAAGATTATTATTTTTTATAGCAACAACACTTTTTTCTTTCAATACATTTTCGCAACAATATCAAGTTCCCAATAGTCAATTTGAGACCTTCGAACAGGGATTCAATGGTGTAGGTCAGCAGCCTACTGGCTGGAAAGCCTCCAATGTCAGTATATCATCGCCAGCGAGTGTGAGCACCGTTTTGGTAAATTCAGACCAAAATGGACGGACAGGCAACTGTGTATATTTGCACAATGAAGAATCTGGCGCAATGGGTATCACTAAACCAGCCTCAGCTTATATCTCGCTGGGTAAGCCATGGGCAGAGGTGCAAGAAATGAGTGCAAATGCCTCAATATGTGGTACTGAGGGTGGCTTGCAATTTACCTATCGCCCAGACTCTCTATCTGTATGGGTAAAACGCACATATTCTTCGCAGGAAAATGCTCGTATAGTAGTCTATCTGTGGGCAGGTACCGCCCAAGGCTCTTTTTATATGAGTAGAGGCAATGGCTGTCTGGGAAAATCTGTCACAAACGATGAGACTGATATTCGTGGAAGAAATGGCTGTACTACTACACAACAAGCTACTTTTGTAGGTAATGGAGAGTGGAGTAGCAACCAGCAGATACAAAATTGGCAAGAGATAAAGGTGCCAATCACATACTTCAACAATACAAAGCCTCAGATGATGAATGTAATCATTTCCTCTGCCAACTATCCATTGAGCCTTACTCAACAGAATTTAGACCAAAACTCATACCGCTCTGGTAGCAAGATGTGGGCTGACGATTTGAAGCTTATATACTCCTCTAAAATACACGAACTTAGAGTAAATAATCGTCCAATAACTGGGTTCGATCCAAATCAAACTACATATACAGTATCTTTGGGACAGGGCGTGACGGCTATTCCTTCTATAAAAGCCTTTCGTAGCGGACGCGAACTTGGATCTGCATCAGGTTTGAATTCTGAGATACATATAACAAATGGGCAAGTAGACGGCGAACCTACTACAATAAAGGTAAATGCAGAAGACGGAAGCTCTACTACTACTTATACGATTTATTTTGTAAGCCAACAGTCGTCAAACTCTCGTCCTGTAGGTATAAATATAAACGGCGATCCTCTGCCTCAATTCAACGGATATTTGACTTCATACAACTATCAATTGCCATACGGTACTACAGAGTGCCCTCAAATCACGGTAGATAAAGCAGAAGATAGTCAGACAGTAGATATTGACTGCCAAAGTGTACCCGGTATTGCCACTGTAAAAGTTACTGCACAAGATGGTAGCCAGACTATATATACTATTACATTGACAGTAGAAGCCTTGTCTGATAATACTTTGCAAGGAATAAAGGTAAATGGCTATCCTATAGATAATTTTAATCCTACACAAAATAACTATACAGTCAATTTGCCAATAGGTACTACTCAAGTGCCTGTGATAGAGCCTATTAGTGCATACGCTTCAGGGCTTCAGACTATAACTATTGCAAGTAACACACTCGACGGAGGTGCTACGATTACGGTTTCTGCTCCAGGCAATCGCCAGACCAGAACATACCGTATTACTTATATTATTGCAGCATCGTCAAATTCACATCTATCGGGCATACGGATAGATGGACAAGATTTGCAAGGATTCCAACCAAATCAGTTTGATTATCAATATGATTTACCTATAGGTACTACTCAGCTTCCTGCTATTACCTGGACTCTCGGCGAGGCGAGCCAACAAGCTTCGCTTACTACAAATGGAGTAAATGGCGAGGCGAGAATCTTGGTTACTGCTCAAAATGGCTCTACTTCGCTCTATAAGATACAATTTAGCGTAAGGAGGTCGCAAAACTCTAAACTACAAAGTATTAAACTCGACGGAGTGTCTATAGCAGGCTTCCATCCAGATACTTTGATATACAATATCACTCTGCCAAGTGGCACTACTCAGATGCCTACTATTACCTACGATAAAGGCGATCAGTCACAGACGGTAAGACTTAGTCAGGGAAGTATTGGAGGGCAGACGACCCTTAGAGTTACAGCTGAAGATCCTGCATTTGTTACTATCTATACGCTAAATATCTCGACACAAATATCGGCAGCGGCTACGCTAATGAATATCTTTATAGACGGAGTAGCGTTAGAAGAATTTGAGGAGAATAAATTTAACTACTCATATATACTGCCAGAAACGGCTACTTCGTGTCCTACGATAACGGTAGAGAAGTCTTCTGCCGGACAAAAAGTATATATTGCTAAGCCTCAACTTGAGGGAACCGCTTCCATAGAGGTAAAGCCAGAGACTAATGATCAATCAAACATTTATACAATTCGTTTTGGCAAAGCGTTGTCAAACAACAATTTTCTGACTTCTATCAGTATAAATGGCGAGGCTATCGCAGATTTTTCTACAAATAATACAGATTATATGGTAGATTTGAACCAATCGGAACAGTCTCCTGTAGTAACATACACTAAGGCAGATACTACTTGTCGAGTAGTATGGGTGGATAAAGGATTGGACGGAACAGAACTCATTGCTATTGCAGAGAATGGCGAAAAGCAGATTTATAAAATAGGTTATAGACTTCCGCTTAATACGACTACTTCTTTATCTGACTTGCTCGTATATTCTAAAGAGTCAAGGCAATTTGCTCAGATTGCAGATTTTTCTTCAGACCAATATGAATATATAGTTACTTTGCCTTGGAGAGAAAAATATGTGCCATCTCTCTATCCTGTAGCTGACAATGAAAAGCAAAAAATAGAGATTCGTTATGGCAAAATAGGTCAGAATACTTTAGTGAAAATTACATCTGAAAATGGCGATACTCTTACATATAAAATACTATTCCAAAAAGAAAGGTCTAATGTATCTACTCTAAATGCAATATATACAGACGGAAATTTGATAGATCAATTTTCTCCTGACATTACAGATTACCGCATTATGCTGCCATACGGTACTACAAAGTTGCCAAAAATCACATTTGAAAGAGGCTTGCAAGACGGTACAACGGTAATTTCTCAGAGAGTAACAATATCTACTCGTCCGCTTGGCGATACTACTTTTATACAAGTTGAAGCCGAAAATGGAGATACTTCTATATATAGCCTTTACTTTGATGTAGAGGAGTTCTCTACAGATAAAGAAAATATACTACAATCAATCCTTATAGGAGGTGTGGGAATAGATGGTTATAATCCTACTGATAGTATATTTGCTTTTGCGTTGCCATACGGTTCTACAGAAGTGCCAGATATTACTTTTGTCAAGAACTATGAAGAACAGACAGTTATAGTAGAGAAATCATATATCGAGGAACAAGTAAAGATATTTGTACTATCAAATGTCTCTGGGGTAGCCGATAAAACTTATACTATAAATCTCTCGGTAGCTCATAATCCCGTTTCTCTAAGAGGTATTAAGTCCGACGGAATAGATATTGCAGGATTTTCACCAGATAAATACACTTATATTTTACCTATATCGACTTTGCCTACTCTTACCTATGATTATGACCAAGCGGGACTCTCTATAGTAGAAGATAAAAACCATAAAAGAGTAATAGTAAGAGTTGAGTCTCTAAACGATAACTCTAAACAGACTACCTATACTGTATATTTCTATTATACAACGGATGTGATACCAAATGGAGACTTCGAGCAGTGGAGTGCTACAGCGTATCAAGGTAAAGAGAAGCCTACTGGCTGGATGTCAGGGCTTGATGTCATAGATAGAGGAGATGCTCAAGGTACAATATCTAAGGAGACTTCGGAAAAAACATCTGGTAGTTTCTCTGCCTATATGCGTACTACATACAACTCGGCTACATATTGGAATCCAGGGCTACTTACTCTCGGCTCTTTCCAATTCAATGCTTCATATCGTTGGTGGCCTCCGGGATATGATGTGAGCGTGCCTATTTCTGGTGGCGTAGATTTCCGCAATACTCCTGACTCTGTTTATATGGATTATCGCTACGATACCAATGGGCACGAAGATAAAATGAGCCTCGATGTGCAGTTGTGGAAAGAGGGTGTGGATTTTTCTTCGTCTCAGGCTGTAGCGAATATACACTACGAGGATAATTCTTCATCAAGCGAATGGAAAAAAATAGCCAAGAGTGTTGTTTATAATCAAGACGAAGCACCAAAGCGTATGAATATAATAATAAGTTCTACTGATATTACTCACTTATATGGCAATTTCCCACTGACAGATATGGGTCGCTTATATGCTGATAATCTCCGATTTTCATACTCTTCTCTATTGAAGTCCATCAAAGTAAATGGAGAGGATTTGCAAGGCTTTTCATCGAGTGTTTTTGAGTACGATTTACAGGATTTTGATAAAAGTACTATAAAAATAGAAGTGGAAGGCGAAGTTGCAGACCAAGAGCATACTATCTCTATTTCAGAAGAAAACGAACAACTCCAACGAATAGCTACTATTACTTCTAAAGCAGAAGACGGCTCGCAAAGTATCTATACTATTCGTTTTGCTCGCCAGATAAGCCAAGATTCTTATTTGAGTAATATATTTATAAACGATACTGTATTAGAAGATTTCAATAAGGAAGATACTGCTTATACTATTGCTGCTGACCGTATAGGAAGCATTGCTGTAATAAAATCCTCTGAGAAAGCTACTGTTCAATATGAATTGACTGAGGCTGGGGCGAAAATTATAGTTACTGCAGAAAATGGTAACAAAAGGACTTATTATATCTCGCTGATAGATGCAAATAGAAGTGCTGCTGATATAAATTCTATAGCAGTTGAAGGATATGATATTCAATTCTCTACAGAAACATCTATCTATGAGGTAAATCTTGGAGAGGGTGTAGTTGAGATTCCTCAAATTACGGTTGAAACTCTATACGGAAAGCAATCTTTTATTGTAGATTTTGCAGATACTACAAATATCAAGGTGCAGTCTGCGGACCATACTACAGAGCGAGGTTATCAAATCATATTCCATTACGCACCAGAGGTATTGACAGACTCTCTTAAATCTATCAGCCTCGACGGTGTTGCTTTGAGTTCTTTTACCCCAGATACATTGGATTATATAGTGTCGTATAATGCTGAAAGAGAAAAGCTAAGTTTCGAGGCGGATAGTTATTCTATAGTAGAGACTTTTTCTGGTGATACTATTGCTCTAACTGTCGGTGAGAAGAGATATACAGTTATTTGTCAGAAACAACTTTCCGATAATAGTTATCTGCAAAATATATTTATATATAACTCCGTTTTGCCAGATTTTCGTCCAGATTCTATGGAGTATCAATATATATGGAATAGCGAAGTTTTACCAGATATTCATATCTTAAGTAGCGATAGCCATCAGACTACTCAAGCCAACTATTTAGGAAGTACTGTCGAGATAGATGTTACAGCAGAAAATCAGTCGGCAGAAAGTCTGTATACTATCAATTTTTCGAAAAATAATGCTTCCGCAAATTCACTTCTTTTAGGTATCTCGTACAATGATACTGCAATTGAAGATTTCTCTCCAAGCCAGACATCATATACGATTACGCTACCAGAGGGTACTACTCAAATGCCAGATTTGATTTTTGTAAAAGGTAACGAAGGACAATCCATAGATGTGTATACCCAAGGAATGGTGGCAACCGTTATTGTTACAGCCGAAGACGGTTTGTCTAAGATTACATATACTATTACCTTTAATGTGCCTTTAAGCGATAATGCTCTACTTAGTGCTATATTCGTAGGTGGCGAGGAGTTGACAGGATTTTCAGCAAATGTGTTTGACTACTCATATACCTTGCCATACGGTACTACTGAATTGCCTGCCATAGAGTACGAGAAGGGACATGCTGGGCAGGTTGTTGTGGAGTCTTCTCAAGGAGTAAATGGAGTTTATACTCTGAAGGTAACATCAGAAAGCGGTTTGGTAGAACAAGAATATATCATTTCATTTAGCGTAGAAAAGTCTACTAACTCTCGTCTCGAATCTATCAAGGTAGATGGTATGCCTATTATTTATTTCAATCCTGATATTTTTGAATATACTGTAGATGTGCCATACGGTTCTACAGAAGTGCCAGAGGTAAGTGCCATAAAGCAAGACTCTACACAGACTGTTACAATCATACCAGCTACTACGCTACAAGATACAACTATTGTAAAGGTAGAAGCAGAAGACGCTCAGAGTGTTTCTATCTATAGAATATCGTTCGTTATATTGAAAAGTGATAATGCCTATCTCCAAGATATTTTTATAGATGGAGAATCGCTTCGCGAGAATGCTGATAATCACCGTGCTTCGAAAGATTTCTATAGGCAAGAGTATTGGTATGATGTAATAATGCCTTATGGCATAGAGACATCGCCTGCTATCACATGGCAAGGAGAGGTGGCGGATTACGATACTATTTATGCTTCTATAGAAGGAAGTTTGGCAGATACGATTGATGTGAAGATTACGGTTGTATCGCAAGACAGGTCAAATACTAACGATTATTTCCTATCTATTTATCGCGAAAAATCGTCAAATTCTCGTTTGGCTGACTTAAGAATCGATGGCGTGACTATCGAAGGATTCTATCCAGATACTGTATATTATCACATTCAGCATCCTGTGCATTCTGATACAAATACTATTTGGATTACCTCAGAGCAAGTGTCTTGGACTTTAGGCGAGCCAAATCAGAGCGTATCTATTAGCGAAGGTGATAACCATACTCTGATAATTACCGTCAAGGCTGAAGACGGAGTATCTACTACGATTTATATCATTACCCAAGAGCGTTTGCTCTCAGATAATGCGCTTCTGTCTGATATTAGTGTCGATGGCACTACTATACCCGACTTTTCGCCTGATAGATTTGACTATGTATATATTCTTCCTTTCGCTTCGTCTCAAATACCTGATGTAACTTATAGAAAAGGAGAAGATGAGCAGACTGTCGATTTATCTACAGGTTTTGTAGGAGAGAAAACTTATATATATGTTACTGCAGAAGACGGCACTACTACAAGTGAATACTCGATACTATTCCGTGTGTCTGAAGATAATCCTGGAGAGTTTCCTACTGCAGAAGATGTATGTTTCTCTCGTCTAAGCGAGGATAGCTGGAAGGCTACATCTAAACGCAATAATGTAGAGATAATGATAGTAGACGAAACAGGCCGACTCGTATTCCGAGGCGATGTTCCACTTTCCGACCCTAATGATGAACTTTGCTCAAGTGCTGTTTATCAGAGTGTCAAGCTTAAAAAGAATACAGTATATATATTCTCTTTTGTCTATAATAAGAAAAAGATAATACATTCAGGCAAATTTATAAATTAAAAATATGAGGGACTGACGATATTATATGAAAAGTCTGTCCCTTGTTTTTTTACTTATTTTACTGTAAAAAGTTATGCAAATATCAGAAAGAAATTTGTAATTTTGCAGTTCCTAAAAATAGTCAGACTAACATAAACAAAACATTCATATAAGAGATGAAAAAGATATTGGTTTTGGGTTCGGGCGGACAGATTGGTTCGGAACTCACAATGAAACTCAGAGAGGTATATGGTGCGTCAAATGTAGTAGCTACCGACCTCCAACCAGAGCGACTGACACAGGCTATCCAAGAGAGCGGACCTTGCCAAAAGTGCGATGCTACTAAAGTAGAAGAGATAGCACAAATAGTAAAAGAACACAAAATAGACGCTATCTATAACCTGGTGGCAATACTTTCGGCTACTGCCGAAAAGAATCCTATGTTGGGTTGGAATATCGGAATGGGAGCGTTGCTCAACTGCTTAGAAGTAGCACGAGAATATAAAGCGGCTCTTTTTACTCCTTCATCTATTGGTGCTTTCGGACCAAATACTCCATTAGACGGTACTCCGCAAGATACAATTCAACGCCCTCGTACTATCTATGGCGTTACAAAAGTATCTGGAGAATTGCTTTCAGACTATTATTTTGAGCGTTTCGGAGTAGATACTCGTTCAGTTCGCTTCCCCGGACTTATCTCTAATGTATGTCCTCCGGGTGGTGGTACTACAGATTATGCTGTAGATATATACTATGCTGCGGTAAAAGGTGAGGATTTCCAATGCCCACTAAAAGCTGGTACTCAGCTCGATATGATGTATATGCCAGATGCACTTGACGCGGCTATAAACATAATGGAGGCAGACCCTGCAAAACTTATACATCGCAACTCATTTAATGTAACTGCAATGCATTTTGACCCAGAGGAAATTTATGCAGAGATAAAAAAACATAAGCCAGATTTCAAGATGACCTATGCACATGATGAAATCCGTCAAAAGATAGCAGATTCTTGGCCTAATTTTATGGACGATAGATGTGCCAGAGAGGAATGGGGCTTTAATCCTAAATATGATTTAGCGAGTATGACAGTAGATATGCTTGACAAACTCTCTAAAAAGTTATTGAAATAACTTGTAAATATAGAAACTTCTAAAAATAGACTACTTTTTTTAGAAGTTTTCTTTTTTATGTAAAAAAAAAGTATTACTTTTGCATTCCCAAATAACAGTGGGGCGTAAATGCTTAAAAGGTGTGGTAGTTCAGCTGGTTAGAATACATGCCTGTCACGCATGGGGTCGCGGGTTCGAGTCCCGTCCATACCGCAAGAGAAGCAGATGAGATTAATGTTTCATCTGCTCCTTTTTTGTTTTGTAGAGATGTAATTGTGTTTATAGAAATTTATGAAAATCAAATGAACGAATACCCTATAAGCCTAATTATCGCCTTACTACCTTAAATTCACGGTAATAGGCTTCGGCAGCTTGGTCAAGTTCTTTATACCACTCTTCGCCAAAACGCTCTATAAGAGGCTCTTTTAGAAATTTATATGCAGGAAGTCCTAATTTTTTGCCGTTCTCCTCGGCTGACCTACAACACTCCCAACGATGGATATTTACAGCAAGAAACTTATCATATTGTTGTAGCCTTACAGGATATAGATAGCACGAAATAGGTTTTTTGAAGCCTATCAATCCTTCCCTAAATGCTTTTTCTATTCCGCAAAGGCATGTGCCTTCTGAATCGAAATACGCAAAAGCACACTCTTTATTTTCTACCAGCTGCGTTACTTTGTCGCCATCCGAATCTATATAGTGAGTACCTTTTGTGTCAAGTACTTCTTGCGACTTCGTAGGTAGAAACGGCTTTACTATCTCCTTTATTTTGTCTAAAATACCAGCCTCGCTCTCTTCTAAAGGAGCCCCAGAGTCGCCTTCTACACAGCAACAACCGCGACAAGCCTTGAGGTCGCAACAAAACATGTGGTCAAACAAATCGAAACTTACGAGTGTATTGCCTATCTCTATCATTTTTTATTGAAGATTGAATTTTCACCTATATTATTTACGATGTTTATTACAGACTGTTTTCTCATATAGTATGTTAGATATCTATCCATCTTATTCTTGTGAATATCCTTGATGTCTATCATAATGCCTGTGTCGTAGATATTTCCGAAGTCGTGGTCGAGGCAGGTGCCGAAACTTTTCATAGTGCTTGCCAAGTCAATATAAGCTTTGATAAGCGGAGGAATTCTTTCTCCTCTATCTTTTAGATAGCCTATGAGGATTTTTAGATTGTCCTTTATGTTATCTTTTGAAAAAAGTGTGTCGTAGTATTCTGCAAAATTGGCAGGCACGCGCTCCTCGCAGTTGTCTATTGGTAAAATCAAAAAGTCTTTGTCAGCATAGAATTTCTTCAAAAAATGCATAATAGAGTATCTTGCCTCAATTTGCATTTTGGGAAAAATAGTAATTTTGCCTACCATAAATCGTATGTTATCGTATGTAGAAATCATCATTCCTATTCCGTCCCATAGATTATCTAATGCGTATAAACTCTTGATACCTCCTTTGTATGACTGATATTTTGGTTGTATAAACGCTCTGCCAAGTTCTATAGAGTAGGGTAGATACTCCTTGATATATCGCTCTGAGAAGTTGAATATATGACCCATTGGCATTATTGGTCTTCCCTGCGAGTCAAAGGAGGCGTCTTGTCCGTGTAGAAACCTGTATCCTCCTATAATCTCTTGCTCCTCTGGATTCCATACTATGAGTTGTAGAAAAGGCTTTTCAAGCGAATCGTATTCATCTATATCTATTGGGTTGCCAGAGCCTCCGCCTCCTTGCCTGAAAGAGATTTCTCTAAGTCTTCCTATCTCACGCATAGTGTTTGGTGAGTTATGAGCATCTATTATATAGATTTCATTTGTGGCTTTCTGTGTATGGCAAAGCAACTTGCCTTTTAGTTCGTCTATAATAAGTTCTTTTTCTACTTCTGGAATAATGTTTGTCATAAACAGCACAGAGATTTTATATTTCCTGCAAAGTTACAAAAAAAGAGTGTTTTTTGCTTTGCAATATGTGTTAATTATTCGTTAACTTGTTTTTGTGGTAATGAGGAGTTACATATTTGATAAACATTATCATAGCAATAATAACTAAGGTAACACCTATCGCGTATGTAGCTGGAAAACTCAAATGCTCCGAAATATAACCACCTAAAAATAGTCCGCTTCCTATACCTATATCCCAACTTGTAAGGTATGTAGAGTTGGCCGTAGCACGCCTATTATTTGGTGCGAGATTGATGAAAAGAGTATTCAGTGCTGGGACCATTGTGCCGTAGCCATACCCTGCCATAAATCCAGCCATAAGTATTGCTATAAATCCTAATGTGTGGTTAAATCCTGTGATTGCTGATAGAAATATCTCAAGTAATACACCTATTACTACAAATATAAAGCCAGATTGGACTACATCTGTTATGTGTCCTTGGTCTACTTTTTTGCCTGAAAAAACTCTCGATAATACAAGTCCTACTGCCATTACTGCAAAAAAAGCACCAGATGCGGAGTGCAATCCTATTTGTTCGGAGTAGAGAGCTATATAAGAGTTGGTCATACCGTATGCAACTGTACCGAGCACTAATGCAAAGGCACACGGTAACCCTTTTATAAGTAGAAATCTATTTAGAGAGATTGGCTCGTGTTTTTGTAATGGTCTGGACTTGACAACTACCGAGGCTGCACACAATACGCCTATAAATGTAGATACTGCTGATGTATAGAACAGTATATTGAAATTGGCTTTTTTTAGCAATATCAATCCTATCATTGGACCAAAAGCCATAGCCAGATTGTTCATCGCACCATAGTATCCTATACCTTCGCCTCTACGAGATGAAGGCATTACATCTATTACTAATGTATTGCCCGAGGTAGATAATATGCCGAAGAAGAGTCCTTGCACCATTCTGCATGCTATAAAAAGCCATAGCAAATGAGCATAAGGATAGAATAGAAACATTGCAAAATATAGTATGAAAAAGGCTACATATACGGGTTTTCGCGGAAAAGAGTCTGCTATATAGCCAGAAAATGGACGAATGAAAAGTATTGCCAATGTATAGCATGATAGTACAATACCTATCATTGTATTACTTGCTCCGAATGTCTCTTTTAGGAAGAAAGGCATGGTAGGCATTAGTATGTAGAAGGCGAAGCACATTAAAAAGTTTGCTGCACATACCGCCAGAAAGTTTTTATTCCATAGTTTGTCTCTCTGAATTTGATTGGTCTGCATAATAAATAAACTTTTGGATACTGAAAAAATTGTGCAAAGTTAGTGTTTTTGCTGGAATGCATATGAAAAATGTCGAACAAATTTCACAACTTATTCGACACCTCAGAAAAATTATTATTACACTAATGTTTTGATTATGTTCTTGTCTACTATTTTTTTCTTTTCTTCCACTCCTCTATTTGTTCTATAAAGCGGTCGAAAAGGTAAGTACTATCTTGTGGTCCGGGAGCAGACTCTGGGTGATATTGCACCGCAAAAACACTATCTTGTTTGCTCTCTACTCCCTCTGTAGTATTGTCAAGCAGATTGATATGCGTTATCTCCAAATCTGTATTTTTTAGAGACTCTACATCTATTGCGTAACTGTGATTTTGGCTGGTAATGTGTATTTTACCTGTCTGCAGATCCTTTACTGGGTGATTGCAGCCTCGATGACCAAACTTCATCTTGTAACTCTTTGCGCCATAGGCAATACCTATCATCTGGAGACCTAAGCAGATGCCGAAAATAGGTACTTTGCCTTTTATCTTATTTATCGCCTCAATTACTGGAGTAACATATTCTGGGTCGCCAGGACCATTCGAAAGGAAAACTCCATCTGGGTTGAATGCTAAAATCTCCTCGGCTGTAGTATTATAAGGTACAATAGTAACATTGCAACCTCTTTGATTCATTAGCCTTATTATATTATATTTTATACCACAATCTATGGCTACAATATCGTATTTGTGATTAGCTGTACGAGAAAACCATCGCTTCTTGCAACTTACTCTGGCTACCATATCTCTCGGATATTGATATTCTGAAATCTTACGCATAGCCTCCTCTTTAGGAGTGTCAGACGAGGTGATAAGTACCTTCTGAGAACCTTCAGAGCGGATAATTCGAGTAATTTTGCGTGTGTCAACTCCAGATATTGCAGGAATGTTGTATTCCTCCAATACCTCAGATAGTGTTTTTGTATATCGGAAATTCGATGGAATATCATTATATTCTCTTACTATCATTCCACCCAGCGTAGGAAATTTTGTCTCGTAGTCCTCGTCTGTAATGCCGTAGTTCCCTACCAAAGGATAAGTCATTACTACCATTTGGTCTGTATACGAGGGGTCTGATAACAACTCTTGATATCCTACCATAGAGGTATTAAACACAATCTCGTTTATTGCCTCTCTGTCTGCACCAAATCCATATCCATAGAATTCAGTGCCATTCTCTAAAACAATCTTTTTATTGTAAGGTCTCATATCGAATGGCAAAGTTACAAAAAAAATAGTTCTTACCCTACAATTTTTATAAAAAAATATTTTCATAGTTTTTTATTTTGCTATATGGTTTTTAATTCGTAACTTTGAAAATTCATTTGAGTGAATGCTAATTATCTAACAATTAAATACTTAATAAAAATGAAAGTAGCTTATAATTTCAATGCAGGACCTTGCGTTCTGCCAAAAGAGGCGATAGAATCTACTATCGAGGCAATTCGTAACTTTGACGGCACAGGCATAGGCTTGCTGGAAATATCTCACCGTACTCCGGGTTGGGAGCGTACAATGGAGGAGACTCGCCAGCTTTGGAGAGAGTTGCTCAATATCCCAGAGGATTACGAGGTATTATTCCTCGGTGGCGGTGCAAGCACTCAATTCTTTACTGTGGCTGCAAACCTATTAAATAAAAAGGCTGCTTATCTCCAGACAGGTGTTTGGGCGAAAAAAGCAGCAAAAGAGGCAAAACTTTTCGGTGAGGTAGAAATCGTAGCTTCTTCTGAGGATAAGACTTACTCTTATATTCCTAAAAACTACACTATTCCTACAGATGCAGATTATTTCCATATTACTACAAATAATACTATCTACGGTACTGAGATAAAAGAAGATATGGATTGCCCTGTAATGCTTGTAGCAGATATGTCTTCTGATATTATGAGCCGTCCTGTAGATGTAAGAAAATATGGATTGATTTACGGTGGTGCTCAAAAAAATGTAGGTCCTGCTGGTGTTACTTTTGTTATCGTAAGAAAAGATATTTTGGGTAAAATTACAGACCGTCAATATATGAATCCACTGCCTACAATGGTAGATTATCGTACTCACGCTGCTGAGGAGGCAAAAAATATCTCTATGTTTAATACTCCTCCAGTATTGCCTATATTTGTAATGCATGAGACATTGAAGTGGGTAAAATCTCTTGGTGGAGTAGAGGCTATGCACAAAATAAATCAGCAGAAAGCCGATATGCTTTACTCTGAAATTGACCGCAATAAGATGTTTGTGGGTACTGCTGCTAAAGAAGACCGTTCTTTGATGAATGTATGCTTTGTAATGGCTGAAGAGTATAAGGATAAGGAAGCTGACTTTATGGCATTTGCTAAGGAGCGTGGTATGGTAGGTATCAAAGGTCACCGCTCAGTGGGTGGTTTCCGCGCTTCTCTCTACAATGCTTGTCCTGTAGAGGCAGTTGCTGAATTGGTAAAATGTATGCAGGAGTTTGAAAAAGCAAATGCGTAAAAACATAGTATTTTAAGTTTAATAAAGGTTAGAGAGGCTACTTGTAAAAGTAGTCTCTTTTTACAATACCAAATTATAAGCGAATAATTTATTACTTTTGTAAAATAAAAAACGAAACCAGATGAATATACATACTGCTGACTTTGTAGTATCAAATAGTGATTATCGCCGATGCCCAGAAAGTTCGCTTCCTGAGGTAGCCTTTATAGGACGCTCTAATGTAGGTAAATCTTCACTTATAAATTATATTACTAAGAAAAAAGATTTGGCAAAGACTTCATCTAAACCGGGAAAAACACTTCTGATAAATCATTTTTTGATAAATCAGAAGTTTCATATTGTGGATTTACCAGGCTATGGATTTGCCAAGGTAAGTAAGACGCAACGAGATAAACTTCGTCAGATGATAGAGCGTTATATAATGTTTCGTCCGCAATTGCTCAATGTGTTTGTTTTGCTTGATAGTCGTCTTACTCCTCAAGAGATAGATTTGGAGTTTATGCGTTGGCTTGGAGAGGAGGGAGTGCCTTTTTCTATTGTATTTACAAAAGGAGATAAGCAGTCGCAAGGTCGATTGTCTGAGAATGTAGAGTCATATAAGGCAAAACTTTTGGAGGAGTGGGAGTCTTTGCCTCCTATTTTTGTTACCTCCAGCGAAAAAAAACAGGGGGGAGACGAAATTTTAGACTATATAGAGAGTTTTATTTCTCCTAAAATAGATTTATAGATATATGAAAGCACTTTTTGCAGGGAGTTTTGACCCCTTTACCATAGGTCATAAAGATATAGTGGATAGATTATCTTCTATGTTTTCAGAAATAGTGATTGGGGTAGGATGTAATGCTGATAAAGCAAATTTTGGAGAAGTATCGCAGAGAGTAGATAGTATCAGAAGTATTTTTTCTGCGAATCCGAAGGTAAGTGTAAAATCTTATGAAGGGCTTACTGTGGATTTTTGTCGGTCAGAGGAGTGTGATATAATGATTCGTTCGGTGCGTAGTCTTAAAGATTTCGAGTATGAACGAGATATTGCAGAGGCAAATCGTAGACTATCAGGCATAGAGACACTATTGCTTTTTGCTCGTCCAGAATTGTCGCATATCTCCTCTTCGTTAGTCAGAGAGTTGCAGAGATATGGCAAAGATGTTAGTTCGTTTTTACCTTAATATTTTTTGATTTTTTATCTTATATCAAACTCCATTTCTGCAATTTTTTACTAACTTTGCTTGCGATTTGCAGTGTCAAATTCTATGTGGTATAAATTGTTAAAAATCAAATAATTATAGTAAAATGAAGATTACAAAAGTGGTTTGTGCGCCGGGGAAGACAGGTTTTTTCTTTGACGACCAAAAAGCAATCAAATTGGGTGCTAAAAATGATGGTGCTTTCTATGAAGGAAAGCCTGTAACAGATGGCTTTACTGCTATTCGTCAAGCTGGCGAGGCTATCTCTGTGATGTTTGTATTAGAAAATGGAGCAGTGGCTTATGGCGATTGCGCTGCAGTTCAATACTCAGGTGCTGGCGGTAGAGACCCACTATTTTTGGCTGAAAATTTTATTCCAGTCATTGAAAAAGAGATAGCACCTCTTTATGAGGGACAAGAGATTACTACATTCCGTAAAATGGCAGATTTGGTAGATAAGAGAGTAAGTCCTTCTACAGGTAAGATTTATCATACTGCTATTCGTTACGGAGTTACTCAGGCTTGTCTTGATGCTGTAGCAAAGAGCCAAAATAAACTTATGGCTCAGGTAATTGCTGACGAGTATGGTACAAAAATCTCTGATACTATTATTCCTATCTTTTCGCAGTCTGGCGACGACCGCTATATGAATGCAGATAAGATGATTATGAAGGGTGCAGATGTATTGCCTCACGCTTTGTTTAATCATGTAGAGACAAAAGTTGGTTTGAAAGGTGAGAAGATAAAAGAGTATATCGAATGGCTTAGAAATCGTATCATAAAACTCAAACCTTTCGAATCATATCATCCAACTATTCATATCGATGTTTATGGAACTCTTGGTTTGGTATTCAATAACGATTCCGAGGCTATTGCAAAATATGTAGGAGAGTTAGCCGAAATAGCAAAACCTTTCACCCTTCGTGTAGAGGGGCCAGTAGATATGGGCGAAAAGCAGGCTCAAATCAAGGCTTTGAAAGAGATTCGTGCTATAATGGATGCAAATGGTATTAAGGCAGAAATAGTAGCTGACGAGTGGTGTAATACTTTAGAGGATATTGTAGATTTCTCTAAGGAAAAATCTGGACACATGGCTCAGATAAAGACTCCAGACCTTGGAGGTATCAATAATGCTATTGAGGCTGTAATTTACTGCAAAGAACACGGTATGGGAGCATACCTCGGCGGTACTTGCAACGAGACTAATCGTTCTGCTGAAATATGTGCACATATAGCAATGGCTACAAGTCCTGTTCAGTATCTGGCTAAGCCGGGTATGGGTGTAGATGAAGGCTATATGATTGTATTCAACGAAATGAGTAGAATACTTGCTTTAAAAGATAAAATATAATAAAAAACGATGGGTAACTTGCTGTAAGTAAACGAAGTTGCCCATTTTTCCAAACAATAAAAAATATAAACGATTATGGACGAAATTAGAGTTCTTTCTCCTACTGCGATTCTTGGATATGGTTTCCCAATAGAGTCGTTTGAGGAGGGTATGAAGCGTAAACCCCATGTGATAGCCGTAGATGCTGGTTCTACAGATCCCGGTCCTTATTATCTCGGAGCAGGTATATCCTTTACTGACCGTAACTCTGTAAAACGCGATTTAGAGATAATGATTCCTGCCGGTATAGAGGCTAAAATTCCTGTGGTAGTAGGTTCGGCTGGTGGTAGTGGAGCACGCCCTCATGTAGAGTTTGTATTAGATATAGTGCGTGAAATAGCTCGCGAAAAGGGGTTGTCATTCAAAATGGCTGTAATTCAGTCAGAGTTTGAAAAAGATTTTCTTAGAGAAAATTATCGCAAAGGAAATATAACTCCGCTTGCTCCTGCTAAACAGATAGAGGAGAAGGATATAGAGGAGTCTGTACATATTGTAGCTCAAATGGGCGAAGAGCCTTTTATCGAGGCTTTGGAAAATGGTGCCGATGTTATTATTGCAGGTCGCTCATACGACCCATCGGTATTCTCTTCTTTGGCTATCAAAGAGGGATTCCCTAAAGGATTGGCTATCCATATGGGAAAAATCCTTGAATGTGCTGCCATTGCTGCTTTGCCAGGTAGTGGTAGCGATTGTATGTTTGGATATTTGCGTCACGACCATTTTGTGCTTGAGCCACTTTCGCCAATTAGAAAATGTACTACTCTGTCTGTAGCAGCTCATACTTTGTATGAAAAAACAAATCCATATATACTACCCGGACCTGGAGGCGCTATCAATCTCCATGAAACTAAATTTGAGCAAGTAGATGATAATAAGGTAAAGGTATCTGGTAGTAAATTTGAACCTACTGAAGAGTATTTTGTAAAGCTCGAGGGTGTCCGCAAAGTAGGATATAGAACTATCTCTTGTGCTGGAGTTACAGACCCTGTAATGATTTCAAAGATAGACGAAGTGATAAAAAGCGTGCGTGAACGCGTAGAAAACAACTTCAAAACATACGGCTTGACCGACTTTTTCCTCGACTTCAAAGTATATGGTAAAAACGGAGTTATGTCTATGTTTAAGGGTATTGATGAGGCTCATTCAGACGAGCTTCTAATAATAATAGAAGCCGTAGGAAATACTCAGGCAGAGGCAAATACTATTTGTGGTTTTGCTCGAAGCACAATGCTTCACTTTGGTTATGAGGGTAGAATATCTACTGCGGGAAACCTCGCTTTCCCATTCTCGCCTTCTGACTGTAAAATGGGCGAAGTCTATGAATTTAACCTATACCATTTGATGAAAGTAAGCGACCCAAAATCTCTATTCCCTGTAGAGTATGAGACTTTTGAGCGTGGAGTATCTAACGCTAAATAATAGGAGAAAAATTGATATGAAATATAAATTGAGAGAGGTGGCTTCGGTCATCAGAAGTAAAAACTCTGGTCCTTACGAACTAACTTTTGATGTGATTTTCAAAGAGTTCGATATGTATGAAAAGGTTAAGGCTGCTCGTGCTATAAACGAGAAAGAGTTTTGCAGGTTGTACAACATACCAGAGACTGACATCATCAAGCTTGTATATTTCGACCCAGCAAAAGCGGTAAAGGTTACCATAGTCCGTCCTATTCCTTCAGGTGCTTTGGGGGAGACAGATGTTTATGGTGCTCAGCAACATGCTCCGTTGATGAAATTTGAGTTTGAGTTGTAAGCAATGATAAAAAAACATAATGAAAACTTTCCGTTTATGCTTATTAAACGGAAAGTTTTGTGTTTGTTGATAACTTTTTTTGTACATTAAAACGAGTTTTTGTAATTTTACGAAATAATTTTTAGATATTCAATACGCTGATTTTTAGTAAAATATATAGGAGATAGGGATTATGAGTTTCGTTCATCTACATGTACATAGTTGTTTTTCAGTGCTTGACGGAATGAGCCGTTTGGAGGATTTGGTGGATAAGGCTTTGAGGTGTAAAATGCCAGCAATAGCCTTGACTGATCATGGGTCTATGTTTGGTACAAAGGAGTTTCTTGACTATGTAGAGAAGGTAAAAAAAGGAGCAAAAGATAAGTTGACGGAAGAGAAGATAACGAAAGAGGAGTTCGACTTTATACAGGCATTTAAGCCAATAGTAGGAGTGGAAGCCTATTGTGCAGCCCGCTCTCTTAGAGATAAAGATAAGGATAAAAAGATTTTTATAGCAAGGAAAAATCGTGAAATGATACTTGATAGAAGCGGTTTTCACCTTATTCTTTTGGCTAAGAATCATAAGGGCTACCAGAATTTGTGTAAGTTGGTTTCGGTTTCATATATTGAGGGATTTTATGCCAAGCCGCGTATTGATAAGGAGATACTAAAAAAACATAGTGAGGGATTGATAGTATGTTCGGCTTGTCTGGGAGGCGAGATACCTCAGCTTATCCTAAACGACGAGATAGAGAAAGCAGAAGAGACTGTTCGTTGGTTCAAGGAGGTGTTTGGAGACGATTATTATCTTGAGGTTCAACTCCATAAACCAACGCGTGCAGATATACCAGACGATGTGTATCGCGAACAATTGAAAGTAAATGCGTCTATTTATGAAATTGCTGCAAAGACAGGAGTAAAGGTGGTGGCTACTAACGATATTCACTTTGTAGAGGCTGAGCATGCCGATGCGCACGAACGCTTAGTTTGTGTGTCTACTGGTAGGAAGATAAGCGATAAAGACCGTATGCTCTATACTAAAGAGGAGTATATGAAGAGTTCGGAGCAGATGAAAGAGATGTTTGCAGACCACCCGGAAGTAATAGAAAATACTTTGGAAGTAGCCTCTAAGGTCGAGACATTTTCTCTATCATCATCTCCTATTATGCCGAGATACGAGATACCAGAGGAGTTTGGTACAGTAGAAATCTATAGAGAGAGATTTAGTGTCGATGATTTGTTAGATGAATTTACTACTACAGCTGATGGCGTAAAACTTGAGGGAGATAATGCCACTAAACGCATAAAAGATTTAGGAGGAGTAGAAAAGCTGTATCGTATCAAACTCGAAGCAGACTATCTGAGAAAACTTACATACGATGGAGCAAAAGAACGCTATCCTGAGTTTACTCCAGAGATAACAGAGCGTATTGATTTTGAGCTAAATACCATAAAGACAATGGGATTCCCAGGATATTTTCTTATCGTACAAGACTTTGTGGCGGCAGCTAAGGAAAAGCTTGGTGTATGGGTAGGTCCGGGGCGTGGCTCTGCTGCAGGTTCTGTAGTGGCTTATTGCTTGAAGATTACGAATGTAGACCCTTTTAAGTACGATTTGCTTTTTGAGCGCTTCCTCAACCCTGACCGTATCTCTTTGCCTGATATTGATATAGATTTTGATAATGACGGACTATCTACTGTGCTTGATTGGGTTACAGAAAAGTACGGTAAAAATAGTGTTGCTCATATTATCAACTATGGTAAAATGGCTACAAAATCTGCTATCCAAGATGTGTGTCGTGTGCAGGAGATACCTATTGCCGAGATGACCCAGTTTAAGCAGATCCTGCCAGCAGACCTTGAGCAGTTTGCCGATAAGGCTACAGGAAAAGCACCGAAGGTCAATATAAAAAACATTATGAAGTATAGCCGTGAGGTGCAGAAGTGGTGCCAAGACAAGCCTGAATTTGCCGAGATGATGAAGTATGCTGAGCAGCTCGAAGGTACTGTTCGCCAGACAGGTATGCACGCTTGCGGTATAATAATCGCTCCTGATGACCTTACGAATTTTGTGCCACTTTCTACAGCTAAAGATAAAACTAAAGATAATGCTGAAGTACTTGTAACTCAGTATGATGGACATGTGATAGAGAATGTCGGGTTGATAAAAATGGACTTCCTTGCTCTGAAAACTCTATCGATACTCAAAGAGGCTGTTGCTAATATCAAAAAATCGAAAGGAATAGATATTGACCTTGATAAAATTGACTATGCAGACCCTGAAACTTTTGCTTTGTTTGCTAAAGGAAATACCATTGGTATATTCCAGTTTGAAAGTGCTGGAATGCGTAAATATCTACGAGAGTTGAAGCCTACTACGCTTGAGGACCTCATTGCGATGAATGCTCTGTATCGTCCGGGACCTATGGATTATATCCCTGATTTTATTGATAGAAAGCACGGACGAACGCCTATACAATACGATATTCCAGATATGGAAAAATATCTGAAAGATACATACGGCATTACTGTATATCAGGAGCAAGTGATGTTGCTTTCGAGGCTTTTAGGTGGATTTACTCGTGGAGAGTCTGACCAGTTGCGTAAAGGAATGGGTAAAAAAATCAAATATTTGCTGGAGGAGCTAAAACCAAAATTTCTTAATGGAGGAGAGAAGAATGGTTATGATCGCTCGATATTGGAGAAGATTTGGGCAGACTGGGAGAAATTTGCTTCATACGCTTTCAATAAATCTCATTCTACATGCTACGCTATTCTGGCATATCAGACTGCCTATCTGAAAGCTCATTTCCCAGCGGAATTTATGGCAGCGAACCTTACGCTGACTGAAGGAAAAATTACCGAGGTAAATAAACTTATGGAGGAGGCAAAAGCAATGAAGATACCTGTGCTTTTACCAGACATCAATGAGTCAGAAAAGTATTTTACAGTAAATGCAAAAGGTGAGATTCGTTTCGGATTTGGCGGCATAAAGAATGTGGGTGATGCTACTATTGAAAGCATTATTGCCGAAAGAAAAGCCAATGGTAGTTATATTTCTATATTCGACCTATTGGAACGCGTAAATCTAAAGACTGTCAATAAGAAAGTAATAGAGAGTCTCGTATTGTCAGGTTCGCTCGACTCTTTTAGCGATATAAAGCGAGAGGATTATTTTCTTACGGAGACTACTATCAATGAGTTTTTAGAATGGGGTAGAATGGCTCAAAATGCTAAATTGTCTTCTTTTAATTCGCTTTTCGGAGATGAGGATATGAAGGTAGAGCCTCTAAAAATAAAACCCGCGGAGCGTTGGAGCGAACTCAAAAGGCTAAATTTAGAAAAAGACCTTATAGGTATGTATCTCTCTGCCCATCCGCTTGATGATTATAGAGCGGTAATACACTATGGTTGTAGCCATACGGTAGAGGAGATAAAGGAGGCTGCAGAGCAGATGAGGCAATGGCTCGATACACTATCGACAAGTGCTTTGTATTCGCCTGAGGTAAAAGAGCATCAAGTGCCTTTTACTATCGGAGGAGTACTTGTATCGGCTGGCATACAGACTTCGCAGAAAGGCAATCGCTATGGAGTCTTTTCGCTGGAAGACTATTCAGAGACTATAGACCTAAGGCTTTTCGACGGATATCAGCGTAACGACGATACCAACTACTTTACTCGTTATTCTAAATTTTTAGTAAAGGATTGGTTTGTTTTGGTTAGAGGCGTGATAACTCCAAATATAAGACGCGATAAGGCTTCTGATAAAATTTTTCGCCAAGTAGATGTAAATGTTACCAACATAGAGCAAATTACTTCGGATACTATCAAAATGCTTCGTAATATAGGAGTAGATGTTTCGCTTGGTGATATAGACTCGGAACTGCTTGAGGAGTTTTTCTCTTTGTTTCGTCAGGGTAAGGGAAATGTAGATTTGTCTATCAATATCTCTGGTTTAGATAATAAAAAGGCTACGCTTGGTAGCCGTACTTCTGGCGTAAGTCTCAGTAATAAAATGCTGCAAGATTTGGAGCGGCTGGCGGAGTTGGGAAGAATCTCTTTCTCTATCAACGGAAAGCAATACCGTAGAGCAATGGATAGTGCTTCCGAAGATATAGCCGATATCGATGAACAGAATCGAGAGGAGATAGCAGATTTGGAAAATAATTGATATATAGTGGTATAGAATAAAACTCCCCTTTTGTCAGTAAAAACTCTGCAAAGGGGATTTTTATTTGTCTCTCCATATTTTTGTGTAAATCAATCTTGGATAATAAGTCCTTTTGTAACATTCAATCGAAATTTTAGCAATTTATATCCTTTAGAAAATTGCAGCTTTATAGCAAATCCTACGAATAATACTATCGTAGCAGCCCATTTTACTATTTCTTGGAATATCCGCTTTATGTATTTTGCCTTAGAAATCTGTTTTGTGCGGATTTGCTCGCTTTTGCCTATAGATAGAGTGAGTTGATTGAAGTATTCTTGAGTAAGTTTCTTATCTGAAATTAAATGGTATAAAACTGCTGTAGGTAGGTAGTAAAACTCTATGCCTTGACTTGTCATTTTGTCAAACAAATCTTTCTCCTCGGCTCCCATTAGGCTATTGCCTTTTCTGCCGAGTTCTACATTGAAAAGCCCCACTTTTTCAAATACCTCTTTTCTATATGCAGCGTTGCCTCCTCCGGGAAAGGCGTTATGAGGAAATTTGCGTTGCTTTTCGCCTAAAAATAGCTTACCTGTCAGCAATTGGCGAGTGTATTTTGACATCCAATGTGGTTCTTCGCCCCTCTCGTATATGGGCAAAACAGCTCCTCCTGCTGCCATTGCCGAAGGATTTTTGTCGAAAAAATCATAATATGTTTTTAGATACTCTTTATTTACCAGAGCGTCATCGTCTACATATATCAATACATCTCCTTTGGAGTGGTTTATGCCATTATTGCGAGCATACGAAAGCCCTTGATTTTTCTCGATATTATACTGAAAATTAATTTCTGGATAATTAGACTGGAACCTCTGGCATTCTGAGCGAGTATTGTCTGTGCAATTATTATCTACCAAGACGATTTCATAATCGCTATGCGGAAAGTCATTTTTTGCTAAACTCTCCAGTATATTATAAATATATTGGTCTCTATTGTATGTACAAATAATTATTGATAGTTTCATTCTCTATGGTTTTAGGATTATTAAAATTATATACCAAGCTTTGAGCGTTGTTCTCTTCCGAAACTACGGTAAGTATCGAGTTCTATGTGGGAGTCGTCAATCTCTTTAATTTTTATGTTTTTATTTAGTAGAAATTCTATGTATTTTATTGATATGCCTCGATTTATCCATTGCTTTTCGTAGTATGTTTGTATATCTGTCAGTTCGCTTAGATTTTCGGGGCATTCTCTATAAATATCTTGTAGTATGTGATTTATAGTCAAATTATTGGCTTCTGCCAACTCTTTTGTGTAGGTGAAAAGAAAATTGCTGTCGGTCTTTAACCTTATCTTTCCTGTTTCTTTCATAATAGACTGATATAGGCTGATAAATCGCTCTGAAGTAAGGCGTTTCCTTGTTTTTTTCATCTGAGGGTCGGCAAATGTAATCCATATCTCGCTTACCTCTTCTGGCGAAAAAAAAGCCCCTATAAGTTCGATATTTGTACGGATAAAAGCCACATTTTGCAGTTTCTCTTCCTGCGATTGTTTAGCTCCTGTCCACATACGCGAACCTTTTATGTCTATGCCTATGAAATTCTTGTTAGGATTTTTTCTGCCAAGTTCTACCGTATATTCTCCTCTACCACAGCCGAGTTCTAAAACTATAGGATTGTTATTTCCGAAAAAATCAGACCATTTACCTTTTTGTTCAGAAGACTTGCCTGCAAGAATCTCTTGTAGAGGAAACTCGAAAACATTATGCCATTCGGCAAGTTCGGCGAACTTTTTAAGTTTGTTTTTTGCCATAAAGAGTTTTTTTATCTTAATTTTTCAAGCAATCGGCGAATAACATCAAATGTTAGTTTGGGTGCAGTCTCCCAGAAATCGAAATACTGTGTGTGGTTGTCGTTTGATTTGTCAGGCGTATCGGATATCACGCGTATCGAAGCGAATGGCACTTGCCTTTGGTAACATACATGAGCCATTGCTGCACTCTCCATATCGACGGCTAAAGCATGTGGAAAGTTCCGTTGTATAGCCTCAAGCCCTATGGTCTCTGTGATAAATTGGTCGCCCGTGCATATCAGCCCAAAATGAAGGCTCTCTAAGCCAAGCGAACGAAATGTCTCTACTATATGGGCGTTTGAGTGGAAGTATAGAGGCAAGCCCTGTACTTGTCCCCAACTGCCTTGTCCGCACCACACATCGTGGTAGCAACACTCTGTGCCAACCACAATCTCACCAACTCCTACTTCGGAGTTTATACCGCCGGCTACGCCAGTATTGATAAGCATATCTGGCGAAAATAGGTTGATGAGTTCGGCAACCTTGACTGCCGCATTTACCTTGCCTATGCCAGACTTTACTAAGGCTACTTCGTGGTTTCCGATATGACCTCTGAAAAATGTCAAGTTGCGATTTTCTACCTCAGTATAAGATGTGAATATGTTTTTTACCAAGTCAAACTCAACTTGCATTGCTACTACTAAAGCTATTTTCATATTTGTGGTGGGGATTGAATAAATTTTACGGCAAAGTTACAAAATTATTCTCAACGCTTAGTAAAAGTTAGGTATATTATTAGTCAAAAAAAACAATCTGAATACCTAATCCTTTTTTCTATCGAAATAAAGATGTAACTTTGCTACAAATAAAGTTGGTTCAATAAAAACTTAATTATTATGATTTACGATTTCACATATTGCAACCCTACGAAGATAATCTTTGGTAAATCGGCTATGGGTAAATTGCCAAAAGAGCTAATGCAATTTGGTAAAAATATACTGCTTGTATATGGTAAAAATTCTATTAAATCTAATGGGATTTATACGGATGTAATAGATGCTCTTGAGGCTACAGGAAAAAATATAGTAGAATTATCGGGCATAAAATCAAATCCGAGTTATAGCCAAGTGTTAGCAGGAGCCGAGTTGGTTCGGAATAATAATATAGATCTAATACTTGCTGTGGGGGGAGGTAGCGTAATTGACTGTGCTAAAGCGATTTCTGCTTCTGCCTATTGTCAAGGCGACCCTTGGCAGAAGTATTGGATAGAGCAACAGCGTTTAGAGGGTAAGATAGTACCTATTGCCTCTATCCTTACTATGACTGGTACTGCCAGCGAGATGAATAGCGGTTCTGTAATTACAAACGAGGAGCAACATTTGAAAATCGGACGAGTCTTTCCGCTTGAGGAGATGTCGCCTAAATTCTCTATCCTCAATCCCGAATTTACATATACTGTACCTAAAATACAGATGGTAAGTGGTATATTTGATATTTTTTCGCATCTAATGGAGCAGTATTTCAGCGGAGATGACGATTGTGTAAGCGACTATCTGATAGAAGGGTTAATGCTGTCGCTGATAAACTCTACGAGAAAGGCACTTGTCGAGCCAGAGGATTACGAGGCGAGAAGTAATATAATGTGGTGTTCTACAATGGCTCTAAATAAAATTTTGGGAGTATCGAAGACCCAAGATTGGGAAGTTCACATGATAGAACATCAAGTAGGTGCTTATACCGATTGCCCTCACGGAGTAGGCTTGGCTATAGTTTCTCCTGCCTATTTCCGTTTTGTATATCGCTATGGATTGCATAGATTTGTTCGTTATGCTAAAAATGTTTGGAAGGTAGATACGGCAGGAAAGACAGACGAAGAGATAGCCTTAGAGGGTATTCAGTGCCTCGAGGATTTTATCAGAGAGATAGGTATTCCTCAGCGTCTGAGAGATATAGGTGCTACCGAAGATATGCTTCCTCTGATAGCAGAAAGTACTATCAAGTGTGGCGGATATTATGAACCTACTACATCTGATGTATTAGAGATATTGAAAAATTGTTTCTAAATCCAATTTATTTACTAAGTAATAAGTAGAATAGATGCAATCTATGCAAAATGTATTACATTTGCAGAGATAATTATTTAATCATTTAATAAAAAAAAGGAAAAGTATATTATGGCAAAAACACATCTTCAAGGAATGGAGGTAAATACTCGTGGAGCAATGCCAGAGGTTGGTTCTGTAGCTCCTGATTTTAAGTTGGTAAAAAATGATTTGAGCGAGGTTTCGCTCTCTGACCTCAAAGGTAAACGCATCGTATTGAATATGTTTCCAAGCATTGATACTGGCGTATGTGCTACTTCTGTCCGTAAGTTCAATAAAGAGGCTGCCGAGCTTGCAAATACCGTTGTAGTTTGTGCTTCTCAGGACCTTCCTTTTGCTTTGGGTAGATTCTGTGGCGCTGAGGGTATCGAAAATGCTATCACTGCCTCAGACTTCCGCTACAACTGCTTAGCAGATGGATACAATACTCTGATGGTTGACGGACCATTGGCAGGTCTTCTATCTCGTTCGGTAGTAGTGATAGATGAGAATGGTAAGGTAGCATATACAGAACTTGTTTCTGAAATTACTACTGAGCCTAATTACGAGGCTGCTTTATCTGTTTTGAAGTAAAATAATTATTATTAAACAAACTTATTTTTAGCAATGAAAAAAGTTTTGTATCTCTCGCTGGTTGTTTTAGGATTGTCGTTTTCGCAATGTACGCCTGATGTTTCGCCTGAAGAGATGGAGTCTATAGATACTACTCTTATCCAGAAGACTTGGGTGTCTGAGGAGGAAGATAATTTTGAAACGGCAATGGATTTCTCCAACCTTAAGCCCGGATATTATATATATGCAATGAGAGTAGGTGATATGGCTGATTTGTTTGAGGATTTAGGAGCGAAGCCTGAGGACTATTGGTATTCGAGCAATGCCTTGGTAAAAATAAAAGATATAAAATTCTCAGATGCCAAATCTGGCGTAATCTACCTTGAGGGGCATGATAAGTTCAATATCTTTTTTGAGGAACTGTCGGATACAAGTGTCAGGATAGGATATTTGGATGCTAATGGAAATAAGATAGATGTTTCGGGTAAGAATGCAGAAAAAGGTGCGCTTTGGACATTGCTAAAAGAGGGTAGAGTACTTGATATAGAGGCTGGAGTATAGATAGTTACAATACTTTTATAGAGAAATAAGTGCTGAACTTTAATCGGTTTAGCACTTATTCTTTTTTATTTATGACACTTGGGGCATGTGCCTTTTATTACGAAGTTTATGTTTGAAAGCATATAGCCCTCTGGTAGAGATATTTTAGGTATGTGGTTGTCTTTTAGGCATACTACGCTTCCACATATCTGGCAATAGAAGTGAGGGTGGAGCTCCTCGTAGTGGGCCTCGCAGCAAAGATTGCTACATATAGAATACTTTAGGCTACCAGAACCGTCGTCGATAGAGTGTATGAGGTGTTGTCTGTGGAAGAGCGTAAGAGTCCGAAATAGTGTAGATTTATCCATAGTAGGTAGCCGCTCCTCGAGTATAGATAGCGAGATTACTCGCTCTTCTTCTATTATGTTTCTTAATACTTTTAGACGAATAGCAGTGGGTTTTATTCCCTTTTCCCTTAGTAGTTTGTCGAAGTTTATATGTGTTTTTTCCATTTTTTTTATTGCATATTTTCTGCAAAGGTAGTGATAATATAGTGAGTAAAAAAAGTGTTTTTTTTTGAATTGATTTTTGAATAAAAATAGCAAAAAATAACTTTCCTTTACTAATACGGAATTGAGGCTATTTTATGAGTGTTTTTATGGTGATTTTCTAACGAATTTTGTTAGATTTCGGGCAAAAATATTCAAAATCTCACCTAAATTAAGTATTTTTCGTTTAATAATTTTATTGTACTTTTGCAAAATACAATTCTCATTATAAATTAAAAATAGGTTTTTTAAATGAAAAAAATTAGTAGTTTTAGTAGTTTTATAATACTTATAGTGGTATCTGTTACATTTAGTTGTAAACAAGATTTGATAGAAAACATTAGTATTAACAAACAGATGTCTCCAGAATCTACCTACATAGATGGAGTGAAAAATGTAAATGGAGTTTTGTGTTTTGAAACTACAGAACATTTTGAAAAGGTTACAAGAAGTTTGTATAGTTTATCTATAAAGGAAAAACTATATTATTCGACCAGATTATTAGGAAAAGAAGCTTTTGCCTTGAATTGTGATATGTTTTATGATAGCATAAATTGGCAAGAGTTAAATAAGGAAGGTTTTGCAATGCTGTTGAAAGAGCATTCAAATTTTTTATGTGTAGAGAGAGATGATAAAAATGGCGTTAGTGTACTTCCTGCTCTTTATAATGTTCCAGAAAGATATTTTCTTAATTTAGATAGATTATATGTGATAGGAGATATAATGTATAAGTGCTTTAGTGATACATTGACTGTTGCTACCCTTAATAAAGAAGATAATGTGTCTTTGTTGAAAAAAATAGAGTCTAATGATATTCAACAAATATTAAATAATGAAAAGTTTATTGTAATTAATAATTCAGAAGATGTTGTAAATGATAATGTGAATATAGGAAGTTATTCTAACCCTCGTGGAATGAAAAAAGATGATTTTACTCAATATAGTAGTGATAAAAAATATAGAACTCGTGTTATTGTAAAATCGAATGTAAAATCTGAAGTTATTTTTGGTGACGGCAGGCTCGGGACTGCTGGCTATAGAGGTGAACTGAAAATTACTGTTATTAACGAAAAAAAAGGTAAGGCTTTTTGGTTTACGAAATGGTATAATACAGAATACGATACACATGGTAGTATTTGTGTAAATACTAATGGATGTATATATGATATACATTCTAATAAATGTATTTCTTGGTATTCTAAACCAGAATGGAAATTGGATATAGACGAAGGTGTAAAAGATTATACATGGGATTATACAGTTTTTAAGCAAGCCAAACCAATGGTTGCTGCAAAAAAGCCATGGCTTAGAATTAGTGGTATAACAATAAATTTAAGAGTACCAAGTATTGGTGTTATTATGAACAGATAAATATATAGATTTTTATGAAAAAATTATTTTTAATCGCAGTAACTGCATTTTTATCTCTTAATGTGTTTTCTCAAGACTATAAACAAAATGAATTTCAGTTTGAAGTAGGAGAAGCACTGAATATATACAATAAATGTATAGTTGGAAATAGTAAAAGCTATTATGGGAATGTGTTTAGTCAATCGTCTCCTGCTTTATCGCTTGGCTATTATAGATTTGCAACCAGAAATATAGCATACGGTTTTACCGCTGGATACACTCAAGGTAATATAGAGAATAGTATTGTATCTGTAAATGGATTAAATGAATCAATTGAAAATTATTTTGAAAACAGTAAAGTATTTTATTTTGCACCTACTTTCAAATGGGCTTACTACAATAAGACTTCTTTGCAAATGTACTCAGGGCTTCAGGCGGGTATGTCGCTAAAAAACTCTATAGTAAATACAGGTGATAGAATGTCTGATAAATCTTACAAACATAGTTCGATGTTATTTTTTGGTCAAGTAACGGCGTTTGGTATTTCGTATGGAGAAAAATTTTATGTCGGATGCGAAGTAGGTTTCGGATATAAAGGATTATTGAACCTTACAGCAGGATATAGATTCTAAAATAATGAATTTTTATCACAGCAAATTTGTGTTTGCTGTGATTTTTTTAATAATAAGTTTTATGCGATATACTGTAAATTTTGTTTTATATGCTATACTTGATTTGTGTAATGTAGGCAATAATACGATATGGATTGCTTTTACGATTCTAACATTAGCAAATATAGCATATCAGATATTTGTTTTATCCCAAAGGAAGAAAAATAAAGAGCGGATTAGACCATATATAGTACAAATTGTAGGATGTTGTATTATATTGGCACTTATAGTTAATAAACTTATCTGACAAAAAAACACCTTTTGATATTTTTATCAGAAGGTGTTTTTTTGTAAAAATAGGTCTCTTGCTTACCAAGCGTATAGAGGCATATCTTTCATAAGCGAATTTACTTTAGAGCGAACTGCAGATATTGTAGTCTCGCTCTCGTAGTCTGAAAGTACTGTATCTATCAACTCTACGATTTGTGGCATAAAGTCCTCTTTTACGCCACGAGTAGTGATAGCAGGTGTGCCAAATCTCAAACCAGAGGTTTGGAATGGACTACGACTATCGAAAGGTACCATATTCTTATTGGTAGTAATATCTGCGGCTACCAAGGCGTTTTCTGCTGCCTTACCTGTAAGGTTAGGAAATTTTGAGCGGAGATCAAGCAACATACAGTGGTTATCTGTACCGCCAGAGATAATTTTATAGCCTTTGTCTATGAATGCTTGTGCCATTACAGCAGCGTTCTTTTTTACCTGAGTCTGATATTCTACATATTCAGGCTGCAGAGCCTCGAAGAAAGCCACAGCCTTACCGGCTATTACATGCTCTAATGGACCGCCTTGTACGCCGGGGAATACAGCGCTATCAAGTATAGCCGACATCATTTTTATCTCTCCTTTTGGCGTAGTTTTGCCCCAAGGATTTGGGAAGTCTTTGCCCATCAATATGATACCACCACGAGGTCCGCGAAGCGTTTTGTGCGTAGTAGATGTTACTATATGTGCATACTCTACAGGGTTTTTGAGTAATTTTGCAGCAATAAGACCTGCTGGGTGAGCCATATCTACCATAAATATAGCACCTATCTCGTCAGCTACTTTGCGGATACGAGCATAATCCCATTCGCGAGAGTAGGCTGAAGCACCTGCCACTATAAGTTTTGGCTTCTCTGTGCGTGCTACCTGCTCCAATTGGTCATAATCAACTCTTCCGTCTTCCTCTTTTACATTGTATTCCAATGCCTTGTAGGTAAGTCCAGAGAAGTTTACTGGCGAGCCGTGTGATAGATGTCCTCCGTGCGATAGGTTTAGTCCTAAAAATTTATCACCCGGATTTAGGCAAGCTAAGAAAACTGCCATATTAGCCTGTGCCCCAGAGTGTGGTTGTACATTAGCCCAAGCTGCACCGTAAATCTCTTTTATACGGTCTATAGCCAACTGCTCACTTTGGTCTACTATCTGGCAACCACCGTAGTAGCGTTTGCCCGGATAGCCCTCTGCGTATTTATTGGTCATAACACTACCCATTGCCTGCATTACTTGCTCTGAAACGAAGTTCTCTGAGGCGATAAGTTCTATGCCGTGCAACTGACGGTTGCGTTCCATTTCGATTAAATCGAAAATTCTTGTGTCTTTCTTCATAACTATTTTATGTGATAATAGATTGATTTCAAATATCCTGCAAAGGTAGTAAAAATAATTAACAAATTTGAAGTCTATTGTCAGACAAATTTCTTAATATATTTGGCTTTTTTATCATCATAAGCCTTTTTGTTCAAATATATGTATTATTAAGTCCTAAAAATGATACTTAATTGCTCCAAATGTATGTTTTGAATAAAATGTTGTAACTTTGACAATCTTTTGCTCTTGAATTTTTGTAAAATAAATGCAGACCTCCCGCCCTAAAGTACTGTTTCTTACGGCTTGGTATCCTCATAAATACGATGCTATGGCGGGGCTTTTTGTACGCAAACACGCCGAGGCAATTAGCCGAAAAGCCGATGTCTGTGTGCTATACCTGCATCTGGGTAGCGAAGTAGAACGGTTTTCTATAGAGCATAATACATACGGAGAAATAAGAGAGATAAAGGTATATATGCCGTTGCTCTCTACTACGATAGGCAGAACTGTGGCGTTTATACGAGGCTTTATCCGTGGATATAAGTTGGTATGTAAGAGCTTCGGTAAGCCAGATATAACTCAAGTAAATACACTTACTCGCAATGGTGTTTTGGCTCTATGGCTTAAAATTACTCGCAAAATACCGTATATTATAGTGGAGCATTGCTCGCGATATTTGCGGGAAAATCCATTGTATAAGGGATTTATGAGGAAGAGAGCTACTGAGATTGTGGCTCGCAGAGCCGAAAGGGTTTTTACTGTGTCGCAAATGCTACAAAACGCAATGAAAAACTATAGGATAAAGGCTCGCTATGATATTTTATACAATGTAGTTGATGATTTTTTCTTTTTTGATAGAGAAAAAGAATTTATTCTTCCGAGCAAACCTCGAGTAGTGCATATCTCTTGTTTTGATGATAAGGCAAAAAATATTTCGGGCATATTACGAGCCATAAAAATACTGAGCCTCAAACGCAATGATTTTGAATTTGTATTTATAGGTACAGGAGTTGATTTTAATGAGTTAAAGCGTTTTTTACATACACTTGGTTTGGAGCCTGATAGGGTGCGTTTTGTGGGAGAGCAGACACCTGAGCAGGTTGCAGAATGGCTTGCGGGTAGTACTTGCTCTGTGGTGTTTTCTCGTTATGAGACTGCTTGTGTTGCCTTAATGGAGAGTCTGGCGGCTGGAGTTCCTGTAGTGGCTACTCCTACGGGAATAGCGCCCGAGTTTGTGGATAGACAATCTGGAGTGGTAGTGCCTTCTTCCGACGAGGCAAAATTGGCAGAAGCCATAGGATTCTTGTTGGATAATAAAAATATGTTTGATAAGATACAGATAAGCCGTAAGGCACAGCAGTTTAGGGCAGAGGCTATTTCAGATAAACTATATTCTTGCTATCATAATATATTGAGTAGAGACGATATATAAGATGTTTTTGTGGATTAGGAGATATATTTAAGATGTGTAAAAAAATGGAGTGGTGGCAGCAGATAAGAAATAAATTTATAAATAATAGAAAAGTAGCAGAAAACTATTTTTTTATGACACTTCTTATGTCTGTATCTCTGCTTATTACACTGGCTATTTATCCATATTTGATTCGAGTTTTGGGGAAAGAGGTATATGGTAGTTATGTTTTTGTTTTCTCTGTGATACAATTTTTTCAGGTATTGGTGTCGTTTGGTTTTGATATACCTGCAATGAAAAAAATATCGCTTCATAAAGATGATTTGCTACTGAAAAGCCGAGTCCTTTCTGAGGTGATTGCTGCAAAGTTACTCATATTTGTAGTTTGTTTCTTGGTCTTGCTATCGCTCATAGAGGTGTTTGATATATTGCGATACAACAAAATGCTTTTTATAATACTATTTTTTACACAAATAGCAGAACTAATGCCTCCTACTTGGTATTTCCAAGGTGTACAAAAGATGAGAGTGGTATCTATTACAAATTTATCTATAAGATTGCTGGCAATTCCGTTTATTATCATATTAGTATCAGACGAAAGTCATTTGCTTAGATACGCTTTGATTACTTCTATGTCTATAGTTGTGGCGGCTATAGTTTCGCTATTTTATCTGTTAATGGTAGAAAAAGTAAGGTTTCAAATAGTTGGTATTGGTAGACTGAAATCTGTTTTTATAGAAGCTGTTCCGTTTTTTTGGACAAGTGCTTTTGAGACTCTTCGTAGGTCTTATATAACAGTCATTGTCGGTTATGGATTAGGTATGCAGGCTGTAGCGGTGTATGATTTAGCCAATAAATTGGTACTTACTCCTCGAATGCTTGTGGCTGCTATCAATGGGGCGTTGTTTCCAAATGTTATAGAAAATCACTCTTGGTATAGAGTAAAGCGCATTATTCGTTATGAGATGCTTATATCGTTAGGCATATCATTTTTGATAATCATTTTTGGCTATCCTATGGTAATACTTCTCGGAGGCAGGGAGTTAGCAGAGGCATATCCAGTATCTATTATATTGAGTTTTTATATTTTAGCATTTTTGGTGGCTGAATGTTATACGAATTTTATATTTGTACCTAAGGGAATGTATGGCGTTATCGGTTGGAATAAACTTTTTGCTACAATGTTTGCTGTAGTAGGCATTACTATTTCGTCGGTGTGGATTCAAAGTCTTTGGCTTTCTGTAGCGGTGTTTTCTATATCATTTTTCGTAGAGGTATTTCTATGTCGTTGGCGTATGAAAAGTTGTCATTTAGAGTAGAGGCTCTATTGGTATCTGTTTTTTTCGCTAACTTTGTCAAGTTTTTTTTTTATGACTATTAGAAGTGAAAATAGAGGAGTTCGGTAAAATTTTTTCAAAGAATAGAGCCTTATGGCAAAAGGATTACGAGGAGAATATGCATTTAGCACTGCGAGGTCTTCGTGCTTCGGCTGTGTCGGCTTTTGTATCAGATTTGTTTGTGTCTGAAAAGGCTAACCAGTTAGTTTTTATAGCCTCTGATGCTGATTCGGCGGGTTATGCTTATTTTGATTTGGTGCAACTTTTAGGACAAAAGTCTGTGGCGTTTTTGCCTCATATCTATAAAAATAGTACTACTGTAGGCTCTTCTCATATTTTAGAAAACGAAATACTTCGTACAGATAGTCTAAATATGCTTAGTTCTGCAGAGCGTTGTATAGTAGTAAGTTATCCTGAAGCGTTGGCTGAAAAGGTAGCAGGCAAGCAAGAGTTCAAAAACGCTAAGATAGTAGTAGAGCAAGGTAAGTCATATAAAATGGGCGACCTTATACAGTCGCTTGAACTTCAGGGGTTTACAGAGGTAGATTTTGTGTATGAAGTAGGACAGTATTCTCGAAGAGGTAGTATTTTAGATGTTTTTTCTTATTCCAACGAGCAGCCGTATCGTATCGACTTTTTTGGAGATGAGGTAGAGAGCATACGCGTTTTCGATATAGAGAGGCAACTTTCGGTAAGTGAAGTAGAGAGTTTTACGATTATTTCAGACACTAATTCAAGTGGAGATAAAGTTTCTATATTTGATTTTATAGAAAAAAATACTATATTGATAATAAATGATATAAGAGATTTGTTGAGTCGTATAGAGTCTAAAAAATTGGCTGCAGAAGAGTTTTTTCAAATAAAAGAAAGAAAGGATAGTGTCTCGCAATACCTGACGAATAGTGTAGCAACAGAAGAGGCTTTGGCTGGATTTAAGACCGTGGAGATTCTACATAACTATTTTCGTACAGCCGAGGTAGATTTTCATACATCTCATCAACCGCAGTTTGATAAGAACTTTGATCTAATATCAGCGTCTATTTTAGACTATAAGGCAAAAGATTATCATATTTTTATATCCTCTGATAGTAAAAAACAGACCGACCGTATTCGCTCTATTTTTGAGGATAGAGGCGAAAACATTACATTTACGGCTGTAGAAGGCACATTGCACGAAGGTTTTATAGACCACGACCAGCGGATATGTCTGCTTACCGACCACCAAATTTTTAATCGTTTCCATAAATTTTCTCTCCGTTCGGATACTGCCCGACGCGGTAAATCTGCTATGCTCCTTAAAGAGATTAACTCCCTGAAGCAAGGCGATTTTGTAGTACATCACGACCACGGAATCGGTCAGTTTGCTGGACTGCTGAAGACGGAGATACAAGGCAAACAGCAAGAGGTAATAAAAATAGTTTATAGAGGTGGAGATATTATATTTGTTGGGTTATCGTCTTTGCATAAAATATCCAAATATCGTGGCAAAGAAGGAGTCTCTCCTTCGCTTTCAAAACTCGGTACTGGAGCGTGGGAAAGACTTAAAGAACGCACTAAAACCAAAGTAAAAGATATAGCGAGAGACCTTATAAAACTATATGCTAAAAGGCTCGAAGAGAAAGGTTTCGAGTTTTCGCCCGACAGCTATCTACAGCACGAACTCGAGGCATCTTTTCTATACGAAGATACTCCTGACCAAAGCAAGGCTACTGCCGATATAAAGTCTGATATGGAGTCTCCTAAACCTATGGATAGGCTTGTCTGTGGAGATGTCGGATTTGGTAAGACAGAGGTGGCTATTCGTGCGGCCTTCAAGGCTGCTACAGATGGCAAACAGGTCGCTGTGCTTGTGCCTACTACAATACTCGCATTCCAGCACTACAAAACATTTTCTGAGCGACTTAAGAATTTCCCTGTCAGAATCGAGTATCTAAGCCGAGCTAAGAGTGCCAAGCAGACAAAGGAGATAATCTCATCGCTCAAAGATGGAAAGATAGATATTCTCATAGGAACTCATAAACTTGTAGGGAAAAGTGTGCAGTTCAAGGATTTAGGACTGTTGATAATAGATGAAGAACAGAAGTTTGGAGTCGCTATAAAAGAGAAGCTTAAAGAGTTGAAAGCTAATGTAGATACACTGACGCTTACTGCTACGCCTATACCGCGTACATTGCAATTCTCTCTTATGGGAGCTAGAGATTTGTCTATAATAAACACACCTCCTCCTAATCGTTATCCTGTCATTACAGAATTAATACCATTTGAGGAAGAAGCTATTCGTCAGGCTATTACAGACGAGATAGACCGCAATGGACAAGTGTTTTTTATCAATAATAAAGTACAAAATATAGAGCTGATTCAGAGAAAACTCCAAAAAATAGTGCCTGAGGCGCGTATAGCAATAGCACACGGGCAGATGCCTACAGAAAAACTCGAAGAGACGATAATAGATTTTATCAACTATGACTATGATATACTTCTGGCTACAACAGTAGTTGAAAGTGGTATTGATATACCTAATGTAAATACCATTTTAGTAAATCGTGCTGACCACTTTGGTCTTAGCGATCTACATCAGCTTCGCGGACGCGTAGGGCGTAGCAATCGTAAGGCGTATTGCTATCTGATAACTCCCGATATGAGAGAGGTAACAGAAGATGCTCGCCGTAGACTGCAAGCTATCTCTACATTCTCTGATTTGGGTAGTGGATTTAATATCGCTATGCAAGACCTTGATATTCGCGGAGCTGGTAATATGCTTGGAGCTGAACAGAGCGGTTTTATTGCTGAACTCGGATATGAAACATACCAAAAGATTTTGGCAGAGGCTGTGGGTGAACTTCGACGGGAGGAGTTCTCTGATATTCTACACGAGGAGCAGACTTCTAAAGTAGATTTTGTAGATGATTGCCTTTTTGAGAGCGACCTCGACCTAATGTTTCCAGTAGAGTTTATCTCCAATACTTCCGAAAGGATAGCCATATATCGTGAACTTGATAGTATGCCAAACGAAGAGTCTCTCTCAGAGTTTCGTAAGAAACTAACAGACCGTTTTGGGCAGATACCGCCAGAAGCAGAGGAGTTGATGAAGGTATTGCCACTGCGTTGGCAGGCTATAAGGCTTGGAGTAGAGAGGCTTACTATAAGGCGAGGAAATATGAAACTCTTCTTTTCTTCGTCGCCTGCCTACTATCAAAGCGAACTGTTTGGGCGTGTGCTTAGCTACCTTAGTCGCTATCCTCAGAATTGTAAAATCGGAGAGACTGCCTCTAAACGCTATATCTCTATAACTCCTGTAAATTCGTTAGATACGGCTCTTAGAGTATTAGATAAAATAGAGCAAATGGAGTAGAGTAAAAAATACATTTTTACTAACTTTGCATAAATAAAAAAACTTTATTTCGTATGATAAAAAAACATATTCCAAATACTATAACCTTGCTAAATCTATCATCGGGTGCTATTGCTGTTTTGGCAGCATACGAGGGTAATTATAGACTCGCTCTTGTCTGTATTATACTATCAGCCATTCTCGATTTTTTTGATGGTTTGTCTGCTCGGTTATTGAAGGCATATTCTCCTATCGGCAAAGAGTTGGATTCGCTTGCAGATGTTATAAGTTTCGGGCTTGCTCCCTCTATGATAGCATATAGTCTTATGGCAGATGTTTTTGGTATTTACGCCTTTGCGTCATTGCTTATAGCGGCATTCTCGGCTCTTCGTTTGGCTATTTTCAATATAGACGAACGCCAGACCTCCTCATTTATAGGTATGCCTACGCCGGCCAATGCTCTGTTGTGGATAGGTATGGCATACGGCTACGGTGAGTTTTTTATATACAATCCATATATTACATTGGTATTGGTATGTCTGACGAGTTATCTTTTAGTCAGCCCACTACCTATGTTTTCTTTGAAGATAAAAAATCTTTCTTTAGGAGATAATTTATTTCAGTTTTTGCTTGTAATATTTTCTCTAATACTGATAATTATTTTTAGGCTAAACTGCATAGCGTGGATAGTTGGGCTGTATATATTGTTGTCTGTTGTAAAGGTAATAATTGATGTGAAAAAGTAAAGCGTGTTTGTTATTTTTCAAAAAAATAGTTACCTTTGCTGAATATAAAAGCAAAAAATAGTAGTTTCGATATGTTGATAAAAAATGGTATGCTTAATTGTGGCTTTGGACTTATCAGAGCCGATATTAAGATAGAGGGCGGAAAGATAGTAGATATAGGCGAAGTTTCGCATTCGCCTCGTGAGGAGGCTATAGATATTAGAGATAAGATAATTTTGCCGGGATTTGTAGATGTGCATGTGCATTTTCGTGAGCCCGGATTTAGCCATAAAGAGACTATTCTTACAGGTTCGATGGCTGCTGCTGCTGGCGGTTATACGGCGGTATGTACTATGCCAAACCTCATTCCCGCACCAGACTCTGTAGAAAATATAGCGATAGAGAAAAATTTAATAAAAGAGAAGTCGAAAATAAAGATATACCCGCTTGCTACTATTACAAAAGGGCAAATGGGAAAGGGTGATTTGGTAGATTTCCAAAGCTTAAAGACCGAGATTGGCTTCTCCGATGATGGTCGAGGTGTCCAGAGTGAAGAATTGATGAGGCAAGCAATGAAGGAAGTTGCTAAGTTTGACGGCATTATTGTTGCTCACTGCGAAGTAGATGAACTTGTTCGTGGTGGATATATTCACGAAGGACTGTACTGTTATCTACATGAGCATAAAGGAATCTGCTCTGAGAGTGAATGGCAACAGGTATTGAGAGATGTAGAGCTCGCTAAAGAAACTGGTTGCCGTTATCATGTCTGCCATATTTCTACAAAAGAGAGTGTAGATATTATCCGTAGAGCTAAGGAGAGAGGCATACGAGTTACTTGCGAGACGGCACCTCATTATCTTCTTCTTACTGATAGAGACCTAAAAGATGAGGGACGATTTAAGATGAATCCTCCTATTCGTTCTGCCTCAGACCGAGCTGCACTTATAGAAGGACTACAAGACGGCACTATAGATTGTATCGCTACCGACCACGCACCTCACTCTCTACGCGAGAAGTCTAAAGGGCTTGCTGGTAGTGCTTTCGGTATAGTGGGGCTCGAGACGGCATTTTCTCTACTTTATACCAACTTGGTAAAAACAGGGGTTATCACTATGGAGCATCTGATTCGTGTGATGAGCCTCAATCCTCGTAAGATATTCCGAATAGGCGGAGGACTTGAGGTAGGGCAGCCTGCAGACTTTGTAGTTGTAGATTTGGAACACGAGTGGCAAATAGTGCCAGAGCGATTCTACTCTATGGGTAAGGCTACACCTTTTGATGGCTGGAATGTAGAAGGGGTAGTTGAGATGACATTTGTAGATGGGAAAAGGGTATTTCCTTTCTGACTTGTATTGCAAAAGTTTAGTATAACAGACGAACGCATATATTAAACATCACGGATTATGGAGATATTCATTCGTGATGTTTTTTATAAAAGGAGTTATAAAAACTACTCGTAGATAAATTTCGCTACCTTTGCTGTAATTTAACGAAGTCAAAAAAATGCACTATCAAGCCCAAATCATTATACCTTTACCTATTGCAAACCATGAGTTCTCGTACATAGTGCCAAATGATATGATAGGCAGAGTAAAGATAGGCTGTCGTGTAATAGTAGAGTTTGGCTCAAAGCGATTGTTGACAGGCATTGTCTCCTACATAGAGGAAAATGAAGAACCTAATACAAATCTTAAAACTATCAGACAATTACTTGACGAAGAGCCAATCTTTTCCGAACAAAACATTAGAATTTGGCGACAAATTGCCACATACTACCTTTGTTCGATAGGTAGCGTAATGCGAGCAGTAATGCCTTCGTTCCTTAGGCTTGAGGCAGAAACTATTATCAAGATGATGAAAGATATGGCAGATTTGCCCAGCCTTACCGATAAGGAATATAAATTGATAGAAGTGCTTTTATCTAAAAAAAATATAAGTATATCACAGGCTGATAGGATTTTAGGCTTTCGTACTTTGTCCTATGTCCGTTCGTTGGTAGATAAAGGTGTGGTAGAGACTGTTGATGAGATACAAGAGACTTTTCGATTGCCTTCTGTAGATTTTGTGAAGCCTAAGTTTGATTCGTCTGACCAAGTTTTTTGCCAAGAGTTAAAAGCGAGTCTGAAAAGAGCTAAAAAGCAACTTATAGCAATAGAGACAATAATTTATAATGAGCGAGCGGATAATGCTCATTTTAGCAAAAAAGAGTTGGCTACAATAGCCTCATACCCTGCTCTGCGAGAGTTGGAGAAAAAGGGATTGATAGAGATTTATTCAAAAGATATTGTCTCTGAATGTGTTGAAGGTGAGTACTCAGACCTGCATAATTTATCTCTAAAGCAAAAAGAGGCTTTGGCTGATATAAAAGATATTTTCAAAGAGAAGCGTACATGCTTACTCCATGGATATACGGGGTCTGGTAAGACGGAAATATATTCGCACCTGATAAAAGAGACTTTAAGTAGCGGCAAAAGCGTTTTGATGATAGTGCCAGAAATAGGGCTGACAGGGCAACTTGTAGGAAGGCTACAAAGGTGGTTTCCAAACGAACTGCTCGTATATCACTCAGCCCAATCTACAAGAAATAAAATTATAGCACGCAAACGGATACTTGAGACCGAAACGCCTCTGTTGATAGTAGGTACACGCTCCTCTGTATTTTTGCCTTTCAGAGAGTTGGGGTTGGTAATGATAGACGAAGAGCACGATTCCTCGCTACGCCAAGTAGATACAGTGCCTCACTATAGCGCTAAGGTAGTATCTGCCTTTATAGCTCAAGAGTTCGATTCTAAGATACTACTCGGCTCCGCTACGCCTTCTATAGAGACATACGCTATGGCGGTGTCTGAAAAGATAGGTTTAGTAGAACTCTCCGAAAGATATGGCGGAGTAGGATTGCCTAAGGTGGAACTAATCAACATTAAAGAGATGTATCATAAAAAACGAATGAGAGGACATTTCTCGTTAGAGTTGATAGATAAAATAGAAAAGACTCTCATCTGTGGGCAACAGGTAATTATATTCCAAAATAGAAGAGGCTATTCGAGGTCGCTATCCTGTGAGGAGTGTGGAGAGGTATTTAAGTGTAAAAGATGCAATTTACCATTGATATATCACAAACATTCAGATTTGTTGAGGTGCCATTATTGTGGATATAGTAGAAAGTTTTCGTCGAATAAATGCAGTAAATGTGGAGGCTCGAAAATAGACTTCAGTGGATTTGGTACAGAGCAGGTAGAGGCAGAAGCAAAAGCACTATTCTCGCAATATCGTACTGCTCGTCTCGATTTAGATACAGCAAAAGGCAAAGATAAATTTGCTGGGATTATAGAGGAGTTTGAAAATAAAGAGATAGATATATTGGTGGGAACACAGATTATAGCCAAAGGCATAGACTTCTCTAATGTAGGCTTAGTCGCTGTGTTGAATGCTGATAATTTAGCTTGTATATCAGACTATAGAGCCGTAGAGGTAGCATGTCAGACTCTATGGCAGATAGCAGGTAGGGCAGGTAGGAGAGTGCAAGGCGAGGTTGTGTGTCAGACCTACGACACAGAGCAAGAGTGGCTTTTATGTGTATCTACCAACGACTATCGTCGCTTCTTCCGCTCCCAGATGCAGGAAAGGTATGCGTTCCACTATCCGCCATACTATAAGTTGCTGGAGGTAACTTTTACTTCTAAAAACTCTCAACTACTCAAAAATAAATCAAATCTTTTTGTGGAACATCTTACTGAAAAAACAAATTTTGAGATAATCGGTCCATACACTTCTTCTACTATTTTTTATAGAAATATGTATCAAGAAACAGTATTACTAAAGACTCCTAATACTATTCCAATATCATCTACTGCAGATACTGTAACACAAGTATTCTTATCTATTCTATCAGAAACAGAGTCTAAGGGGATATCTATAAGGTTTGATATTTTATGAAAAGACCAGTTCCTTTGTAAAATATAATGTTATTACCTTTACTTAAATTTTATTACCTTTGCCAATTACAAAAAATAAATACTATTCTTTTTTATGGATTTCAAACCAAACGAGGGTAAAAGCCTCGAAATAGAGATAAATGGCGAGCGCTGGCTTAGAATCCCAGTAAGGACGCATGTGGTAATGAAAGACGACAAACTCTATGAAGATGTCGTAGATAAATACACAAAAGATATTCGACAAGAGGGCGATATAATATTTTGTAGCGAAAAGATAGTAGCCATTACTCAGGGTAGGTCGTATCCTATCGACGAAATAAAGCCTTCGTGGTTAGCCAAATTTTTGGTAAAGTTTGTATATAAATCTCCTCACGGAATAGGTTTAGGTAGTCCGTATACTATGCAGCTTGCTTTAGAAGATGTGGGAGTGCCTCGCATACTTCTCGGTTGTGTTGTGGCGGCTCTTACTAAGCCATTTGGTATAAGAGGTGCTTTTTATAAGGTTTGTGGTACAAAGGCATACGCTATTGACGGACCCTGCGAATATACGCTACCTCCATACAATCGATATGCGAAGAAAGCCCCAGAGAAGCCAGACAAAGTAGCACGCCAGATGAAAGACCGTTTAGGGCTTGAGTTTATCGTACTTGATGCAAACGACCTCAATGTGGATATTTTGGGAAAATCATCTAAAATGCTTGACGATGACTTCTTAAAGGCTCTTTTTAGAGATAATCCGCTTGGGCAGTCGTCGCAACAGACTCCTATAGCTATTGTTCGCAAAGCATAAATATGTTTTTTTTTGAACCATAAAAGATATTTTACAAAATGCTCGGATATATTACTTGGAATGTTTCGCCAGAAATTTTTAGTATAGGACCAATCACACTTCGTTGGTATGGGTTACTATGGGGCTTGGCAATATATGTTGCCTTTTTAGTAGTAACTCGCATTTTTCGCAACGAGGGTCGTCCCACAGAGTGGTCAGACAAAATGTTTTTCTACGGAGCAATAAGTCTCATAGTAGGAGCCAGACTCGGACATTGCCTATTCTACGGCGCAGGTGGCGACTTCTGGTATTACTATAAAAATCCTTTTGAGATAATAAAAGTATGGGAAGGCGGACTTGCCTCTCACGGCGGAGCCATAGGATTACTTGTAGGAATGTGGCTATATTCCAAGCAAATTACAAAGAAACCATATCTTTATATTCTCGACCGCTTAGTGATAGGTGTTGCCATAGGTGGAGCATTGATAAGGCTCGGAAACCTTATGAATTCTGAAATATATGGCGAGACTACATCTATGCCTTGGGGGTTTATATTCCTGAGAGACGGACAGACCGAACCAAAACACCCTACTCAGATTTACGAAATGATATACTGTCTTATTACATTCTGTATTACTATGTTTATGTATTGGAAGGCAAAATCTTATCGTCGCGAAGGATTTATATTTGGAGTATTCCTTATAGGCATATTTTTTACCAGATTTGTGCTTGAGTTTATCAAAAATCCACAAGAAGCCTTTGAGGAGACTATGGCTATAAATATGGGGCAAATACTAAGCCTACCGCTTATAATATGGGGTATAGTCCTTATCATAAGGGCTTTTCTTATGAAGCCTAAGGCTGGAGATTGGGAGAGAAAATGAATAAGTATTTTGTATTCAATCCCGACCACGAAATAGCCTTAGCCAGTAGAGATATACACTTCAAGCCAAAGCAAAATATAGAAAAAATTGCCAATGACCTCTCTATTCTACCATTATGGATAGAGGGGGATTCTTTGGTAGAAAAGAGTTGTATCAATCCAGAGTGGCTACTTATGGCTAAAACTCTCGGGCTACAGCCTCGTATTGTAGATAGAGTCAATCCGCAAAATGTATCAGAGATAAAAGTTTGGGGGTGGAATCAATCGCTTTGCTATACGCTTAGTAAAGAGGGATTTGCAAAAAATCTACTGCCTACGCCCGAACGCCTATCTGCTATCAGTCTACTTACAGAGCGAAAGACGGCTTGGGAGGCAATGAAATGGTTGAGAGAGAGACTGCCAGATGCTGACTTTCCTATTGCTCCTCGATTAGTATCCTCTACCGACGAAATTTTAGAGTTCCTACAGCAATATGACGAAATAACTCTAAAGTCGCCACTTAGCGAAAGCGGCAAGGGTGTTTATTTTGCTAAAGAGATAGAGAGTCATAGTATCAGAGGCTGGATAGAGAGAACTCTAAGAAAGCAAAATTATCTCGTTTGTGAACCACGATATGATGTGGTAAAAAACTTTGCAATGGAGTTCGAATGTGGTGACGATGGTGTAGATTTTTTAGGATACTCGTTGTTTGAGACAAACGGAAAATCATATCTACGCAATTTGCTTATGCTTGATGATGATATTGAACGAATTTTGACTCAATATATTTCATATGATATTTTAGATAGACTAAAATCTCTACTTTTAGAATTTATTGTAGAAAAAATATCTCCGTTCTATCACGGCTATTTAGGGGTAGATATGTTTATATTCGATAGCAAAACTCCTAAACTTTATCCTTGTATAGAGATAAATCTTCGCCCTACTATGGGGCTTATTGCCCACGAGTTTTATAAAAATAGAGTCAGCCCATATAGCAAAGGTTCGTTTGAGGTAGTCTTTTTCAAAGACCCTAAAGAGTTACTTCAAATACATTACGAGTGGCAAAAGTCATATCCACTTATCATTACAGATGGTAGAGTAGAGAGTGGGTATTGCTCTCTTACCCCGATTTTCCACGATACAAACTATATCGCAAGGGCTACTATTAACTCAAATTAAATAAAAAACAGTAAATTCGCATTCCCCATTAGAAAACAAACTGAAAAATTATGAGTTGCCTTAAGATAGACAATTTAAGAGTTAGTATAAAAAAAATACAGATAATAGACGGTCTTAGCCTCGAACTTCCTAAGGGAGATATTATGGCTATAGTAGGAGCCTCTGGTAGCGGTAAGTCTACACTTCTAAATATCATTGCCGGTATCAACTCGGATTATCAGGGAGAAGTGAGTTTTTTAGGGCGAAGCGTAAAAGATTTTGTGCGTGGATATGTGCCTCAATCTCTTGGACTATTGCCTTGGAAAAGCGTAGAACAGAATATATTTCTTATCAGTCAGGCTAAAAAGTCTGTAGAAATAGACCAACGCTTAGCCTCCGATATTATCTCTGAACTCGGTATTGGCACTATACTTCGCCGTTTTCCTACAGAAATCAGTGGAGGACAACGCCAAAGAGTAGCCTTGGCTCGTGCCTTTGTCTCTAAACCAGACCTACTGCTGATGGACGAACCATTTTCGGCTCTCGATACGCTTACTTCGCATACCTCGCAAGAGATTTTCTTAAGGCTATGGGCTAAACACCAGACTACGGCGATATTTTCTACACACAATCTATATGAAGCTGTCAGACTCGGTAAGAAAATTCTCGTAATTCCTACAAACTCTAAAAAAAACATTTTTCATTTGATAGATAATCCACTGTTTGGAGCGGACCGTTTGGACAATTCAAAAACAATTGATATGGTAGAGCGTATAAAAGTAATTTTAGAGGAGGTGTCGAAATGAAGTTACGCTTTCATATTCCTCGTAGCATACAAAATCTCATAATAGGAGTATTACTTTTCAATATTCTTTGGTTATTTATAGCCTTAATAGTAAAGAATAGAGTGCTTCCATCGCCATTAGATGTATATGAGGTTATGCCACAGACTCTTATGGAGCAAAATATGTGGCAACACTCTTGGGCGAGCCTATGGCGTGTTATCTTAGGTACTGCTATTGCTTTGGTAATAGGTAGTGCGTTTGGATTATTGACAGCCATTAGCCGTAGAGTAAATAAGATAATGGAGCCGCTGCTTTATCTCTCATATCCTGTTCCCAAACTTGCTCTTATGCCTGCTGTGATGATAATTTTTGGTATTGGGCAGTGGGCAAAAATCATTATGATAGTCCTTATCATCGTATTTCAGATAATTATCTCTATACGCGATGCTATAAGGCGTATTAATCGTGAGAATTTCTATGTGCTACAGGCTTTCGGAGCAAGTCGTTGGAGCATTTTGCGACACATAGTTTTTCCATGCGTATTGCCTGATATATTCTCGGCTCTACGCGTTACTATCGGTATAGCCATATCAGTACTATTTGTTACAGAGACTTTCGGCACCGATAGCGGACTCGGTTTTTTTATAATAGACTCGTGGATGAGGCTCAACTATCTACAGATGTATGCTGGAATTGTGATGATTTCTATCATTGGTTTCTTGCTTTTTATGACTATAGATATACTTGATGCTATATTTTGCCGTTGGCAGAAAATCATTGAAAAACAATAAAAAAGAAAAGAGACGATACAGAGGGAAAAAGCATCGTCTCTTTTTGTGTATAAAACCACTCAATTAGAATAAGTATTGAGCACTTATTGATTTATTGTAATATACCTGATTTATAGTATTGGCAAATAAATCTGCTACAGATATTACCTTTACTTTAGGACATAGTGTAGTATCAAACGGAATTGTGTCTGTACATATAAGTTCTGTAAGCTGTGAGTTCATAATGTTTTGAGCGGCATTGCCCGACATTACAGCGTGAGTTACCATAGCTCTTACGCTTTTAGCTCCATTTTCCATCATCAGATTAGCCGCCTTACACATAGTTCCTGCAGTATCAGCCATATCGTCTACTATGATTACATTCTTGTCTTTTACATCTCCGATGATGCTCATAGATGCTACCTCGTTGGCTTTTACGCGAGTTTTGTGGCAAAGTACCAGAGGTACTCCTAAATGATGAGCATAAGAGTTTGCTCGTTTAGAGCCACCTACATCAGGCGATGCTATTACGAGGTCTTCTAAAGCGAGGCTTTTTACAAACGGTATGAATACTGTAGAGGCATATAGATGGTCTACTGGCACATCGAAGAAGCCTTGAATCTGGTCTGCATGCAGATCCATAGTGATTACACGGCTTACACCTGCTGCGCTAAGCATATCGGCCACAAGTTTAGCACCTATGGCTACACGAGGCTTGTCTTTGCGGTCTTGGCGAGCCCAGCCAAAATATGGTATTACGGCTACTACTTTATAAGCCGAAGCCCTCTTTGCGGCATCTACCATCAGGAGAAGTTCCATAAGGTTATCCGTAGAAGGAAATGTAGATTGGACTATAAAAGCATAGCGACCGCGTACAGTCTCTTCGTAATATACTGTAAATTCGCCGTCAGAAAATTTTACTTTGGTAGAGCGTCCGAGCTCACAATCGAGTGAGTCGCAGATTTTTTTTGCAAGGTATTCAGACTTTTCGCCCGAAAACACTTTGAAAGGAAGTTCGCTTGACATTTTATTGAGATTATAGGTTAGTTATATAACACTTATTTTAAGCAACTTAATGATGTTTCCAAAGTTTCTTAATTTGTTTTGCAAAGGTAAAAATTTTTTTTTGATATTGTAGCCTATCTTTTACGATTTTTTGTCGACTGCTTGAAAAAGAAGTTCTTTTGTTGCTCTTTCTCTTTTGGCGAGCGAGCTACAAAGACCTTTTCCAGTGTATAGGGGTCGTAGCCTGAGTAGTAAATCTCTGTGGCCAAGGTCATAGGTGTAGGCGTAAAGTCCTGTACTTGTTCGAGTCTGAAGTTCAGTCCGCGAACTATCTTTTGCCTCAAATCCTCCATATCTTCTCGCTGACAATATGGAAGGCTTGATACAAAATATGGTATCAACTGCTGATTTAGATTATTATCCTTATTTATCTTGTTGAATATAGAGTTAAATCGTTCAAATGTAGAAAAATCGTGTTTTCGAATATGAGCAAGCACACGCTTAGAGGTATGCTCTGGGGCTACCTTTAGCCGCCCAGAAACATGATTTTTTATCAACTCTTCAGTATATTTTTTTAGACTCTGGCGAATTTCTGTCTCCTGAGCCTCGTAGAGTAGAAGGTCATAACGCACGCCGCTACTTACGATACTTTTTTTTATCTTTGGCAGAGAGTCTACTTTTCTATAAAGTTCGAGCATAGGAGTGTGGTCGGCGTTCAGATTTTTGCATATCTGAGGAAACAAACACGACGGACGCGAACATTTTTTACATATATCAAAGTTTTTGCCGCGTAGCTGGTACATATTAGCCGATGGACCTCCGAGGTCGCTTATATAGCCTTTGAAGTCGTCCATATGGCTTACTCTCTCTACCTCTTTTATGATACTTTGCTGCGAACGAGATACTACAAACTTACCCTGATGGGCAGAAATAGTGCAGAAAGAGCACCCTCCGAAGCAGCCACGATGTGTATTTATAGAGTGTTTTATCATATCG
>R18__coassemble_1183_pt1 | contig 85611 bp, 63 predicted proteins | sample R18__metabat2_low_PE_054 | metagenome-assembled genome bin R18
AATAAGAAAAATTTTAACCCAATACCTGACAAATATACCCAAAAATGAAAAGATTCTAATAGAATAGAAAAACAACTCGTCAATGACGAGTCAAACTATATGCTTTTTTGTAGAAAACAAACACTGGTATAGTAACTCCTATAGACAAAAGGAACAGGACAGACGCAGCTATAAAACCATTAGAAATCATCATATCGAAATACTTCGCTTTCTCTGTAGGATTATCTACATTATGCATAAACATAATCAAACCAAAAATAGTATTATAGGCAAATTTACCCGGTATCATAGGTAAAACAGCAGGAATAGACAAAACTGTAGTAGGACAAAATATCAAGCGTCCAAAAACAAAACTACCCAAACCTATCAAAACTGCACTAAAAAAAGAGGCAGAGGCTATATCAACAGACAGATAATTCATAAGAGCAAAACGGCACGCATGACCAATAGCAGCAAGTAATGCTATATATCTAAACGCACGGTATGGCGGAGATGATATAGCTCCAAAACCAATAGAAGCAACTCCAGCACATAGAGCATCAACCAACAACTCCAACACTATATTATAACTCATATCAAACTATCCTTAAACAAAATCAGAGTAATATATAAACCAATAGAAATAGAGACTATAAGCAAGCAAGCGTTGGTAAGTCGACCAATACCTGTAATAGAGTGTCCTTCGAGTATATCTATAAATCCGTTGATAAGAGGCACCCCGGGAATCAGAAACAAAACGCTTGTGGCTATCGCCACATCGGAAGTAGCGGAAAACAATATAGAGGAAGAGGCAATAAGCGACGAGACAAAAGCCGTTACTATAAATACTATATAGTGGTTGATATGGCGTCTAATCATAAAAGTACGACACAAAAAGCCAATCAAAGTAGCCACTAAAACAGATACCATCGCCAAATAATCTCCACCAAAAATACGACAAAAAGCAGTATTAGCTAATCCGACAAGAAACATAATCTTCCACATAGCCATAGGCTTAGATGATATGATATCATAATACTTTTCTTTCAAAGAAGCAAATGGCAACTTTTTATCTACAGCCTCCCAGCTCAAAGCACTCAATTCAGAATTATGGGAAAAGCTAATAGGTAGCAACGGCACTTCCACAACTTCACTATAAAATCGTTCCGTTTCTTTATGGAACAAAGTAATAATCAATGTTTTTGACAATGTACTTATCTTAATATCAAACCCCTGAGACTCACCAACACGCTTTGTATTACGGATAACTCTGGAGGTATGAATACCACAACCCATAAGGTGTTGGGCATACTCCGCAATAAAATCTATCTTTTCTTGTAGTTCTGTCATATCAAAAAACAATCAACATCAAACTGAAACTTTCCCTGCTATATGAGGAAGTGCATTATAATCAGATAGAGAAAAATCTTTATAATCAAAGTCGAATATAGATTTAATATCAGGATTCAAAGTCATCTTTGGCAGAGTGCGTGGTGTACGAGTAAGCTGCTCATGTACCTGCTCAAAATGATTAGAATAAATATGGGCATCGCCTAATGTATGAATAAACTCACCAGCCTCATAACCAGTTACTTGAGCCATCATCTTCAGCAATAACGCATAACTTGCCATATTGAATGGCACACCAAGAAAAACATCAGCAGAGCGTTGATATAGTTGTAGCGACAGTTTGCCATTTGCAACATAAAACTGAAATATAGCATGACATGGAGGCAGAGCCATTTGAGATAAATCTCCAACATTCCATGCACTTACTATAAGTCTACGGCTATCAGGCTCTTTTTTTATCATCTCTACTACTTGAGAAATTTGGTCTATAGTCTGCCCGTCAGCACACGACCAGCTACGCCATTGGTGACCATAAACATTACCAAGATTGCCATTAGCATCAGCCCATTCGTTCCATATAGAAACACCGTGTTCGTTGAGGTATTTGATATTTGTATCACCACGAAGGAACCATAAAAGTTCGTATGCAATAGACTTAAAATGTAACTTTTTAGTAGTAAGCATTGGAAACCCATCTGAGAGGTCAAATCTCATTTGGTAGCCAAAAATACTTTTAGTACCTGTACCTGTACGGTCGGTCTTAAAAGTCCCCTCATTCATTATCTTATGAAGTAAATCAAGATATTGTTTCATATATTAAGTATATGTAATATATTGTTTTTGATATTATTAAATCAATACAAATGATAAGTAGTCCGCAATACACGAAATTCTGTACGGCGATTTATCTGATTACACAAAGAACGCTTATCCTCAGGAAGCGACTGTATAAAACTTGGCGTCAGTTCGTCGCCCTCGTGTAGAAAATCATACTTTTGGCTCAACACCTCATCAACGACTACGGGCTTACTCTCGCCATAACCTTTAGGCTGAAGTCTATCGCTTTCTACACCAGCCTTTATAAGATACTGAACCACAGAGTTAGCTCGCTTTTGAGACAACTCTTGATTAGCCCTATCAGAACCTACGCTATCGGTATGAGCAGATATTTCTATAGTGATATTCGGATTATCCGCCAAGAGTTTTACTAAAGATAAGAGTTCGGTCTCGGACTCTTTAGCCACTTGCCATTTGCCAAACTCATAAAATACATTTTCCATCTTTATTGGCTTGAATATAGAAGGTAGCCTAAAATCACCGCGAAACACTTTACTATCCTCTACTCCTAAGGTAGATATAGAGTGTGTAGAATTGAGATAACCACGGTGAGTCGCGAGCATTACATAATCCACGCTTGAAGACAATTTTACACGATAAGAGCCATCTTTTTTAACTCGTTGCTTTACAATAGAACCATCATTTCCTACGATTTTTACTATAGCATCAAGTGGTTGGTCGTTCTCGTCTGTTACCTTTCCCTCTACAAAATAAGTTATCTCAGGTAGTTCAAACCAATATATATTATCCAAACCTTTTTGATTGCCGCGATTGGAGGAGAAGAACCCTTGTGGCTTATCCCACTCGAAAGTTATACCAAAATCATCATACGGAGAATTGATAGGATTGAGCATATTTTCAACTTGCCACTTCCCTGTACTATCTTTCTTAGCGTGATAAATATCAAGTCCGCCAAACCCCTGTCGTCCGTCGGAAGAAAAATATAGAGAACCATCGTAGGCTACATACGGAAACATTTCGTTGCCTGAGGTATTTATCTCTGGTCCAAGATTTTCTGGCACACTCCACCCTCCATCTATTTTTTGGGTAAAATAAATATCTTTTCCGCCAAGTCCGCCCGAATGAATAGTATCGTCAGAGACAAAATATAGCATATCGCCTTCTGGCGAAATCGCTGGGTGGGCTGCCATAATAGACGAATCTACGAACAACGAAAGTTCTTGTGGCTCTGTCCACTCACCTCCTTGTCGGTTAGAGGTCATAATAGTTACGGCACGCGAAGCACTATCATTGGCACAAGTACGCGTAAAATAGATAGTTCGTCCATCTGATGTAAATGAACATACTCCGTCATCTTCAGGCAGGCTTAAAATATCAACAATCTGAGGCTTTTCCCATTTCTGAGACCTATTTTTTGAAGTGGTATAAATATCAAAATTTAGCTTACCAGTAACATCGCTCTTTCTCTGTTTTTTAGACTTATTGCGATTTGTCGTAAAAGCAATCGTCTGTCCATTAGTTCCTATAAAGGCAGGCGAAAATTGCGAACTTCGACGAGAGTTGATAACCGAATTTGCTACTACTTTATATCGAGAAGGCTTCGACAAAAGTTCTTTGGCATGACGAGCAGAAATTAATCCGTCCATAGCCTCCTTACTTAGAGGGTTGTGTTGCAGAAAGATTTCGTAATTTTTTTGAGCTTGAGAGTATTTTCCCAAAGTCATCTGAGTCTTTGCTAAATTTAGAAAAAGAAGAGAATTGCCTTCGCCTATCTTTGCTGCTCTCAAATAATAATTTTCTGCTCTACGCATATTAAAAAGCCTTTGGTTGCAGTCGCCTATGCGATAATACACCAAAGACTTTAGTTCTTTATCTTTGCTCGAAATTCTACCAGATAGGCTTCGATACTGCTTTTCAGCACTAAAATATATACCCCCTTCATACGCTCTATCGGCCTTAGCCAACCTATCTTTTAGGCTACAAGAGAAAAAAAGAGACAGAGAAAAAAGCAGATATGTCAACCGTCTGAAGTTTGCCATATACAAAATAATTTTACTCTTCTCCTATAAACATCTTTGTATGAGCCTTTTCTACTTTTTCCTTAGCATACTCAAGCGAGATATTGATTTTCTCCTCATTAGATGAAGGCACATCAAACATAGCATCAATCATTATAGTCTCCACAATAGAACGCAACCCACGCGCTCCAAGCTTAAACTCAATGGCTTTATCTACTACATAATCAAGCACAGCCTCATCAAATGACAAATCAACATTATCCATCTCAAAAAGCTTTTTATATTGAGCAACAATTGAATTTTTAGTCTCAGTAAGAATACGCTTTAAGGCAGTCCTATCTAAAGGCTCAAGGTATGTAAGAATAGGCAATCTACCAATTATTTCTGGTATCAAACCAAAAGATTTTAGGTCTTGAGGAGCGATATATTGCATCATATTATTACGGTCGAAAGTAAGATGATTTTTATCTCTGAAGCCAACCACATTTGTGTTTAGCCTGTGAGCAATACGCTTCTCTATACCATCGAAAGCACCGCCACAGATGAATAGGATATTTCTTGTATCTACCTCTATCATCTTTTGATCGGGGTGTTTTCGTCCGCCTTGAGGAGGCACCAACACAACAGAGCCTTCTAATAATTTAAGCAATCCCTGTTGTACGCCCTCACCACTTACATCGCGAGTAATACTTGGATTATCTCCTTTTCGGGCAATTTTATCTATCTCGTCAATAAAGACTATACCGTTTTCAGCTAACTCCACCTTATAATCTGCAGCCTGAAGCAGCCTTGTAAGAATACTTTCTATATCTTCGCCGACATAACCAGCTTCAGTAAGCACAGTAGCATCTACTATAGTAAAAGGCACATTGAGTTTTTTAGCTATAGTACGGGCTAAAAGAGTCTTTCCTGTGCCCGTAGCACCGACCATTATAATGTTTGATTTTTCTATCTCAACATCATCAGTAGTTTCAGGCTGAGTAATTCTCTTATAATGATTATAAACAGCCACAGAAAGGAATCGTTTAGCTTCGTCTTGTCCTATAACATATTGGTCTAAAAACTCCTTAATCTCTCGAGGTTTAGGAATATCACCCATAGAAAATGGAGTCTTTTTCGATTTACGCGACACCTTTGTAGCCACAGTCTCGGCATATCTTTTAGCCTCCTCTTCTACCATTTTATGAGCAAGTTCTACGCAGTTAGCACAGATATAAGAGCCATCTACGCCTGCAATCAAAAGCCCAGCCTCGTTTTCGCCACGCCCGCAGAATCCACATTTATTATTAGTTGTCTTCGCCATAAAGCCTTATTTATCCTTACGCTTTAGAATGCTATCTACCATACCGTAGTCTAAAGCCTCCTGAGAAGTCATCCAATAGTCTGCAATAGAATCTTTTTCTACCTTATCAAAAGGCTGACCAGAATGGTCGGATATAATTGTGTATAACTCTTTGCGAAGTTTCTGTATCTCACGAACGGTAATCTCCATATCGGAGGACTTTCCTTGCATTCCACCGCTTGGCTGATGTATCATCACGCGAGAGTGAGGCAATACTGAACGCATTCCCTTTTCGCCAGAAACTAAAAGTACAGCAGCCATAGAAGCAGCGATACCCGTACAAATAGTACCTACTTTAGACGAAATATATTGCATAGTATCGTATATTCCAAGACCCGCATGAACCATTCCACCAGGAGAGTTGATATAGATAGAAATATCCTTACCGGGCTCAGAAGTATCAAGAAATAGCAATTGCGCTTGTATTACATTGGCTACATAGTCGTCAATCGGTGTTCCTAAAAAAATTATCCTATCCATCATCAAACGAGAAAACACATCCATTTGAGTAATGTTCAACTGTCTCTCTTCTAATATAGTAGGAGATACATAATAACTACTCTCCGCAGCAAACTTATCAAGTGCCAAACTATTCATTCCAAGATGTTTGGTAGCAAATTTTCTAAATTCATTATTTTGCATAAAAATTCCCTTATTGAATCAATATAATCGGCAAAGTTAATGATTTTTTATCAAACACATTACACGATACGATTACGCAAGCATAGAAGATTTACACAAATAACAAAAAAGCACTATTTTTTTAATAGTGCTTTTTTAGCCATAGAGAATGACTTATATTCCAAAATCAGCCCTTACAGCATCTATTTTAGCATCTGCTTCTGTCTCTGCACGATAGAAATCATCGCGAGAAATCATCTTGCCACGCACTTCAATATAGAACTTGATTTTAGGCTCTGTACCAGACGGACGAACCGAGATTTTAGTACCATCTTCTGTAAAGAATTGCAGTACATTAGAGGTAGTAGGCATCAGCAAAGCCTCTTCTTTACCATTTGCCATATCTATTACTTTTAATGTCTGATAATCTTTTATACAAACTACCTTAGAACCCGCTATTACCATAGGAGGATTTGAGCGATAATCGCTCATCATCTGCTTTATCTCAGCCGCACCAGACTGCCCTTTACGCACAACAGATATTCCTTTCTCCTTACCATAACCATACTCAAGATAAATATCTTGAAGCATTTCGAGCCAAGTTTTACTTTGGTCTTTAGCCCATGCAGTAATCTCAGCCATCAAAGCACAAGCAGAGACAGCATCTTTATCTCTACAAAAGTCTTCCGGTAGATATCCATAACTCTCTTCACCGCCTCCAATATACTGCTTTTTACCTTCATTTTCTCTCATTATAGCAGCTATCCACTTAAATCCTGTATAGCAATCGTAAAGTTCTACTCCTGCCTTTTGAGCTATATCCTTGATAATCTCTGTAGTTACTATGGTTTTCACTACATATTCATTACCTGTAAGCCTACCGAGTTCTTGCCATTTCTTTATCAAATAATAGGTATATACCATACATGTCTGATTACCGTTGATAAGCCTCCACTCGCCCTTCTCGTCCTTTACTGCTATACCGATACGGTCAGAGTCTGGATCGGAGGCCATCACAATATCCGCATCTGTCTCTTTAGCCTTCCTAATAGCAAGATCCAGAGCTGCTGGCTCTTCCGGGTTTGGCGATTTTACAGTAGGAAAATCACCAGACAAAACAAATTGCTCATCTACTTTGATTACATTCTCAAAACCATATTCCCTCAACGCACGAGGGACAAGTACCGAACCACAACCATGAATAGGAGAATATACTATTTTCAAATCCTTATGCCTTGCAATAGACTCAGGTGATAGCGAAAGTGTCTTTATTTTTTCTATAAAAAGAGAATCGATTTTTTCGCCAATAATCTCTATAAGAGCAGGATTTCCCTCGAACTTAATAGACGAAATATCAGTAATTTTATTCACCTCTTTGATAACATCTACATCGTGAGGAGCAATAAACTGCGCTCCATCGTCCCAGTAAGCTTTATATCCGTTATACTCTTTAGGATTATGAGATGCAGTAATCATAACACCGCTCTGGCAACCGAGAGTGCGAATAGCAAACGATATTTCTGGCGTAGGACGAAGGTCTTCAAAAAGATATACTTTTATTCCGTTTGCTGAAAAAATATCGGCAACGGTTTTAGCAAAATACTTCGAGTTATTACGAATATCGTGTCCTACTACTACCTTTATCTGCTCTTTAGATGGGAACTGTTGTTTTAGGTAGTTAGCCAACCCTTGCGTAGCTGCTCCTACAGTATAAATGTTCATTCTATTGGAGCCTGCCCCCATAATACCTCGAAGCCCACCTGTACCAAACTCAAGGTCTTGGTAGAAAGCATCAATAAGTTCGGTTTTATCATTATTTTCGAGCATCTTTTTTATCTCTGCTTTGGTAGACTCGTTGTAATTTCCTTCAAGCCAAAACTGAGCCTTCTGCTCACATTTCTTCAATAATTCTTGGTCCATCTCTATAAGTGATATTAGATTAATATGTCAGCAAAGTTAGTAATTTTTCACCGAAAAAACTCAAATAAACTTCAAAAAACGCTATCTTTGCTCTTCATATTTTTTATAAACACATAAACAGATGAAACATTTGAATTGGAAATATGTAGCACTACTGTTGTCTATGTTTCTTGCAGTATCTATGGCATATTCGCAAACGGTACCACTAAGCACTACCAACGAAAAGGCAAAAAAAACCTTTCTCGCAGCAATGAGAAATCGTCTTAGAATAAGCCACCAGGACTTTTTGGCTGAAATGGAAAAGTCTATAAAAGCAGATAAGCGTTTTTACGAGCCATACATAGTACTCGCCGACCAACAAAAGAACTACCCCGAAGAGCAAGAGAAAATACTACTTAGAGCAATAAAAAATCAAGTATATCAAATAGAAGAAGTTATCGAAAAACTTGCAGAATTATATCGTTCCCAAGGGCGATATGATGAAGCGAAACTCCTGATTGAAAAACTACCGAACGACAAAAACAGGCAGAAACAGATAACTCACTACGAAGAGTTGATAGGTATGAAGCGAAACCCACTTCCTTTTTCGCCCAAACCACTAATCTACGCAAACACACATAGAGACGAATACTTCCCATCCGTTACAGCAGACGACGAAATATTATCTGTCACGCTCTCCGATTTCGATGATTTTTCATCTGACGAAGATCTATATTACAGCCGCAAAGTCTCTGGGGAATGGTCGCCTTTTCTGCCTATCGAAGAGTTAAACAACAGAGCCTTCAACGAAGGTTCACAGACAATTTCTTCAGACGGAAGATATATGTTTTTCGTAGCCTGCAATATGCCCGAAGGGCTTGGCAGTTGCGACATCTACTACTCTATCAATAGCAATGGAAGGTGGAGCCTACCTATCAATGCTGGCGAGCCTCTAAACACAGAATATTGGGAGAGCAATCCGTCCCTTTCAGTATCAGGCGATGAACTATTTTTCACATCATCACGCCAACCGTCTTTCGGTGGCAAAGACCTTTGGAGTTGCAAAGTAGAAATTTCAGACAATGGAAGACTTAAATTCTCTTCTCCTAAAAATATGGGAAGAGTGATAAATTCAGATGCTGACGACTACGCTCCATTCATTCATTCCGACAACAAAACACTCTACTTTCTATCTACGGGACACACTAACTTTGGTGGTTCAGATATTTTCATATCTCGAAAAGACAACGGCAAGTGGCAGAAGCCTACTAACCTTGGATATCCTATAAACAACGAAGAGAGTTGTTATGGTTTTACACTAACTGCTGATGGAAAAAAGGCTTACATTTCTCTAAAAAATCATCAATACGAACAATATGGACTAGATATTTTCGAGTTTGAGATGCCTCAAAATATGCGACCAGATAAGACTGCTTATGTAAAAGGTTTTATATTCGACGAAGAGACCTCTATGCCATTAGAAGCAAAGATAGAAACATTTGACTACAGAGCCAACTCTACACTATCAGAAACACTATCTGACCGAAAAACAGGAGCCTTTACTACATTTATGCCAGACACGGGGCTGTATGGGCTAAATGTAAGAAAGAGCGACTATATGTTTTACTCCTCAAGGATTACAAACACTGATAGCGTAATGAATATCTACCTAAAACCAATAAAAAAAGGCAAAGCAGTAGTACTAAACAACATATTTTTCGCCACAAATTCATACGAACTAAGTCCATTATCTAACTCAGAAATAGATAAAATGGCAACTTTTATGCAGACAAACTCAGAAGTAAAAGTCCAGATAGTAGGACATACAGATAATGTTGGCGGCGAAAAGTCGAATCAGATACTATCGGAAAATCGTGCTAAATCTGTTATGCAGGCTCTGATAGAGCGAGGAGTTTCGCCAGAACGACTTTCAGCAAAAGGAATGGGACTCTCGCAGCCTATCGCTCCTAATGACACTGAGGAGGGCAGAGAAAAAAATCGCCGTGTAGAGTTCGTTGTAATATAGAAGTGTAAAAAAATCATTAACTTTGCCATTCGTTAATAAAAAAATCGTTTTGTTTTATGAAAAAACCACTTATTATTGCTATGACAGCATTGACAATGTTTGCATGCGGACCAAAAGCAAGCGACTACAAGTCCGACCTTAAGACTCCTACCATTGAGGAGTTCGACTACAATGTAGAGGAATTTGCAGACCTCAGCATCTTGCGTTATCGAGTACCTGATATAGAGGCTCTCTCTACTGCTCAAAAAGAGTTGCTCTACTACCTTACAGAAGCTGCTCTACAAGGACGCGATATTCTGTACGACCAGAATTGCAAGTACAATCTACCTATCCGTCGTGCCATGGAGGCTATATATACAAACGCAACAGATAAGTCGTCAGAAGAATTCAAAGGCTTGGAGTTGTATCTCAAAGAGATTTGGGTATCAAACGGCATACACCATCACTACTCTGGCGATAAGTTCGTACCTCAATTCTCTCAAGAATACTTCGCAGAGGAGTTAAAAAAAGTAGACATCGCCTATCTAAAGCTCGCCGAAGGACAAACAATAGAAGCTTTCATAGAGGAAATTTCTCCTGTGATATTCAATCCAAAGCTTTATGCTAAACGCACCAATCAGGCATCTGGCGCAGACCTCGTTCAGACATCTGCTTGCAACTACTACGATGGAGGCATTACACAAGCAGAAGCAGAAGCGTTTTATAATAACATAAAAGATACTACAGACAAATCGCCTGTAATGTATGGATTGAACTCTAAGCTCGTAAAAAAAGCAGACGGTTCTATAGTAGAGGACACATACAAAGTAGGAGGATTGTACTCTGCTGCTTTAGAAAAGGTAGTTTATTGGTTAGAAAAGGCTGAAAAAGTAGCTGAAAATGACGCACAAAGAAACGCTATCGCTAAACTAATTGAGTTTAACAAATCTGGTAGCCTACAAGATTTCGACGCATACTCTATTCTTTGGGTGCAAGACACAGCCTCTCAGATAGATTTTGTAAACGGATTTATAGAAAGCTACACAGACCCTCTTGGTATGAAAGCAAGCTGGGAGTCTATAGTAAACTTCAAAAACCTCGGGGCTACTAAACGCACTGAAATCATCAGTGCTAACGCAGACTGGTTTGAACGCAACGCTCCAAGCGATGAACGCTTCAAAAAAGAGCATGTAAAGGGAATTTCGGCTAAGGTAATCACTGCGGCTATCCTTGCAGGCGACTGCTATCCTACTACACCTATCGGTATCAATCTTCCAAACTCAAACTGGATTCGTGCTGAACACGGTTCTAAATCAGTTACAATAGAAAATCTTACCGAGGCTTACAATCAGGTAGCTAAAGGCAATGGATTTGGCGAAGAATTTTATGCAGACCCTGAAGTTATCGCTTTAGTAGAGAAGTATTCAGATATGACAGGTAACCTACACACCGACCTACACGAATGCCTTGGACACGCCTCTGGCAAGTTGCTACCGGGAGTAGACCCAGACGCACTAAAAGCCTACGGATCTACTATCGAAGAGGCTCGTGCCGACCTATTTGCACTATACTTTATGGGCGACAACAAAATGATAGAACTCGGACTTCTACCAGATACAAATGCTTTCAAAGCAGAGTATTATACCTACATGGCAAATGGATTGATGACACAGCTTACTCGCATTATACCGGGCAACGATATAGAGGAGGCTCACATGCGCAACAGACAACTTATAGCTCGTTGGGTATTAGCACAATCTAAAGATGACCGTGCCGTAGAGATAGTAGAGGAAAATGGCAAACACTATGTTCGCGTAAATGACTATCACAAAATCCAGCAACGCTTCGGAGAACTATTGTCGCTTATCCAGACTATCAAATCTACAGGCGACTACAAAGGAGCACACGATTTGGTAGAAAACTACGGAGTAAAGGTAGATAAAAAATTCAATCAAGAGGTAAGAGAACGCTACGCTCGCCTCAACATAAAACCTTATAAGGGTTTTGTAAATCCTATATACACTCCAGTATACGACGAAAACGGCAAATTCATCGACTTAAAGATAGACTACACAGAGGGCTATGCAGAGCAGCATCTCCGCTACTCAAAAGACTACTCTCACCTATAAAACATTTATTGAGATTGTAATACAAAGTACTCTTGTGTTTTTCAAAAAAGACGAGAGTACTTTTTGTATTACTTGGATATATGATGATTTTTACTAATTTTGCATTGCCAAAAAAGTATCATTATATGATTAGTTTCGATAAAATCACAAAAAAAAATGTAAAGTACGAACTCCTTTATAGATATGTTCGTTTTGCACACAACCTTATTTTCTACAAAAAATATCAAGTAGAAAATAAGCACAATATCCCCAAAGGCAAACCAATAGTGGCTATATGCAACCACCAAAATGGATTGTCAGACGCATTAGGAATCCTGTTCGCTTTCTCTAAAGATGGTAGGAGACCTGTATTTATAGCTCGAGCAGACATTTTCCGCAAAGAACTTTGGGCAAAACTCTTGCGTTTCCTACGCATTATGCCAGCCTTCCGCAAACAAGACACTTGGGCTGGAAGTGGAGATGTAAGCGAAAACGAAAAGATATTCAACATATCAGCAGATATTGTAGCCAAGGAGAATAATGTAGTATGTCTTTTCCCAGAGGCAGGTCACCAAGATAGACACACTTTAGGGACATTCAAAAAGGGCTTCGCACGCATTGCCTTCAAGGCAGCAGAACGCACAGAGTTCAAAAAGCCTATCTATATACTACCTATGGGCAATCACTACTCTAACTATTTCTCTTTTCAATCGAGTCTATTAATGAATATCGGAGAGCCTTTTGAGTTTTCCGACCTATACGACCTATACAAAGAGCAACCCGAAAGGGCTCAAAAGATACTAACAGACCGTGCCAGACCCAAAGTAGAGGCTCTGATGCTAAATATCAAAAGCGAAGAGTACTACGAGGAATACGAGATGCTTTGCCGTGTATATTGTCGTAACTTGATAGAGAAAAACGGAGGAAACCCTAACAACTTCAAGGAGCGTTTTTGGGCTAAAAAGCGTATTGTAGAGAGTATAGAGCATATAGAACATAACGAGCCCGAAAGATTCAAAGAACTAATTGGAAAAACACACCGCTATGTGCGTCTGCTCGAGAAGCTTCATCTACGCGACTGGATTTTCCGCAACGAACCTACTATAGGCGGGTCGCTACTTAGGTTTGGAGTAGGTATGTTGCTACTACCTTTCGTAGTGGCTGGTTTTCTCATCAATTTTCTACCTTTCAACGCCAGCACATTGATTACCAGAAAAATAAAAGACCAAATGCTACACTCTTCTTTTCATTTTGTGGTGGGAGCATTATTTGCATTTCCGCTGTGGTATATTATCAGTTTCCTTGTGCTACTTATATTTGTTCGTTGGTGGATAGCTCTGATATTCGTGGCTCTGATACCGCTTAGTCTTGTGATTTATGCATACGGAAAAACTGTATGGCGAAAACTTTACGACAGACTCCGCAGGTTCCAATTGTGGTTCAAAGGCAATAGATTTTTCCGAGAAGCTACAGACTTAAGAAAAGACATAATAAAAGATATGCAGGAGATAATGAAATAAACATTTATTACGAATAATAAACAAAATAGATTTATGCGAAAAATTTCAATTTTAGTATTTATGGCAATTACTCTCTTCTCTTGTGGCAACAAGCAGCCTAAACAGGCTCCGATAGAGTATCCACAGACAGCAAAAGTAGACTCTTTTCACACCTATTTCGGCGATACCGTACTCGACCCATACGCTTGGCTCGAAAACGACACTTCAGCTGAGACACAGGCTTGGGTAGAGGCTCAAAACAAAGTTACTCAAGACTATCTTTCGCAGATTCCTTTCAGAGGGAAACTCAAAGACCGCTTGACAGAACTCGCTAATTATGAAAAAATAGGAACTCCTTTTGTACATAAAGGCAAATACTATTTCTTCAAAAACGACGGACTACAAAACCAGAGTGTTCTCTATCAACAAAACTCACTCGATGGCGAAGCCTCTGTATTACTCGATCCTAATAAACTATCAGACGACGGCACTGTGGCTCTAAAAGGAATCAACTTCTCACGCGACGGCAGATATATGTCATACGCTATTTCTCGCTCTGGTAGCGACTGGGAAGAAATTTTCGTCATAGACCTATCTACTAAAGAATTGATAAAAGACCATATCGAATGGGCTAAATTCTCATCTGTATCTTGGCACGGCAATGGATTCTACTATTCAGCCTACGATGCTCCTGAAAAAGGCAAGGAATTCTCTAATGTAAATGAGTTCCATAAAATATACTACCACGCTATCGGCACCGAACAGAGCGAGGACAAACTTTTTTATGAGAACAAGACCTATCCAAAACGCTTCTACTCTTCAAGCGTTCCAGAGGAAGAGAGGGCTATATTTATCTATGAAGGCGGAGCAAACAACGGCAATAGGCTCTTCGCTAAAGATTTGACAAAAGCAGGCGCAAAGGTAATGGAGATAGCCAGCGACGACCGCTATGAATACGGAATAGTAGATATGGTAGGTGACGAATTTTATGTACTTACAAACTACCAAGCACCTAAATATCGCCTTATGAAGGGTTCTATTCAGAATCCTAATGTAAAGAATTGGGTAGATGTAATCCCTGAGGGAGAAAATGTATTGCTATCTGCTGGATTTACAAATGGTAAGATGATCGCTACGTTCGACAAAGACGCTGCTATCCACGCATTCGTATATTCACAGGACGGAAAAATGGAAAGAGAGATAGAGTTTCCAACATACGGCACAGCTTCATTCAGTTACGATAAAGAAGAGAAAGATATATTCTACTCTTTTACTTCATTTACATATCCAGCCACTATCTTTAAGTATGATATTTCTACAAATAAATCAGAGAAATACATTGAACCTACTGTAAAATTCTCGCCTGAGGAATATACTACAGAACAGATTTTCTATACATCAAAAGACGGCACTAAAGTTCCAATGTTTTTGGTACACAAGAAGGGGCTGAAAAAAGACGGCAACAATCCTACTTTACTGTATGGATACGGAGGCTTTAATGTGACATACCGTCCTTCGTTTTCTACATATCGCCTACCTTTCTTAGAAAACGGCGGAATATATGTTTTAGCTAACATTCGAGGTGGTGGCGAATATGGCGAGGAGTGGCATATCGCTGGAACAAAGATGAACAAGCAAAATGTATTTGACGACTTTATCGCTGCAGCAGAGTATCTTGTAGCAGAAAAATACACCTCTTCTGAAAAACTTGCTATCATAGGTGGCTCAAACGGTGGATTGCTCGTAGGAGCGTGTGCTAACCAACGCCCTGACCTATTCAAGGTAGCAATACCAGAGGTAGGCGTAATGGATATGCTTCGCTATCATCTATTTACAATCGGCTGGAACTGGGCTTCCGACTATGGTCGCAGCGACGACTCTCGCGAAATGTATGAGTACCTCAAAGCGTATTCACCGCTGCATAATATAAAAAATGACGGCACGCCTTATCCTGCTATAATGGTGACTACTGCCGACCACGACGACCGTGTAGTACCTGCACACTCATTCAAATACGCAGCTCAACTCCAAGCATCAAGTACAGGCTCGGCTCCAAAGCTTATCCGTATCGATACCAAAGCAGGACACGGAGGTGGCAAACCTATCGCTAAAGTAATAGACGAAGAGGCTGATGTATATTCATTCATTATGTGGAATCTCGGAGTAGATTATAAATAATCACATACCGTAGAAAAACAAAAAGAAACACCAACCTATCGAGGCTGGTGTTTCTTTTATTTGTATAGTATCCACTATTTAACGACACTAATAACAAACACATATTTATCGTTTGGATATGATTTATCCTTTTTACAAGCTAAGAAAATGGAAACTATAAAAAGTACAAATGCTAATTTCTTCATAATCATTTCCTCCTCTATTTTGCTTTTATATTGTAAAAATTTTCCTCATATCTTCACATTATATGTTATTATCTATACTTTACTATCTTTACTGTAGCAGCATGCTGTGTCATATCGACTTCTTTGCCGTTAAGTAAAACCTTATAAGGATATTCTCTATCATAAGCAATCTTAGATCTGCGATAGAAACTTTCTATTGTATCAATATCGTTTTTATCCCATTGTATATAAAATACACTATTATCTCGCCCCCAATTATCATAATCGTAAGCATCATACTTGCTACATTTTTCATAATAAGTACCATTATTGAGCAAAGTATCGTAATGATTATGACAATATATATTGGTTGCAATACATAAAGTAGGGCTAGATTCATATAATACATTAGCATAAGTATGTGTGCTTACATCAAAAGGGTCTAATATAGACAAATGCACTTCACTAACACATCCATCATACATCTGGTATATCACTTTAATACTATCTGTAAAATAAGACTTTGGATTAGTAGTATCAAGCAGATTTGTTCCATCATTAGAAAACACTTTTACAAATAATTCATTTTCATACGGCGGTAATGAGTTATTGGAATTTTCACAAGAAACCAAAACCACACATATAAACAGACCTATAAATAACTTTTTCATAATAAAAAACTCCTCTATTTTGCTTTTATATTGTAAATTGTTTTTTTATATTTTTATTTTTAAAAATATGTCATCTCAAGCACAAAACCTAAAAGAAACAAAGAGGAAAACCAACAAAAAATGTTGATATTCCTCTTTATGTAAATAACAATTTTAATCTTCTTCGTTCTTTGTAGCTTCGTATTCTTTGATAAGTTTATCTTGTACATCAGAAGGACAGAGTTCGTAATCATTGTACTTCATAGAGAACGATGCTCGTCCGCCAGAAATAGAACTTAGAGCTGTAGAATACGAAGAGAGTTCCTTCAAAGGCACTTTTACCTTTAAGTGTTCAAAACCCTTTTCAGAATTCATACCCATTACCATACCTCTGCGTCCTTGCAAGTCGCTCATCACATCACCCATCTTATCAGAAGGCACCAATACATCGAGGTCGTAGATAGGTTCGAGCAGTTTTGGACCAGCCTCCTTAAATGCTTGAGCGAAAGCATTTCTACCAGCCAGACGGAATGATATTTCATTACTATCCACAGGATGCATCTTTCCATCATAAACAATAACCCTCACATCGCGTGCGTATGAGCCTGTAAGAGGACCTTGCTCCATTCTATCCATTATACCTTTTAGGATAGCAGGCATAAATCGAGCATCTATAGAGCCACCTACAATAGAGTTGATAAAGACAAGTTTTCCACCCCAATCAAGGTCTATTTCTTGAGTATCGCGTACAGAGATTTTATACTCTTGTCCGTTGAATTTATAAATATCTTTTGCAGGCACTCCCTCCTGATATGGTTCGATTATAAGGTGTACCTCACCAAACTGACCAGCACCGCCCGATTGTTTCTTATGGCGATAGTCTGAACGAGCAGCCTTAGTAATAGTCTCACGGTAAGGAATACGAGGTTCGCTATATTCTATCATTACCTTATCGTTATTCTCCACTCTCCATTTCAGCGTACGAAGATGGAATTCTCCCTGTCCAAAAAGTATTGTCTGACGAAGTTCTTTAGAACGCTCTACTATCCAAGTAGGGTCTTCTGCGTGCATACGGTTGAGTATCTCTCCAAGCTTCTCGTCTTCAGACTCATTGACAGCCTTAATAGCACGACGGAATTTAGGTGCTGGATAATCTACCTCTGGATAAATCCAATCCAAATCTTTGGTGTTTAGCGTATTGCCTGTGCGGACATCTTTTAATTTTACAGTAGCACCTATATCTCCTGCTACCATCTCCTCTACCGAAGTACGAGTCTGACCAGCCACAGAGAATAACTGAGATACTCGCTCTTTATTACCATTACGACTTACATTTGTCATATCATCTCCAGCCTTGATTTTACCAGACATTACCTTAAAGTAAAGCACCTCTCCGATATGTGGTTCTACGCTGGTTTTGAAAAAGAATAGCGATGTAGGCCCATTGGGGTCTGGCTTCACCTCCTCTCCAAGATTATTGATAGGGGCAGATGTCTCAAGAGGCGATGGTGCTACAGCACCTATAAACTCCATAAGACGACGAACTCCCATAGACTTACCCGCACTTAAACAAACTACAGGAAAAATTCCATGATCTATCAAACCTTTATGGATACCATTAAATATCTCTTCTTGCTCCAAAGTACCTTTGTCGAAGAATTTCTCCATAAGCGTCTCATCGTTTTCAGCAGCAGCCTCTATCAATGCACCGTGAAGTTCTCTGGCTTTTGCCATCTCTGCCTCTGGTATATCACACTCTTCTGGCTCGCCTCCTTCAGGTTTCCACTTATACATTTTCATCTTCAATACATCAATAACTGCATTAAAGCCAGTTCCCGGATTTAGCGCATATTGTATCAAAGCCACTTTATTGCCAAAAGACTCTCGGAGTTGCTCTACTACCTTATCAAAATCAGCCATATCCTTATCAAGCTGATTTACTGCAAAAATTACAGGCTTTTTATATTTTTCTGCATAGCGGAAATGGTTTTGAGTACCTACCTCTACGCCGTATTGTCCATTTACTAAAATGATGGCTTGGTCTGTTACAGAAAGTGATGTAATAGTACCTCCTATAAAGTCGTCAGCACCCGGACAGTCTATTATATTTATCTTTTTATTTGCCCACTCTGTAGTAACTATTGCTGGGAAAACCGAATATCCATATTCGTGTTCTACTGGGAAATAGTCAGAAACTGTATTTTGCCCTTCTACAGTACCGCGTCTTTTGATAGCACCTGTCTCGTACAGCATAGCCTCTACCAATGTGGTCTTTCCAGTACCAGAACCACCAAGCAGAGAGACATTTCTAATGTCTGTTGTTTGATAAATCTTCATAAAATGTTGATATTTAATTATTTATTTATTTTGTATTTCACTAAAAAATAGTTTTGCAAGGTACAATTTTTTTATGAATTTGCAAAAAAATATTCTTGTATTTTTTTTGTAACTTTGCAAGTTAAAACACAAAAAAAATTCACATTTTCTGTAAAAAGAGCATAAAACTAATTATATGAAACCAACACTTTTGATATTGGCTGCAGGAATGGGCAGTCGTTATGGCGGGCTGAAGCAGCTCGACCGCGTAGGACCAAGTGGCGAAACTATAATGGACTATTCTGTATATGACGCTATACGAGCAGGATTTGGCAAAGTAGTATTCGTTATTCGCAGGTCATTTGAAGATGATTTTAGAGAGCAAATAATAAAAAAGTTTGCGGATAAGATAGATGTAAGAGTTGTATTCCAAGATATATCGTCTGTACCAGAGGGAGCTACTTATAACCCAGAGCGAGAGAAACCTTGGGGAACAAACCACGCTGTACTTATGGCAAAAGACGAGATACAAGAGCCATTTGGAGTAATAAATGCCGACGACTTCTACGGACGCGAATCTTTTGAGGTATTGGCAAAGTTTCTTCAAAGTGTCTCTGCAGAACGCAATAAGTACTGTATGGTGGCTTATCGCCTGCAAAACACGCTATCGGAGAATGGATATGTATCTCGTGGAGAATGTTTTGTAGATAGCAATTCGTTCCTTACAAATGTAATAGAACGCACTAAAATACAACGCGAAGGCGATAAAATAGTATTTCACGGCGAAGGAGGAGAAAACATATCAATAGAGCCAAACACACCTGTCTCTATGAACTTCTGGGGATTTACGCCAGACTACTTTGAGCATTCAGAGAAACGATTCATACAGTTTCTATCAGAACAAGGACAGGAGTTGAAATCGGAATTTTATATTCCTACTATGGTGAATGACCTTATCGGCGAAGGCAAAGCTTCGTGTAAGGTGATAGATACGCCAGCCTCGTGGTTTGGCGTAACATACGCTGAAGACAAGCCAACGGTAGTAGAACAAATCAGACAGTTGGTAGTAAAAAACATTTATCCAGATAATTTATGGCAACAAAAGGCAAATTAAAGAGTTTTCTAAGCAAAGCATTCTCCTCTAAACCCAAAGTATTGGTAACAGGCGGAATGGGGTATATAGGTTCGCACACCGTAGTAGAACTTATAGAAAACGGCTTCGAGCCAATAATTGTAGATAATCTATCAAATTCAAATATCGATGTACTAAAAGGGATAGAGAGGATTGTCGGCGAAAAACCTAAATTTGAAAATGTAGACTGTGCAGACTATGTAGCAATGGATAAATTCTTGTCAAAAAACGAAGGTATAGTAGCCATTATACACTTTGCTGCACTTAAGGCTGTAGGCGACTCCGTAAAACGACCTTTGCCATACTATCGCAACAACCTCGTATCAATGATTTCCCTACTTGAACTAATGCAGGTACATAAGATACCAAACATAGTTTTCTCATCGTCATGCACTGTATATGGACAGCCAGACAAAATGCCTGTCAGTGAGGATACTCCTATCAAGCCTGCCGAATCGCCCTATGGCAATACCAAGCAGATTTGCGAGGAGATAATGTTTGACGCAGTAAAAGCCAATCCAGCCCTGAAAGCCATTGCACTAAGATATTTCAATCCGATAGGAGCTCATCCTTCAGCTCTAATAGGCGAGCAACCTCACGGAGTGCCTGAAAACCTCGTACCTTTCGTAGTGCAGACCGCCGCAGGCATACGCAAAAAACTATCTGTATTTGGAGGCGACTACTCCACTACAGACGGCACCTGCATACGAGACTATATCAATGTAGTAGATTTGGCTAAAGCACATATAGCTGCTTTGCAACGACTGATAGCAGGCGAAGTAGAGAGTAAAGAGATTTACAATCTCGGCACAGGAAAAGGTACTTCTGTATTAGAACTCATATCAGCCTTCGAGAAGGCTACCAGCGTAAAAGTACCTCACGAGATAGTAGACAGACGCGAAGGAGATATAGAGGCTATATGGGCTAACTCCGATAGAGCCAATAAAGTATTGAAGTGGAAAGCAAAAGCCACAATGGAGGAGACGCTTCTCTCCGCGTGGAATTGGCAAAAGCATACTATGGACCAAGAGACAGCGAGTGCCAAGCGACACTTCTCTTTCTTATCGGGCAGTTAGAGATAAAAAAGGCGAGTTATCTTTTTAGATTTCTCGCCCTTTTTATTTTATAAAGTACGCTTAAATTGTAGTTTTATAAACGATAAGGAAACCTTTTTGAAAACTATCCTAATTTCTTATCTAAGCTTGCTCTCTGAAACCTTCACACAAAGTGTATTTTCTCGCAAGAAAAGTTTTTTCTACCATATTAAAAATAGGACGATGAAGCAGTAGGCACAACACTCCAAATCCTCCTAAGGCATATACTGCTGTTTGCCATGGAGCAAACATAGCCATTATACCAACAAAAACCCAAGGTAGAAAAATCATCGGTATCATTATCAGGAAGTTTTTGTAGGAACTTCCTTGATAACTCATAGCTGATTTACTATCAAGCGATATTCGTTTGGTATTGAAAGAGGCAAACAATAAAATAAATATGGTATTAAAGCCGATATTGTATAAAAAAGCCGATGTATGAAGTATTACAAAATCCGTGCCTTTCAAAAAATAGGGTGTAGAGAGAATAAACCAGACAAAGCAACCAATTATCATAAAGATGTAGTGAACTTTAAGATATGTTCGAGTATCAAATTTGCTGGTCATAAGTAGGTCGAAATGCTGAGCATTCCAGCCGAAAAAAAACTGCTGAAACATAAGCATTGGAGCACCTGTAATAAACAGTGCAGAAAAGAACATCATACCCCTACTACCGCCTTTAGTTACGCTATCGCTATACATAAGCAGTCCGTAGAGAAGAAACACTACAGCTATAAACACCGTAGAGCGAGTACGGCGATGACGGAAAATCATTTTTAGCATAAAACTCATATAGTTACCTATCTCGCCCCAACTATCGAGAAACGAGAATTGCAACCTTTCGCCTCGCTCCTTTTTCTTCACCACAAAACTCTCATCATAGTATTTCTTTGAAAAATATCGGATATTGAGCCAGTATGCACAGAAAGCCATACCCAAAGAGATAAGCAGACTTAGTCCGCTACCTACAGTGGCTGGTATTGTTGCCAAAAAGAAATCGTAAAGAGGAACTATATCAAAATAATCAAGGACAAATAAACCTACTATTACGCTAACTATCAATAAAACAGCAACAGGTTTTCCTACAGTATAGCGTTTGAGAAATGTCGATAGCAGCATATTAAACCACGCTAAAAACACTCCAGTAAGTAACATTGAAACAAATATCCATAAGCTTATATAGCCACCTACTAACTCTCGTATAAGATATGGCAGAAGTAGCAATATCTGAAGAAAATAATTTATAGGATTGAGTAATGAACGCAAAACAATAAACCTCACAAGCGCGGCTCGTTTAATAGGCAGGAAATAGTATGGCTGGGGATTGATTTGGTCGAGATTAGTGATAAGCATACGCAGAAGCACTCCAGCAAGCACATAATATCCAAAACCAGATGAAACCATCTGCCAATAATCCACATCATAGGGAGCATCTTCTAACATCTCTGGCAAAACAATCCCTATCAACAACGCACAACCTCCAAAATATATAGCACCAAGCCACATCATTATCTTTTGGAAAAGATCGCCGTAGAGTCCGGGAGTCCTCCAAGTATTTTTTCTAGAATGCGAAGCTAAATCCCTGAAAAGCATCATCTTTGAGAGGTTTTACTTTATAGTTTCTTAAAATCTGCAATAGTCTGCTCTATATCTTCAGACTTAAAGACTGCATTACCCGCCACCAATATATCAGCTCCACACTGATATAGTTTGCCTGCATTCTGTAGATTTACTCCACCATCTACCTCTATCAGCGTAGAAAGCTGTTGCCTATCTATCATAGCCCTAAGGCGAGATATTTTAGAATATGTCTGCTCTATAAACTTCTGCCCACCAAACCCAGGATTGACAGACATAAGCAATACCATATCTATATATGGCAAAATATCTTCGAGCAACTCGACTGGTGTGTGTGGGTTTAGAGTAACTCCCGCTTTCATTCCCGCCTGACGAATAGCCGTCACAGCTCTATGAAGATGAGGACAAGCCTCGTAATGAACATTCATCATCATCGCGCCAATCTGCTTACACTCCGCGATAAACTTAGTAGGATCTACTATCATCAGGTGAACATCGAGTGGCTTTTTCGACAGGCGATTGACATACTCCAACACAGGGAAGCCAAACGATATATTTGGCACAAACACACCATCCATTACATCTATATGTAGCCAATCTGCTTGACTTCGATTGATAGTATCTATATCTCTTGCCAAGTTACCAAAATCTGCACTAAGTAGCGATGGTGCTAAAAGTTTATCTCTCTGTTTCATTGTCTAAAGGATTGATTATATGATTTACTTTATCAGTTTTTCTGGCAAAAAACGCTCCTATTACCGATATTGCAAACGATATGAATATAAAACTAATGAATTGGCTCATTGTATAGATTTTTGGTTCGAGCATCATTGAAACAATCTGCTCCATATCGTCTGTAGTATCGCTACCAAGAGAGTTTATTGTCTCATAAACAAACTCATGAAGAGAATTCAAGTAATCTGGGTTGAGCCACTTTATATAGACAAACACAAAAAATGTGCATAGAAGCGAGGCAGAAGAAAGTAGCCTCATAAGATACCTGAAAGCCTGATAATAGGTAAATCTATCTTCGTTGAGTTTTCGCCTACAATCTATAGCAAAATATATAGCTACTATAGGTATTACTATGGCTAAAAGCGAATTTATTGCTATCAAAAAACCGTTAGGCGAGGTACTTGCCATAAACTTCAGCATAAACAAGACCGAAATAGCCAACCCATAGTACATAGCGTGTTTTACCCATTCTTTATTCATACAACTATCTTGATTTATATTCTAAAAACCCTACTATTACTTTATCCAACCCTCGAAGTCGAATTCACACTCACGCCACTCTGGCGAGATATAGACATAAGTATCCTTTATCTTATTTTTTATCCATTGCTGGATAGCCTCCTCCCTTTTGATATTTTCGCAATACTGCTTTATAGTCTGGTAGTCATCTACTAAGTTAGCCTTATGAGACTCAAGCTTGCTCCTAAGTTTTACAATAGCATATACCTCCTTACCGAGTTTAGGGTCTATCATAGAGAAAGGTTCTGATATATCTCCTACATTCATAGAGTATACTACCTTGGCTACCTCTGCAGGTAGGTTTTGATATTCAAATTTAGTGGAGCCATCCATCTGATTTGCCATAAGTCCGCCATTCATACGGGTCTCTTTGTCTGTAGAAAAAAGGGCAACAGCCTCCTCAAACCTCAACTTACTATCATTTATCAGCATAGATATACTATCAAGTTGTCGTGTTGCCAAGCTCTTATTTTCTTCTGATACTTTCGGACGAATAAGTATATGCCTACAATTGACTCTATCACCTTTTTTCTCTAAAAGCTGGATAATATGGTAGCCATAGACAGTCTCTATTACTCGCGACACCTTTCCTACCTCCGTAAGAGCAAAAGCTGCATTAGAGAACTCTGGTTCCATCATACCTTTACTAAAAAATCCGAGATTTCCACCCTGCGAAGCCGTTCCTTCGTCTTCTGAGTATAGACGAGCTAACATCGAGAAGTCTGCACCTTCCTTATTTACTCTTTCAGCTAAGTCACGCAACTGATTTTTAGCCTCTTCGCGGTTTGCATCAGTAATAGTCGGGTCTATTTTTATTATCTCTACCTCTACTGTAGCAGGCATCATAGGAATACTATCTTCTGGCAATCGCTCGAAAAACTTGCGTACCTCAGATGGTGTAATTTTACTATTGCCTACTATCTTTGCCTGCACCTCTTGCACTATTGTCTGGTTTTTTATCGCCTCAAAGAGTTCTTCTCGTATCTCAGAGATTGACTTGCGGAAATACTCCTCAAGTTTCTCTTGCGAACCGATTTCGGCAATGTACTGAGAAAGTTGCATATTGGCTCTTGTAGTAATCTGCGATTCGTTTGGCTGAATACTATCAAGTACGGCTTGGTGAAGAAATAGATTCTGTACGGCTATCTGCTCTGGTATCATACACATAGTGTTGCCACCAGTCTCTATACCCTGATATTGAGCCATTATGCGTTGCTCCTCTACCTCCGATTGCAGTATAGCCTTATCGCCTACTATCCAAACTACTCCGTCGACTAATTGGCGTTGCGAAATGGCGTTAAGACTTATCAAAGCCATTATTGCTATTATCCAAATTTTTCTCATTATGCTATGAAAAAATAATTTTTTGATACTTAAGCCTCAAACTCTATATCGCCATTTACTTCGAAGCGGTAAGGCAATCCACTTTCAGCAAGTTTCTCGAGGAATGGGTCTGGATCGAACTCCTCTACATTGAAGACTCCTGCTCCGCTCCACTTTCCAGTAAGGAACATATAAGCACCTGTCATAGCAGGAACTCCTGTAGTATAACTTACAGCCTGAGTACCTGTCTCTTTGTAGGCAGCCTCGTGCGAACAATTGTTGTAGATATAGAATGTAGTAGGCTTTCCGTCTTTTACTCCACGAATACGGCAACCAATAGATGTCCAGCCCGTATAGTTTTCACCAAGGTCTTGTGGATTTGGCAATACGGCTTTTAGAAACTGTATAGGTACTATCTTCTGTCCTTGATACTCTATCTCGTCAATGCGAGCCATGCCAATGTTTTGAATTACACGAAGGTGTGTAAGGTACTCTTGTCCGAATGTCATCCAAAACCTCGCTCTCTTCAGCGTAGGGAAGTTCTTTACCAGACTCTCCAACTCCTCGTGGTAGAGCAAATAAGAATCCTTCTCTCCTATCTCTGGGTATTGCAGTCCGCGATGAATAGATAGAGGCTCTGTCACATTCCATTTACCATTCTCCCAGTATTTACCCTCTTGAGTTATCTCACGGATATTTATTTCTGGATTGAAATTTGTAGCGAAAGCCTTGCCGTGATTTCCTGCATTGCAATCTACTATATCGAGATAGTGCATCTCGTCAAAGTAGTGCTTAGCAGCGTATGCAGTAAATACGGAGGTAACTCCTGGGTCGAATCCGCAACCGAGTATTGCAGTAAGCCCAGCCTGCTTAAACCTCTCTTGATATGCCCATTGCCAAGAGTACTCGAAATGAGCCTCATCTTTTGGCTCATAGTTTGCAGTATCTAAATAGTTTACTCCACACTCAAGACAAGCGTCCATTATAGTCAAGTCTTGGTAAGGAAGAGCCACATTTATAACGAGTTTTGGCTTAAACTCATTGAATAATTTTACGAGTTCTGGCACACTATCAGCATCTACGCTGGCTGTCTTTACCTCTACACCGTAACGCTCTTTTACATCTTTGGCTATATCGTCACATTTGCTTTTAGTGCGACTCGCCAACATTATTTCTTGGAAAACATCTGTATTTTGAGCAAGCTTATGCACTACTACAGTGCCTACTCCACCTGCTCCTATTACCATTACTTTATTCATTGCTATCTATTTTTATGTGTTTTTTATTCGAAGAAAAATATACTTAATCCGCAAAGTTACTATTTTTCTGCTGAATACAAAAGAACAGACCCTTAGTATAGTTTCTATTTACCAGAATAATCAACAATATATTCAATTTTACACATAAATAAAAATAGAAGCAAGACACACTACCCTACTTCTATTTTTCTACAAGCCTAATCCTATAGGCTACATTCCTATGCCTTGCGAAGAGCCTCCGCCTTTAGAGCCACCAGCCTTCAGGTCATTATTTTCAATACTACGCTCAGCTGTGGCTATCTTCGACTTCATCTCTCCGAAACGCCACGATACACTTACCTGAAATTGCCTCATACGCTGTTTGCAATTGGCCTCCCAATTGGCATCGTTTCCAATCATACCCACCTTAAGAGGTATATATTCAGAATGTGGATTTACGAATGTCACTCCTACTCTCAGTTGGTCATTTTTGAGAAAATCGCGATATATACCTGCGTAATAGTAGTAAAATCCGCCGAAATAATCTCGATAGGTAGTAGAAGGAGTAGTGCCACCTCCACCAAGCTCAAGTCTTAGCTTCCAAGGCAGATTAAAGTTCACACCTCCAAATAAGTTCACGCCAAACGACCCTACATTATACTCCTCTTCCTGATAATAAGAATATGAAGGCGATGCGTTTATCCATAAAGATGCCCATTGGGTAGGATTGTAGCTTGCAAATAGGCTTATTCCTGTCTTATAACTTCGTCCTATATTAGCGTAAGTTTGGATATAAACACCATTGTCATCTACAAAATAGTCTGGCATTATAGCATTATTGACGATGTCTCCATCGAGCGAAACGCTAAGATTCAGTTTAGCAGCATAGAAGCCGTATGTAAGACTTACATTATGCGAACGCTCAGACCGTAGATTTGGATTACCGTACTGTATAGTATATTCGTCAATCCTATTAACATATGGATTTAAATAAAATATAGAAGGACGAGCGATAGTGTTATTGTAACTTACCGATAGGCTTTGAGACGAAGCCAGCATATAGTTGAAAGACACCGACGGCACTACATCTATGAATTTAGCTTTGAAGTCCATATTCTCTCTGGCCTCTAAAAACCTCACATCTTGGATATTACCCTCTACTCTGGCACCCAGACGGATAGAGAATTTGTCGTGGCGAAAAGTATAAGCACCATATGCACCGAATACATGCTGATAATAGTTCATATCATTTTCGTTCTGCGTATGGTCTTTGAGGTCATAAGCAGATGTTGTAGGGTTGTAGAGCAGATATGTATTGTCTGACATATTGTTTCTCAATATGTATTTTACACCTACCTCCATAGTATGCTTACCGTCAGAGAAAGGCTCTACATAATCTACCTGAGCGGTATGTTCTGTCCCGTGTGCTTTAGTCAAAGTATATCTACTTATATTTTCTACGCCTATAGCAGGCGTTATAGAGTCTTGGAGTACATGAAACCTATTAGATGTGTTCGTTGGATTTGTCGATATTCTGTAAGAGAGTGTAAGCATTTGCCCATCTTTAGGGAAAGAGTGCTGGTAGTCTATATTTCCATCTATTCCAGCATAAGTAGCATTGTACATATCTGTAGTTTGGAAATATCTACCTGTGACATTTCCGTATTTATCGGCTTGAAACGAATTGACACTATACGCAGGCATAGTGGTTTTATTGCCCCAAAAGTTGACATTGGCACTAAGGAGGTTCAGAGAATCAAACTCGTAACTCATCTCAAGCCCACCCATGTGGACATTATAATTGTCTATCCTCCAATACTCCTCCGCACCTTGAGTAGCGAATGGCAAATTTTCATTTTTATAGGAGTTTAGATACTGAATGCTTTGCGTATTATTGTTTAGATAGTAGTTGTAATTTGCCGTAAAGCCAAATTTACCAATTTTTGCCGAGAAATAGGCTCCTACACCTGTATTTCCCTGTTGCATTTCGTATCTGGCATTTATGGTTCCTTGATACCCCTGCAAGGCACTCTTAGTAACGATATTGATAATAGCCTTTACACCCTCAGCGTCGTACTTAGCTCCGGGGTCTGTAATTACCTCTATTCGCTTAATACTACTTGCAGGCATAGCCTTCAATACATCTTTAGGACTCTGGCTCACGATATTAGAAGGCTTGCCGTTGATATAAATTTTGAACGAAGAGTTGCCCTTTACCTTGATATTCTCTTCGTGGTCTATGGTAATCATAGGCACTTTGCGTAGCATATCCATCGTAGAGTTTGTCTGGCTTGATGGGTCTGCTTCCACATCGTACTTCAGCCTATCAAGTTCTTGCGTTACAAGTGGCTTGTAGGCTACCACACTAAACTCTTGGAGTTGCTCTCCGTTTTGTAGTTGTATGGTATCGAGGTCGATTGTAGTCTGGTCTGCAAAGCGTACAATGCGGTTTAGAGCGTTTTTGCCGTCTGCTACTATCGACAGCATAATACTATCAGAAGGGTTTGCTTTATGTGTGATAGAAAATTCTCCATTGTCGTTGCCCATCACTCTTTGTATAGGTTCAAACATCATCAAGTCTTCTATCACCGACAGCGAGGGAAATACTACTACACCCCCATCTTTATCTACCACTTTTCCGCGGATTTGATATGTAAGTGCATCTGCTTTGTCAGCCTCTGGCGAAGTACCTTCTCTTACAAGTTTCAGCGGGAATGTCTGCCCCATTTGGGAGAAACTACCCGAGATTGTGTTGCCTGATAGCGTGCCTTCATATTTGGCTTGCAGAGCAGGCATCTCGATAGTAAGTTTCGGCTCTTCGAAAGTAACTTTTCCACAACTAATACCTTTGGCTCCTTGGTCTGGGCTATCAAGTTTGGCAGAGTATTTGCCATCTTTTTGGGTAATATGAAACACCAGACGGAGTTTCGTTCCTTGAACATTCAGCGTAGAGTTCCACGAACCCTCCACGCTACTCTGGGCGTTTGCTACCCCACAAAAGAGTAGTAGAGCCAGTGCTAAAAAAAGATTTTTTTTCATCTTGCTTAAAATTGGTATTTTTAGTTAAACATTAGATTTGAGAGTGCAAAGATAATCATTCAAAAAAAAAAACGATATTTCCAAACAAAAACACACAGAAATAACATTTTTTAACCTACAATTCCACTTAAATTACTGAAAATATATAAACGAAGATAGGTGTTTTGACAAAATCAAAACACCTATCTCGTACCTCCGCCGAGAATCGAACTCGGATCTAAAGTTTAGGAAACTTCCATTCTATCCATTGAACTACAGAGGCCTTTGTTTATGAATAAAAAAATCTTTATTTCGCAAAGTTAATACTTTTTCCTCAAATCGAGCAAACATTTGTTTGCCCTTACCAATAGATACTTATTCGCATTCAAAAGGATAATGAACCTGTGCATACGGCATCGCTCCGCTATCAAACCACACATCTATCAAGTCCAACTCCCTCTTCATAGGCTTTCCACTTGGCGATACGAGTACTATGCCGTCTACATAAGGACGATGAAGGTCGATATTCTCTACTGCATAATTTTCGGCAGTATACACACCTACCTTGAAGTTTTTGTAAGGATTCTCTTTCATCAACCCTGCAGCCACCGATTTTTCTATCTCTTTCATCAACTCTTCTACAGAGCCTATACAAATCTCTTCTTGCCCGTCATCTGTACGCCATATAGGTAGCGGAGTACCCCAATAGCGACTACGCGACAAGTTCCAATCCTGTAGATTTTCGAGCCACTTGCCGAAACGCCCAGAGCCTGTAGATTGAGGCTTCCAGTTGATAGTATTATTTAGCGATATCATCTCGTCTTTTACGGCAGTAGTACGGATAAACCACGAGTCGAGCGGATAGTATAATACAGGCTTATCGGTGCGCCAGCAATGAGGATAGTTGTGAGTATGCTTCTCTATCTTGAACGCCTGACCGCGTTGTTTTAGATCCATACAGATCTCTATATCGAGCGTTGGGTCCGTCTCTGAAAGGGTTGGGTCATAGGCGTTTTTCACAAACTTACCCGCCCAGTTTTTATACAACTCTTGATTGATATTTGTCTGAAGAAACTCTGGTGAAATATCCTCTAAAGCAAAATACTTTCCAGAGAAATCTACCATTGGGCGTTTATCTCCTTTAGCATCTATTATAAATAGCGGCGCTATAGCATTGGCTTTACCTACCTTATCGTCGTCGGCTCCGAAAGTTGGGGCTATATGTACTATGCCTGTACCGTCTTCGGTAGTTACGAAGTCACCACAAATCACTCTAAATGCCGATAGAGTCTTCTCCTCTGGCAGTATTGGATTTACCCACGGGAAAAGTTGCTCATAATGTATGCCCTCGAGCTCCTTACCTTTGTATTTCGACAAAACTTCATATTCATTCTTACCCATTACACTCTGTAGCAAAGGCTCGCCTAACACCACAAATACATCTTGCTTTGTATACTGATTCTGAGTCTTTACCAAAACATAATCTATAGCAGGGCCTACTGCTAAGGCTGTATTTGAGGGCAAAGTCCAAGGCGTAGTAGTCCAAGCTAAAAAGTACAGAGTATTGCTACCAGCCTTCTCTGCTAATTCTATAGCTTTATCCGTATCAAGTTTCACCAAAAATTGGGCAATACAAGTAGTATCTTTTACATCACGATAGGCTCCGGGCTGGTTTAGCTCGTGGGTACTAAGCCCTGTACCCGCAGCAGGAGAGTAAGGCTGTATAGTATAGCCTTTGTATAGCAGCCCCTTCTCATATAACTTTTTCAGCAGATACCAAAGCGTCTCTATGTATCGGTTATCGTAGGTTATGTATGGGTCTTTCATATCTACCCAGTAGCCCATCTTGCGAGTAAGCTCCTCCCACTCTTTAGTATACTTCATGACCTCAGTACGACAAGCAGCATTATACTCATCTACCGATATTTTCTTCCCTATATCCTCCTTAGTAATACCGAGCATTTTTTCCACACCAAGCTCCACGGGCAATCCGTGAGTATCCCAGCCAGCCTTGCGCTTTACTTGGAATCCCTGCATTGTCTTGAATCTACAGAACACATCTTTGATAGTACGAGCCATCACATGGTGTATGCCCGGCATACCGTTTGCCGAAGGAGGACCTTCGTAGAAGACAAACGAAGCATTGCCTTCTCGTTCTGTTACAGAGCGTTCAAAAACATTTTGCTCCTGCCAATAATCTAAAATCTCTTTGTTTGTATCCGAAAGATTCAAACCTTTATGTTCGGGGAATTTACTCATAATAATCTCCTTATTAGATTTTTTACAACTTGCAAAGTTACAAAAAAATATGAATAGATAGAAATACTACTTTTTATTATCTTTGCAAATAGTATTTTTTAAAAATAATATGATACGAAAAGTAGTAATCATAGGTACAGGGAATGTTGCGTGGCATTTGGCTCATAAATTACCACTTTATGGATCGTGTGTAGTGCAGATAGTAGGGCGAAATGCAGACAAAACTCAAGCGTTGGCTTTAGATATTGGGGCAGACTACTCATACGATTTTTCCGAAATTTACCCAGACGCCGATTTCTATATCTACGCTGTCAGCGACGACTCTTTATCGTCTGTAATAGAGAGCATAAAGGTAAAAAATGGCATACACATACACACATCAGGAAGTGCAGACATAGCGGTATTTGAGGGCTGGCAAGAGCAATATGGCGTGATGTATCCCAGCCAAACTTTCACCATAGGGAAGAATATAGATTTTGAAAAAATAGCCATTTTCATAGAGGGAAACAACGCTGAAATATCTAACAAAATCGAGAGTTTCGCAAAAACCCTATCGCTTAAGACATTTAACTCGTCGAGCCAGATGCGATGCAAGGTGCATTTAGCCAATGTCATTGCCTCAAACTTTGCAAATGCTCTTTGGGCGAAGACTTACGATATATTAAAGTCAGAGGGGCTTCGATTTGCAGACATAAGCCTGCCGCTTATAGAAGAGACTTTAGACAAATTGAGATATATGCCTCCACAAAAAGCACAGACAGGACCTGCCATACGGGGCGATAATCAGACTATCAACAAACATCTGAAACTATTAGCACAAGACCCCAAATTTGCTGAAATATACAAAGATTTAACCAATTTGATAATATCTAATTACTATTAATAATTTAAAATTTTATGCTTATGAAAAGTAATCACAGATTGTATTTTACGCTGTCGTTTTTGATTGTAGCAATAGTTGTATTGATGTTAATGGTTGGACTAAAAATCAACCATAACCTTACGACACAAATAGGCTGGTTATTACTTACTGCAAATGGGATTTGTCTAATTGCTTTTTTCTACAGCCTATTGCGATATTATATCATTCCTGCATTATGCAAAAAACGCTAAAGCATTGATTTTTCTGAAAACCAATAACAAGATATGGCTATGTTTTTTAGGACAAAAAAACCATATCTTGTTATGTTTTTTTGAGTAACTTTGCAAAATAAGTATATAAAAACAGGTTAGTGTGATACTCAACTATATTTGGATAGGATTTGTACTAACGGCGGTAGCGGTATCGCTTGTGACAGCTATATTTACAGGCGAAGCCGATAGCCTCAACGCCGTAATGGAGGCTATGTTTAGTAGTGCTAAAAATGGTTTTGAAATATCGCTGGGGCTGACAGGCGTACTGACCCTCTGGCTTGGCTTTATGAAGATAGGCGAGAAAGGCGGAGCCATCGATTTTTTAGCTCGGCTCACATCACCTTTTTTTTGCAAGATATTCCCAGATGTCCCCAAAGGGCACCCTGCTCTCGGCTCTATGTTTATGAATTTTTCAGCCAATATGCTGGGCTTAGATAACGCAGCCACTCCACTTGGACTAAAAGCCATAAAGGAGTTACAAGAATTAAACCCCAATAAAGACACAGCCTCAAATCCGATGATAATGTTTCTGGTACTAAACACTGCGGGGCTTACGCTAATCCCTGTAACTGTCATCACATATCAGACACAATTTGGAGCAAAATCGCCTACAGACATTTTCCTACCGATACTGCTTGCCTCTACCTTTTCCACTCTATTCGGATTAGTAGCAACGGCTATTTCGCAGAAAATAAACATATTTCAAAAGGTAATAATTTTCACTATTCTTGGAGTACTCTCTCTGATAGGTGGCATTATATGGGCTTTCTCTAATATGACGCCAGAGCAAGTAGGCTTCTACTCAAAAATCATTTCCAACACAATACTACTTGGGATTATATCAGCCTTTATTATATCAGCCCTTAGGCGTAGAGTAAATGTATATGACGCTTTCATAGAGGGGGCAAAAGACGGATTTAAAGTTGCAATAGGCATTATACCTTTCCTTATAGCCGTACTTGTGGCTATCGGTATGTTTAGAGCCTCCGGTGCTATGGACTTCCTACTGCTTGGAATAGGGAAAGTATTTGCGTTATGTGGGCTACCTACCGACTTTGTTCCTGCCTTACCTACTGCGATTATGAAATCACTCAGCGGTAGCGGAGCTAGAGGAATGATGCTCGAGGCTATGAGCAACTATGGAGCAGACTCTTTTGTAAGCAAGGTATGTTGCATACTACAAGGCTCCTCAGACACAACCTTTTATATTCTGGCACTGTACTTTGGTTCGGTAGGAGTTACAAAAACTCGCAATGCTCTTTCTCTCGGATTGCTTGCCGACCTCGTAGCAGTAGTATCTGCAATAGTATTAGGCTATATTTTCTTTGGTTTTTTACTCTAAAAATCTCCCATTATGCAAGATAACGAATTTCTAAAAATAACCATAATAACTCCTACAGTAGAAGAGTATCAACAAGATTTGCTCATCTGCGAACTTGTAGAAATGGGATTTGAGGGGTTCGAGGAGACTTCGCGTGGAATTGTGGCTTATGTATTGAAAAGTATTTTCTCAGAAGATAGGCTTACTGAAGCATTGCCAGAAGGCACAAGGTATAGAGTAGAGGCTATCACTTCCAAATAGAACCACAAAATCATATTAAGCAAAAAAAATACGCACCACAATGCAACATTTTGTTTCGTAGTGCGTCTTGCTTTTGTATTTTCTATCAGAACGACTTTATGACAAAGAAACATATACTTTTATTTTCACTAATCTCAATAATACTTGCATCTTGTAGCCTAAAAACAGATGGCTTCACACAAGCAGGCTATATATACGGCACATACCGTCAGGTAGGAGTAGAATATTTTATAGAAGATGACGACAGCGTAAAAGTTTTGCTACAAAATCAAGATAAACGACAGGAACTGATAGGCAAGAGATTTTTCACCATAGGCGATTTGTCGTATGGCGGGCTACCTGAGTCTTATATAGCCAAACTCAATGTCAGACTAATGGAGGAGATGCCCATATACGAGCCATTGAGGATATATTCGGAAGACGAACTTGAGGGTTACAGAACCGATGGAATACTTATAGACAAAAACTTCCCTTACGGCTACTTGTGGTCATACGGCAAATATGTAAACTTCATATTTGGAGTAGCAGTAGCCGACCATACAAAACACAAATTTCATTACTTTATCAATACAGACGAAGAGGCTCGTAGCACTGGCTCTATCCAGATATACATACGCCACGATGCTTCACAAGACTCGTCACTCAATGCAAACACACAAGACTTTAAGATGTTTTACCACTCTATAGATATGACAAAATATTTAGACATCATAAAGAGAGGCAATACTATTTTTCAATTGAATTATATATCTCCTGAAGGAGTAGCAATGAAGGAAGACATTACAATTTATTGACAGGAAAGCTACTGTTATTTCAAATTAGAAACTACTTTACACAATACTTTTTTGGCGAAAAGGGCTGATTGTTACTACAAATAGCCCTTTTTTATTTTATACGAAAAATAGTAACTTTGCAGGTTCAATGAAGAAGTTTTTATTTATATGCAAGTAACAAGGATATTTGATATATTGCCTCACTATTTAGAGAATTTTCCCGCTTCTCATACGGCATTTTCCTCTAAAAAAAACAAACAGTGGGTAGATGTATCTATCGAAGAATATAACGAGAAAGTACAATATATAAGTAGTGGTCTTCTGGCACTTGGAATGCAGAAAGGCGATAAAATAGGCATCATATCTTCCAATCGCCCAGAATGGAATATGCTCGATATGGCTGCGATGCAGATAGGAATGGTAAGTGTGCCAATATATCCTACTATATCTCAAGCTGATTATGCTCATATATTGAAGCATTCTGACATAAAAATTTTATTTGTAGAGGGCAAGGAGTTGAGGCAAAAAATAGAGCCTCTATTGCCCGGAATAGACAACATAAAGTTTATCTATACTTTTAGCGACCAAGGCGAATTGCCATATTTCGACCAACTTTTAGAACTCGGACGACAAACGCCACAGACAGAGCTGATTAGTGAGATTTCACAGAGCGTAAGCCCTGACGATTTGGCCACTATTATCTACACTTCTGGCACTACAGGCGTACAAAAGGGCGTAATGCTTAGCCATAACAACATCGTACAACAATTTGTTAATCTGGCACATATCCCCTCTGATTGGGCGACAAAAGTACTTTCGTTTTTGCCACTATGCCACGCATACGAAAGGATGATGGTATATCTATATCAATACAGAGGTATTTCGGTATATTATGCTGAAAATATCGGAACTATAGCCGAAAACATAAAAGAGGTACAGCCAAACATTATGACTGTAGTTCCTCGTATTTTAGAGAAATTCTACGACAAACTACACAATGGTGGAGCCAAGCTTGGACTTTTTCAGAGAATGATATATTACTGGGCTTTTTCGCTTGCCGAACGCTATAAGGTAGAGGGACGCTCTCGCTGGTACAATCTCCGCCATAGCGTTGCAGACAAACTCGTATATAGCAAATGGCGACAGGCTATTGGTGGCAAATTCGATGTAGTAGTATCGGGTGGTAGCGCTTTGAAAAAAGAGCATGCCGCATTTTTCTCGGCTATAGGTATGCCTGTATTCGAGGGGTACGGACTATCAGAGACCTCGCCTGTCATTGCCGTGATGGATAGAAAACAAGGCGCAAGAAAATTTGGCACTGTAGGCATAAAACTCTCTGGTATAGAGTTGGCTATAGGAGAAAACAAAGAGATAATATGTCGTGGGCATAATGTAATGATGGGATACTATAAAGACCCAGAGCAGACTTCGCAGGTAATAGACAAAGAGGGCTGGCTACATACTGGCGACACAGGATTCATAGACGAAAACGGTGCCTTGACTATCAATGGAAGACTAAAGAATATATTCAAAACATCGTTTGGGAAATATGTAAATCCCCAGCATGTAGAGCAACACTTCGAGCAAGCAGGCTTCATAGAGGCTATATGCGTATTTGGAGAAAATCAGAAATTTGCAGCGGCTCTCATTTTGCCAGACTTTGTGTTTCTAAAGGAGTGGGCTAAACGCCATAAGATAGAGTATACTACAAATGAAGAGATGATAAAGCATCAACAGGTATTGGCTCGCTACCAGAAACTTGTAAAAGTATATAATCGCGACCTAAGTGACTACGAGCAAGTAAAGAAATTTGCCTTAGTCTCCGATGATTGGCACAAAATGAACTTCTTTACCCCTACGCTGAAAGTAAAAAAGAGTAAGATAGAGAAACATTATTTAGAGGAGATAAACAAATTATTTGTTTAGAACCGTATAAAGTGGAATAAGATGTTGAAAAGAATTTTTGTCGGAATCGTATTATGTTGTTTGTATGTGGCTTCTGCTAAGTCACAATTTGCAGTATACTCACAATCTGAGTATCTACAGATTTCGAACGAAGAAAACATAGACGCTATATTTCTCATAAACGGCATAAATATGCAGACAGAAATTACATACACAGGTTCAGAGCAGATAGAGTGGCGTAGGTTCGACCAAACTTTCATAGCCAATACACCAAACTTTTCGCCTGAAGAAGCTACGGGGTATATTGTGTTTGACAAAGTCGCTTCCCGCCCTATCAAATATATCTGGGTAATAGACTATTCGCTATATCCTATACAAATAAATGACTTAGAAGTTATGGGCGATTGCCATACTATGTCGCTAAACATTTCTGCCTCAATGCCAGAATTAGTCTATTACGATAAAGACAACAACCGCCGAACTCTTAGCCGTACTTTATCTATAGCATATACAGATTTGACATACCAAGATAGTGTATTCCAAGACGAAAATATACTACATACCTTATCCTATCCCGTTCAATCCACAGTATCGCTACCAGCTCCTAAAAAAGATATAGAGATATGCCTTTCTGGCGACAACTTTGCTTCGAAAATGAACTTACCATTACAAGAGTTTTGTGTGGATTATAAAGCCGTTGCTGTAGAGTGTCACCCTAAAGGAACAGTAGAAAAACGACAGGGTGAAAATGAATACAAGCGAGACGATTCTTCTGCCACGCTTATCAGTGGGTCAGCGCCGTTGGTTGTGGCTTTTGAGTCGAAAGCAAATACACCCACCGCTTCGTTCTTTGAATGGAAAATCTACAAGAGAGACAATCCAAATGCATACCAGAGATACAGCACAGAAGACATTCACTATACATTCCGTGAAACAGGCGACTACACAGCCCGCCTCGAAGTAAAAAACGACGACGGTTCGTGTACCGCTACAGACTCTCTGACGATAAGCGTTTTGGAGTCTTTACTCGAAGTACCAAATGCTTTTTCTCCTAACGGAGATGGCATTAACGACGAATTTCGTGTAATATTTAAGTCGCTAAAAAGCTATAACATTACTATATTCAATCGCTGGGGAAGAGTAGTATATAAAAGCACAGACCCATCAAAAGGCTGGGACGGAAGGATAGGAGGCAAAGTAGCTGCCGCTGGCACATACTATTATGTAATCGAGGCAGTAGGAGCGGATATTCACACAGAGGGAAAATACAAAGGAAAAAGTATAGAGTATAAGAAAAAAGGACATATAAATTTGTTCAAATAAAAGATATTAGTTTTTACCAATAAACGATTCGATACGATGGAAATAAATTATCAAAATAGAGATAAAAGAGGCAATTTCTCCAAAGGCAGAGACAGCAGACGCGGAGAAAGCAAATCATACGGACCAAGCCGACAAGGAGGTACATCTTATGGAAGACATTCTGAAAAACCCCAACAAAGGACAGACGGAAAATTCTCTCCAAAAAACACCTCGAAATTTACAGATAAAGGCTCCGTATATGGTAGTAAATTTGCAAAACCTGCACCAAAGAAACCTGCAAAACGGGAATTAGGAGTAGAGAGAAAAGCAAAATCTCCAAAGTTTCTCAACCTATCAGAACCGATGAGGCTCAACAAGTTTTTAGCCAACTCCAATATATGCTCTCGTCGCGAGGCAGACGAGTTTATACAAGCTGGTGTTGTAAGCGTCAACGGACAGATAGTAACAGAACTCGGACTAAAAATCGTTCCCGACCGCGACAAAGTACACTTCCACCAACAACTCGTTACTATTGATAAGAGAATATACATACTGCTCAACAAACCTAAAAATGTCATCACTACAGCCGAAGACCCTCAAGATAGGCAGACTGTACTTGATATTATAAAAGAGGGCTGCCCTGAGCGAGTATATCCAGTAGGTAGGCTCGATAGGAATACTACTGGCGTATTGCTACTGACAAACGACGGAGACCTGACAGAGAAACTCACTCACCCCAAATACGAAAAGAAAAAAATCTATCAAGTCCGACTCGACAAAGACCTTCTACAAGAACATTTCGACGCACTACTCGAAGGCATTGTACTTGAAGACGGAGAGATACACGCCGATTCGCTTGAGTTTGTAAAAGACGACTCTCGCAAGGATATTGGCATAGAGATTCATTCCGGCAGAAATCGCATTGTACGCCGTATGTTCGAAAGTTTTGGCTATAGGATAGTAGCCCTCGATAGAGTATATTTCGCTGGGCTTACTAAGAAGAATCTCCCAAGGGGAAAATGGAGATTCCTATCAGAGACAGAGATTAACTTCCTAAAAATGAACTAACTCGATATCGGCTATATGAAACAACTCGATATTATCCTAAAATACATCGGCACATTTTTCTTAAGTATCTATGGTTATATACTGATACTTACTGTTTTTGGTGTATGGATACTGTTTTTCGACTCCAATAGTATAATAAGAGAGTGGCAGATAAAGACCGAAAACAAACAGATAGAGCGAGAGATAGAGCGATATAAAAAATCGATAGAGGATAGCGAGAAAAAGATAAAATCGATGTCAGACGACCGCGAGGCATTAGAAAAATACGCTCGTGAGCGATATGGAATGCAGTCGCCCGACGAAGATGTATTATTATTTGACGAATAAAAAAACTTTAACAAAATCGTGAAAAAAGAGACACCACAAAGGAAGTTTTATCAGCAAGACTTCATTGCTAAAGAAGACGATAGCCTATTGATATATCTGCAAAAGCAATTTTCAGAGAAGTCCCGCAACGAAATTAAGTCGTTTTTACGCCATAGGCAGATAATGGTCAATGACCAATGTCGCACAGCTTTCGACTACAGCGTAAAGCGAGGCGACAAGGTCTCTTTTCTATCCATCGGATTAGAAAAGCCGAATCCTAACCACAAATGTAGAATAGTGTATGAAGATGACGACCTAATAGTGGTAGAAAAGAAATACGGAGTACTCTCTATGAGCCGAGGCAAAGAGGGCGAAGAGACTGTTTTTTCTATAATGATGCAGCATGTACGCCGTAGAGACAAAAACGCAAGAGTTTTTATTGTCCATCGACTTGACCGCGAAACCTCTGGACTGATGATGTTAGCTAAAAGCGAAAAAGCACAATCCATTCTACAAGACAAATGGAATGACAATATATTGGAGCGAAAGTATGTAGCAATAGTAGAGGGAGCAGTAGAAAAAGAAGAGGATAAGATAGTAAGTTACCTTACCGAGAGCCAGAAGTCGCTAAAAATGCACTCTTCGCCTACCGACAATGGTGGCAAAAAAGCCATTACAAACTACAAAGTATTGCAACGCGGACAGTATTATTCACTGCTCGAACTCTCGCTCGAAACAGGTCGTAAGAACCAGATACGCGTACAACTCGCCTCGATAGGCCACTGTGTAGCGGGCGACAAAAAGTATGGCGCTACCTCCAACCCACTGAAAAGAATATGCCTGCATGCTCAGTCACTATCGTTTAAGCACCCTACTACAAAAAAGAGAATGGAGTTCTCTACAGATATTCCAAAAGAATTTTTGTAGAGAGAAATTAAACCTTTGAGATTTACACAAGTCAAAGTATTGAAAATTTTCTTTAAGATAAAACAAATAATTAAAAAAAGAATAAATAGGTTATGAAGAAATTATTATTACTATCCGCTGCTTTGATAATAGCAGTATTATCAGCAAATGCTCAAGAGAAGAAAGCTTATGAGACTACCGCTAATTTCGATAAAAAAATATCTGGCGAATGCATAAGCGTAGAGGTAATGGCTACAGTAAAAGATGCCCAAAAACTTATGGTAGATTTGATGAAAAACAACTACCAACTAAAAGGCAAATCGTCTGGTAAGACCATAAAATACGAAAAAATCGCTTTCCCTGAGATTTCTACAGACTATATCAATATGATGGTAAGTTTCGAGGAGAAATCAAAAAGTAAAGAGAATCCTCTGACAAAAATCAATGTGTTTATCCAAAAGGGTATTGCTACCACATTCGAGTCTGCTAAGACAGATGCAGAAATGATAAACAAACTGAAACTTTTCCTTGATACAAAGTATTACGACGAAGTGTACAAACACAATCTACAACTTCGTATTGATATGAAAAACAAGGAGATAAAGGAGACTGAGAAAGAGATAGAGACTATCAACAAGGACATCGAAAAGAGAGGTAAAGACATCGAAGGCTATAAGAAAGACATTCAGAAAGCCAACGATAATATCAACAAGGCTAATGGCGACATCGAATCCTCAAAAAAGAAACTTGAGGAGACAAAAGCCAAACTTGCTCAACAAAACGCTGAACTTAAGGCTATAAAGTAATAAAATATTTACGATTTTCTAAAGAATTTGAGATTGTTTTAATTGGTTAATATTGATGAATGGGGAGCAATATCCGAAAAAAAATGGATATTGCTCTTTTGTCTTTGTTATAACAATCTTCTAATCTACAAAATTAATTTCTAATTGAGATTGATAAGATTTTCGTATTTGCCAACGCCCATCTGTAGTTCGTTGTGCTATATTTTCTAACACATTTAAGATAGTCTGTTTTTCAGGCGTAGTACCATTCTTTAGTAGAGGAAGTATATCTAATACAATCTGGTCGAATGTAGGATTTTCTCCTTTCATTGCCATTCTCTTCAAATAGCTAGTAAGGAAATATCTAATACGAAGATGTACATCTATATGAGAGGTAAATTTCGTATTTTTTATTATATGAAACTTCTCTGTTTGTTTGTCATAGTCAAATGAGTTTCGCAATAAGGGAGTAAGGTCTGAATACTCCTTTCTTAATTCGCACAAAAATCCAAGTTCAAGTCCTTTCAATATCAGTTCGTCATTAATTTGTTCTAGAGTGGCTCCATCATTTTTAGCAATAACTCCCTCTATGGTAGTGATTATAATATCACTCATCTCCATTCCTAAGTTAGCTTTCATTATAGCACGAGGATTGCGTGACTTCCTAAAATTTATAATAAGTTGTCCGCTTAGGACTGTAAACGGATTTTGTCTTTTTTTGAAACTTGATTGTCCATTCTTTTGAGGCACTGCTCCCACATATTCGAAGCCACACTCTTCGGCTGTATCTACTATCAAATGCCAAAACTCAGGGTCTTTATGTGCAAATACAAACGATAGATAGCGGTCAAACTTCAATACTCTATACATCTCGCGTATACTCTTAGCGATAAGTTCTTTATAGTTCTCCTTTGTCTTATTGTGTTGACCGCCCTCTATGGCTTCTGCCTCATAATCATCTTCGGTCACCTCAAAGTCAAGCCAAGCATTCCACATAATAGACAAATCCAGATAGGCAATTTTGTTGCCATAAGGAGGGTCGGTATAGATATAGTCTACACTTTCATTTTGTAAAAAACTCAAATCTGTAGCGGTTCCTTTACGAATATCTATATTGTGTATAGTATCTTTGTCAATAAGTTTCTCTATTTCTTTCTTAGCTACTATGACTTTGTCATAACGAAGTTCAAATGTATTCATTACATCCAAAATTGTTGGTTCTGGAGCAATTCTATATCTATAATATCTAAAAGCGGCAGCATCTCCACTTCCACCTGTTTTTGACACATGAAAAGTGAGATTTATTCTAGTAATTAATCCCGAAAACATCAATAATAGGACATTTTTTATATTCTTATCTTTTTGTTTACAGATAAGATATTTAAGCAGAGAGAGTTGTGCCAACTGTTTGGGAGAAAATAGTTGAGTAACATCCGCTACATCAGAACCTTTGGGCAGTGGTATAGGCTTAGGCTGTGGATATTTTTTGATAGCTTCGGCTATTTCATCTGCCGTATGAGGCTCATATTTTAGATACTCTTTTTTTACCTTTTCGAAAGCCTCCTTTAACTTCTCTATAGATACGGGGGCTACGAGCGACTTTACTAAAAATACTGCCAACGGATTGATATCGATATTTATGGCTCTGCGGTTTAGCATTAGTGCCTCTATAGCAGTTACTCCACTACCTCCAAAGGGGTCAAGCACTAAATCGCCCTGACGCGTATAGTTTTTTACATACTGCTGCACAACATTCCAAGCCTGTTTAGTAAAATATCCATGTACCCCAAAATGTATTTTAGAAGCACGCTTTTTTACGACAATCTCTTTTAACAAAGGACGATTTGCGTAATCAAACTCATTATTTTTTTGAGCCTCTATTTCTAATGTAGGGGTATTGACTACTGAAAAACTATCGGGCGAAAGTAGGTTTTTAAGCGTAGCAAAATACTCGTCAATAGAATCTATATCGAAGACAAGTATAGGCTTTCTGTCTATACTATTAGTCCTAAATATCACAAACTGCACACCATTGCATAAAGCGAAATATGTGCTATTTATCTCAATATGTTTGGCATAACTATAAGCCTGAGCGATTTTATCGTCGTCGAGGATACTCTCTTTTGGGGATTTTGCTTCCAATACCCATGGGAAACAACCATCTACTTTAATAGCATAATCAGCAAAAGTTGTAATCGGCTGTCGCTTGCGTCCTACTGTAAGATATGGGTCTTTTAGTGGTTTTTCCCTGATTATATTCTCGTTCTTGTAGCCCAGCTCCTGAAGTATTGGGTTTATGATATTTTGGCATACCATAGTCTCGTTATATCCATTATTTTCAGATAGAGAACTAAAATCTATTTCCCCGAAAAGTTTTGTTTTTAGATTGCTCATAAAAAATTGATAGTTGCTTGCATCGACTATCAATCCGCAAAACACAAATAAAAAGGCACAAGCCAACTTATTGCGTTTAGCTAAGAGGCGGCCTCGGATGGAAACCTCTACCCATACATAAGTTCCTCGTACCTGACGGTACAAGCATCTCTATTATGTATAGGTAGAACACATCAAGGCTCTATATGCATTATTTCAAATGTTATTTCCAAAAAGTTTCCGAGGCTCTTGGCTAAACGCGAAATAATAGCTAATGCTGTTAATAAAAAGTTTGCCAGTATCTCTATACCGACAGTGCAAAGTTAGCATTTTTTTCTAACTTTATAAAAATGCTATACTTTGTAGCCACATACGATGTTGTTTATTTTTCGTAACTTTGTAGTTCGTTTTTTTGAGAAAAGAAAAAGTTATGACATTCGATATAGACGCAATCAGAGCAGAGTTTCCAATACTAAAACAGACGGTATTTGGCAAACCCTTGATATATTTTGACAACGCTGCCACTACCCAAAAACCAGAGTGTGTTATCTCCTCTATAGTAGATTCATACCGTACTACCAATGCTAATGTGCATCGTGGCGTTCATTTCCTAAGCCAGAGGGCTACGGCTGCCCACGAGGAGGCACGGCAGGTAGTATCTAAATTTCTCAACGCCGAATCTACCGACGAGATAATCTTCACACGAGGAACTACCGAGGGTATCAACCTCGTAGCGTCTTGCGTTTCGCAACTTTGCAGAGAGGGAGATGAAATAATAATATCAGCAATGGAGCATCACTCCAACATAGTACCTTGGCAGATTTGGGCTGAGCGTTTAGGGCTAAAAATAAGGGTGATACCTATCGACGAGAATGGAGATTTGAGGATTGACGAGTATAAAAAACTCCTTTCGGACAGAACAAAAATAGTCGCAGTATCCCACATATCCAATGTGCTTGGCACACAAAACGATGTGTCTGAAATAGCCCGCTTAGCCCACGAATACGGAGCAGCGGTATTGATAGATGGTGCCCAAGCTGTGGCTCACACAGCGGTAGATGTTCGCTCGATAGATGCCGACTTCTATGTATTCTCTGGACACAAAATATACGCACCTACAGGCATAGGCGTACTTTACGGCAAGCGAGAGTGGCTCGACAGGCTACCGCCATACCATGGAGGTGGAGAGATGATAGAACGAGTTACTTTTGAGAAGACTACCTACAATACTCTTCCATATAAATTCGAGGCTGGGACGCCAGACTATATAGGTAGCGTGGCTTTAGCTCGAGCCTTGGAGTTTGTACAAAACATAGGACTAAATAAGATAAAACTGTACGAAGACGGACTTCTACAATATGCCATAGACAAAGTAAAGGATATGGATGGCATAATACTCTACGGCAAAAGTAAAACTAAAACAGGTGTAATGTCGTTCAACTTCGCAGGTATCCACAATATGGATATTGGCACACTGCTCGACAAAACAGGCATTGCTATTCGCACAGGACATCACTGTGCCGAACCCTTGGTAGATTCATTTGGTGTAGCAGGAGTAGCCCGTGCCTCTTTTGCTCTATACAATACGAAAGAAGAGATAGATATTTTCGTAGAAAAGTTGCAAAAAGTAATAAGCATTCTAAAAGGATAGCGTTATGGATTTCAACATAAGAGAGGAGAATTTACACGGCGACCGCGAATTTGACAAATCGCTTCGTCCGCTCCGTTTCAGCGACTTTAGCGGGCAAGAGAAGACAGTAGAAAATTTATCTATATTCGTTGCTGCAGCTAAAATGCGAGGAGAGTCGCTCGACCATGTATTGCTTCACGGGCCTCCCGGACTTGGCAAAACTACTCTTTCGGCAATTATCGCGGCCGAACTTGGCGTTGGCTTCAAGGTAACCTCAGGTCCTGTGCTTGACAAGCCCGGAGATTTAGCAGGAATACTTACTTCGCTGGAGAAAAACGATGTGCTTTTTATCGACGAAATCCATCGCCTAAGCCCTATAATAGAAGAGTATCTATACTCTGCTATGGAGGACTATCGTATTGATATAATGATAGATAAAGGTCCATCGGCTCGCTCTATACAGATAGACCTCGAACCATTTACCCTAATAGGAGCTACCACGCGTAGCGGAATGCTTACCGCTCCGCTTAGAGCTCGTTTCGGGGTCAATTTTCATTTCGAATACTACGATGAAAATATCCTGAAAGGTATCATACTTAGGTCATCGAGGCTATTAGGCATAGAGTGCTCCGAGGAGGCTGCCAGAGAGATAGCACTGCGTAGTAGAGGGACTCCGCGTATTGCTAACGCTCTACTGCGTAGGGTGCGAGACTTCGCTCAAGTGCGTGGCAATGGACAAATAGATTTGGGAATAGCTCGATATGCTTTAGAGGCATTGAATATAGACAAATCGGGGCTCGACGAGATAGACAATAAGATACTACTGACGATAATAGATAAGTTTCACGGCGGACCTGTAGGGTTAAACACTATAGCCACAGCCTTAGGAGAAGACGCTGGCACGATAGAAGATGTATACGAACCATTTTTGATAAAAGAGGGATTTCTCAAACGCACTCCACGAGGCAGAGAGGCTATGCCTATAGCCTACAAGCATTTAGGGCGTATCAAAGAGTCCTCGCAAGGTAGTTTGTTCGACTAAATACACACAGAGTTTTTATGAGCCAATCGAAAATGAAAAATTTAGCCAAAGAGACGGCTATATATGGAGTAAGTAGTATTGTAGGGAAGTTTCTAAACTGGCTACTTGTGCCGCTCTTTACTCGCATACTGACAGAGGCTGAATATGGTGTTATTGGGCAACTTTATGCCTATATAGCGCTTTTTGTAATTATATTAACCTACGGAATGGAGACTGGCTATTTTCGCTTCGCCTCCGACAAAGAGTATGGAAACCCCGATAAAGTGTACTCTACTACAATGATGTCCGTAGGATTTACTTCTCTCATTTTTTCGATTCTTATCATTATTTTTTATCGTCCGCTTGCTGCTATAATGAACCTTGCCGACTACGAACACATAGTCCTCATAATGGCAATCACCGTAGCTATAGACGCTTTTCTGAGCATTCCGTTTTCATACCTTAGATTTAAGCAGAAGGCTATAAAATTTATGATTATCAAGATGATAATTATTTTTACAAACATCGCCTTCAATCTATTTTTTCTATTGCTGTGCCCTGCTATATCTACAAGCAATATCTCTTGGCTTATCGATTGGTTTTATATCCCCGGACACGATGTTGGATATATCGTTATAGCCAACTGTATTTCTACGCTGATAGGACTATTATGTCTATTGCCAGAGATATTTGTAGTAAGGTGGAAATTCGACTTCAATTTACTAAAAAAAATGCTTCATTACTCTATGCCACTTCTACTACTCGGCGTAGTAGGCATAATGAATCAAACAGTCGATAGGATTATTTTCAACTATTTTTACGACGGTTCGTTGGAGGAAGCAAGGGCTCAAGTGGGACTTTATAACGCAGCATTTAAGGTATCTATGGTAATGATGATGTTTACCTACGCTTTTCGATTTGCTTACGAGCCATTTATTTTCTCGCAAAAAAGCGAAGGAGAGGGGCGACAAACCTACTCCGTAGCAATGACATATTTTGTCATTACCGTAACAATGATTTATCTACTGATAATCACATTTATAGATATACTAAAACTCGTTATAGGAGGTGACTTCCGTGTAGCTATACCTATAATTCCATTCGTACTGATAACATACGCTTTCCAAGGAATATACTACAACCTTTCGCTATGGTATAAACTAACTGACAGAACTATCTGGGGGACATATTTTTCTTTAATAGGGTTTATTATAACTCTGGTTTTCAATATATTATTTATACCTACCATGAGTTATTGGGCTTGTGTATTTGCCTCTCTTATTAGTTTCTTTGTAATGATGGTAGCTTGCTACTTCGTAGGACAGAGGTATTATCCTATCAAATATGACCTAAAAAAGATATTCTCCTACATATTAGTTACCGCTCCTATAGGCATTATAATGCTATTTATAGAGTTTGATAACATATTGATAAATACATCTTTAAGACTTATATTATTCGTCCCTTTTGTCTGTTATGTGCTAAAAAAAGAGTTACCTACAGAGCAGATTATCAACTCTCTAATATCTAAGATTACCCATAAATAGAAGCAGTCCGCAAAATCAATAACGAGCATTCACTCCAAATATCGATATAAAAAACACTAACTTATAAAAATCACATAAAATGAAAATTAAACTAAAAAAAATGATCCTCCTATTTGCAGGATCTATGCTTATTAGTTGTTCAGAAGACTACATGAAAAAAGTCGAACCAGCTCGCTATAAAAGTGAGTATAATAGACTGATTTATATTTTTTGTATTTCTATTGTATTTGTGTTCTATTCTTGCAAGAAAGAGCCACAAAATGACTTCAAATATATGATGGGCCATTATAAGATAGCCGAATACACATCAGACAGTCCATTAGACTTAAATGGCGATGGTATTGCTCATACAGATATATTACACTACGAAGATAAAAATTGTGGAATGACCTACTCATGGATTTATGCTACATTTTCGGTTTCTAATCAAAACGCAACTATCTATATGGGAGACATAGTATCATTGGTTACGGAGCGTTACCCTGCGAATAGTAAAGATTGTCAATATCCTCATCAATTAAAATATATGGCCCAGATACTTGCCGATGATAATTTCGTGTTTTACTACGACCAAACCACAGAAGATGAAATAAAAGGTATGGTAAAACTTGCTCATAGACAAAGCATTATATATAAGAACGACACTTTGATTTGTAGGTTCAAAAAGGAGTTTTATAATGCAGACTATGAATGGATAGAGACCGACATCACCGCAAAACTAAAAAAAGTATCTTCAAATCTTCACGGATACTAAATATAAAATAAGAGGGAAACACCATACAATGTTTCCCTCTTATTTTATACAATATCATTTACCCTATACACAACCCCTGTTTGTCTTCTTTTAATACAAGAATAATTGTCTGATTATTCGAAATTTTACCTTCGAGCATTGCCTCCGATAGAGTATCCTCTACATAACTTTGTATAGCACGCTTAAGCGGACGCGCCCCATATTGAGCGTCGTATCCTCTTTCAAAAAGAAAATCTTTTGCCTCCTCTGTAAGATCCAACGAAATACCCATAGATAGCAGGCGTGATTTCAAAATCGAGAGTTCTACATCTATGATTTTATACAGCGAGTCTCTATTTAGAGAGTCAAACATTACTATTTCGTCGATACGGTTTAGGAACTCTGGAGAAAATGTCTTTGATAGAGCCTTCTTGATAACGGAATTGGCATATTCTCTACTATTGTCTTGGTTTGGAAGAGAGAATCCTATACCTTGTCCAAAATCTTTCAACTGGCGAGTACCTACATTTGAAGTCATAACGATAATAGTATTCTTAAAGTCAATCCTTCTACCGAGGCTATCAGTAAGCCTACCTTCGTCCATTACTTGTAGAAGTATATTAAACACATCTTGATGTGCTTTCTCTATTTCGTCTAAAAGCACTATAGAATAAGGCTTACGACGAACCTTCTCTGTAAGTTGGCCGCCCTCTTCGTAGCCTACATATCCCGGAGGCGCTCCTATAAGTCGCGATACGCTATATTTCTCCATAAACTCACTCATATCTACGCGTATTACAGAGTCTTCATTGCCGAAAATAGCCTCCGCAAGTTTCTTTACCAAAAGAGTTTTACCCACGCCAGTAGGTCCTAAAAACAGAAACGAGCCTATAGGGCGATTAGGGTCTTTAAGTCCTACAGAATTTCGGCGAATAGCCTTTACTACGGTCTCTATGGCTTTATCCTGCCCTATTACCTTTCCAGCGAGATCTTTATCCATTTTCATAAGGCGTTCTTGGTCAGACTCCTCAAGTCGCTTGATAGGCACTCCACTCATCATCGATACAGTGCGAGAAACATCTTCTACCGTAACATGAATACGATTTTTCTGCTCCTCTGCCTCAAACTCTTTTTGTAGTCGGTCTATTTCCGAATTTACCTCTACTATTTTATCTCGTATCTGGGCAGCAGCCTCGAAGTTTTGGTTTCTTGCGGCTTCATTTTTCTGCACTTCGAGCTCTTGCACCTGCTTCTCAAGCAGCTCTACACTCTCTGGAGCTTTGATATTTGTAATGCGTATGCGAGAACCTACCTCATCGAGAGCATCAATAGCTTTGTCGGGGAAAGCACGGTCTGTAATATATCTTCCTGTAAGTTTTACACACGCCTCTAAAGCGTCATCGTCATACACAACTTGATGATGGTCTTCGTAACGATTCTTTATATTTTTAAGTATAGTCAAAGTCTCATCCTCTGTAGTAGGCTCTACTATGATTTTTTGGAAACGGCGTTCTAAAGCTCCGTCTTTTTCTATACTCTCACGATACTCTTTTAGAGTTGTAGCCCCAATACATTGCAATTGACCGCGAGATAGAGCAGGTTTAAGTATATTGGCAGCGTCAAGCGAACCAGAGGCACTTCCTGCCCCTACTATAGTATGTATCTCGTCTATAAAAAGTATTATATTCGGATTTCTTTCTATCTCTTGCATAATAGCCTGAATGCGTTCCTCAAACTGACCGCGATATTTCGTACCAGCCACAAGAGAAGCCATATCAAGAGCCACCACTCGCTTGTCAAACAATATGCGAGAAACTTTCTTCTGTACAATCCTTAGAGCTAATCCCTCTACTATAGCCGTTTTTCCTACTCCCGGCTCACCTATCAATACGGGATTATTCTTTTTTCTACGAGAAAGTATTTGCACCAATCTCTCTACCTCTACATCTCTTCCTACGATAGGATCGAGTTTATCTTGCGACGCATATAGCGTAAGGTCTTTGCCAAAATTATCGAGTGCTGGAGTATCCGACTGCGACTTTTTGTCACTTCTTTTCTTTGTTTTACTATTTATGTTGTTTTGAGGCTTATCGTCATCATCCTCGTCTTCGTCAAACTCAGCCTGCGATTTAGGAGCAGATTTCTTTTGCATTATAGCCTCTCGCAAAGCCTCGTATGTGATATTATTATGATTTAGAAATGTAGCAGCAAACGAAGTACCTTCTTTCAATATAGCCAGTAACACATGTTCTGTGCCTATTGCACCTGCCTGCGCTTTACGAGCCTCTAAAGCCGCAAGGCGTATTACCTTCTCGGTACTTTCAAGCATAGTAGTTGTAGTCTCTTGTTCGTCGAAAGGGAACTTGCGACACGCCTCCTCTATATGGAGCTTTGCCTCTGCTATATTTATTCCAAAATTAGACAGCAAAGCCACTGCCTTACACTCCACCACACGAAAAATAGACAGCAACAAGTGTTCGGGCGATATATGTTTATTCGTAAGGCGTTCGGCCTCCTCCCAACTATATTTTATTACTCGTTTAAGATTATCTGATTGATTTGTCATTATATTTCCTTTATCTAAAAAACATCTCATTATGTATCAAAACGAGTGCCATCGACCAAGATGCGACATTTTGGCACACACATATAAATATCCTATAAAAATTGTACCTTTGCAAGTAAAAAAAAAGTTAGTTAGAACTAAAACCAACACATTGTTTTATGACTATTTCAAAAGAGTTTAAGATAGGAGCAGTATTTATCGTAACAATAGCCATTCTATTTTTTGGCTTAAATTTCCTAAAAGGCATCGATATCTTTACGCCTACAAACAGGTATTATGCCGTGTATGAAGATATTGGCGGACTTGTAGTCTCCAACTCGGTCAACATAAAAGGTTATAAAGTAGGACAAGTACGACACATCGCCTACAACTTTTCGGAGGAGACTCCGTTCGTAGTGGAAATCACTATAAACAAAGATATAAAACTACCCAATGGCACAAAATTTGTCTTAAAAGATGACGGGCTAATAGGTGGCAAAATGATAGAGATAGCCGTAGGCAATGCCGCTGGATTTCTTGCGAGTGGCGATACTGTACCAAGCATTGTAGCCGACAATATAATGGACGATTTAGAGGAGTATATGCCAAAGATATTGGGGATAGTAGATAGTTTCGATACAATAGCCAAAAGCCTGAACTCTCTTATATCAGACCCAAGCCTAAAGGCTGGAGTACAAACCATAGCTCCCACAATGGAAAACCTAAACCTCACTATGGCTCAAATAAGGCAGGCTACAGCTACTCTGCCAGCTACTATAAATAAAATAGACGGCATAGCTGCAAGCGTAGAGACAAAAATAGGAGAGTTTGATATGAAGGCTATGAACGATAGACTACAAGCAACGCTAACTTCATTTGACGATTTTACCCAAAAACTCAACAACGACAACTCATCGCTCGGGCTTTTCCTCAAAGACCGCTCCCTGTACGACAATCTAAACTCCACAATACAAAGTGCTGATAGTCTGATGATTGACCTCAAGGCAAATCCTAAAAGATATGTTCATTTTTCTGTTTTTGGAAGAAAAAATTAGGCATAAAAACAATTGCTTATTTTGAATGATTATAAATAAAAAACAGACATTAGAAAAAGTTTTTCCGCTGAAAATGCGTTAGTTAGAAAAAAGTTTTTGAGTTTTACCCATTTCGCCAAAACACTAATTTTCAAACACTTAAACGCAACAATAGAGTATAACACGCTGATTTTGACAGCAAAACAATAACAAACTGTTTTTCAGAAACTTGCATTTCATAAAAAAGATTAAAAAAAAATGGGTTTTGGCAGAATAGTTTTTTTTTATGACCTTTGCAACTGAGATTTTGTTTCAAATTAATAGAACATAAAAGTTTGGGTATCAAAGAAAAACGCTTCCTTCCTCCAATAAGGAAGTGTTTCTTGTCCAAACTGGAAAGATTGAGTTATGAACGAATTGATAGACTTGTGGAATAGATGTCTTCGCATAATAGAGGACAACCTGTCGGGCGATGTCTTCCTTACTTGGTTTAAGCCAATACTACCTTTGGCTTTAGACAAAAAACAAGGATGTACGGAGCTTACTTTGGCTATGCCATCGATGTTTTTCTGCGAGTATATCGACGAGAAGTATTCAGACCTACTTCGAGCTACGCTACGCAAGGTATTGGGACGCGAAGTAGAGATATTGTATCGAGTAACCGTAGATAGTGAAGCTAATACGACTACCGATATCCCTACTTCTAAGCCACTACCGCAGACACAACTCCATACGCATGGGCAACCACAGGGTTTCTCTCCATTCAATAGAGTAATGCATATAGATGTAGATTCGCAACTTAATCCTCATTACAGGTTTGACAACTTCATTGAAGGCAAAGGGAACAAACTTGTACGACAAGCCGGACTGTCCGTAGCATCGAGTCAAGGAAAAAATGCGTTTAATCCGCTGTTTATCTTTGGTGCCTCTGGCACAGGCAAAACCCATATAGCAAACGCTATAGGTATGGAAACCCTCAGATTGGAGCCTACCAAAAGAGTGCTTTATGTATCAGCAAGTCTATTTCAGATACAATACACAGACGCTGTACGCCAAAACAAGCAAAACGATTTTCTCAACTTCTATCAAAGCCTCGATGTATTGATAGTAGATGACATTCACGACTTCATATCGAAGAGTGGCACACAAAACACATTTTTCACTATATTCAATCATCTTCATCGTATGGGTAAGCAGATAATACTTACCTGCGACCGTCAGCCCTCAGAACTTGAAGGAATGGAGGAGAGGCTGATAACTCGTTTCCGCTGGGGATTGACCGCCGAGCTTGCAAAAGCAGATTTCTCGCTTCGCAAAGGCATCTTGCAGTACAAAATCAAACAAGATGGACTTGTAGTAGATGAAGAGGTAGTTGATTTCATAGCAGAGAGAGTAACTGCTAGCATTCGCGACCTCGAAGGCGTACTAATATCGCTTATGGCTCATTCTACTATAAACAACCAAGATATTACCGTAGAATTAGCTAAAAAGGTAATAGGCTCTACACCAGCAAGTAAGCGTAAGATTGATATAGCCGATATATGTAAAATAGTATGCCAATACTACTCACTTTCGGAGGAAGAGTTGAACTCAAGAAGCAGAAAAGCGACTATCGCCCAACCTCGCCAAGTAGCGATGTATTTAGCACGCAAACACACCACCTCTTCGCTCGACTCCATAGCCGAGACCATAGGCAAACGAACGCACGCTACTGTAATCCACTCATGTAAGTTAATACACGATCTACTTGCCTCTGACAAGATTCTACAAAGGGATATTCAGGCAATAGAAGCAAAGATAAAATAGCCCTATTTTTATAAAAAAAACACACATTCATTGTGTTATTCTATAAAAATAACATAATAGCGTGTATACAAACTTCATTTCTCTACACAAATAGAAGCAAAGGATTGAAGTATATTATGTTTTCTATATTTTGGTAAAAAATATATCATCATCTCGTACTACCTATCTGCAAAATAGTTAATTTTGCCAAATTAAAATTTTTGTCAAAATTGCTAAAAACATAATTATATAGATAGTAATATGGATACAAAACAACACAAATCTTTCCCTTTATACATTTGGGGATTATGGACAGTGCTTGCAGTGTTTGCCACCTCATGCACCACATTAGACTTGGACAATATGGATAAAGACATATCCATAAGTCCCTCTATCGTACTGCCTTTAGGCGAGGCACAATCTACTCTTTTAGACATAGCAAAAAAGATAGACAGCGAAAACTTCGGATATGACGAGGCGGGTAATTACGCTTATCTACACTATTTCGACAGTATTAAGTTCAATTCAGACTCTGCATTGCGTCGTCATATCTTTACTGAAATAAACTCATACGATTTCGAGTTTTCTGAGTTAGCCACACCAGAGATTATAAACTCGTATCCCTTAAATCTACCAATAGGATTACCAGCCATTTTTGAACATCAATATAAGTATAATTTAGGATACAATAAAATAGAAAATGGTGTAATAGTACAGCGAATGGATAGTATGCATATACTTTCAGCAAATATAAAAATGACTATATCTATTCAAGGTATTACAGGGATATCGGCTTCAAACCCTATGAAACTTGAACTGCAGATACCCGATATTTCTATTTGGAAAAATCGCACATTTACTTACAACATTACAAGCAATTCTTTTGTAGTAGATGAGGCAATAACAAATGCTATCATTAGGCTTTATCAGGACAACAATGAAGCAAACATCAGATTGAATTTGAAATATACGCTCAGTGGTCCTATTACTATTTCAGAAAATTATAAAATATCGCATCATATAGAGATGCAAAATGTCGATTATCATAAGGCATGGGGATTTTTCAACCGTACGGAAGTACTTACTGGCGACAACATCACCACAACTCTACCAGAAGAGTTTATTCAAGATCAAGGACTTTGGGACAGCAGATTACTGTTTCATAACCCAACATTCACGATTGATGTTAGGAGCAATGTAGGAATTCCTTTGTTGATAAATGTAGATTACATCAAGGCAAGCGACAAAAACGGACAAAGCGTGTATGCAGATTTCAGAGGTAGTAGAAGTTATTCAATGCCCGTTCCTCAAGCCCTTGAAGATATAGCAACAGCAACTACTACTTTAGATAGAGATAACGGCAAAACCAATCTGCTTTTCACTATAAATCCTAAAACTATAGACTATAAATTTGGATTGAAAATAGACAACCAGACGGTAAATCAAGGCGGAATCTACGCAAAACATTTTGCTCAATTACCCATTTATACCAATATGCTGGTAGACCTAAAAATTCCTTTCACATTCGATCCTACAAGCGAATATGTTTACAACGACACTATCAAACTTGATGATAAATTAGAAGTAGTGATAAATAAGCCTAAAGAAATTGACTTAAACCTACTTCACATCAATCTTGACTGCGAAAACAATTTACCTATACAAGCAATAGCAAATATCATTTGCCTCGACACTATAGGCAACGAATTGTACAGAAAAGAGGGCTTCAAAATCAATGCACCAAAAGTTGATGCAAATGGTTTTTCTATTGAGGCTTGGAAAGGCGTATTGACTCTAAATTTCGAGAAAGGAGACATACAAAATATTCTAAGAACTAAATCTATCGCAATAGAAGTAGTAGCCAAAGGTTACGACGAATCGTCTATGATAAACGCTCGTCTTACAGATTATCTCAAGTTCAAAGCAAGCCTGTATGCAAACGGCACTTACACTACACACACAGAAAAGAAATAGTTTATCAACTCAAAAAAAGATTAGTATTATGAATTTTCGATATTTATATATTTCGTTAATAGTTTTTTGTCTCTCTGTAGGTATTATGCAGTCGCAGACAAACACATTCTATTTTATGGATGGAATACCTACTCGTACAGATATGAATCCTGCCTTTATGCCTGATTGCAATGGGTATTTGGATTTTATCATTCTACCAAGTTTTTATATAGGATTAGGCAACAACTCTTTAAAGATGAGCGATGGACTTTATATGCAAAACGGTCGTCTTGTTACAGCCCTATCGCCCGGACAAAATGCTGATAATTTATTTTCAAAACTTCGTCCTGTGACAGCACTTGAGCTTGGATTAAACCTAAAACTGCTCAATTTTGGATTCTGCACAAAAAGCAATGGATATTTTACATTCGACTTTTCACTTAAAAGCAACGGTGGCATATTTCTCCCCAAAGACCTTTTTCGTTTAGCACTATATGGCACTGAAAATGAGTTCTCAAACAACACATTCGACCTCAAGCGACTTGGTGCAGATATAGCTATATACAATGAAATCGGCTTGGGATATATGCATCCTATCGGCGATAAATGGACACTCGGAGGTCGCTTAAAGTTTCTTATGGGATATGCGAGCATATATAGCGATATCCGCTCTCTCAGGCTTGAAGCATCACGCGAGCAGTGGCACGGAGTAGCCGACGCTTCCATATATGGGGCTATGCCTATAGAGTTTCAATACAACGAAAACGGCAATATAGATTTATCTTCTGGCAAATTGAAATACAATAATTGGCAGGATTATATCAAACCATCAGGCTACGGTGCTGGTATCGACCTCGGACTTACTTTTAAGCCCATAGAAAACCTTACTCTTTCGGCAGCAATAACCGACCTATCATTTATTCGCTGGACAAAAAATATCTATCAAGGCTCTATCAAAGGAGATACTGTATTTACAGGCATCAACTACCACTACGGAGACACTATAGATTTTAATAAAATGGGGCAAGATTTTATAGACGCATTTGGAGTAAAGGCTACACAAGGCAATACTGCATATACGCAAATGCTTATGGCAAACTTCAACTTTGGAGTAGAGTATGGTATTTTAGATAATAAAATCAGCTTCGGGGCTTTGTCTCACACGAAATTTAACAACCGTCAAGTATTCGAAGACATTACCTTAGCAGCCAACTTCCGACCAGCAGATTGGTTCAAGACATATTTTAGTTACTCATTCCTCAACAATCGTTATAATAGTTTTGGATTTGGAGTCAATCTCCGTATGGGAGCAGTAAATACATTTATTGTAGCAGACTATATTCCTCTACATTGGGCAAATATAAAGAGCAATGGGAATACCTATCCTGCTCCGTACAAAGCCGCTATGGTAAATCTACAAGCAGGACTATCTTTCAAGTTTGGATACAAAAAAGATAAAGATAGAGACGGCATAAAGGACAAATACGATATGTGTCCTGATACAGACATTGATATGCTAAAAAAACTTTGTCCAGATGTAAAACGCAAAGAGTTTGTAGACAATGATGGTTGTGAATTTGATTCCGACAAAGATGGCGTACACGATTGTTATGATATTTGTCCAAACACACCGATTGGTATTCAAGTAGATGATAAAGGTTGCCCTATAGATTCAGACGGAGACGGCGTAACAGACGATAAAGACCAATGCCCAAAAACACCAACCGCTGCAGAGGTCGATGAAAACGGCTGTCCAAAGGACTCTGACAAAGATGGAGTAGCAGACTACTTAGACAAATGTCCAAATACACCACAAGAGGCTTGGGGTAAGATTGACGAAAATGGGTGCCCAAAAGACTCTGACGGCGACGGCGTAGAGGATTATAAAGACCGTTGTCCTGAAGTGGCTGGTGTGGCAAGCAACGACGGTTGTCCAGAACTCAAAGAGGAGGTAAAGCGACTATTCAAACAGGCTCTACAAGGTATACAGTTTGAGACAGGCAAAGCTACTATCAAGCCAATATCTTATCCAATACTAAACAATGTCGCCACAGTAATGGAAGAGAATCCAGACTTTTTGCTAAATATCGCAGGGCATACAGACAATCAAGGTAGCGATGAACTAAATCAAAAACTTTCAGAAGAGCGTGCAGCCGCTGTTAAAGCTTATTTGGCAAGTAAAGGCGTAGCCGAAGAGCGTATGACGAGCGAAGGATTTGGAGAGAGTAAGCCTGTAGCGGACAATAAAACCGCAGCTGGCAGAAAGGTTAATCGTCGTGTAGAATTTACAGTATCTTTTTTGAGATAAAATTCCAAGATTGCTAAAAAAATAGCCACTCTATACAAAAAAGAGTGGCTATTTTTATTTATAAAAATCGTTTAGCCTTAAACTCTACTAACGACCAATGCACTATTTGTACCTCCAAAACCAAACGAATTTGATAGTATATGATTAAGTCTTTTATTCTGTGTTTGGGCTATGATATTGAGACCAGAAGATGTCTCATCTGGCTCTTCAAAGTTGATATTTGGAGCAATAAAATCATTATTCATCATCAGAATAGAATAGACAACCTCACTTGCCCCAGACATCCAACACTCGTGGCCTGTCATAGACTTAGTAGAGGATATAGGCGTTTGTCTCTGTCCGAATACAGCCTTCAATGCCATAGCCTCGGCCGCATCGCCCTGGGGAGTAGAAGTAGCGTGAGCATTGACATAGTCTATATCTGCAGGTGATAGGTTAGCACTCTCCAACGAACGATTGACGGCTACCATACACCCCTCACTGCTTGGTTGCGATATATTCAATCCATTAGATGAGAATCCATAGCCACTTATCTCTGCTAATATATTGGCACCACGCTTTTTAGCGTGTTCATACTCTTCGAGTATCAGAGAAGCTGCTCCGCCACTCGGCACAAGTCCGTCTCTGTATTTATCGAAAGGGCGAGATGCTATAGAAGGCTCTTTTATATTGGCAGAAAATGTACCTAACGCATCAAAACTTGCCATTGAGTAATGATTAGTCTCTTGGGCTCCACCACATAGTACTATATCTTGCAATCCTTGTTTTATAAAAAGATATCCAAGCCCTATAGAATGCGAACCACTGGCACAAGCTGCCGAAACTGTCATATTAGCCCCTCGAAGACGAAAAATAGTAGAGAGATTCATAGTAACAGTAGAATTCATAGATTGGAATATCGCCCCAGAACCGATGAGAGATGTATCACGCTTCTCTACGGCTATTTGGTGCGACTCTATTACAGCCTTTGCAGACGAGTCGTTACCATAAAACACACCTATCTCATTTTTATCTAAAAAATTGCTATCAATATCAGCAATTGACAATGCTTCCTTTGTAGCCATATAAGCATATTCAGCCTCTTCTGAAAGACCTATACGCAACCGACGGTCAAGCACACCCTTAAGCTGCGGACGAGCGACAATACCTGTCAGAGGCGACCTATATCCGTATGAGATTCTATTTTCATCTATTCCTATTCCCGATTTGCCTTCATATAAAGATTGTTTTACCTCCTCTATATTTTCTCCTATACAAGAATATATTCCTATTCCCGTTACTACAACTCTTCTCATTATTGTTCAGTCTCTATTTTACTATAAGTATTTTTATTACGGTACTCTGCGATTTGTCTGCTGTAATGCATACTGCATTATACACTCCTGAGGCTACTCTCTTGCCGCTACTAAGCCTACCGCTCCACACGGCCGAGCCTCCCAGAACTTTAGTCTCATATACAAGCCCGCCTCGCGTATCAAGTATCTTTACTATGGAATTTTCTACCAATCCTTTTATCGTTATGTCTCCTGAATAGTCTGGTCTAACTGGATTTGGGAAAGCATGGGCTCCAGCATAGGAGTCAGATGCCTCAGTAGCCTCCCCTTGGAATGATATCAACCCCTTATTTGTAGCAAAGAAGACTTCGCCAGTATGGTGGTTGATAGATATATTACGAATAAAATTGCTAAGCAATGGAGAATTGTCTTGAGTAAAATGATAAATCTCCTCTGTACCGTCTTCATTTAGCAGATATACGCCCGAACTCTCGGTTCCTATCCACTTTCTATTATTGCCATCGATAGCGATAGAATTTATCACTTCGCTCTCGAGTAGATAGTCGGCATAGGAGGTCCCGTCGTTGCGAGATATCTTTATGCGTTGGCAACGATAGTCTGAATCAAACACTCTTTTGGGATTGGGTAGAACGATAGGACCTGCGTTTGTGCCTATCCACAAAGCACCCGTTTGCCTATCTTGCTCGGCACACAAGAAGTTTTCGGCAACAAACACCTTGCCATCTTGGTCTATAAAATCGGAGAATATACGCGAATTATCATCAGAGGTTTCAGGCGTATTATTGTCGTCGAGCACTACAACCTTAGTATTACCACGAGCCATTACTAAGTATTTATATCGGCTATCTTTATAGTCGATGAGAAATTCTGCAGTAGCGTATATACCTGAAGGGTTAGTATTTAGAATAGGTACAACCGAATAAGAGCCATTTTGATAATCGATTCGTTTTATGTAATAATTTGCTTTTGGATTGGCTATCCAGAGGCTTCCATTGTGGTCGAAAACAGCGTTTTCTACCTGATTATAAATATCTTTTCCATCAGCCCAGTCAAAATCAAATATAGGCTTATCGTCTCTACATTCTAATATACCAGAGCCAGATGTTCCTACCCAAAAGTGTGAGTTATCATTGGGGTCTATAGCAATATCTACGAAATCGTGAGCAGCAGGATACGGCACTGCAGCCGAGAACTCCTCTTGCGTAATCTCCTTCCAATGAAAACCATCGAAAATCATCACTCTCCCTTTTATATCAAAAGGTACTGCCCAACGACCTCCTGCTACCGCAAACATTCTACCACCAGCCCAACGCATACGCCACATTTCAGAGACAGCAGGTCCTAATGGTTTATAAGATCTAGAAGACAGATTATCATTCAAACTAATAGCGTATACGCCATATTCATAGCACGCTACCCATACACAGCCAAACTTACTATCCGCTATAGCCATTTGTGGTTTTATAGGCATTTGTATATTTTTATCATCTACAACGACAGAGTTTTCTTTAGTAAAAGACACTTTGCCGTCATACAAAGCGATGCTTGTTACTCCCTTATCGACATTAGGATACCAAGTACTATTTTGAAAAATATGCAATGTGCTATCTTTTTTCAGCAAATATAGTTTGTCGCCCGACGAGACAGCATACATATTGTCGCCAGCCGGGGTATTACCTAACCTACTCCAATTTTGAAAATTAGCCAAATTGACTCCGTTTGTAGGTGCCGTAAAAACATCTTTTTCAGATACCGCAAAAAACTGTTCGCCTATTACAGATAGCGACAGGATGCTCATATATTGATTTAAACTATCGAGCATATAGTATGTATCAGAAACCTCCATCTTATCTACATTTACCTTTACAATACCGAAAGGCATAGACAAAAACAATGAGTTCTCGAACCACAATGCCTGATTTACTCTCTTTTCTGCAACAATATTTTTATTTAGGATATCTTTTATGTTTGCTACCTCGCCATCGGTCTGTCCAAGGAAATCTATATTGCCATTTTCGTAAGCAATCATCAACAAACTTTTGCTTGGAATGTACTTTATCTTTGCAATACCGTTATCTGAAAGCCCTGTAACCTTAGAGTATGTTATAATCTCCTCTTCAGATTTGCTCAAAGAATAGAGATTGCCACCACTCAAAGCATAGACAGTCGACGGAGTAACTTCAATAAAATCGGTAGAGTTGTATGAGAAGTGCGTCCTCCACTCGCCATTTTCCATAAAAACTTGTGCCGACAAATAGTGTATTATAAAAAAACATATTAGCGATAATCGTATTTTTAGGTATTTCATAGGACTCTTATTTGAATGACTGGGCTTCATAAAGTTTCTTATACATACCTCCTAAAGCGATTAACTCCTCGTGAGTACCTCGCTCCACTATCTCGCCCTCATTTAGCACACATATAATATCAGCATTATGTATAGTACTGAGCCTATGGGCAACTACTACGGATGTGCGATTTTTCATAAGGCTATCGAGTGCAGTCTGTACCAGTCGCTCTGACTGAGTGTCGAGTGCCGAGGTAGCCTCATCGAGTATCATTATAGGAGGGTTTTTAAGTACCGCTCTGGCAATGCAGACTCTCTGTCGCTGTCCGCCCGAAAGCCTTCCTCCGCGGTCACCGATATTTGTTTGATATCCATTCTCTGTGGCAGTAATAAAATCGTGCGCATTGGCTATCTTAGCAGCCTCTTCTATGGCTTGTGGAGAAGCGTAATCCACTCCAAAAGTGATATTATTCTCGAAAGTATCATTGAAAAGTATAGCCTCCTGATTTACATTACCCATCAGCGAGCGAAGGTCTTTTACATTAAGAGACTTTATATTTTTTCCGTCTATCAAAATCTCTCCTTCTGTAACATCGTAGAAACGAGGCAAGAGGTCGAGCAATGTAGATTTACCAGAGCCAGAATGACCAACCAATGCCACAGTCTGTCCCTTACGGATAGTGAGATTGATGTTTTTCAACACCCAAGCAGTAGAGTATTTGAACGAAACATTTCTAAGTTCTATCTTGTCAGAAAAATCGCTAATCACCTCGTCTTTTTCGCTTACAATAGGATTATAAGTATCAAGTATAGCGTCAACTCTTTTAAGCGAAGCAATACCTTTCTGCACACTATATGTAGCCCTCGACAGGTCTTTGAACGGAGGTATTACGCTATAAAAAATCACCATATAATAGATAAATGTAGGCGCGTCAAGCTCTCCGCCTCCGCTGATTATAAGAGTTCCTCCATAAAGCAAAACAATACATATTATCATTGTACCAAGAAATTCGCCTATAGGATGAGCCAGTAGATATTTCATATTTACCTTATTAAATGTCTTTCGTATTGTCTCATTGATAGAAAAATATCTACTTTTGAGTTTTTCCTCTGCGTTAAACGCCTTTATTATGCGTATTCCTCCCAAAGTCTCCTCCACCTGCGAAAACATCTCTCCCATAAGTTCCTGTCCTCTCATAGAGTGGCGTTTGAGGTTGCGTCCAATCGTTCCTATAAGCCAACCACTCAAAGGCAGAAGTATAAGTACAAAGAGTGTCAGTTTCCAACTGATTATCAACATCATAGTAAGATAAACAAGTATCATCAATGGATTTTTGAAGATTATTTCCAGCGAACTTGCAATAGAATTATCTATCTCGCCTACATCTCCCATCATTCTACTCATAATATCTCCTTTCTTCTCTTCATTAAAATAGCCTATAGGAAGTTGTGTTATCTTAGTATAAATTTGATTTCTAATATCTCTTTGAAAACCTGTGCGGACAGGTACAAGCGTGGCTGACGATATGAACTGTGTGGCTGTTTTAAGCAAAGTCATCACAACGAGAAACGCAGCAAGGATAAATAGAGCATGCATCTCTCCATTGGTATCTATAGTAGTCTCGATATAGTTAAACGCATTGTTTTTCAGCGAATAGACTGCCTGCTCTATAGAAGAGAAGTTCCAACCCACAAAAGAGTGACGCTCCGTATTCATTCTAAATAGAATCTGTAGGATTGGTATTAGAGTAGCGAAAGTAAATAGATTGAATAGCGTGCTTATAATGTTGAATATGAATGTCAAAGCCACATATTTTTTATATGGCTTAGTAAATCGTCTAAGTAGAATGAAAATGCTTTTCACGATAAAACTGCGTATATTTTTTTCAAACTTCAAAGTTACAAAAATGTTTGAATACTATTACCACTATTTTTTCGCCAATCAAAAAAACTATTTACAGCCACCTACAACACAAAGCACAACAAACGCGATATTGACAAAATATCTGCAATATAAGACAAATCAGAATGTTTATGGAATACGAGAAATTTTGTCTCCGACCAGACAATGCCTTTTCCTATTTTATTCTTACAATTACTCTATTCGACATCTTTTCTCTCATAAGATTGTGTCGCATAGTAAGGGCTTCCGAATACTCTCTCATAGACTCTATGTCTGGCTGCGTATGGATTCGGGTGAGTTTTTTCTTTATTTCTAAATTGATTTTTGCAGCAAAAAATTCAAGTATTATTTTGTCGGTCGTCTGCTTTAGAGCCTCTATTCGTTGTCCCTCCTCTACTATTATTTTTATAGCTTCTTTCTGTTTTATCAGTTCTTTTAGATTTTTAGGCTGAATGCGACTTGCTTCTATGGCTTCTTCGAGCGGAAACGCCTCTTTCTGTTGCGATTTATCGTCTATCAAACACTCTGCTGCAAAGGCACTTATCTCAGGCGAAGAATGCAGGGCAAAGAATTGCTCTGCGGAGAATCCATCAACATTTACATTACTTGCAAAGTCTTGAAATATCTGACGAAACATAGGTGTCTCTATCTCTATACTCTCCTCCTCGAGTATCTGACAAATATATTCTCCAAGCGTAATAAATCCCTTACCATTATCATATTGAATTAAAGCCTTACCGCCACTTTTTATTACCATCATAGCTAACTCTCTCTCGTGCTTGTAGAGCGGACTTATAGTTTTATGTAATGGTTTATATTTCTCTACATCAGTTTCTTTTGTAGTAGCATTGGATATATCAGCCTCATTTCTTTGCTTCAATCGGAATTCCTCGTCTCGCTTTGCTCTAATAATTTTATTGATAGTAGTATAAATCAATTGTTCATCTACATCAAGCAGTGTTGCAGACTCCTTAGCGTATGTAGCCCTTACTATAGGGTCTGGAATAATGGCAATAGAGTTTACTATATCCTCTATCATTGTTGCCTTTTTTATAGGGTCGTTATTTGCATCTGCCTGTAGAATACGAATCTTGAAGCGGATAAAATCCTCCTTGTGTTCGTGGATATATTTTAGGAAGTCAGAAGCATTAATTTTTCGAGCGAAACTATCAGGGTCCTCTCCCTCTGGCAGCAACACTACTTGCACATTCATTCCCTCAGACAAAAGCATATTTATACCACGAAGTGACGCTTTAATGCCAGCTGAATCGCCATCGTAAATGACTATAATATTTCTCGTAAAACGATTGATGAGTTTTATCTGTCCCTCTGTCAGCGAAGTGCCAGAGGAGGCCACTACATTTTCTACTCCAGCCTGATGCATAGAGATAACATCTGTATAGCCCTCTACCAGGTAACATACATCTTGGCGTACTATTTGATTTTTAGCTAAAAATATGCCGTAAAGTTCTTGGCTCTTGTGATAAATTTCACTCTCTGGCGAATTGATATATTTCGCAGTCTTTTCAGAAGTAGCAAGTACGCGCCCTCCGAAGCCAACTATTTTCCCAGAAAGCGAATGTATAGGGAACATTACTCGCCCACGGAAACGGTCGGTAATAGCCCCTTTATCGTTGCGGTATGCCAAACCTATTTTTACAATATGGTCGTCAGAGAATGAACGCTTTTTTGCCTCTTCATAAAAGGCTTGAAACGAATTGAGGCTATAGCCTAAACCGAAACGCTTTATAATATCGGCAGTAAAACCTCTCTCGTAGAAATATGAAAGCCCTATACTACGCCCCTCCTCTGTAGTCAAATTATCGACAAAATAATTCTTTGCAAATTCATTGATATTTAGCAGACTATCTCGCTCGGATATAGCAGTCTTCTCCTCCTCCGACAACTCTTTTTCTACTATCTCTATATTGTATTTTTTTGCTAAATATCTTAATGCATCTGGATAGGATAGATGTTCGTGCTTCATTATAAAATGTACAGAGTTACCACCCTCGCCACAACCGAAACATTTGAATATACCGCGAGCAGGCGACACAGTAAAAGACCCTGTCTTTTCATTATGAAAAGGACATAAACCTATAAGATTTGCCCCACGCCTACGCAATGAGACAAAATCCCCTACTACTTCCTCTATTTTGGCAGTATCCTGTATCCTCTCTACCGTCTGTCTATCTATCATCTTTCGTCGATAAGTCTGAACTCATATCCCTCTGCTTTTAGCCATTCTATCGCCTTAGGCAAGGCATAAAGCATATTTTTTGCAGCTTTTACAGAGTCGTGAAATACTATTATAGAACCACTCTTAGTGTGTTTCTTCACTACCTGCAAACACTTTTCTGGTGAAAGATTTTGGTTGTAATCTCTCGTTATTACATCCCACATTATCACTCTGTAATTCTTCTTAATCCGAAGAAGTTGGCTAAATCTTATCCTACCGTATGGTGGTCGAAACAACCTGCTTTTAATCGACACATTAGCCTCTTCCACATCACGCACATATCCCTCTATGCTATGTTCAAAGCCTTTGATGTGATGCATAGTATGATTACCTACAGAATGTCCTCTACTCTTTATCTCAGAGAATAGATCTGGAGATTGTCTCACATTATCGCCTACACAAAAAAAAGTAGCCTTTACGCTATACTTATCGAGAATATCAAGCACTTGTGAAGTAACTCCCTCTACAGGTCCGTCATCGAATGTAAGGCAGACAAACTTTCCCTCGCCATACTCTCGCCATACAGCAGGGAAAAGCCATCTAAATATCTTACTCGAATACTCTACCAACATTTACAAAAACAGTTTTTGCCTCTGCAAAGGTACGAATTTTTACCAATAGAATACTCCGTTTTTTGTACCTTTGCCACAAAACAACTATCGCAATGAGATTACAGCATTTTTCTTCTCAAAATGATTTTAATACATACTTTTATGCATTAAAAAACCAAACCAATAGTTTTTTTGTAATAGATAAGCTTGTACACAGTCTATTTTATAGCACTTTCCAAAGTATTGCAGAGAATAAACTATTTATTCTGCAGGCGAAGGAAGAGAATAAAAGCATAGAGAAAGCCACGAAATTATGGCAATGGCTATCGGATAAAGGAGCAAATAGAAGTTCTACAATAGTGGCTATTGGAGGAGGCATTATCACAGATTTAGTAGGATTCGTAGCCTCTACTTTCAAAAGAGGCTGTAATTTTGTCGCCATTCCTACTACGCTATTGGCTATGGTAGATGCCTCTATCGGCGGGAAGACAGCCATAAATTTCAATGGACTAAAAAACGAAATCGGCTCATTCTATAGAGCCTCAGAAATTGTAATAAACCAATCGTTTCTCGCAACACTGTCAGACGATAATCTTTTCGAAGGATTGGCAGAGATGCTCAAATATGGATTTATCTCAAGTCCACAATTACTAAAAGACTGCTATCTACTATCAGCCGACTTTTCGCAAGTAGAACTCTTTGATAAACTTATTCACAAATGTATAGAAATAAAGTTGGATATTGTAGAATCCGACCTATTAGATAGAGGATTGAGGCACAAACTTAACTTCGGACACACCATAGGACACGCCTTTGAAGAATTTTTTTCTCAAAAAGGGAACGCTATATCTCACGGTATGGCAGTAGCGTGGGGAATGGTATGCGAACTATATTTGTCGTTACCATTGGGTTTCCCTAAAGAGGAGTTGATACAATTCTATCATTTTGTACAAGATAATTACCCTATGCTTCATCTATCTTGTAATAATAGTGAAAGTTTATACAATCTTATGCTCCACGACAAAAAGAATACAGAATTCCACACCATAAACTGCACATTACTCCGTTCAGTAGGCGAGGCTATAGTAAAACAGCATATTTCTAAAGAGTTATTTACAGAAGCATTGGAGTATATATTGTAGAAAAAAGGTTCTATTTAGACGAAACAAGCTAAACAGAACCTCATTTTTTTCGATAATTATTTTTATTTATTGACCATAATATCTAATACAACTTTATCTGTCTGAGGCATACCTTCATTTGCTACGCGTGCCAGATTTTCTATGGTCTTATCAATACTATCATCTATTATACCCTCTTGCGAAGAAGTAACTTCGTTATTCATAGCCAAAAGAGCTGCAAGAGAAGCGGTAGATACTCCTATAGAGAGTTTAAGAGCGCAACTTGGCTTGGCTCCGTCACACACCATTCCTGTCAGCGTAGCTACCATATTTTTTGCGGCGTATGTAGTCTGCTCATAACTACCTCCCATAAGGTATGTGAGTCCGCAACTCGCTCCAGTAGAGGCTATTACACAACCACAAAGAGCAGACAATCTACCCAAATACTGCTTTATATAAATCATCGACAAATTACTCAATATCAACGCTCTGACGAGTTGCTCGTGCGAAGCATTTATCTCTTCGGCGTATGTAAGCACAGGAAGAGTAGCGGCGATACCTTGATTGCCACTACCCGTATTACTCATTACAGGAACCATAGCTCCATCCATACGAACATCGCAAGCTCCAGATGTCATTGCCAACATAGAAGAGTGATGATTTTCTCCAAACAACAACTTTCCTCTGTGGCTACGAACATTCTTAGATATATTATGTCCGAAATTACTTTTACGAGACTCCTCCGACGCTTTACGATTCATCTCAGCAGCCTCCATAATAAACTCTAATTCATCAAGCGGAGTAGTCATTGCATATTCATATAGCTTTGCAAAAGACAGTTTTATATCGCTATCTCCACCCTCTGAAGCGCAATACTCATTCTCTTCTATTACTCTTCCATTTTTTTCTATTAGAGAAAAAAATGTATGATTGCCCCTAATCACAGCAATAGATTTATCCTCTCCTGCCTCGCAATGGATCTCTATATACAGTTTATCTTCAATATCAGATTTGAGTTTTACTTCTATGCGTTTCTCATCTATCATTTTTCGCCCGTCGGCAACATCGTCAGGCTTCAGGTCGCGTAAAACTTCGAGTTGATACTCAGATTTTCCTACCAAAGCACCTAAGGCAATAGCGATAGGCAGACCTATCATACCTGTACCCGGGATACCTACGCCCATTGCATTTTTTATAACATTGGCACTCAAATAAGCTGTTATCTTATCTGGACGGCATCCTAAAACCTCAGTGGCTTTCGCAGTACATAAGGCTACAGCCGTAGGCTCTGTACAGCCGATTGCAGGAATAATCTCACGCTTCATCAATGCCGTAATACCGTCTTTTTCTATATCTGTAATCATACTCGTTACTGTTGTAATAAAAAATTAGTCTGCAAATATACGAAATTTTCGAATGTCGGATTACTCAAAAATCACTCGCCACCCAAAAACTCTTTTCTAAAATTGACCAAATATAGTTTGCGTTGACAGCGAGTAATGGCAGTATAGAGCCATTGTAGAAACTCACGATTGAGCATCTCTTGCGTAAGGTAGCCACAGTCAATATATACATCTTGCCACTGCCCACCTTGTGCCTTATGACAAGTAATGGCATACCCAAATTTGATTTGCAGAGCATTTAGGAATTCGTTTTTTCGCATAGCGAGAAATCTCTTTCGGCGACTGGAGATGTCCGAATAATCTTTCTCTACCTCCTCAAAGAGTTGCTTATTCTTCATCTCCATATCTTTTGGCGTTGCCGTAAGTAGCGAATCTACCCATATTTTGCAGTCTATATCCATATCGTAATCGAGCAGAGAAAGCGTAACATCAGCAAATCTAAAACCATACATCTCCTCTTGTCGTCTAATGCGAGAGATTTGTGCCATATCTCCATTAGCTATAAACCCCAGATTATCGTACTTTTCAGACCAAAAGTAGTTGTTTTTCACCACCATCAGCATATCGCCGTTGCCCATCATATCTTCTCGTTGCAATACGGTATTACGAATACCCTGATTAAACAACATAGCACGCTTATTAGTCCGTGTAATTACGACTGTCTGTTCAGCTCCAACCTCTCTGTATGAAGTGTTTATAGAGTCTATCAAATCTGCGCCATTGAGGCTTATCACATCTGGGAAACTAGTCGATATTGTAGGCATTTGAAAGTCAGGTTTACCTATGAGGTGGCGCAATGCAGTAGCGTTTGATAAAATACCACTTTCGTGTGCTTGGCGTACTACATCTGTCAGCAGAAACTCTATTACATCTAAAGAATACTGTTCCAATTTCTTCTTGTCTAAAGCAGGCGAAAAATCCTGTCCTACGGGGAGCAATTGTGCTGTATCGCCTATCAGAATCATACGGCAGTTGTCTGACGAATAAATATACTCTACAAGGTCGTCAAGCACTCTACCCGAGCCAAACATATTGCCTTCAGAGTACCCATCTGGTATCATAGAGGCTTCGTCTATTATGAAAAGAGTGTTTTTGTGTTTATTAAAATCGAGCACAAAAGATAGTTCGTATGCAGATTTTTGTCGGTATATCTTCTTATGTATAGATGTAGCCTCATGCCCAGAATATCCCGATAGAACCTTTGCGGCACGCCCCGTAGGCGCAAGCAATACGGTAGATTGCCCTAGAGCGGTCATCGTACGCACTAAGGCACTTACCAAGGAAGTTTTTCCTGTTCCTGCATATCCTTTCAGTAGCATACACTGCATAGGTAGACGAGATGTGCAAAATTTTGCTATCTCCTCCACACAGCAGCATTGCTCTTCGGTAGGCAAGAAAGGCAGATTTTCTATTATTTGTTTTTGCAAAAAATCGTGTAACACTAAGCGTAGTATCTATGGTTAGTTATATTACAAAATTACAAAAAAGAGAAATATCAAGACTCGTTTTTGAAATTTTCTCATTCGTATAAAAAAAAGTTGTAACTTTACAGCCCAAACGGAATTATTTTTTTAGTTTTATTAAATATGGCACTTAACAAAGTATTTTTAATCGGGAATGTAGGAAAAGACCCAGAGGTACACTATTTTGATTCAAATTCACGCAAGGCATCTTTTACACTGGCTACTACAGACAGAGCCTACAGACGACAAGACGGCTCTGAGGTACCAGAACGCACCGAATGGCACAACATCGTAGTATGGAGAGGGCTGGCAGAAGTAGTAGAGAAATATGTAAAAAAAGGAAGCAAACTTTTTATCGAAGGCAAAATCACAAGCCGTTCGTACGAGGATAAAAGCGGACAAAAACGATATGTCACAGAGATTCTGGCAGAGAATTTAGAATTGCTCAATAGAGTAGATGGCGAAAAACAAGCCTCAAACCACGCTCCCCAGCATCCACAGTCTGACGACTCTGGTTTCCAAGACAACTCATCATTTGTCCCTTCAGAAGACGATAGCGATCTACCATTCTAACTCATAGTAGGTTATTATATAAAAAATCCACAAAGCAAAAGAGCTTTGTGGATTTTATGTTTGGTATCAAAATATAACCGTCAATCTATTTTACGACAACCTTTTCGCACAAACTGCCTATATTTAAGAAATAAATACCTTTTGTCCATCCATTTACATCAATGATTTTTCTTGTATTATCTAATATATCTCTGTATATACATCTTCCATTTATATCGTATAAAGAGACAGTCTCCCCAATATATTTATCCCCAACTACGACATTTAGTATTGAAACTACTGGATTAGGATATATAGATATTGAAACATTAGATTTTTCAAGAATGCTTGTTTCTGTACTATCAATCTCTACTATATTCAAAAAATCCTTCCATTGATTAGCATCACGATAAGAATCTATACTACCTGCAGGGACAAATAATACACAAGCATTTTTATCAATTCCGTAAAAACAATTATTACCAAGTTTAGTTGGTGCAGATATAGCATAACTTTTAATACTTGTTAGATTTGTACAATATGCAAAAGCTGCCAATCCAATACTATCCAACACTTCGGGCAACTCTATAGAACTAAGTTCAGACACTTTCCAAAAAGCATACTTAGTTACAATGCGTGTAGAGTCGTTTACTTTATAATTTGCATCCTGTTTATTTGCAGGATAAATAATAAGTCTAGTTTTTTTCTTATTGTATAATACTCCGTTTTCAGAACTATATATGGTATTTGCCGTGTCAACATCTATTGCTATAAGAGATTCACAGCCATAAAAAGCTTCCGTTCCAATAGAAGTGACAGATTTGGGGATATTTATAGTCTGCAACGCCGAACAATTCATAAAGCATTGACTTTGAATAGTTTTAAGTGTCTCAGGCAAAACTACTGACAATAAAGACAAACAACCATAAAAAGCATTAGCCCCAATAGTAGTAATGACAGAATTCTCTTCAAAAGTAACACTTGATATTTGAGCCCTACTTATAGCATACGAAGCTATTGTTGTAACAGTTGCTGGACACTCCCAACTACCTGTTTTTGCTGGCGGAAAAGAGTGTATCAATGTCATATTCTTGTTATACAATATACCATCTTCAGACTTATAAACAGCATTCTCATCATCACATTCAAATCCTTTTATCCCAGTAGCAGACCTAAAAGCAAGAGAATTAACTAATGTAATTGTTTTAGGCAATTTTACCCATGTGATATCAGTACACACAAAAAAAGCATAAGCATCAATACTAACGACACTATATTCAATGCCAGATATTGTAACTGTCTCCGGTATATTTATAGTATCTGTAGGCATTACATTGTAGGCTGCCAATCCTGCATTTATGTCATTCTCTGAGACCACAGCCACCGTATGATTAGTAGCATCTTTGATTTTATAGAAAAGTCCATCGTTAGTATAATCATAACGCTGTGCAAACGAAACAATACACACAAAAAAAAGTGTTAATAATACAATTTGTTTTTTCATTTTTGATTTTTATTAAATTATTAAACATAAATTTTGAGCAAAATTAAAGTTTTTTTTTCTAACTTTGCCACAAATATAAAAAGCCATTACAACAAAAAATGATTTTATACAGACCTCAAATAAAGAAAATAGCTTTAGACTTTATAGTGTGGATAGTTGTTTTTTTATCTGTCGCCATATTTAGATACAATTATTTTACCACTCTTTGTGTATTATCATTTATATGCACAATGTTATTTATATGGATATTTACTATGTTTTTACGAAGACGGTATGATAAAAACAGTAAATTTACAGCCACAAAAGAAATAGTCTCAATAGCAATATCAACTATATCCATATTCACCATATTATTTATAGCAACCACATCAAATATAAGTTGCGTGTCTGTAAAAAAATTATACTATGTATTATTTACCGTTGCTTCCGTAGAAGTTATTGGTACTCTGATATACAAGTTTTATCTATATGCCAGCAATATGGAGGTAGCGCTCCCTCAGATAGAGCCACGACAAGAGGCAAAACCACTAAAAGCAGAAAAGAGGATTGACACCGACGAACTAGAAGATATACGATTTGCTATCAGAGCTTATACCGATAGCAACTCTTTGAATTTCCTCGAAGAAAACCTCGATTTAGGCTCTTCCAATACAAAAATTTTCGCTACCACTACACTTTTCAACTTCGAGACAATCCGTCCATATCGCTATCAAACTATTATCAACATACAAAAAATAAATTCATTGCGAGGCATCAACGAAATGTTTAACAAAATAAACGAAAAACTCCCAGACCAAGGTCTGTGTTGCCTCTGCTACGAGACATTCGACCACCTAAAACAACACATAGACAAATCCTATCCTATAATAATTCGCAAAGTAGTCCAATCCTACTATTTCATAGTTAAAAGAATTATTCCAAAACTATTCCTTACAAATAGACTATATTTCGACCTTACAAAAGGTAGAAACCGATATTTTTCTGACACTGAAATACTTGGACGCCTCTACTATTGCGGCTTTGAGGTAATAAAAGAGTGCTCCTCCGATAAGCTAAATTGGGTCATAGCACGCAGGAAGCAGGCTCCTCAACCACTTGTACCTAAACGCTACGGACCCATTATCAAACTATATCGCGTATGCCTACATGGTGAGCTGAAGCCTATCTACAAACTCCGTACAATGTACCCATATTCAGAGTATATACAGAGCTATATGTACCAAAAGTACGGTACAGACGATATAGGAAAAATAAAAGACGATATGCGTATCACTGTATGGGGCAGAGTGTTTCGCAAGTTCTGGATAGACGAACTACCTATGTTTTGGAATCTTCTTCGCGGAGATTTGAAAATTGTAGGTGTTCGCCCCGTAAGTATGGCAAACTTCCAAACCTACCCCGAATACCTACAAAAGAAACGCATTAAGGTAAAGCCAGGGCTTATTCCGCCTATGTACTTCGATATGCCTCAGACACCTCAAGGATTCTACGATTCCGAAGAGCGATATATCGACAGTTATCTAAAATCTCCTATACTGACAGATATAAAATACCTCTTTGGTTCTATCTACAACATACTGATAAAAAGGGCAAGAAGCCACTGAAAACTACTACACGACAAAGTTTTTTAACCTTTTTGCTAAAAAAATTTTGCCAATTCAAAAAAAAGCACTACCTTTGCAGTCCAATTTTGGTTAAGTCCGAAAAGGCCCATTCGTCTATCGGTTAGGACGCAAGATTTTCATTCTTGAAAGAGGGGTTCGATTCCCCTATGGGCTACGATTTTTTTAACGATAAAAGTTTGTTTATAAAATGGCAAATCATAAATCATCTATAAAGAGAATTCGTCAGATAAATGCAAGAAGATTGCATAACAAATACTACGCAAAAACAGCTCGTAATGCTGTAAGAAATCTTCGTGCTACACACGACAAGGCAGTGGCTACAGAGGCTCTTCCTAAGGTTTCTGCTATGCTTGACAAATTGGCAAAGCGTGGTATTATCCACCAAAACAAATCTGCGAATTTGAAATCTAAGCTGGCAAAGCATGTAAACGCTTTGGCATAATAGGAATTTTAAGGTTCTACAAAAGATAAATGCATTTGAGGCTTTTTGTTTAACAACAAAAGGTCTTTTTGCCTTACAAGCATCTTACACTATTCACCTTACCCATAAATAAAGCATTTATTTATATTTTTTATAATGTTTTATTACAAAAGATAGCATTATCTTATTGTTTGATTGTAAATAAAGTGGTACTTTTGCACTTTAATACGAACTAAAAGTATTAAATTAAGTTTTTTATAAACAATAATAATTTCATAGTTATGAACAAAAAGAGTATTTTATTGACTACGCTTCTTATAGCGTTTGTACTCGTAGGCTGTAAGATTCCTAAAGAGTTTTTGAGCGGACTTACAACTACTCCAAATCCACTAGAACTGAAAGGTGGAAAAATAGAATGCAAAGTAGAGGGAACTTTCCCTGAAAAGTATTTTGCTAAGAAGATGCAACTTAGTGTAGTGCCTGTTTTGAAATCAAAAAAGACAGGTGCAGTACTTCGTGGCGAAGCTAAACTTTTCCAAGGCGAAAAGATAATGGGCAATGCTACCACTATCAACTACAAGATGGGCGGAAAGTATGAGCAACAAGTATCTTTCGATTATTCGCCAGACTTCGACCAATGCGAACTCTATATGGAAGCTACTGTTACTTACAAGAAGAAAACAATTACTTTCGAACCAGTAAAAGTTGCTGATGGTCTGATAGTTACAGAGAATATGATTTATGCAAATCCATCAGAAATCGGAGCAAAAATCATCGATGACAACTTCCAACGCGTAATAGAGGAGAAGGAAGATGCTCAAATCAAATTCCTTATCCAACAGTCAAATGTTCGCTCTTCGGAAGCAAAAAGTTTGTCTCAACTTGCTCAAAACATCAAGGTAGCAAGCCAGGATAGCAACATCAATCTAAAAGGTCTTGAGATTTCTTCTTATGCTTCGCCAGATGGTGGTATTGAACTTAACGAAAAACTCGCTCAAGCACGAGAAAACGCTACAAAAAACTACATCAATTCTCAGCTTAAAAAACTTAAAAACGACCTCAATGTATCTGGTACATTTACTGCACAAGACTGGGAAGGGTTCCAAGCATTGATGGAGAAATCTGACATCAAAGACAAACAACTTATCCTCAGCGTTCTATCTATGTATTCAGACCCAGAGGAGAGAGAGAGAGAAATCCGCAACCTATCAGCTGCTTTCACTGAAATCAAGGAGACTATTTTGCCAGAACTTCGTCGTTCTAAAGTAACTTTCGTAAAAGAGATAATAGGTAAATCTGACGAAGAGATACTCGCTGTACTAGAGAAGAATGCACAAGAACTAACAGTAGAAGAACTTCTATATGCTGCTACTCTAAAAGAGTTCAACACAGACAAAAAGGCTGTTTATGAGAAAGTTACTGCTTACTATCCAAACGATATCAGAGGCTACAACAATCTTGGAGTAATCGACTTCAAGCTCGGCAATTTAGAGGCTGCTGACAAAAGTTTTACAGCTGCTTTGGCTATTGATAAAAACAACGCTCAGGCTAACCTAAATAAAGGTGCTATCGCAATGGCTCAAGGCAATTTGGAAGATGCTAAAATGTATTTCGGCAACGCTTCTGGCGTAGGCGAAGACCTCAACTATGCTAACGCTGCTATCGCAATAGCAGACGGCGACTACCAAAAGGCCGCTTCTCTATTCGGTGATAGTAATACAAACAACGCTGCTTTAGCTCGCATCCTCAACAAGGATTATAGCGCAGCAAAGGCTATCTTGGACAATGTAAAATCTCCAGATGCTAAAACTTTCTACCTCAAATCAATTATCGCTGCTCGCACAAACGATATGAATGATTTGATAAAGAATGTTACAAAGACTATCAACTTGGATAACTCATACAAGGCTAAATTTGTAAGCGACATCGAATTCAGAGAGTTTATCTCAAACGCAGCTTTTTCTGCTCTTTTGAAATAAACATCTGTATAGAGTAATAAACAGAAAAATCTTCCTTGAGAAAAACAGGGAAGATTTTTTGTATAAACTATACAAGCCTATTTGCCGTTAGACTGACAACTTTTTATTATCTTTGCAACTTAGTTTATTCCAAAAAACAACAAAAAAGCGATATGGAACTATCTTCAAAATATAATCCCTCAGAGATAGAGGGCAAATGGTATGAGTATTGGTTAAAAGAAAAAATGTTTCATTCCGAACCAGACACTCGTACTCCATACACTATAGTTATACCTCCACCTAATGTTACTGGCGTACTACACATGGGACACATGCTAAACAACACTATCCAAGATGTGCTTATACGACATGCTAGACTTCAAGGCAAAAATGCCTGCTGGGTACCAGGTACAGACCATGCCAGCATAGCTACAGAGGCCAAAGTAGTAGGCAAACTCGCAGCAGAAGGAATATCCAAACACGACCTATCACGCGAGGATTTTCTAAAACACGCTTGGGAATGGACGCATAAACACGGAGGTATCATACTCGAACAACTAAAAAAACTCGGTTGCTCCTGCGACTGGGATAGAACAGCTTTCACTATGGACGAGACTCGCTCAAAGTCTGTCTATAAGGTCTTTTGCGATTTGTACGAAAAAGGACTGATTTATCGCGGTGTTCGCATGGTCAATTGGGACCCAAAGGCTCTTACTGCTCTCAGCGACGAGGAGGTAAATTATAAAGAACAAAACGGCAAACTATTTTATCTGCGATATAAAGTAGTAGGCGAAGAGACATACGCCATAGTAGCTACTACACGCCCAGAGACTATTATGGGCGATACTGCTATGTGTATCAACCCTAACAATCCTAAAACAGCTCACCTCAAAGGTAAAAAGGTAATAGTACCTATAGTAGGTAGAGAAATACCTGTAATAGAAGACGAATATGTAGATATGGAATTTGGCACAGGATGCCTGAAAGTAACCCCAGCACATGACATAAACGACTATATGCTTGGCGAAAAATACAATCTACAAAGTATTGATATTTTCAACGACAACGGTTCTCTCAATGAAAACGGATTGCAATATGCTGGAATGGATAGATTTGTATGTCGCAAGCAGATAGAGAAGGATTTAGAGGCTGCTGGACTTATGGAGAAGGTAGAGCCATACACCAATAAAGTTGGTTTTTCTGAGAGGACAGATGTACCTATAGAGCCCAAACTCTCTATGCAATGGTGGCTAAAAATGGATGGATTAGCCAAACCTGCTCTCGATATAGTAGAAAACGATACTATCAAGTTTTATCCCGAAAAGTTCAAAAACACCTACCGTCACTGGATGACAAACATCAAAGACTGGTGTATAAGTCGCCAACTATGGTGGGGACACCAAATACCTGCATACTATCTACCAAAGGGAGGATTCGTTGTAGCAATGACAAAAGAAGAGGCTTTGGTAAAAGCACAAAAACAGGTAGATTATCCACTGACGATAGACGAACTAAGACAAGATAGTGACTGCCTCGATACATGGTTCTCGTCTTGGCTATGGCCTATATCTGTTTTTGATGGAATAAACAACCCAGACAACGAAGAGATAAACTACTACTACCCCACACAAGACCTTGTAACAGGACCTGACATCATATTTTTTTGGGTAGCAAGAATGATAATGTCTGGTTGCCATTATAGGAGTAAAGAGTGTTTCGGCAATGTATATTTTACCGGCATAGTACGCGACAAGCTCGGTAGAAAGATGTCAAAACAACTCGGCAATTCGCCAGCCCCAATAGAACTAATGGAAAAATACGGTGCAGACGGAGTGCGTATGGGGCTTCTGCTTACTGCACCTGCAGGTAATGATTTACCTTTCGACGAGGCTCTGTGCGAGACAGGCAGAAACTTCTGCAATAAAATTTGGAATGCATTTAGGCTTATTCAGAGCTGGCAGATAGATGACGATACAGACAGTACTACAAACCATCAGACACTCGTATGGTTCGACAATCTGCTGGAGTCATCTACGGCAGAAATAGACGAACTTTTCAGCAAATACAGACTATCTGAAGCCATTACAAAGATATACAAACTATTTTGGGACGACTTCTGTTCGTGGTACCTTGAGGCTATCAAGCCTGAATTTGGCAAACCTATAGATAGACCTACCTACGAATCCACTTTGCTATTCATTGCTCGCTTGCTACGATTGCTTCACCCTTTTATGCCATTTATATCAGAAGAACTCTGGGAAAATGCAAAATTGCTATCTGAAGAAAAAGAGTGTAACAAAATCGACTTGTCTTTCCTAAAAGGCTCTAAGACCATTATGTTTGCTCCAGCAATAGCAAACTTGTATAAGGAGAGAAACCCTAATATTATATCAGAGTTTGAGGTTCTTAAAGATATTGTATCCTGTATCAGAAATATAAGAGCCTCAAAAGGCATCTCTCCAAAAGAAAAACTTGAATTTAATGTATGTAAGACTCACAACTCTTTGCTCAACGAGATTATCGAAAAACTCGGCAATGTAACTATAATCGTAACAGACGATATGCCGCAAGGCTCTTCTACTTTTATGGTAGGCAAAAATGAATATGGAGTCAATGTGGGAGATTTGATAAATATCGAGGAGGAGATAAAGAGGCTTGAGGCAGAACTAAAATACCAAGAGGGTTTTCTACAATCAGTACTAAAAAAACTCTCAAATGAACGATTTGTAGCCAATGCAAAACCAGAGATAGTAGAAAACGAGCGAAATAAGCAACAGACTGCTGAAACAAAAATCGCTACTATCAAGGAGAGCCTTCAACAACTTAAATCAAAATAATCACCCTATGGGCACGCTAAAATTATTGCAAAAAACACTAAAAAAGCACGCCATTGGAGCTACTATAATACCCAGCACAGACCCTCACGGTAGCGAGTATGTAGCAGAACATTGGCAAGGAAGAAAACACTTTTCGCAGTTTACAGGCTCAGCAGGCACTTTGGTAGCAACCCAGACAGAGGCTGCCTTATGGACAGACTCTCGCTACTACCTACAGGCAGCCGAGGAACTAAAACCACAGGGAATTGAACTGATGAAAGACGGAATGTCTGAAACTCCTACTATAATAGAGTGGATAGCAGAAAAGTTACCTAAAGGCTCTGTAGTCTCTTTATGTCCCGAACTTTTTTCTATCGCAGAGTTTGATACCATAACTGCCTTTTTAGCAAAAAAAGAGATAAAAGTTTCATCTACAGTCGATATAATAAACGAGGCTTGGAAAGGCAGACCTGAGAGACCTACGACAAAGATATTTAACTTCAATCGCACATCCGGCAAATCATCTAAAGATAAAATATCTTGGCTACGAGATGAGATATCAAAACACGAATTAGACGGATTTGTATTGACTACTCTAGATGACATCGCTTGGCTACTAAACATTCGCGGAAGAGATATAGACTACAATCCATTAGTAATCTCATATCTATATCTTACACAAACAGACTTGTTTTTCTTTGTAGATAGCAGAAAAGTAGATAGAGAAATTGCCGATTATTTTCAGCAAATAGGTATTAAAATAAAACCTTACGAAGAGTTTTTTAGATTTTTATCTGCCACACAAGAGCAGAAGATTGGAGTAGACTTTAGATACGCTAACTTTGCTATAATTCAGGCTATTGGAGTGGAAAAGGCTATAAATTACACATCACCTGTAGCTTTGGCTAAATCTCAAAAAAATAGAGTAGAACTTATGGGATTTCGCCGTGCTATGATAAAAGACGGGGTAGCATTGGTAAAGCTAAATATGTGGATAGAGGAGTCGATGAAAAATGGCGAGCCACTAACCGAACTATCTGTCTCTAAAAAACTACACGATTTTAGAGCAATAGACTCTGATTTTATATGTGATAGTTTTGAAACAATATCTGCATACGGTTCGCATAGTGCCATAGTACATTATGAACCTACTGAGCATAGCGATATCCATCTCAAAAACACGAGAATACTACTACTTGACTCTGGTGGACACTATTATTGTGGCACTACAGATATTACTCGTACACTTCCATTAGGACCTATTACTCCTCTACAAAAACACGACTATACATTGGTATTAAAAGGCGTAATTGCTCTATCGGCAGCGAGGTTTCCACAAGGCACTCGTGGCTCACAACTTGATGTACTCGCACGCCAATTCTTATGGCAAGATAGTAAAAACTTCGGACACGGCACAGGACATGGCGTAGGACACTGCCTCTGTGTACACGAAGGACCACAAAGCATTCGTATGCAAGAAAATCCACAACCGTTGCTATCAAATATGATTATAAGTAACGAACCTGCCATATACTATACCAATAGATTTGGCATTAGGCTCGAAAATCTCATCGCTGTGCGTCCATCAAAACACAAAAACAATAACTTCGGAAAATTCTTTGAGTTTGAAACACTTACACTATATCCTTTCGACAAACGGTGTATTGATAAAAAACTACTTTCGCCAAGCGAAATACAATGGATTGACGATTATCATAATATGTGTTATGAAAAACTTAGCCCACATTTATCGAACAGTGAACGGAAATGGCTAAAAGCAAGGACACAACCAATAAAATAATAGAACACAAAAAATACCGAGCATTTATAAAACAAATAGCTCGGTATGTTGTTTTTAGAACTCTTCTGATGACATATCTGAAGGCATCCTAAGGTCGCCTCTCGGAGAGAGATTGACGGAACCTACCTTTACTCCATCTGGGATACAAGAACGCTTAAACTGTTGTGTAAAAAAACGGCGATAGAATATATCCAACCACTTTTTTATCACATCATCAGCATAATCGCCCTCGAAAGCCTTTTGGGCTAGAAACAGTATCTTTTCTTTAGAGAAACCAAAACGGAGAAAGTAATAAAGAAAAAAATCGTGAAGTTCGTATGGACCAACAAAATCCTCTGTCTTTTGCGATATTTTATCATCTTTGGCTGGCAAAAGTTCTGGTGAGATAGGTGTATCTACAATATCTTCTAATATCTCTTTTACGCTAATATCTGCTCTATTTTGAGCAATCCAATCTACAAGGTGCTTTACTAAAGTTTTTGGCACACCAGAATTTACAGCATACATACTCATGTGGTCACCATTGTAAGTACACCAGCCTAAAGCCAATTCGCTCATATCTCCCGTTCCTATTACCAATCCATTTACCTGATTAGCAATATCCATAAGTATCTGGGTGCGTTCTCTGGCTTGGGAATTTTCGTAGGTAATATCCTGCTTTTCAGGGTTGTGAGAAATATCCGAGAAATGCTGACCTACTGCTTTATTTATGGGAATAGTCCTTGAGGTAACTCCCAGTCGCTCCATTAAGTCCAATGAGTTTGACTTAGTACGAGAGGTAGTACCAAATCCCGGCATCGTAACGCCAATTATATTACTTTTATCCAAACCAAGTCTCTGGAAAGCCTCCACTGTAACCAACAGCGCCAAAGTGCTATCTAATCCACCCGAAATACCTATTACAGCATACGATATTTTTGCATTCTTCATCCTTATCGCCAAAGCATTTGATTGGATAGAAAATATCTCTTGACAGTTATTATCCAAATCTCTACCTTGAGGAACAAATGGATGTTTACCTATAATTCTACTCAAAGCAAACTCTCTACGCTGCTCGTTCTGGCAATCAGTATAAAAATGCGAGGAACATATATCAAAATCCTTATTGCTACTACACTGCTTAAAACTATCATTATGAAGCCTGTCGAACTTTATTCGTTCAACATCTATTTCACTGATAACCAACTGACTATCCGTAACAAACCTATCACTTTCAGCCAAAATAGAGCCATTTTCAGCTATCAAAGCCGACGAAGCAAAAAGTACATCTGTAGAACTCTCGCCAAAGCCTGCCGAAGCATACACATATCCAGCCACACAACGCCCACTCTGCTGAACTACCAAACTCTTTCTATAGGTATTTTTTCCTACGAGTTCGTTAGATGCCGAAAGATTAAAAATAATATGCGAGCCTGCCAAAGCCTGATACGAAGATGGCGGAATTACACTCCATAGGTCTTCGCAAATCTCCAACGAAAAATTATAGTTATCAAACTGAAAAATCATTTTTTCGCCAAACGATGCATCATAGCCCAATATATTTACCTCTTTAGACTCTAAATTCAATCCACTTGAAAACCAACGATGTTCGTAAAACTCATTATTATTTGGCAAAAACGCCTTTGGTACTATACCCCATATTTTTCCATGTTTGATAACAACACCGCAGTTATATAACCTATTATCTACCCTCAGAGGCATTCCTACGATAGCGACTATATGAAAATCCTTCGTCGCCTCCAGCAGATAGGTCATAGCTTTCTCTGCATTGTCGAGCAAAGAGGAATTGAAAAACATATCACCACAGGTATAGCCAGTAAGCGATAGTTCTGGGAAGCATACTATCTCTACTTGCCTCTCTTCAGCCTCTTTTATCAACGTCAAAGCCTCATCTGCATTCTTTTGAGGACAACCAATATGCACATTTGGCACAGCAGCAGCCACCTTTACAAAGTTATGAAACATAGTTTTTCAAATAATTTATTTATAGACAGCAAAGGTAGAAAAAAAAGAGCGTGTAGCCAAATCGCCACACACTCTCATATATGAATACAAACACTCTATTAAAGTTTCTCGAATCTTGCTTGGAAGAAGCGAAGAGCCTTTGGCTCATAAACCATCTTCAATCCACGAGCTTTATCGCGTTGGTTGTAGAGTTCAATAACTCCGTCAGCTACAATGTCGAAGTGAGACTGAGTATAAACACGACGAGGAATAGTAAGACGAATAGTCTCAAGTTTTGGTTTGTGTTCGTGTCCTGTTACTTTGTCGCGTCCTGCAGAAACGATACCGCGTTCCATAGAACGAACTCCGCATTGAACATATAAGTCAGCAGCTAAAGACTGAGCCACATATTGCTCTTGTGGTACATTTGGATAGAACGCCTTAGCATCAATAAACACACCGTGTCCACCGATAGGACGCACTACAGGAATACCAGCAGCGATAAGTTTATTACCAAGATATTCAGCCTGAGCGATACGATGACGCATTGTATCGTCGTTGCAAGCCTCGAGCATACCGCGAGCCATCGCCTCCATATCACGACCAGCCATACCTCCGTATGTCTGCAATCCTTCATAAACTACTACATAAGCACGCATTTGAGTAGCAGCATCGTCGTCGTTACAAGCAGCAAAACCACCGATATTTGTGTGGAAGTCTTTCTTACCAGAGCAAGTAGCAGCGTCTGTATAAGAACACATCTCGCGTAGAATCTCTTTTACTGACTTGTCGGCATATCCCTCTTCACGCATCTTGATGAAGTAAGCATTCTCCATAGCACGAGTAGCGTCAAGTACTACCTTGATACCATTATCGTGAGCCATTTTGCCTACTGCACGGAGGTTAGCCATAGATACCGGCTGACCACCAGCAAGGTTTACAGTAACACCTACTGTAATATAAGCGATATTTTCAGCACCTTTCTCTTTGATAAGTTTCTCAAACTTATTCAAATCCACATTACCTTTGAAAGGATTTTCGTTTGATGGGTCATGAGCCTCATCACAGATTACATCTACAAAGATACCACCTACGAGTTCTTGGTGTTCGCGTGTAGTAGTAAAGTACATATTGCCCGGAACATACTGACCAGGCTTGATAAATGTCTTTGATACCAACTGCTCCGCGCCACGACCTTGGTGAGTAGGTATAAGGTGTTTGTAGCCGAAGCACTCACGCATAGCGTCTTCCAAATGATAGTAGTTTTTAGAGCCAGCATAAGCCTCGTCTCCAAGCATAAGACCAGCCCATTGGTCTTCGCTCATAGCATTGGTACCTGAGTCTGTAAGAAGGTCGATATAAACATCTTCACTACGGAGAAGGAATGTATTATAACCAGCCTCTTTCATTGCTTTTTCGCGGTATTCGCGTGTGGTAACTTTCAGTGGCTCAACCATTTTAATCTTATAAGGCTCAGCCATAGGATACTTTGTAAAATCCATAATAGTCGTTATTTTTTAATGTTATTAATTTTTGAATAATTTCAATCCTACAAAGTTACAATTTTTTTTTGTGTCAGCCAAAAATTTATCCCTCCACAATTTCAATGACATTTACTAAAACATCTCTGTAATGAAAATTGGCAAAAGAACCGTATAGGGTACCTCGTATCGTAACCCTCTGATTGATATATCGACTGAAATCTATTCCGCTATTTTCTGATAATTGTATGCTACTTACATTTCGTTTAGTATCGTTATACTGTCCAATATAATGCTCCTGTCCTATCATATCTATAGGAATATCAAGATTTATTACAAAGAAATGATCTAAATTGGAATGATAACTGTTGTCCAATGTTGGGTTTGACAACACGATATAGGCGATAGTACCAGAAATCGTAGATACGGTGGGTTCATATTCACACGCTACTCTATCTACCGATTTTTCCACACCATTATTTACTTCTATCTGTATTATTGGGGAAGACTCAGATTCTGACTTTGTAGATTTAGAGGCTTTACATCCAAATAAAACTAAAACTACGACCAACAAAAAAACACTTATATGCATAACAGTAATCGATTACAACAAAACAAAAGACACAACAAAAGAGTCTGACTAACTAAAGCAGACAAAACATTAAAATAGTGCAAAAATTTGTTAATGGGGGGGGGGGGTGTAAAACAAACCGCGGAAAAATATTATTGGTTTT
>R18__coassemble_1188_pt1 | contig 80831 bp, 69 predicted proteins | sample R18__metabat2_low_PE_054 | metagenome-assembled genome bin R18
GCATTTCATTTATTTCTTCCACAGAATTAAACATCAAAACATCTATCATAGATAAATTTGGAATAAAACTATTATTATATTGTTTGTAACGTATATCTCCTGTTTTCAAAAATTTCAGTTTAATTCCATTATCTGCAAATTCCTTTTTACAATAAAGTTCTTGTCCTCCAATAGCATTATAATATTCTGTTGCTCCAAGTTGTTCACAGATATATAAAATTTTATCTTTTCCCTTTAAATTATTGTCCTTTTCTATATCTGATGACAGTATCAACTCAGTGTTTATATTTAAATAATTTAATATCTTTTCAAAACTGTTTTTTAAGAATAAAGACAATTGTCTATTTTCAAAAGAAAATAGACTTTCCATCAATTGTATTACATCCTTAAAATAAGGTGCTTTGGCATAACAACCTTGTAACATTCTTGTAAACTTTTTAAAATCATCAAGTATTTCTATTTCATTAAAAAGTTTATTTTGGCTTGCACCTTTTAAAAGAATGGTAAACATTTTTGCTTGTCCATTCATTAAAATGTTATTCCTACTAACCCAACTTCTTTTTATATAGTTAACGTCATCATAAATAACATATTTATCTACGGAAGCCATTAATTGCCAATAACCAATATAAGGCATAAAATAGGGTTGCATTATTCCTACTTTCATATAATTGTGTTCAATTTGTTTTACTTTTTATATAATAATTCCAGATCAACGCCTCAACATTATTTATCCTCTTCTCCATCACCTTAAAAAACGGCTTTTCAATAAACTTTATTCTCAACAAGTCTATTATTGTGCAAACTATATACACGCCTATAACGCTGCAAATGGCGTGTAGCCAAAGATATTGACTATAGTAATGACCTACATTATCGAGAGTATCTCTCCACAGCCACTGCCTCATTGTATCTGAATTAGCATGGATAAGAAGAACTCCAAATACTGACGCTGAAATAGTATTTATAAAACCACTTGGCTTTATCTTCAAATCCTTAAAACACATAAATAAAGAAATAGATGTCATAACTGCCAATAATTTATTACTATCTGCTACAAAAAAAGTAAAGTCTTTATTCAAATAAATCGCCACAAATACGCTCAATACAGATATTGTTACCCAAAATATAGACATTAGTACCCAAAATTTTGTATTTTGTATTTTGTATTTTGTATTTATTTTTTCAAACAAATCATCCCAATAAAACCTTAAATAAGACGATATAAAATACAATACCATAAACCATGTAACATAAGAGTAACTTATCTTTATTAGATGCATAGAAGGCAATAAAGAGTAAAACAACATACATAGTATTATGAGTAAGAGATGTTGCCTGGAAGTGAGTCTTTTTATCAATATATTCAAAAAAGGGATAAACAGATAGAACACTATAAAACAAGATACAAAATCATTCCTAAGATGACGAAATGGTCTTACAAGCAAAAAAAATGAACTTTTGATAGAAACCTCATAGTATCCAGCAATGGCAAAAACTATATAAAACAGAATCGTATAAAACAGCACCTCAAATACCAATCTAAAAAACTTGCTCGCTGAAATATCTTTCGTACACATAAAGTATCCTGTAATAAGAACAAAACAGTTGATACCCGTTTTTCCCCACATTCCAAAAAGATACAGAAAAATAGATTGTGAAGCCCATTTATTTTGCAATATTACATCCCAAAGACCTGAATTTACCACATAGTGATGCATTATGATAAGCAACATCACTATAATACGATAAAGTTCAAGATTTGAGTTTCGCAATGTTTTCTCCATACTCATTATTTCACAATTTGCTCCAAAACTCTTTCCACATCTTGCCTACTCAACTCGTGATGCATAGGCAGACAGATTACTTCCTCTGCAATACGATGAGCCACAGGAAGATTCTCTTTAGTGGCAGAAGGCAAACCACGATAAGTAGAAAATGTACTGATAAGTGGATAAAAATATCTTCTGCCAAAGATTTGCTGTTGTTGCATCTTACAATAAAGTTCATCACGCGACATTCCATACTTTTCTCTATCTACAAAAATAGGAAAATAGGAGTAGTTGTGACGAACACCTTGCATATCGTCAAAAAAGCGTATTCCATCTATATCTCTCAACGCAGCTCTGTATTTCTGAGCTACTGCTTGTCGTTTTTCTATAGCCTCATCTATCTGCTTTAGATTCAACAGACCAAAAGCGGCTCGGATTTCGTCCATCTTACTATTTATACCCGGTGCTACAACCTCTGTCTCACCAGCAAAACCAAAGTTTTTTAGATAATCTATCCTACGCTTCATTTCCTCATCGTGCATTACCAAAGCGCCTCCCTCAACTGTATTATATACCTTTGTAGCGTGGAAACTAAGCGTTGAGACATCTCCTGCATTCAGAAGCGACTCTCCATCTACCTCTACTCCGAAAGCGTGGGCTGCATCGTATATCACCCGCAAACCGTATTTATCGGCAATAGCCTTTATACTGGCGGTATCACAAGGTTTGCCATAACAATGCACTGGCATAATAGCCGTAGTCTGCGGAGTGATAGCGGACTCAATCTTTTCTGGGTCGATACCACAATTTTCAGGGTCAATATCTACAAACACTGGCTTTATGCCATTCCACCACAAAGAGTGAGTTGTAGCCACAAAACTATATGGTGTAGTAATCACCTCGCCTGTAATACGAAGGGCTTGAAGAGCTGTTATCAGTGGCAATGTCCCATTGGTAAACAAGCTAACAAACGGCACCTTAAGGTACTCAGAAAGTGCTTTTTCCAGCTGCTGATGGAAACGACCGCTATTTGTAATCCACTTACTCTGCCAAATCTCGCGAAGCATAAGGTCGAAATCCTCAATACTTGGTAGGAGCGGCGAAGTAACTAATATATTATCATTCATAACCTTATATCTTCATATTGAAACAATGGTGTTACATCTCCTGGTTCTCTACCCATCCAGCCACCAAGAGCGTTCTGTTTATTAGAGACAACAAAAGAGACAACATCGTTTTCTACTATTATAGGAGATTTTCTATCTTTTACCACATACAAATCTATAAAATAGTTTCCCCAATTCAGAAAATTAGCAGGTATATGACATACCTGTTCATATATTCCAGCCTCATGCTCTATAGGATAACACCGTACTCCACCACTTGTAGAAAATATCTTTTCTCCTTGTTCATTTTTAAAATGGTATGTAAGATGCAGAGCATCCATTTTTTCTACCAATCTATACTTTACACGAAGTTCAATATCATCAGACATAAGCATAACATCAGTATAATTAGCCCCCTTTTTACATACACCTATTTCCAGAAGTTCAAAAGGATATTTTGACAAAATAGGTTTTTCCTGCGAAATCTTATAATTGACAAGATTATCGCCCTCTCCCTTAAGGTATCTAGTTACGATAGAATCGACATCTCCTATATCGAGTAACTGTCCATTCTGAAGTATCACTCCCTTTCTACACAAACTCTTTACTGCTGCCATATTATGGCTTACAAAAAGAACTGTACGACCTTCACCTTTCGATACATCTTTCATCTTTCCTATTGCTTTTTTCTGAAATTCAGCATCGCCGACAGCGAGCACCTCATCGACAACCAATATCTCTGGTTCCAGATGAGCAGCAATAGCAAATCCTAAACGAACGGTCATTCCGCTCGAATAGCGCTTTACTGGAGTATCTATATACCTCTCTACTCCTGCAAAATCTACTATTTCATCAAGTTTACGAGAAATCTCTTGCTTTGTCATACCCATTATAGAGCCATTCATAAAGATATTCTCTCGGCCTGTCATCTCTGGGTGAAATCCAGTCCCCACCTCTAAAAGCGAAGCTATTCTACCCCGTGCCTTTATAGTGCCAGTAGTAGGAGCCGTTACCTTTGACAATAACTTCAACAAAGTAGACTTTCCCGCTCCATTTTTCCCCACAATACCAACAACATCGCCCTGCTCTACTTGAAAGTTAATATCTTTCAAAGCCCAAACATATTCACTAGACCCTTTTTTAGAACGGTCATTAGTATCGCCTATTTTGAGATAAGGGTCTTCTCTTCTCATTATATTTACTTGCCACCAACGATTAAGGTCATGACTAATAGTCCTCGTAGAAACAAGTCCAAGTCTATATTGTTTTGATATATTTTCAAATTCTATTGCTGTCATATTAGAAAATTAAGAGTTAAATTTCATATATGTACTTAATTGATTGTTTATAACAAAGTTATCCACATTAGACAGTATCCATAAAACTCTTTTGTACTTTATTGAAAATTATTATTCCAATAGTAAAAACCACACACATAAATAACAAACTGTATCCCAAAATCGTCCATCGAAAATCACCAACTCCCATAACACTATACTTAAACGCCTCTACTACGCCTGTCAATGGATTTAACATCATAGCTTGCTTTACCATAGGATTGGTAATACTACTAAGAGGATATATTACAGGAGTGGCATACATCCATAACTGAACAACAAAAGTAAAAAGTATGGTAAGGTCTCTATATTTTGTAGTAAGAGAAGATATTATCATACCAAAGCCTAGAGCTAATCCTGCTATCAATACTACATACAGTGGTATAAACAACATATATATTGTTGGCGATACAACAACACCTATCGCCACATAATACACATAGACAATAACAAAAAGCAATATCTGAATGCCAAGCTTCACTAAATTAGACACGACCGTAGCCAACGGAACTATTAAGCGAGGAAAATAAACCTTACCAAACACATTGGCATTTGTAAGAAATGTACCTGAAGTATTATTCAAACAATCTGCAAAATACTGCCAAATGCATATACCCGACAAATAGAATAGAGGCTGTGGTAATCCATCTGTACTAATTCCTGCTATACCACCAAAAACCACCATATACATCATAGTAGTCATTGCAGGCTGTATTAGAAACCAAAGAGGACCTAAAATTGTTTGTTTATATTGAGTTATAATGTTCCTCTTGATATACATCACAAGTAGGTCTCTATATCTCCACAACTCACCAAGATTTATTTCAAACAAACTATCCTTAGGCTTAATAACCGTAATATCCTGTTCTGCCATCAAAAACTTATTTTTATACGACTTGCAAAGTTACAAAAAAAACTAATAATATAACAAAAAAAATAATCAAAAACATCTAAACTCTCTGACCTCAGCGTTATTCATTATGGGGATTTCGTCTATTGGCTTACCTAAAATAATAGCCTCTATAGCTTGATTTACTACTCCATGGCCTGCTACCAGCAAACGGCTTCCGTCATAATCTTTCTTAAGCAGAGAGAGGAACTCCCCTACCCTAAGCAATATAGAATCAATAGGTTCTACACCTTCGGCAGTCTCCCAATCCTCTATATCGGGGATATACTGCCCAGTAAGGCTACCCCAGTCTCGTTCTCTGAGTAGCGGAGAGGCAATTATAATCCTACCATGAGGCTCGGCGACTATACGGCAGGTATCGTAGGCTCTCTTAAGGTCGCTTGAAAAGAAATAATCTATCTGCTCTACAGACAACTTATCTCTAAGACCCCAAGCCTGCTTTACGCCCTCCTCTGTCAAAAAACCATGAGTATGCCCCTGAAGCGTCTGCGAGACATTACCCTCTGTCTGTCCGTGCCGTATCAAAAATATGTGTATCATTTATCAAACATTGATTGGGAGTGCAAAATTAGTTGATTTTTTATGTTTTGAAAAAAATTTAGAGTTACCTTTGCACTACTAAAAATCTAAAGAAAAGTAAAGACGAATGCAATCCACTCACGGAGACGACCTATATAGATACAAGGATATAAAAATCAACTTTAGTTCTAACATCTATTCGCACGCTGATTTATCAAAGCTAAAAAAACACTTGTCTGAAAGGTTGTACCTCATAGGCAACTACCCAGAGCCAGAGCCTAAGGAGGTTGCCGAATTGATAGCAAAAAAAGAGGGAATATCGTCTGAAGAGGTGCTTGTATGCAACGGAGCCACAGAGGCGATATATATTATAGCTGCTGCCTTCTATGGTGCAAACTCTACAATCTACCAGCCTACTTTCTGCGAATACGAAGTCTCGTGCCGTGCGTTTTCGCATAATATATACACACAATACGACCATATAGAAAACAACAAAAAAGGACTACAACTTTGCTGGATTTGCAATCCGAATAATCCTACAGGCGAGGTAATGGATTTAGAGGCTCTAAAAAATAGAATCACAAGCCACCCCGAACAAACCTTTGTAATAGACCAATCGTATTCGCACTATACTACAAAAAAGTTGCCTCGAGTAAACGAAATGGTAAAACAGGAGAATGTAATCCTTATACATTCTTTAACCAAACTTTTTTGTATTCCGGGGCTTAGGATTGGATATATTACGGCAAATAAAAATCTCATTAGAGAACTGAGGCGATTCAAGCAGACATGGTCTGTAAATGCAATAGCGATAGAGGCTGCCAAGTTTCTATTTTCCAACTCCGACTGCCTAAATCTTCCTGATATACATCACTATCTTTCGGAAACAAAGCAGTTGCAAACCGCTATTGACTCACTCGAAGGATACAGAACACTACCTACTAAAACCAACTTCTTTCTGACAGAGACTACTCGAGGCAAAGCAAGCGAACTCAAAGAGTTTTTAGCCAAAGAACACCATATTTTGATAAGAGACGCTTCAAACTTCCGCCTACTTTCTGACGGATACTTCCGCATAGCTACGCAAGCCAAAGAGGAAAATGAAAAATTAGTAGAAGCCCTAAAAACATTCAACAATTGACTTTATGAAAGGACCAATCGATTTATTACAGATATTTATTGTATTTACCCTATACTACGCTCCTTTATTGGTAGGCTGGATATTAGATTTGATATTTGCCGACCCTGCCTCTAAACTACATCCTATGGCTCTCTTTGGCAGACTTATAGCAAAAGGAGAAATATCGCTAAACAAAGGCAAATATAAGCGAATAAAAGGAGCCTTTATGAGCATTTGCCTCATAGCATTAGCCTGCATTATAGGAGTTTGTATAGAAAAGACATACGATATAAGTATATGGCTTGGACTTATACTAAAACCGCTCACTATATTTTTCTGTATAGCTGGAACAACTCTGATACGAGAGGTAAAACAAGTATTTGACGCGCTCGACAATTCCATAGAAGATGGCCGACGACAAGTAGGCAGAATAGTAGGCAGAGACACCGGCGAACTGACGGAAAACGAGATACGAACAGCCTCCTTAGAGACACTTTCTGAGAATCTATCCGATGGAGTAATAGCCCCTATATTTTGGTACGCACTACTTGGATTGCCGGGAATTTTAGGCTACAAAATGATAAACACGCTTGACTCTATGATAGGTTATCGCACGGAGCGATACAAGCAATTTGGATTTTTAGCAGCAAAAATAGACGATTTAGCAAACCTAATTCCTGCGAGGCTTACGGCTTTGATAATGCTTATAGCCGCTGGAATGAAAATAAACCTAATTCCTTTTGTAATAAAATACGGCAAACAGCACGCAAGCCCCAATAGTGGCTATCCAGAAGCGGCTTTAGCAGCGATACTCAACTGTAGATTTGGTGGCGGACATCACTATTTCGGGCAATACTTCTACAAACCATATATTGGAGAAAACCAGAGAGAATTAGACAACCGAGACCTCAAAAAAGCCATACAAGTAAATAGAATTTCAGAAGCGATTGTGATAGTAAGCATATCCGCTTTTCAATGCTTCTGTTTTTTGTAAAAAAGAGGACAAGTACTTTTCCATACAATGTCCTCTAATAAAAACTATCTTTTTAATCAAAAATCAAAACCTATCTTAATCTTTGGCAGCGCTAAGCTACCAAGTTTATCGGAAACAGAAGCCTCATCACTATGTTTGGCGGCATACTGCGTATTGTAAGTCTGCTGCATTGTATAGCCTACGCCTATATTTAGTCCAGAACGCTTGCCAATACTAAATCTCAGTCCTACAGATGGGTCAAAGTACAGACCTTCCAAATTGCCAAAACTATATCCCCCTTTTATATCTATCCAAGGAGTTACCTTTCTATTGAAGAATGTAGTACGCAAGTGAGCAAAAACAGGGATATTAGGAACAGACATACTATACATATCTACGCCGGCACCTACTCCCATATAGAAAAACGGTGAGAATTGATAACCGTGAGAAGTCATTGCCCCCAGAGAATAGCCAACATTATCTTGCCACCAGTTATACCCACCATTTACCTCTAAAAATCCACGATAACCAGCCTGAAGCGTAGAAACTCTATTGCCTACAATAGGCTCTACCTGTTGCTTATCCATAGGCTTTCTACTATTATTACGCTCCCTATTAGTCTTTGGTCGGTAAGAGCGAGGTATCTCCACCTCTTCTTTAGTAATCTTTACTATATCGCAATACTCATAGACCAAACGACTACCGTCTGCAGTCTCTATAGTAAGCGATTTTCCAAGCAATTGCACTACTATCACTCCCTTTATCACACTACCATTCTTCAGGTAGACACACTCTCTATAATTCTGTGCATTAAGCGAAAAAGCACACATTATAGTAACCACTAATACCAAACTCAATCTTTTTACCATATTCATATTTTTTTTATTTGATTTTTCAATACAAAAATTAACTATCTTATTTATAGACTTTACAATTGTGTAAAAGTTACATTTTGCAACAAAAAAAAGAGCCATTTTCTAAGATGACTCTTTCTTATTCGATAATACACACTACTGCTTGTTACATATTCTCTAAAACATCTAACAGCAAATGATAGAACTTCTCTGTGTCTTTGATATGCAGACGCTCGTCAGGTGAATGCACGCCACGCATTGTAGGTCCGAAAGAGGCCATATCCATCTTTGGATACTTTTTACTAAACAAACCACACTCAAGACCAGCGTGGATAGCCTTTACTTTAGGCGACTTACCGAATAGACGATTATAAGAAGATGATATTACCTGAGCCACCTCCGACTTTGGATTTGGCTTCCAGCCCGGATATCCGTCAGAATGAGATACCTTAGCACCAGCCAATACAAATACACTCTCTACCATCATAGCAATATCCTTCTTAGCAGACTCTACGCTACTGCGTTGAGATGTTACTATCTCGATATTTTTTCCATCTTTCATCTTTACAGAAGCGAGGTTTGTCGATGTCTCTACCAATCCAGGCATATCATCACTCATACGGATAACTCCGTTAGGACAAGCATATACAGAATTAAGGAGTTTCTTAGTAGCAACCTTAGATATTACAGTTTTTGGAGTCTTCACTGTCTCTAAATCCATCTGTAGGTTTGGCTCTGTAACAGCATACTCTGCCTGAACATCACTCAAATACTGATTTAGCATAGCCGAAAGGGTATCTCTAAACTTCTCTGGCACACCAAACACGCAATAAGACTCACGCGGAATAGCATTGCGTAGATTACCTCCATTGATTTCTGATATGCGGATATTGCGTTTTTTATTTACACTCCACAAGAAGCGATTCATAAGTTTATTAGCATTCGCTCTACCTTTCTCTATATCATCGCCAGAGTGTCCACCACATAGACCTTTTAGAGTTACTTTGCAGTAATACAAATCTTTTGGAGCCTCTTCCTCTGTATAAGGCAGATTGATAAGCGTATCTACACCACCTGCACAACCGATGAATATCTCGCCATCATCTTCAGAGTCGAGGTTCAACAGGCGATTGCCCGAAAGAAAGCCTTTCTTCAACTCAAAAGCGCCAGTAAGCCCAGTCTCTTCATCTACAGTAAACAGACACTCAAGGGCTGGGTGCTTAGCCTCTTCGTCGAGCATTACAGCCATCATAGCAGCCATACCTATACCATTATCTGCACCAAGTGTAGTACCTTTAGCCTTAAGCCACTCGCCATCTATGTAAGTTTGGATAGGGTCTTTTAAGAAATCATGATTGACATCACTATTTTTCTCGCAAACCATATCCATGTGAGCCTGAAGCACTACAGTAGGGCGTTTTTCATAGCCCTTTGTAGCTGGCTTACGCATAAGCACATTACCTGCGTGGTCTTTTACTGTATCGATTCCGTGTTTTTTACCCCAATTCATCAAAAAATCAATGATTTGCTCCTCTTTCTTAGACGGACGAGGCACTTGGCAGATTTCATAAAAGCACTGCCACAACTGCTTTGGTTCTAAATTAAGCATAACTTATATATTATTTTTTGTTTATTTTCTATCGTCAAACGATTTCTGCAAAGTTACAAAAAAATGCGATTACTATCGTTGCTTAAAACGGGATATCTTCAAATTTTTCAAGGATTTTTTCGTAACTTTGCAGAAATAATTTCAAATTTTTCAAGGATTTCAAAATGATACGACTTCTAACATTACCCATACTTTTTATTGCTTTCTCATTTAGCGTTTACTCGCAAAATAATGAAACGATTAATTTGCCTCTACCTCAAAAAAACTTAGGAGTAGATATTATGGAATCGTTTCAACTTCGAGCCTCCGCAAAACTTACAGACTTCACTACAAAAGATATATCTATCCAAGAACTATCAGATATACTTTGGGCTGGAAATGGAGTAAACAGACCAGAGAGCGGCAAACGCACTGCCCCCTCTGCTCTGAACTCACAAGAGATAGATATTTATATCTGTAGAGAAGATGGCGTATTTATGTATTTTTCAGAAAAACATTGTATCAAAAAAATAAACGACGAAGACATCCGCCAATTTATCAATGGCAGACAGCACACAAAAGCACCTACAATACTCCTACTTGTAGCCAATATGGAACGATACAAGAATTACAAAAAAGGTGACTCTAAGGACAATGAAAGAATCTTATCAATGAGTGCTATCGACGCAGGCATTGTATCGCAAAACATAGCACTTATGTGTGCAGCATTAGGAGTAAAAACTCGCCCAAGAGCAAGTATGATGCACGAAGAGATACTTAAGGCAATAGCACCCAAAGAGGATAGTACAATATGGCTAAATATGCCACTTTCCAAATAAAAAAAACACAACGGCAAAATGCATCTATCTGACGACTTACATAAACGCTATACAAAGGAACAGTTCTCTGCATTAGAGGCTCAAAGAATGGCAGAGATAATAGCTTGGGGACCTGTAGTATTTCAAGCATCGAGGATAATGCTAAAATGGGGCATATTCGACTACATAAGAGATAGTAGAAATGGACTTACGATAGCAGAAATATCAGAAAAAGCCAAGCAATCTGAATACGCTATAAAGTGTCTATTAGAGGCTTCGCTTAGCATAGGCACGGTATTGATAGACACAGAGAGCGAACGATTTTTCCTTTCGAAAATAGGCTACTTTCTATCCACATCAGAGGCTACGAAGGCAAACCTTTGGCTCAACCACCACATAAACTACGAGGGAATGTTTTGCCTAGAAGAGTCATTTGTGGAGAGCAAGCCTATGGGACTGAAACACTTTGGCGACTGGAAGACGATATACGAGGGTCTATCAAGCCTTCCAGAGGAGGCTCAAAAGAGTTGGTTTACATTCGACCATTTTTATAGCGACAACTCATTCCCCGAGGCTCTAAAAATAGTTTTCGACGAATATAAAACAAAAAAACTCTATGATATAGGGGGCAATACGGGGAAATGGGCTTTACAATGTATAGAATTTTGTCCAGAGGCTGAAGTAACGGTATTTGACCTACCTCAACAAATTGCTCTTTTAGAGAAGAACATTGAAGGGAAGTCTAACAAGCATAAAATCACAGGGCAACCTATCAATTGGCTCGACCCAAACGCCAAATTACCCAAACAAGATGGACTTGATGCTATATGGATGAGCCAGTTTCTCGACTGTTTCTCCGAGGCAGAAATACAAAGCATTTTAGAGCGGACAAAAGAGGCTATGGAAGGCTCAACAAGACTCTTCATAATGGAAACACTTTGGGATAGACAAAGATTTGAGACAGCAGCCTTTTGCCTTACTATGACAAGCCTATATTTTACGGCAATAGCAAACGGCAATAGCAAAATGTATCATTCAGAGGACCTAATAAAAGTCATAAAAAAATCTGGGCTACAAGTAGAGCGAATTTATGACAATATCGGACTTGGACATAGCATTTTAGTTTGTAAGAAATAAACAACCAACAAATATATGAACAGAGATTTAATAGAAGAAAAGGTAAATCAATTTTTGATAGACGATTTAGAGATTGACTCTGAGAAATTATCTTCAGAGTCCAGACTGAAAGAAGATTTAGGAATTGATAGCCTTGATTTTGTAGATATAGTAGTAATAGTAGAAAAGACTTTCGGCTTCAAGATAAAGCCAGAAGAGATGAAAGGAGTAATTACTCTAAACGACTTTTACACATATATAGAGACAAAACTAAAGAAATGAGCCGAGATAGGCAATGGGCTGGTAATACATACGGGAGTCGTTGGATGCACAGGTCGCTGATTTGGCTTTTGAGGTGGATTGATGTAAGATTCTTTTACGCTTTCTCCTCTGTGTTTGTTATTCCCATTGTACTTATAGCAGGTAGAAGTAAGATATTTTCGTATGATTTCCTGCGAGAAACAAAAGGCTTAAGCCGTATAAAAAGTGCTTGGCTTACTTATAGGAATCATTGTATGTTTGCCCAAACCGTCATTGATAAGTTTGCCATGTATGGCGGACGAGAGTTTGAAATAGAGATAGACGGCTACAAATACTTCTCGGAGTTAGATAAAAACAGAGAAGGATTTGTAATACTGTCATCTCACATAGGCAACTACGAGATAGCAGGCTATAGTCTAAAGTCTGAAAACAAAACCTTCAATGCACTCCTTTTTGGTGGCGAAAAGCATCACATAATGCAGAGTAGACAACAAAAATTTATGCATACTAATATACATATGATAAGCATTAAGGAGGATATGAGCCATATTTTCGAAATAAACGCAGCGCTGCAGCAAGGAGAAATCGTAAGTATTCCTGCTGATAGGATTTTCGGGTCGAAAAAATATATTACGACAAAATTTATAGGAAGAGACACAAAACTTCCAGCAGGAGCATTATCCATCGCTACAATGAGAGGAATAGAGGCAATAACTGTCAATGTAATGAAGCATTCTGCAAAGAAATATAAGATATACATCAAAGGGCTCACTTACGACCGAAACATTCCTCAAAGCGAACAGACGCGTCAGTTAGCGGAAGGCTACGCACGAGAGTTGGAGCGTATGATAGAGATGTATCCTACACAGTGGTTCAATTATTTTGATTTTTTCAACCAATGAGCAATACAAATAACCAATATACAGAAGAGACACTATGCCTTATCGACATAAAATGCCTACTGCCACAAGAAGAGCCTTTTATAGCGATAGATAGACTTATAAAATTCACTGAGAACAGTGCTACTACAGAGACTTCTATAAAACCAGAAAGTCTATTTGTAGAAAAAGAAGAGATGACCGCCTGCGGAATGCTGGAAAACATAGCTCAGACATGTGCTGCCCACATTGGTTACTACGACCGATACATTGCCAATTCGGAAATAGAAAATGGAGTAATAGCCGCTGTACGCAGATTCGATATAAATAGACTTCCGCGTATGGGAGAAATCATTACCACTGAGATACAAATCACGGCTAATGTATTTGGCATGAGGCTTGCTGAGGCCTCCATAAAGGCAGGCGAAGAGATATTAGCCAATTCGGAAATAAAAATAGCCACAAAACAAGAATGAAGTTACAAACCACTAAAACTATTGAGGTAAGATTCTCCGAACTTGACCCTATGCAAGTAGTATGGCATGGGGCTTATCCATTATATTTAGAAGACGCTCGCGAGGCTTTTGGCTCTAAATTTGCTCTCAGCTACCAAGACTATCTTAATAATGGGTATTTCACTCCGATAGTAGAGATGAATATACAATACAAAAGCCCGATATTTTACGGCAAAGCTATTTTAGTAGAGATAACTTACAGACCAACAGAATCAGCAAAAATTGTATTTGACTATATTATCTACGACTTAGCTACTATGAATACCATAGCAACAGCCTATTCTGTGCAGGTATTTACTGACAAAAAATATAACCTATCGTGGGATAAACCAGAATTTTATCGCCTTTGGCAAGAAAAATGGGAGGTATTTAAGCAATAATGGTGTATAAAATATCAGACAACATCTTATCTCCTTTGGGGCAAACTACCGAAGAGAATTTCCAGCAAGTATATAGAGGAAATTCCTCTATACAGACATACATAGACAAATGGCATATAGCACACCCTTTTGCCGCTTCGTTATTTTCCGACAAAGAGCGAGAGTCTATGATTGTAGATGATATGACATTTTTCGAATCACTGGCTTTTTTGTCTGCTAAAAAGGCTATAGACAATTGTTCAATAGACATAAAATCGCCACGCACATTGCTTATTATGAGTAGCACGAAAGGCAATATCGATTTACTTTCCGCTCAAAACGCTACGCTACTTGACAAGATACTCTTAGGCAATTCGGCTAAAAAAATATCGCAACGACTTGGTTTGACTACCACTCCTTTTACCGTATGCAATGCATGCATATCTGGGTTATCGGCAATAATTTTCGCAAAAAGACTTTTAGAGGCAACCACATACGACACTGCCATAGTAGTAGGTTGCGAAGCTCAAAGTAGATTTATAGTATCCGGCTTTCAGTCATTACAAGCCCTATCTTCAGAGCCTTGTCGTCCATTCGATATAGACCGCATAGGGCTGAATTTAGGAGAGGCAGCCTCTACAATTATCCTTTCTACTCAGAAGCCCGACACAGAACACTTTTGGAGTATTACAGAAGAAAAAATATCGCAAGATGCATATCATATAAGTACGCCTGACAAAACAGCCAAAGGCTCTTGTAGGGCACTCAAAGGAGTTACACAAAACATTGATTTAGAGCAAATAGCACACATAAATCTACACGGTACAGCGACTATGTACAACGACCAAATGGAAGCCATTGCCATAGACTCTACCGCTATGCTATCCACTCCTACAAATGCTCTGAAAGGCTACTTCGGACACACGATGGGTGCTGCTGGTGTATTGGAGACGGTACTTACAATGAAAGCATTAGACAATGAAGTTATATTAGGTACTCGAGGCTTTGCCGAACTTGGCGTGTCCAAACCTATCGACATTTCAAATCAACATAAAAAAACAGATAAAAAGAGTTTTATAAAACTAATATCTGGATTTGGAGGAGGCAACGCCACTATTTTAGCCGAAATGGATAAAATAGAGATAAAGTCTACCAAAGAGCAAAGAGAACTCAAAATCACCAATAGAATAAAAATCTCACCACAAGCGGTAGAAATAGACGGAGAACTGATAAAAACTAACACTTCAGGCAACGAACTTCTGACAGAAATATACAAAACACATATAGGAGACTATCCTAAATTCTACAAAATGGACTATCTAAGCCGACTCGGATTTATAGCCTCAGAACTACTGCTACAAGCAGAGAAAGAATCCAGTACAGATTGTTCGAAAAGCAGAGCCATTGTGTTTTGCAATTGCTCCTCATCTATCGCCAGTGACAAGGAGTTTATACGCAGTATCGAAGAAGAATACCCAAGTCCTTCTGTATTCATCTATACGCTACCAAACATAGTAACTGGCGAGGTGGCTATCAGACAAAAATACAATGGAGAAACATCATTCTTTATCCTACCCGAAAGAGACGAAGAAATGATATTTCAGGCTATCAATACAGCCTTTGCAGACCCACATATAGAGAGCGTTTTAGGTGGATTTATAGACTATATAGACGAAAATAATTTTCAAGCAGATATATTTATCATTAAATTAAAAAAAACGATTAAGCATAATGGAAGATTTGGTCTTAAAACTAAAACAACAGATAATCAATGTACTAAACCTTGAGGACATAACTCCAGAGGATATAGACGCCTCAGCTCCACTCTTTGGCGACGAAGGTGTAGGACTCGACTCTATAGATGCCTTAGAGATAATAGTACTTATGGAAAAGGAGTATGGCATACGCTTGGCAAACGCCAGCGAAGGGAAAGAGATATTCAAAGATATAAATACGATGGCTGAATATATCAGGCAACATCGCACAAAGTAATGAAAGAACAATGAGAGAACAGATAGTCATTACTGGCAGCGGTATAATATCGGCTATTGGAGAGGATAAACTTTCCACACTTAGGTCGCTGATAGATAGCAAAAGCGGAATTGGAAGTATAAGACACCTCGATACTCCGCTCTCGCACCTACCCGTAGGTGAGGTAAAAAAAAGTAATGACGAACTGAAACGACAACTCTGCATATCTAAAAACACGACGATAAGTCGTACCAGCCTACTTGGCATATGGGCTGTAAAAGAGGCTTTGGAAGAGGCAGATATAGATATTGAAACATACAAAAACAAGCAAGCAAACATCGCTCTAATATCTGGCACTACCGTAGGAGGGATAGATTTGACAGAGGGATATTTTCGCAAAATAGTAGAGGGCGAAAACTCTATGCTTCACACTATAAAGCAGATGGATTGTGGGAGTTCTACCAAGGCTATAGCCGACTATTTCGGCATATTCAGCCAAGAGACTACCATATCTACGGCTTGTTCTTCTGCATTAAACTCCATAATACTCGGTTATAGAATGCTTCTACAAGGACAAGCAGACATAATAGTAGCAGGCGGAGCAGAGGCTCTTAGCAAGTTTCACTTGTCAGGTTTCGAGTCTTTAAAGATACTTTCGGAGGAGACTTGTCGCCCATTCGACCTCAACCGCAAAGGGCTAAATTTAGGAGAAGGAGCATCGTTTATAGTAATGGAAAGAGAAAAAGATGCTAAAGAGAGAGCAGCCGATATAAAAGCATATATCTCTGGCTGGGGAAACTCCTGCGATGCGTTTCATCAGACCGCCTCTTCCTCCGACGGTAAAGGGGCGATACTCTCTATGAAGCAAGCAATAGAGATGGCAGGAATAGAACCTGCAGATATAGACTACATCAACGCACACGGCACAGGCACCGACAACAACGATCAAAGCGAAAGTACTGCTATAAAAACCGTTTTTGGCGATACATACCCAGAAGTATCGAGTACAAAAGGATTTACAGGACACGCTACAAGTGCAGCTGGTTCTATAGAACTAACTATAAGTATGCTGGCTATGCAAAACAGATTTATACCTAAAAACCTCGGCTGGGCAACTCCTATGAATAACGGTCTAATACCAACACATACAAAAAAAGAGACTACAATACACCACTTTCTTTGCAACTCTTTCGGATTCGGTGGAAATGACTCTTCTATTATAATATCAGATAGACCGACAAACTACAGTGAGAGAGCCACTAAAGAGAGACAGATAAAAGTTTTAAGCAAAGTAGAGATACTTTCAGCAGAACAATTGGCAGAGTTAAAGAACTTTGTAAAGCCTATGGAGACAAGACGAATGTGTAATATACTTAAAAGTTCGCTACTCGCTTCGCTTAAAGCCATAGACAAAGCAGGAATAGACAATGTAAATGCTATTATCACGGCTACAAATCTTGGTTGCTGGGAAAATAGCGAAAAAATACTACTATCTATCAGCGAAGCAGAGGCTACCGTAAGTCCAACTCTTTTTATGCAAAGCACACATAATACTATCGGGAGCAATATAGCAATACATCTTGGTTGCCATGGATACAATCAGACATACGCCCACGGTAAAGAGTCTCTACGATGGGCTATAAAAGATGCCGAAATGCTTTTACACCAAGGACTTGCGAGAACAGTTTTGGTAGGCTACCACGAGGAATCGACTCTAACACTCAATTCACTCCGTCATAGACTTGGAGACAAACAAGAACCTGAGATAGTATCTATGGCAATGATACTTGGCATAGAGGATTGAAACTTCTCTATATATTATCAGTCAAAAGAAACAATGCGTATAGAACTTAATCGACACAAAAAAAACAAATAAAATGAATAGATTTCTGACAGTATTTTTAATAAGTTTCATTTCTACGACAAGCATATTTTCGCAAAGCCAAAGCGAAATAAAGGAGAGAATCATCTCTGCTATTAAAAGCACAAATACTATAGAGTGTAACTTCTCGCAAACGAAACATCTAAAAATACTAAAACAAGAGTTAAGTGCAAAAGGGAAATTATTTTTCACTGATACCGACTGTATACGCTGGCAATATACCTCACCACAGAGTTATAGCATAGTAATCAATAGAAACAAAATGCTCGTAGAAAGCGACAAAAACAAAACAATTACTGACATAAACAAAAACCGCATTGCTCGCGAGATAGCAAAGATAATGAAGCAAGCTCTGCAAGGCAACTTTCTACAAAAAGAAGATGAATTTGAAGTATCTATTGTAAATAATAACAGCAGTATGGAGATTACTCTAAAGCCAAAGAAACAGGAGATAAAAAGAATGTTTAGTCTGATAAAACTATATGTATCGCACTCAACATATATGATAAATAGAGTAGAAATATCTGAGCGAAGTGGAGACCTTACGACAATATCTTTTTCTAACATAAAAAGAAACACTACCATAGACACAAAAGTATTTAAGATAGACTAATCACGAAGCAGTAATGAAACTAACGGAAGGACTTTACAGCATAGAAAAAGAGACAACACAAGGGTATATCATACTTCTAAACAAAAAGCATTTTATATATCAAGCCCACTTTCCCAGCGAGCCTATCACTCCCGGAGTATGCCTTATATCAATAGCCTTAGAGTTGCTTGAAAGATATGAGGACAAAAGGCTAAAAATATCAAGCCTCGACAATATAAAGTTTATCAACATAGTTTCGCCAGAGGAGAACTCTACAATAGAGTTTTATATCAATGAAATAAAAAATGAGAATAATATACTGAAAGCAAAGATAGAGATACGCTCTACAGACAAAACATTTGCAAAACTCGCCTTTACTACTACAGAAGCCTTATGAAAGAGACTACTCCTATCAATATAAAAGAGCGACTAAAACAAAGAGGGGTATGTGTAGTAATCCCTACATATAATAATGCCACAACATTGGCAGATGTAATACAGCAGACACTTATATATTGCCATGATATAATAGTAATAAACGATGGCTCTACCGACTGCACCTACAGCATATTAACTAACTTTGAGAATAAGATAACCACAGTAAGTTACCATAACAACAGAGGCAAAGGATATGCTCTAAAACAGGGTTTCCAAAAAGCCATCACTATGGGCTTCGCCTACGCTATCACTATAGATTCAGACGGGCAACACTATCCCAAAGATATTGTCGCACTATTAGAAAAGAGTATAGAACACCCAGAGGCAATAGTAGTAGGCAAACGAGATTTGAGAGGAGTAGATAGGTCGAAAGGCAGCAAGTTTGCCAATAAGTTTGCCAATCTATGGTTCGTATTACAAACTTGGGTAAAAGGAATCGATACTCAATCGGGATTCAGGCTCTATCCACTGAAAAAGACAAAAGGCACGAAACTCCTTACCGCTCGCTACGAAGCCGAACTCTCTATATTAGTACTATCCTCATGGCACGGAGTAGAGATAGTATCCGCTCCTATAGAAGTATTCTATCCTACACCCGACAAACGAGTATCTCACTTCCGCCCGCTACAGGACTTTATTCGTATTACTGTATTAAACACTATTTTGTGTGTACTAACTATAATATACGCCTTACCGCTAAAGCTTCTACGCCTACTTTTTCGTATAGCAATGACTCTATATACTCTTATAATATTTTGCTTTACTATGTTTGTTGTAGTAAATCCATTTTTATTGTTATACACAAAGATAGGTAAAGATAGCCCCAAGAAAAGGGATACTATACGGTTGATTATTCATCGCTTCGCTCGCTTTGCTACTATTCTACACGGCATACCACTTACTCGGTTTAGTCGCAATACAGAGTGCTTGGATACTACCAACACCCCAAAGGTCATTATAGCAAACCACCAATCGTACTTCGACCTGATATACCTACTTGCTCTGTCTAAGGATATAGTATTTCTTACCAACCGCTGGGTATGGCACAGCCCATTTCTATATCCGCTTATCAAAAAAGCAGAATACTATCCTATAACAGACGGCATAGAAAATATAATTACACACCTACAATCGCTTGTAGAGCGAGGTAAAAGCATAGTAATATTCCCCGAGGGAACTCGCTCAAAGAACGGCAAAACAGGCAGGTTTCATAAAGGAGCATTTTTCATTGCCGAAAGGCTAAATATAAGCATACTACCTGTAATCATTTACGGCACTGGCAGGGTATTACCTAAACACCAATATGTATTGAATAAAGGACTAATACATATAGAGCAGACAAGGGAGTTTACCCAGTCGGAGATAAAATCGTTAGGCGATATTAAACGACAATCTTCATTTTTCAGGAGTTTTGTAAAGGATAAATATGAGAACCTTTGCGATAAAATGGATAAATTGTCTTAATCAAAACAAACAGACAAAATGACTAAAAAGTTTATCTATATATACGACTCTATCAAACACCACCCTATAGCAAGCATATTGCTCTTTTTCGCTATCACATTAGGGTTAATCTACTCTATGAGTCGAATGCATTACAAGGAAGACATCACCGACTTCCTGCCTCTAAGCCAAAATCAGAAGCAGGCGTTTGACATCTACCAAAACATATCTGGCTCCTCAAGGATTTTTATTGTATTTCATGGGGAAGACACCAAAGAATACAAATCTCCAGAGGATATAATAGAGGCTATAGAGGAGTTTATAAAAAATATAGAAGATATAGATACAAACCGTATATTACCAGATATTACTACTAAAATAGACATAGACAAATACTACGAATTATCAGATTTCATATATTCAAATATCCCATACTTCCTTACAGAGAAAGATATAAGTCGGATAGATAGCCTACTTTCAGGAGATGGGTATATAGAAAGGCTGTTGGAGGAGCGAAAAATGCAACTACTACTTTCCTCCAATCCCATTACTATAAATCAACTGCAGAGAGACCCTCTAAATCTATTTTCAGACCGTATAGCACCTCTGCAAAATATGGGCGAAGGTAGCAATATAGAACTTTACGATGGCTATATATTCTCGCCCGATATGACAAGAGCTATTATAACTCTCAACTCTCAATTCGGTTCGAGCGAGACAGACCAAAACTCTCGTATGCTACGAATCATAGAGCAAGCCTCAGAAAAGACTCAAGCCTCAGCGACAGGAATAGAGATACACACTATCGGAGGTCCTATAATAGCAGTAGGCAACTCTACTCAGATAAAGAGAGATAGTATTCTATCCATTACTATATCCTCGATACTGATAATACTACTACTGATTATCTCTTTTAGGAGTTTTAGAAACATTCTATTGGTAGCAGTCTCTATAATTTGGGGCGGAGTATTCGCCTTGGGAGTTCTATCGTTTTTCAGAGATAGCGTATCGCTGATAGTAATCGGCATAGCCTCTGTAATAGTAGGCATAGCTGTAAACTATCCGCTCCACCTTATCACCCACATAAGTCATACACCACATAGACGACAAGCCCTAAAGGAGATAATATCGCCACTATTAGTAGGAAACATTACTACGGTAGGGGCTTTCCTATGTTTAGTATTTCTGCAGTCGGTAGCACTTCAGGATTTAGGGTTATTTAGCGCTTTATTACTCGTTGGAACAATGATTTTTTCGGTAGTAGTATTACCTCATATAGTGCGTATAGAATATAGGGGAGAGAAGTCGATATTCGGCAATACAAGTAAAGTCAGCCTTGAGAAGAAACGCTGGGCAGTAGTGCCTTGTATCTTGCTTACAATAGTATTTCTATTCTTCTTCAAAGATGCTGAATTCGACCCAGACATTACAAATATCAACTATATGACTACCTGGCAAAGAGAGGATATAGCGAATCTACAGAACCTTATCTCTGAAAGCCAAGGTAAAGAGACTGTATATATAATATCACAAGGCGATTCCATAGACGAAGCATTGGATAAAAACATGGAATTGAACGCTATTTTAGAGCAATATAGCAACGATGAACAAAGTGATAGAAGTAGAATCTCGGATTTTCTCTGCTCTAAAAAGGAGCAACAAAACCGACTAAATCGCTGGCAGTCTCTAATCTATCGCCATAGAGAAAGACTCACACGAGAGTTACTACAAAAATCCTTAGAGGCAGGATTCGCCGAAGAGTCTTTCAGAGAGTTCTTTCAACTTATAGACAAAGATTTTACGCCACAAACGCTGCAATACTTCCAGCCTATAGCCCGTTCGCTATTCTCCTCAAATATCGCTATAGATACAGTGGACAGCAGATACAATATAGTAGAGAAGGTCCAGATAGATACCGCCGAAATAGAAGACTTCCACCGCTGGATACATACTCAGGCTCCCTCTCATCAATCGTTTGATATAAAAAGTATGAATAGCAGTATAGCAGAGGGAATATCCGCCAACTTCAACTACATAGGCTGGGCTTGTAGTTTTATAGTATTCATATTCTTGTGGTTATCATTCGGTAGTATAGAACTTGCCTTGATATCATTTCTACCGATGGCTATCAGTTGGGTATGGATACTCGGACTAATGGCTATATTTGGCATAGAGTTCAATATAGTAAATATCATTTTGGCTACTTTTATATTCGGACAAGGTGACGACTATACTATATTTATGACGGAGGGGAATTGCCATAGTTATGCCTATCGTAGCAATATGCTCGCCTCTTATCGCAACTCTATAATACATTCAGCCCTAATAATGTTTATAGGTATAGGCACACTGATATTTGCCAAACACCCTGCCCTACACTCACTTGCAGAGGTTACTATCATAGGAATGCTCTCGGTAGTAATGATGGCTTTTATCGTACCGCCATTAGTATTTCGATTCCTTGTAGAGAAAGGAGGCAGCCCCAGAGTAAGACCTATCACTTTGCAAAAACTTCTCTCGCCTATTATAGAGAGAAATTATAGCGATTTACAAAAGAATATCGCTTGCCTCAAAGACCGCTATCTATATCGTGGCACAGAGGTATATAGAGAGATGAGAGGGAGGCTGCGAGCCAATGACTTCTATAGAAAACATATCGAGGCTGTAGAAGCAAGCGATAGTGTATTGGTAATCAACTGCGGAGTAGGCGAACTGCCTATACTAATAGCACTTACCCAGCCTACCGCTAAGATATACGCTTTCGACCTCTCGCCTGAGTATCGCCGTATCACAGAGGTAGCCTCAGAGGGACTCTCAGACAATATATTTGTAATAGATAATATAGACGAAAGCCTCATCTACTCAAAGGTATTCCTACTAAGACCTACAGAAGAGCAAGAGGCTATGTATAGAAGATTAAATCCAACTATTATAAGATGATAAGACAAGAGATAAAAGAGATATTGGAGGAGGCTTTGCCAATAGTAAACTTCGAGTCAGACTTCCTGTTTCAGGAGCTCGACTCCTTAGGCATATCGCTTATACTCATGTGCCTTTCCGATAAATACCACATTACTTTAGGCTATACAGATGTCAGCCCTAAAAACTTCCGTTCGCTCGATAGTTTAGTAGAAATGGTAAAGGGAAAACTTTCTAATAGCAAGGAATGAATAAGGTAGTAGACTATATCGCCAGCCACGCAGAGAGAACAACGGAGAGAGTGGCTATAGTAATAGGTAGCCTCAAGGTATCGTATGCAGAACTATGGGAGAAGATAGAGCAGAGAGCCGAAAGTCTTAGAGATACAGGATACATCGAGGGTAGCCCTGTAGTATTCCGATTCTCTACAGACATAGAGAGCCTCGCTACATACTTAGCTGCCCATAGGATAGGAGCAGTAGCAGTACCTTTAGAGCGTGACTGCCCCGAAAGCACCTTCGAGGAGATACTCCATAGAGTTACTTTACGCACAGTGCCTACGGATACAGCCGACATACTTTTTACTACAGGTACTACAGGCAAGGCTAAGGGAGTAATAATAAGCCATAAAGCCATAATAGCCAATACGGAAAACCTGATAGAGGCTCATCAATATACACCAGAAACAGTATTTATCATCAACGGACCTTTAAACCATATAGGCAGCCTATCGAAGGTAATGGCTACACTCGCTGTGGGAGGCTCCCTGATACTAATAGAGGGAATGGCAGACATCAACCGCTTATTCGCTGCATTAGACTACCCTTCGGAGCGTATAGCCTCGTTTCTCGTGCCTGCCTCTATACGACTAATCCTACAACAGAGTGGCGATAGGCTCAAAGACTATTCCCACAAAATAGACTTCATAGAGACTGGAGGAGCCTCCACATCGCTACACGATATGCAGCAGCTATGTAGTATCCTACCCCACACTCGCCTATATAATACCTACGCCTCTACAGAGACGGGCATTATAGCCACCTACGACTTCCAAGCCGAAGGCACAGTAGAGGGATGCGTAGGCAGAAAGATGAAACACGCCGAATACTACATATCCGAGGCAGGAACTATAATATGTAGCGGAGAAACTCTTATGAGTGGATATTTAGACTCCCCTGATATAGAAAGAGAGGTATTTCAAGCCTCAAAATTCATTACCTCCGATATAGCCACTCTTTCTCCAAAAGGACTATTGATAATTCGTGGGCGTAACGATGATATTATCAATATAGGAGGATATAAAGTATCGCCACTCGATATAGAGAACGCCGCTATGGAGATAGAGGGGATAAAAGAGTGTATCTGCATAGCCTCTCATCATAAGGTATTAGGCATAGCCCTCAAACTAATATATGTAGCTACCAAAGACTCACACCTCAATGCACGACTAATAGCCCAGAGCCTATCCTCTAAACTTTCTCGCTATCAGATACCACTTCTCTACGAAGAGGCAGAAGAGATACAACGCACCTACAACGGCAAAATCAATAGAAAATACTATCGACAAATATAGTAGCAAAACAAAGGATAAAATAAACAATATATACCTTGGGGGGAAAAGATAGTTATCTTTTTACGAAACGATAGTTATCTCTTTGCAAAACGATAGTTATCTTTTAGAAATTCATAAGTAATCAAATAAAAAAAGATAAGTAATCATTTTTTAATCGATTACTTATCTTTTTACCTTAGACTACAAAACGGTTATTTCACCTTTTCGTATTGAAGCGTAGCAAGCATCTCTTTTAGGTCTATTCCCGGACGGAATGCTACCTTAGGATTCTTAATCATACTTGAATTGAACTTCTCCTCGCTCGTAGCTCCGTCGCTTGTCAGAGTTATCTGAAACGAACCGAAATCGCCAAATCGTACTATCTCGCCGTTTGAAAGGTGACGACGAAGTACCTTTGTCAAATCGTTCAACACTGCCAATACATCACTATCGCTGACGGTAGTACTACCCTCAGAAATCTCTTTTGCCAATTGGCGAAATGTTAGCTCCGAACGCTTCTTTGCTTGAGCGTAAAACTTCTTAGGCTCCTCTTTCTTAGCAGGATTGCCTCTCTGTACCAGATTATAAGTTACTGACATAACAATAAAAAATTAAATGGTTATTATTAAAATATAAATTATAAAACTATCAAAGACTAAAAACAAAACTCTTTTATCATAAACAGCATAGATACCGCAGGTATGGCAAACAATGCACTATCGAGCCTATCGAGCAGTCCTCCGTGACCTGGCATTATACGCCCAGAGTCTTTTATCCCTGCCGTGCGTTTGAGCTGGCTCTCAAATAGATCGCCAAGTGTGCCACTTACTACTACCGTCAGGGCAAAGGATATAGTCCATACTAAATTCAACCCAAAGTCATATATATAAGTAGATACTATAGCGATAATTATCGCTCCTAAAGCACCGCCAGCAAATCCCTCCCACGACTTCTTAGGCGAGATACTCTCCGCCATCTTATGACGCCCAAACATAGAACCTGCTAAATAGGCAAATGTATCGTTTGCCCAAAGCAGTATAAACATCAATAGTAGTAGCAGTCTCGATGATTCTTCTATAGCCGTATATGCAATGATAAGAAATGGCACTACCGCATAGACTGCTCCAAGCACCTCTAAGGCAACTTTCATTACTGCCCCCTCGCCTCTAAATGGAGTAGTAAGAATAACGAGTAATACCACCAACATACACCAAGCGCCGACTACAATCACCGAAAACGGATTATCCATAGCCCCAATAAACGCCATTGCCACACAAACCATAGCCACAGCAGTAGGGATAGCGGGATTGGTCTTCGCACCCACTATAGCGTATCCTATACGATAATACTCAAACAAGAGAGCCATAGCAAATAGGCAGAATACCACCATAGTATACCACCCGCCAAGCAATAGGCTTGCTACTATCAGGGCTATATATACCGCCCCACTGAGCGTACGAATCAACATATTTCTTTTATCCATAATGCTACTTTATAGTTTAGGTATGCAAATTTACTATTTTTTCAACCTCTACACCTTATTTTTCATATCTTAATGTTTCTTATAGCACTATCGCTCATAATATCCCTAAGTGGTATCATTACAAAATCTCTTTGAAGCATTCTCGGGTGAGGCACCTGCAGTCTACCCCTCTTTGTACGATAATTGCTATAAAGCAAAATATCTATATCTATTACTCTATCCGAATGCACCCCTCCTACGCTTTTTTCTTTCCTCCCCATTATCCGTTCTATCTCCTGCGTTACTCTCAACACTCTATATACCCGCAAACGAGTCTTTACCTCGATAGTAGCATTTAGAAATGTATTAGACGATGAGAAACCCTCTGGCTCTGTAGCATAGAACTTAGATACGGCTACTACTCTACCTACTCTCTCCTCTATAAGCGATATGGCTCTATGTAGATTATCTTGCCTCGCTCCTAAGTTGCTTCCAAGTGCTAAAAAAAGTTTTGCCACGAATATCTACTTTCTAAGCTTACTTTATTTTAATACCCTCTATCATAGGCTTCTCCTCCTTTGGCATATTGATACCGATGAGTTCTATTTCGAATATCAATGTGGCGTATGGCTGTATCATACCGCCCGCACCTCTTTCTCCGTAGGCAAGCTCCGATGGAATGAAAAACCTGAATTTAGAACCTACAGGCATTAGCTGTAGTCCCTCTGTCCAGCCCTTTATTACTTGATTAAGCCCAAAAGTAACGGGCTCTCCTTTATTATACGAACTATCAAATACTTTTCCGTCTATAGTCTTACCCTCATAGTGTACCGTTACTTGGTCTGTAGATTTAGGCATCGCTCCCTCTCCCATAGTGATTACCTCGTATTGTAAGCCAGAAGGCGTAACTTTCACATTTTGGTTCTTCTTATTATTCTCCAAAAACTCTACCTGAGCTACACTCTTCTTCTTTTGATTATCCTTAGCCAAACTATCGAGCATACCGAATGCTTTCGACATCATAGCCTCATCGAACCTACCTTTCCCCTGCGAAGTCTCCGTGATACCAGTCTTCAGCCACTCCCAGTCGATAGTAACACCTTGCTCCGCAGCATTCATCTTAAAGCTTTCGGCTATATTTGCACCCAAAGCGTATGATACAATAGCCTCTACAGTAGTAGGTTCTTCTACTACCTTCTGATTTTTCTTGTCTTTTTTCTGTGCAGATACTCCTACTGCACACATCATAATAATTACTACAATACTTAACTTTTTCATATTTATCTATATTTTATTTTGAAACTCCTGCAAAGGTAGTATTTTTTCATATAAAAAAGAGCCTCAAAAGACAACTACCGATATCCTTTCGAGACTCCTATTTATAATACAAATAATACTTTCTATTTTACATTTTTTGTATAATAAGGATGTACAACTCTATCGTCAAATCCATTTTTTATTACTGTCCCATTATACCAAATACTATCACCTCCTGCTAGCGTACATGTCTCAATATCTTTCATACCTCCTTTTACTACTACGGTATCTACATCGTATGAATTCCAATTCAATAAAATAGTATTTTTACCCGGTTCTAATATCTCGTATGTTGATATCGTTTCTCCGTTATGGTCATGTGTACGGACTGCAAATAAATCCAACAAAAGTTCATTGTGTATAGAGTCATAATCATACCCATAGTCATCGCTATTTCCCCCAGGAGTATAGTCTGGCTCTATGAAAATTTCACAACCACATTCCAGCTTATAAAACACCTTAGTGTTGTCCATATAATCTTGCGTGATATTATTTCCCGAAGCATCTTTAACTATGATATGCAGAGATGTGGCTTCAAACAACATTGGATGAAGTCCATTGTTATGCTCTGATGGATCTTCTATTACACATGACGACACTAAAGAAGCTAATAAAACACAAAATAAAAACATCTTTTTCATAAACAAATCCTCCTATTTTTTTATATTATAAATACATTCTTTTCTATACTTGTAATTTGGGAACAATTTATCCATTATCCAATCTCTATCTACCGTACTACCATCAATATCTATAATCCCCTGCGAATACCAACAATTATAATAGGTGTATTTCATTTTATCATTATTATTTTTAATTACACATAGATAAATTATTATGTTTATGATTTTAATAGCCTCATATTGCTGCTTTGCATAAACACAAAACAGCGAGGCATCGTTTTATGCCAATAACTCTAATAGGAGGATGCATATAAAATCGGATGTTTTGCATATATGTACACAGTAACTTCCGCAAAAATACAAAAAAGAGTGTATTTTACAAAAAAAACACTCTTTTTTACAAAAAAACTCTCATTAAAGCGTCAAAAACTCTTTTTATAAATATCAAATAGATTGTTTGCCGCTATAAACGGGGTTATTCTATTATGCATTAGGTCTGTTTCTATCTGTTGCAACTGCTGTTCTATCAAAGGGTTATTGTAGAAATTATGCTTGAGTTGTTGCTCTATAGTCTCGTACATCCAATACTTTGATTGGCTGAGCCTCTTTTCCGCAAAGTAACCATTATTTTTAGTAAAAGCGGCATAATCTATTATCATCTGCCATACCTTGTCGAGATTTAGATGATGAAAGGCCGAGCAAGTAAGCACCTGAGGAGCCCAACCAGACTCTGGCATCGGAAAAAGGTGCAGAGCATTCTGAAAGTGCGTCTTGGCCAGATTCGCTTTCTGAATGTTTGTACCGTCTGCTTTATTTATAACGATACCGTCTGCCATCTCCATTATACCACGCTTGATACCCTGAAGTTCGTCGCCTGTACCAGCAAGTTGTATAAGTAGGAAGAAATCTACCATAGAGTGAACAGCGGTCTCGCTCTGCCCTACTCCTACGGTCTCTACAAACACGACATCAAAGCCTGCGGCTTCGCATAGAATAATAGTTTCGCGAGTCTTACGAGCCACACCGCCAAGCGAGCCAGCAGAGGGAGAAGGACGGATAAAGGCATTCTTATGTACAGATAGTTGTTCCATACGAGTCTTATCGCCAAGAATAGAACCTTTACTCTTCTCGCTACTTGGGTCTATAGCCAATACAGCCAGTTTCTTTCCCTGACCTACTATGTCCATTCCGAGATTTTCTATGAAAGTACTTTTTCCTGCACCCGGCACTCCAGTAATACCCAGCCTGAGAGACTTTCCAGAATATGGAAGGCATCGCTCTATTACCTGCTGTGCCTTATGGTAATGCTCCTCCACAGAACTTTCTACTAAGGTTACTGCCTGAGCCAGTATAGCCATATTGCCATCAAGTATTCCCTTTACATAATCATCTATGGAGTATTCTGGGCGTTTTTTCAGTCCCTTGAAGTAGGGATTTCTTATAGTTGGGGCTTTATCCATTGCACGCTGTATCTTGAGTCCTTGATACTCCTCATTGTCTTCTGGGTGAGTGTAATTCATAGATTAGTATTTTTTATAGTTTTCAACTCTCAAATTTAGTCTTGTAGGCTAAAGCAAACATACGCATCTTCTTTACCATTGCTAAAAGTCCATTGGATCGAGTAGGAGAAAGATGTTCCTTAAGCCCTATCTCGTCTATAAAGTGTAGGTCGGCGTCTAAAATCGCTTGTGGCGACTGCCCCGAAAGGACACGAATTAGAAGAGATACAATGCCTTTTACTATAATAGCATCACTTTTCGCCTTGAACATAACTTTTCCCTCGCAATAGTCAGCCACAAGCCATACCTTGCTTTGGCAACCATTTATGATATTCTCTTCCGTCTCTTCCTCTGCAGGGAACTCCTCCAAAGCATTACCTAAATCTACAATATATTGGTATTTATCTAACCAATCGTCATATATTGCAAACTCTTCGATTATCTCATTTTGTATCTCTTCTATAGTCTGTGCCATATTATGCAAATTTGATTTTTGATATGATTTTAGAACTTCAGTACAGGGAATGTTTGATACTTATCTTTATTTTTAGACTCTAAAGCTCTATTTTCTATAAAGATAATATAAGAACCTACCGATAATTTCTGAGAAGAAACAGTTGCCGTACTATCAAACTCACCTGCAGATATTAGTTCGCCCGCTACAGAGTACAATCTATAACTATAGTTGCCACCCGCAACTACTGCCTCTATCTTCCAATCACGGTTTTCCATAGTAGAAATTTTAAATCCACTTGCCTCGCTCACCGAAGTCTCTCCTTCGGTTTGCCCAGACACCTTGTATACAAAATTGATATTCTGACCATTTTTTGCTATAGATTGTATCTCCTTTCCCCATTCACTACCAGAAGAAGAGGTAAAACTATAACTTGTATTATTTGTCTGAGGATATGTATCTTTCGACAAAGAACTTTGAGACTCTTTACCGTCAGCCTCTATAATATCTGCTCCGTATGGCTTGCTATTATTTGGTCCATTATTATCCCATTTAGTTTGATTGAACAAAACACGCCATATCAGCATTCCGCTTGCAGGGAGGTACTTATCAAATGATATAGGTTGGCGATTTTCTAACAAATAAAAATGTTTAGGATCTGGATTTTCTCCATTAAGATTGTGAACATCTTTTTCTGCAATAAGGAAAGTATTTCCACTCTCTGAGCCAAGAGGCAAAAGCGAATACGAACCTCCCTGTTTCAATATCTCTGGCTTAATCCAACCCATATAAAAACGCTCATAGGCTGAGTAACCTGCAGGCACATCACCGCTTGTAGGTCCATTGTAGCATCCTCCGTCCATCAGATCCCAGTCATATAGAGTAGAACCGCTTGAGCCATCTGTTTTGTAGAAGTCCATAAGTCCGAGGAAGTGAGAAAACTCGTGGCAAAAAGCGCCAATACCAGAGACCTGCTTTCCGCTACGCCCACGAAACTCTGGCATTACTACATAGTCTTTTACCCTTACTCCTCCTACCTGCTTAACAGGATACACCTCGAAGCAGTGAGGCCAAATAGCATCATCGCTACCACCCTCGGCAGTTCCATAACCTGCATAGAACACACAAACATTATCTACATATCCATCTCCATTTGTATCATAATCCCTAAGATTCAACCCCTGTGCTACAGCTAAGCTACAAGCCTCTACTATAAGTTCATCTACTCTGCTATCTTGTCCGTAACGATCATCTTCACCGTAATACTTCATCGTTTGAGAAACTTTAAGAGGTCCTACCACATCAAACTTTGGAGAAAACGCTCCGTTTGAGGCAAATTCAAAATAGTCGCGTACTGAACCAACAGCATTATTTTGGCTATAACCCTTTTTATTCAACAAATCATTAAAACGCTCTTTAGTAGAAGTAAATGGCAAATCAGAATACCCTACAAGCAATACCAAGTATTTAGTACCGCCCACATAGCCACCAACTCGTTGCATCTCACCCTGCGCATTAGCATATCGCGACAAATTCTTCTGAAAACGACTTGTCCATACTTTGGCTACAGTCTGGCTAAAATTATGATACCTCAATACATCTTCTACAAAAGCACGCTCCTCTGGCATACGACTATGCATAGGACGACACACAAAATCTGTCTCATTTACATCTCCGTATTCGTTCATCAAAGCGAAACGATAATAACCGTCTGCAGACTGCTTTATTAGCAGTCCATCTTCGCTGGTAGTGTAGTGGAAATGTTCATCTCCATTGATTTTTATAGTCAATACCGAACCGTCTGGCTGTATCACCTGTATAGGTTTAGGATAAGCAGGAGTAGCCCACGAGTTTTGTACTATCAAAAATAACGAGATAAGTAAAAATAAATTCTTCTTCATACTTTAATTTTTATCAATATGGTTTTTATTAAAATTAATCAAATAAAGTAGGCGAATAGAGATTCATCTCCTTGAGAATATGACGAATTATCAACTCTCTACAAAACCTACCTTTACTCTGCCTATTCTTCTGGCAATAACTCTCTATACACGCTTTTTCCTTATCATTCAGCGTAATAACAAGTTTATTGGTACGAGGCATTTTAGGTTCTTTTACTCTTTTAGTCGCCATACTTTATAAGATAATAACTCGCAAAGTTACAAAAAAATAGAGAATATCACCACATATCCACAAAAAAGTATTACCTTTGCAGGCATCAAAACACTTTTTTATCGCAATAAAAGTCGGATATTCTTCCGCAAAAAATCATTTAACCATATTAGATAATACAAGTTTTAGGCAATTGCTATAGTTGTTTCTATCTCAATTTTAGAAACAATAGATACAAACTTTGCAACAGAAAAATATAACTAAACAATATAATGTACAACATTTTACAACTTAGAGAAAAAAGCATTGAGGATTTGCAAAAAATCGCTTCAGAGATGAATATCAGCAAAATTTCCTCAATGGATTTTGATAAATTAATCTATGCTATCCTCGACCAACAGGCTGTAGACAAAGCCACAAATGCTGCTCAGCAACCGCTACAACCTATCAAAACCAAAATAGGAAGGAAAAAGAAAGAGGAGGTCTCTGTAGAAGAACAATCTACAAGCGAAAACAAAAACCAAACACAAGACACCACTGCTGACACAAGCGTGGAGACGGAACCTAAGCCCCAGGCAAAGGCAAAACCCAAAGCAAAAAAGCCCAAAGCTACAGAGCAAGAAATAACAGAAATAGAGCCAAAGCAGATATTGGAGCCAGAGACAAAAGCCAGCTCGCGACCTCAGAAACGCCAGAGAATAGCAGACAAAGCAACCTATGAACCAGACTCTGCAAGCCCCAAAACTGAAATAAATACAACCGAAAAACAACAAGAGACACAGGAGACTTCGCAAGAATCTCATATTGAGGAGAAAACGTCACTGCAAACTACAAATAAAAACACAAACAGCCAGCAAAACCCAAACAGCCAAAATACCAGTAACCAGCCTCGCAAGTTGCTATCAGCCAAAGAGCAATACAACTTCGATGATATGATAATAGGTTGCGGCACCTTAGAGATAATGAACGAAGGCTACGGCTTTCTCCGTTCTGCAGACTACAACTATTTCTCGTCGCCCGACGATATATATGTTTCACAGTCGCAAATAAAACTTATGGGCTTGAAGACTGGCGATACGGTAGAAGGACCTATCCGCCTACCTCGCGAAGACGAAAAGTATTTTCCCTTAGTAAAAGTAAACAAAATAAACGGACTTGCTCCTGCGGCTATACGCGACAGAGTACAGTTCGAACACCTTACACCGCTATTCCCCGACGAGAAATTTCGTCTCTCTACTGGCAAAAACGACTCGATGTCTGTGCGTATAGTAGATATGTTTTCGCCTATCGGCAAAGGGCAACGAGGATTGATAGTAGCCCAGCCAAAAACAGGAAAAACAGTATTGCTAAAAGAGATAGCCAATGCAATACTGAAAAACCACCCAGAGGTCTATATGATAATCCTACTGATAGACGAGCGACCAGAGGAGGTTACAGATATGGAGCGTAGCGTAAACGCGGAGGTAATATCCTCTACATTCGACGAGCCAGCAGACCGACATGTAAAGGTAGCAAACATAGTACACGAAAAAGCCAAACGATTAGTAGAGTGTGGACACGATGTAGTAATCCTTTTAGACTCTATTACACGCCTTGCTCGAGCATACAACACTGCTCAACCAGCCTCTGGCAAAGTACTTACAGGAGGTGTAGATGCCAACGCCCTCCACAAGCCTAAACGCTTCTTTGGAGCCGCTAGAAATATAGAAAATGGCGGTTCGCTTACTATCATCGCTACAGCCCTTACAGAGACTGGCTCTAAGATGGACGATGTGATATTCGAGGAGTTCAAAGGCACAGGAAATATGGAGTTGCAGCTCGATAGACGACTTGCTAATAAGAGAATCTTCCCTGCAGTAGATATTACAGCATCAAGCACTCGTAGAGATGACTTACTGCTATCGCCAGAAGTTTTGAATAGAATGTGGATACTTCGCCGCTATCTGTCTGATATGACATCTATAGAGGCTATGGAGTTTTTACAAAAACGAATGGAAATAACAGAGAGCAACGAAGAATTTTTAGCCTCAATGAATGACTAACAAGAGAACTGTTGCATTAAAAAAGATTCAAAAAATCTACGAGGAGTCTTTCCCCGAAATCGAACGCCGAACATTTAACAATCTATGCTCGGCGTTTGAGCGTTTTACATACATCAATCTGCAACTAATAGAAGAGACAGACAAGACGATAGGATTTATCATTTATTGGGAGTTTAGGGAATTTATCTATGTGGAGTATTTCGCTATAAGCGAAGAGTTGAGAGGAGGAGGATTGGGAAAGAAAGCTTTCCATGAATTTGCTAAGAGACAGACCAAGCCGATAGTTTTAGAGGTAGAACTGCCAGAAAACGACATTGCCATACGGCGAATAGGATTCTACGAAAGGCTTGGATTTATATTGCAGCAAGTGGAATATATCCAACCGCCATACCACCCCAATATGCCAGACTTACCACTACTGCTTATGACATACGGAGATATAGACTTCCCTAAAGCGCTCCTTAATATCAAAAGCGAAATTTACAAGCATTGCTCTTACTTATCTTATATTTAAATTTTGATTGTAAATAACTAAATATTAAACTGTATGTTTAATATTTTATTACTTTTGTGCGTTAAAAACAGATAAATCTTGCTCAAATAGAGTTATATATTCTGTCTCGTTTTGTGTCAATTAACTTCTACAGAATACAAAATTAAATTTTTATTTTTTATAAAAAATTCGTTCAGCAAAACAGTTTCTCTATGCCTTATTGCATTGTGTTTGGTATGTGTGTCTTGTGAAGATAAGCAAGAAAATACTAAACACAAAAAACTACTAATTAACAGTACCGAACCAAATATCGGAGAATTGCACAACATAGGATTAGATATTCTATACAATTCTATCATTTCGCTCAATGAAGCAAAAGACACTGTATTTTTACATTATACAGAAGCTTTTGCTAAACAAGTTGAATTCTTGACCTCTCTGTACGATGGGGTACCGCATCAAATAGAAGAAGTAGTTGATATATTATTATCTATGGATAATAGCGAAAAAGTTACTAAATATATAAGCGACTTGGAATTAAGACAATATAGTGGAATAGTTACAGAAGCCAGTCAAAAAATCAGAGAAAAGATAAACAATCTGATTTTAGATTCTGTTTTTTCTAATATAAATAATGCAGAACAAATTGATATTTTCAGTGAAGAAGTCAATAAAACAATCAAGCCTTATATACGCGAATCTAAAGACGAAACAGAATTTTTAGCCCTCATATCCATTAGGGATGTAGCCATAAACTCGTTTATATATTGGTCAAATCCTAAAAATATGGAAACATGGGAAAATATCATAGAATATGCACCTAAAAAAGGAAAAGATAAAAACATAGACAAAGATAAAGGCAAAGATAGTGACAAAGATAGAGACAAAGATAATGATAAAAAAACAGAAAAGGGAAAGATAAAAGATTTTGTATTGGCCGATATGACAGGAGCATCTTGTGGGTCAATATTTGGACCGTGGGGAAGTGTTGCATTGGGTTCTATCGCTTCGGGATTAGAGGCTTTATCATGGGATTAAATAACAACCTAACAGTAAAATACTATGCATAAAAGGTCTATATTTAACGCTGTATTTTTATCTATTTATTGCATTTTTTCAATAGGACTAATTTGGAATGTAATAGATGCGAACATAGTAGCAAAGTCAATGTTTTACACTGGAGGAGTACTTGCTTTTATCTTATTCTTTTATTTGTATGTTATAAAGAAACTTCCTTTTCCAAAAACACCTAAACGGAATAAAATAATTGCCACTATAGGAGCAATATTTGTATTGGCAGGGGTAATAATAAAACTCTACGGACATAAAGATTTAGGAGACATCATTATAATAATAGGAGTAGGTATTGAAGTTTCTCTACTGATATATTCATCAAAAGCCATAGACGCAAAACAAAGTATATAATGAGATAAAACAAAAAAGAGACCCAAATAAAAAATTCAAATAATCTCTTTTTTTACAAAAAATTTATTAACTTTGCAAGCAAAGTATCTTGTTTGCCAACACTATGAGACGCTACCGACCACACAACCCACCTAAACGCTGCATATTAGAATTTCCTACGGATTGTGTATGTAGCAAACTCACTGCAATATCTCACACTAAATACTTACCTCGATTTGGCATTGTCTGTGGCTCCGCTTAATGCAGTTTTCCTGCATTAAGGGTCGGTGAAGCGTGCTGTCTTTTCTGGCACTCTTTTCCAGCAAACTCTCGGCTTAAGGAGCATTATTCAAAAAAAAAGAAGCGGTGAAAAATGTCGGGACAAACACCTCAAATAGTCCCTATGAATAATTAAAAAAAATAAGTATTATAAACAATCAAATAAAAAAAATCGTATGGTGCTTAACAGCATTTTTGGTAGCAATGAGTTTCACTAATTGCCAAACTCAATCTGTTGAATTTGAAACTAACTACACTCTTAAATATGGAGAAAGAATGATTATCGCAGACAACTCTGAAGTTTGGATAGATTCAATATTGGATAATAGATACCCTTTGGATTTATGTGAAGTAATTTATACCCTTGAATTTAGGGGAGCATTTATTTATCTAAAGATGAAAAACAACAAGGACATTTACGATATACCTTTATTTATAGAAGGATGTGTAGATAGATACACAGAAGATGGTCTATTGCGTGAGGTTTCTGAACCTAAAGACACTTTAGGATATAGATTTGAGTGTATCAAATTAGACCCATACAAGCCTACTTTAGAACGCGAAATTTCCCCCAAAGAGTATGTATTAACCATAAAAATTACTAAGTTATGAAAAAGAATCTTTTTACAATACTAATAATAACACTGATGATTGGACTTGCAGAGGAACTTTCCGCACAGACAATCCATATGGTAGATGAAAACAAATCGTGGGCAAACCTCTATTGCGGATTGGAGACTACCTTAAAATCTCATTGGCAACTACCGATTTGGACATTCTAAGAGGTGATACCATTATTGCTGGGAATAACTACAAAAAGCTCATACAGATTGACCCAGCCACCAATAACACTATTGAACTAAAAGGATTTATGCGAGAAGAAAACGGACAAGTAGTATTTAGACATCCTAATTCTGAAAATGAGTTTATGCTCTATGATTTTTCACTCAATACGGGGCAAGAGTTCGCTTTGGATTACGGTTTTAGTGAGGGAGAACTGTGGTTTAAGGTTATGGATGTGGATAGCATAAATATCAACAACTCGCCGAGGAAAAGATTGTTTATAGCCTCCAAGTATATTCCAGAAACTATTACAGATGTGTGGATAGAAGGAATTGGTAGCACAAATGGGGTGTTGTCTCCATGTTACGATAGTTTTTATTTTGGTTCTAAGCGTAAACTACTGTGTTACTTCGAAAACCAAGAGCTTATTTATCAAGACTCTATACTTAACGAGTGTTATTACGATGACAACGACAGTACCTTGCTAACCTATGTTTTTTATGGAACATCTGGATACAACACACCTACGGAGTCTGCGTTTTACCTCTATCCAAACCCTGCTTCCGAAGCTATCACTATCTACACCGATTACAATGACCAAGATATAGAGATAGTTGGCTACGAAGGAAAGCGAGTAGGAAGATACACACTATCTGCTAGAGAAAATCGCATAAGTGTAGGCAATCTGCCTGAAGGCACATATTTTATCAGGCTTATAAATAATAAAAAAGTAGTTTCTAAATTTCTAAAATTGTAATGTTATGAACAGATTTTTAATCATTGCAATAGGCGTATTAATATGTTATTTCTCTAATGCACAGACAGTCAATATTAATTATACAATTTCAAACAACCAAATAGTAGCAGATTTGAGTAGTTATTCATTAGTTGGTAAGACTATATCTGTTAGTGGTAAATCTATGTTTTCTAACAGCAATATAGGTTATGTTAGAATATTGTTGACTGATAATTCGAACTACGATTTATTGATATATGAATCAATAGCATTATTAGCAGACAATGGTACAGACATTTTTAATTTTAAAGCAACAGAAACTATCAATTTGCCATACACATATTTTAATAAGGTGAAAGTTGAAATCAAAGATGCTAATCGAAGCAACCTTAAAATCCATATTACTAATAGTAGTAAGACTAGTACTATTTAACAAGTTATTGATATAGACAAAGTATCGCTTATAAACCAAAAACTTGAGGCTAAAAATGCTCTTTGGCGTGCAGGAGAAACTGATATATCTAAACTAACCTATGAAGAGAAAAAAAGTATCTTTGGTGGAAGTCTACCGGATTTATAGGGATTTGAGTATTACAAAAGCGGAATTTTTTCCATACCTAATGATGCTGTTGACCTGAATCTTGCCAATCCACTGTTTCCAGATAAATTTGATTGGAGAAATAGACATGGGAGAAATTGGATGACTCCACCAAGAAACCAAGAAAAATGTGGGTCATGTACAGTATTTGCAATGACAGGGGTAGTTGAGGCATTAGCTAACTTATATTTCAACCAAAATATTAATCTTGATTTATCAGAGCAACAGATTATGGCATGTGAAGATGGAAATTGTAAGAATGGATGGAATCCTTACTATGTTGCAAAATACTATAAAGATGGTTGGGTCGCAACAGAAAAGTTCATGCCTTATGTCGCTACTGACACTATAGAATGCCCATTTAATTACAGTAGTTCTCAATTTCTGGTAAGTGCATATGGATTTGAACGATATGAAAAAGAAAGACAAGAAGACTCTATAAAACGATTAATTATCAAATATGGTCCCATATGTGCGGGTATTGGTTCTATAGGACATGCTATGACACTGCTTGGTTTTGGAACTATCAAAGCGGGGGATAAGATAGATATTTTAGATGGTTCTGGCTCCATAATTATACCGAATAATCATCCTGATATTGGTAAAACATATTGGATTTTTAAGAACAGTTATGGTAAAACTTGGGGAGAAAATGGTGGATTTGCATATGCTATTATTGATTTAAAAAAAGCTAGCATCATACACATTAATACTCCGATTGATTTCAAAAAAATTTCAACTCCTAATATTGTTTGTGAAGATAGAGATGGTGATGGTTACTATTATTGGGGAATAGGAAAAAAGCCCGAGACTTGCCCAAATTGTCCAGACGAACCAGATGGCGATGATTCTAATCCTGCATTAGGTCCTATGGATGAATATGGGAATTGCAGAGAAATAAAAAAAGATCTTATTATCCGAGACGATAAGGAGGATACAGGAATAGAGCCAAATCCCCAAGCTATACAGTGGAATAGTCCTGACATTTGGTTAGTAGATGACAATTATAATCCAATACCTATTACAGAATTAGACAACTACTCTTCTTGTCATATTGCTGTTAGAATCAAGAATGTTGGCAATACAACAACCACTGGCAAAGAAAGACTTTCTGTTTATTGGTCAAAGTCTGCTTATAAATCTAAATGGAAAGCCTCTTGGTCTGGTTCTAATATCTATCAAAGGTTATTTGGACTACCAAAAGGCGATGAAATCAGTCCTGAAGATGGATTTATTCTAAGTACTCCACTACAGCCTAACGAAGAGCGTATTTATTACTTCCCTTTCAATATCCCAGAGAAACTGACAACACAGAGAAAAGAAATAGACTCAAAAATAGCAGAACTTATCAAGATGAAAATACCTATGTCGTGGGGATTTGCAATACTTGCTAAAATAAATGATGGAAATGATATTGATGGCGAAAATGGTATGATGATAAATACTACAACTTTTGCTCAGAATTCAAATAATGTTGCTGTGAATAATGGAGGATTACTTATTTTCAAAGACAGATTGACTCGTATGGTAATCATTGATGATTTAATTCAACAACCTGTTAGTTTTGACTTTAATCAACTACCAACAAAGGATAATTTTACCCTTTCAGACTTCGCTGAAATTGGCGTTGCCTTAAGTCAAGATTTAATGAATAAAATTATAGTTGACAAATGTAAGAATGTTAGAATTATAAAAAATAAAAATATCGTTTTACTTACTTCACCAAATGCAAGGCTTTCATTTGCTCCGCTTAATTCCAATTCAGAAATATATTTTATTGGTCTTACCGTAAACTTTATTTCTGATATTATGCCAGAGTTAAATGAATTTGATATTGATGTAATATTATCTACGGAAAATGATTCTGAAATTAAACGATTTACCGCTATAAGAGACGAACATGTATATTTCAAGGCTCATGCAGGAGCAAGTAAAACAGTTGTTGTTAAGGCGAAAGAGAGTGTAACGCTTACTTCAAATATAATTTCAGACGAAGCTACATACATTTGGTACGACGAGGCGGGCAATGTTATTGGCGAGGAAAGCAAAATTTCAGTCACACCTGACATCTCACAAACTTACACAGTAGAGATTGAAAAGGTAACTGACGGATACAAATCATACGACAGTATCCGTGTAGAAGTTGTCGAGGGAATGATAAATAATCTATCACCAAACCCAGCCAGAGACGAGGTGAAAATTGAGTATTCGCTATCAGACAATGTTCAGTCAGCTTCAATTCAGATTAGCGATATGCAGAATATAGTAGTCCTTACATATCCTGTACAAGTAAGCGAAACACAACGCATGATACCGCTTGGCTCACTTACTCCCGGAGTATATTTCCTAAAGTTATTAATTGACGGGCAAACTATAGACTCTAAGCAATTGATAATAAACCAATAACTTTTTTACCATATTTTTTCTACAGAGATACTTACACGGCCAAAGTATCTCTTTTTTTACAAAAAATTTATTAACTTTGCAAGCAAACTCTCGGCTTAAGAAGCATTATTCAAAAAAAATAAGTATTATGAACAATCAAATAAAAAAAATCGTATGGTGCTTAACAGCATTAGAAAAGGATTATTTTTACACATATTTCACATAACTGTTTGTTCTCATAATTACCATTTATTACAAAACAGATAAACAGTAGTTTCATTGTTCATATAGTATCGCAGTATAGAAAAAATTGAGTTATTCAAACGGCTCATTTTTTTTTGCAGACATATTTGACTAATAAAAATACACTTTTAGCATTGTTTTTTAGGCAAAAATCTTTTTTTTTTCTTACCTTTGCCGAGTTTAGATAAAATCAATTAGAGTATGAAAAACAATTCTGTATTACTGATACTTACAGGCGGTACGATATCAATGGGACGCAACGAAAAAGACTCGCTTTCTCCTCTTAGCTGCGATGAAGTTTTGGCGATGATACCCGAATTGAAGGACCTCAATGTCAATATCTCATCTGTAGCGTTTTCGCCGCTTATAGACTCTTCTGACATTAATCCGACACATTGGCTCCACATTTGCCACATTATAAAGGAAGAGTATCATAATTTTGACGGTTTTGTAGTGCTTCATGGCACTGATACTATGTCATACTCTGCCTCTGCAGTAAGTTTTATGCTCGAAAACCTATCTAAACCAGTAATCTTTACAGGCTCTCAGCTACCTGTAGGCGTACATCGCTCCGACGCTAAAGAGAATCTTATCACCTCTATAGAGATAGCCTCTACAAAAACAGATAATGGAGAAGCTATGATACAAGAGGTATGCATATACTTCGAAGACCAACTAATGAGAGGTAACAGAGCTACAAAACGCAATGCAGAGGAATTTGACGCTTTTGCATCGTTCAACTACCCCAATTTGGCAAAGAGTGGAGTGCATATCAAATTCTACAACGAATACTTTTTAGAACGAAGACAAGATAAACAACTGATTATAAACGACAAAATAGACACAAATATATCTATCATAAAACTTTTCCCCGGCATTACAGAACAAAGCGTAGAGGCGATACTTAATATCGATGGGCTTAGAGGCGTAATCCTCGAAAGTTACGGCACAGGCAACGCCCCTTCTTATCCTTGGCTCTGCCGACAACTCAAGGAGGCCACCAAACGCGGCATAACGATACTTAACATATCGCAGTGCAGAGCAGGTAGCGTAGAAATGGGGCGTTATGCAGCGAGTCTAAGCCTGCAAGAAGCTGGCGTACTGAGTGGTTACGATATGACTACAGAGGCCGCCACTACCAAGCTTATGTTTCTACTGGGCAAATACAGCAATCCAGACGATATAAAATCTGCGTTAGAAAAGTCTCTTCGAGGAGAAGTTACGATAGGATAACATCTAATACGATATAAAAAAATGAAAATATATAAATTTGGTGGAGCCTCGGTAAAAAGTGCCGAAGGCATAAAGACAGTAGAACAAATAATAGCCCAAGAGAGTGGCAAGGTAGTAGTAGTAATTTCTGCTATGGGCAAGACTACCAATATGTTGGAGGCTGTAGTAGATAGTTTCTTCAACAAAAAACCCGAGTTAAAGCAAAATATAGAACAGGTAAAAGAGTTTCATCGACAAATCATAGGCGAACTATATGGCGATAACCATAGAAACATAGATACAATAGAAGAGATTTTCAGCCAGATAGACTGTCTAATAGAGCAGAAACCATCTCTAAGTTACGACTTCGAATATGATAGGATTGTAAGTTTCGGTGAGATTCTATCTACTACTATCATTTCCGACTACCTAAATTCAAAAGGTATAAATAATAAGTTTATTGACATTCGCTCTTGCATCAAAACAGACGACAACTACCGTGAAGGAATCGTATCGTACGACCTATCTAAAGAACTTACTCGCGAGGCAATAGACTTCAAAGCTACTAATATATACATTACGCAAGGTTTCATAGCAGGTACCTTGACTAACCAGACTACCACACTCGGACGAGAAGGCTCCGACTATTCGGCTGCCCTACTCGCCTCTATGCTCAATGCAGAAAGCGTTACTATCTGGAAAGATGTAGCTGGAGTAATGAATGCAGACCCAAAACTATACTCCGATGTAGAAGTTATTCGTCGCTTGTCATACAAAGAGGCTATCGAACTATCATACTGTGGCGCTACTATAATCCACCCTAAGACGATAAAACCACTAAAAATGAAACGAATACCTCTCTATGTCAAATCGTTTCTAACACCCCAAGACGAAGGCTCTGTAATAGACGAGTTAAACGAGCGTATCCCAATGCCTCCTATTTATATACATAAAAAAAATCAGGTATTGATAACCCTTACGCCACGAGATTTCTCGTTCATAGCAGAGGAGCGTCTAAGCTCCATATTTCTCGTTTTGGCAGCCTATAAAGTAAAAGCCAGCCTAATACAAACCTCAGCCATAAGTTTCTCGCTATGTATCGACTACAATAAGGCAACATTTCAGGCTATGGTAAAAGAGTTGCAACACAGCTACGAAGTACTATACAATACAGATGTAGAACTAATTACCATTCGTCACTATACTCAGGAGATAACGGATAGGATATTTTCGGAAAAGACAGTATTTGTAGAGCAAAGAAGCCGTCAGACTATACGCTTTGTTACACCTATAGCCTAACATTTCAAGTTGTAGATATAGGAAATTATGGCTACCTTTGCCGAAAGTTTTAATAAAATTTATTTGAAAAGAAAAAAGATATAGAAGATATGCAGAAAACAGTAGTTAGTGGTATTCGTCCTACGGGAAATCTACATTTAGGAAATTATTATGGTGCTATGGTTAATTTCATAAAAATGCAGCAGGAATATAACTGCTACTTTTTTATTGCAGACTGGCATTCTCTTACCACACACCCCGACCCAACCCAACTACATACGAATGTAAAAAACATTTTAGCAGAGTATATTGCATGCGGACTCGACCCCGATAAATCTGCTATCTACATACAATCTGATGTAAAAGAGATTGCTGAACTCTACCTGCTGCTAAATATGCACGCATATCTAGGCGAACTGGAAAAGACTGTCTCTTTCAAAGACAAAGCTCGCAAAAACCCTAACAATGTCAATGCGGGTCTACTTACATACCCTGTACTTATGGCTACAGATATATTGGTACATAACGCAGACTTCGTACCTGTAGGTAAAGACCAAGAGCAACATCTGGAGATGACTCGCAACTATGCTCAACGATTCAATAGCAAATACCAAATAGAGTTCTTCAGACAGCCTCAGCCTTTCAATTTCGGACAAGACCTGATAAAAATACCCGGACTCGACGGCAGTGGAAAAATGGGAAAATCTGAAGGTAACGCTATATACCTGATAGACACACCTAAAGAGATAGAAAAAAAAGTAAAAAAGGCTCTTACTGATAGCGGACCTATAGAGCCTAACCAGCAGAAGCCTGACTACATAGAGAATCTTTTTACCATAATGAAAGTGGTATCCGACACCTCTACTGTAGAGTTTTTTGAGAAAAAATGGAATAAATGCGAAATTCGTTACGGAGACTTCAAAAAACAACTTGCCGAGGATATTATCCGTATGACAACACCTATTCGCGAGCGTATAGAAGAGGTAAAAGCAAACGACTCTATGCTCTCAAAGATAGTAAGAGAAGGAGCAGAAAAAGCTCGTGCGAGCGCCTCAAAAACCCTAACAGAAGTTCGCAAGATAATGGGTTTCAGAGAATTCTAAAAAAACTCTTTATTTCCGACAAAAAAAAGGGACAAATTTACAAGTGTCCCTTTTTTCTAAACAAATAAGTTGGTATCAAAACCTATATCCCAGACCAAAATTTAGGAACGAATTACTTCCCAAGTTCCATTCAGTCATTACATACACCTTAGAGCCTATCTCAATACCTATAGGAGTGATATTCAGAGCTATCTCTGGGCGTACCTCTTTGAAATGAGTATATCCTCGATAAAAATTATTTTCGTGAGTGTAACGAAAATTAGCACCGATATCTATACCTGCATATAACCGCACCTTACGGGAATTTACAAACGAGAAACGCAGACTTGGCATAAGAGACATCCATACCTCTTTACGAAATCCATTCATCTCGGTTCTGGTAGCATCAGTAAATTCATCCATCTTATTAGCCTCTACTCCTACTTTCGCCCCAACCTGTAGCCACCACCTCAAATGATGATGATAATGCAAGCCATAACGCCCATAAAAAACGCCTCTAATAGGCACTCTATCTGGATAGGACTTCAAACGAGGATAAAAATCTCCACTTACGCCCATCTCCAAAAAACCGGCGAAAGAGCGAAAACCAACAGTAAATGCTAAATCATTTTTATCTTCGCTATGAACTTTTTGTGCATCAGCACTCATAGTAACGGAGAAAAACATCGCTACTACGCAAAATGTAATTATTGTGTGTTTCATAAAAAATAAAATTTGTGTTTTGGTTTTGGCAAAGGTAGTAAAATTTCATCAAATACAAAAACCATTTTTAACACTACAACAAAAAAATAGTTAGCCAAGTATTCTAAAATTTCGACAAAAAAATACTAACTTTGCAGTTTTGAGAAAAAAAGAAATTTCAAAGGAATTAAAATAGAATATAAAGTTTATGATGAACGCACAAGACATTAAGAACGGCACTTGCATTCGTATGGACGGACGCTTGTATTTCGTTATTGACTTCCTGCATGTAAAGCCGGGAAAAGGAAATACATTTATGAGGACTACTCTTAAAGATGTAGTGGACGGACGCGTATTGGAGCGTCGCTTCAATATCGGCGAGAAACTCGAAGATGTACGCGTAGAACGCCGTCCTTACCAATTTGTTTATAAAGAGGGCGATGACTACATTTTTATGAACCAAGAGACATTCGACCAACACCCTATCGCCCACGACCTGATAAACGGAGTAGATTTCCTCATAGAAGGAATGGTAGTAGAGGTAGTAGCCGACGCTTCTACAGAGACTGTACTTTTCGCAGATATGCCTACAAAAGTTCAGTTAAAAGTAACATACACTGAACCCGGACTTAAAGGCGATACAGCCACAAATACATTGAAGCCTGCTACAGTAGAGTCTGGTGCTACAGTACGCGTACCTCTATTCATCAACGAGGGTGAGACTATCGAAATAGATACTCGCGACGGCTCTTATGTAGGTAGAGTAAGATAATTTTATTTCATAATAAAAAAAGAAAAAGGTACCGCCTCAAACGCGATACCTTTTTTTATTCTAAAAAACGAATACTACTTCCAAACTTGCCCTTTCAAGATTACCTTATCTACAATAGGCTCAGTATATGAATAAGGAATATAAGCCAAAGACGGAATTTCGGTAGTTATTATCAGATTTGCCACCTTACCTCTTGTAATAGAACCGTGAGTGTGGCTCAATCCAAGAGCATAAGCCGAATTTATAGTAGCAGCATTAAGAGCTTGAGCAGGCGTAAGTTTCATCTTAATGCAAGCAAGCGATATGGCAAACTTCATATTACCAGAAGGCGTCGATCCTGGGTTATAGTCTGTAGCTATAGCCACAGGCAATCCTGCAGAAATCATACTCTTCAAAGGGGCGTATGGGATATTTAAGTAAAAAGAGCAACCAGGCAATCCTGTAGGCATGGTCTGAGAACCTTTAAGTACCTCTATCTCTTTTTCGCCTGAAGATTCAAGGTGATCTACAGAGACTGCATTATATTTTACACCTACCTGAACCCCGCCTGAAAAATCTAATTGGTTAGCATGTATCTTTCCTCTAATACCATATCGAGCAGCAGCCTCAAGGATACGCGATGTATGCTCTACAGTAAAGAATCCTGTTTCGCAGAATATGTCTATAAAGTCAGCCAATTCCTCAGAAGCCACAGCAGGTAGCATTTGCTCTACTACCATATCCACATACTCATTCTCCCTACCGTTTTTGTATTCAGCAGGAAATGCATGAGCGGCTAAAAAGTTAGCCCGTATCTCTACAGTAGTAGTCTCTTTCAATCGGCGAATGACACGAAGCATCTTTAGTTCGTCATCTATGTTTAGTCCGTAACCACTTTTTATGTCCAAAGCTCCAGTACCGAAGCCTATCATCATCTTCAGCCTACGAAGAGCCTGATAGTAAAGGTCATCTTCAGAGGTTTCGTGCAGTTTTTTAGCAGAATTGAGGATTCCACCGCCGCGTTTGGCAATTTCTTCGTACGACAATCCATTTATTTTGTCTAAAAACTCTCCCTCTCTACTACCTGCAAACACTATATGCGTATGCGAATCACAAAAAGCAGGCAAAACCGTTCTACCAGAAGCATCAAACTCCTCTCCTTCGTATGAAGGACAACTATCCATACTGCCAAAGTCCTTGATAAGTCCATCTTCTATTATCAAAAAAGCATTGTCAATTGTAGCAAAATCATTCATCTCCTCGCCTTTAAGCACAAGTTTTCCTTCTGGAAGAATACCAGCGAGCTGTTTTATATTTTTTATCAACATAACACTTAATTTATTTTTCGTAAAAAAACATCGTTGCAAAGTTACGATTTTTTAACACGAGTAAGAGGAAAACACTATAAAATCTCAAAAAAAAATTGTACCTTTGCCCGATTGAAAAAAAGAGTATAAAAATTTTAAGATTAAGTAATTGTATGAATGTAATTACAAAGACCGTCACACTGCCCGACGGTAGAGAGATTACCATAGAAACAGGCAAGTTAGCAAAGCAGGCTGACGGGTCAGTAATGGTAAGAATGGGCAAAACTATGCTTTTGGCTACAGTTTGCTCAGCCAAAGAGGCAAATCCGGGTACTGACTTTATGCCTCTATCTGTAGATTATAAAGAGAAATTTTCTGCTTGCGGACGCTTTCCCGGAGGTTTCCTACGCCGCGAAGGTCGCCCTTCTGACTATGAGATACTAATATCTCGCTTGGTAGATAGAGCCCTACGCCCACTTTTCCCTGACGATTATCACGCAGAGACATTTGTCAATGTCACACTATATTCGGCTGACGGAGTAGACGCTCCAGATGCTCTTGCTGGATTGGCTGCTTCTGCAGCGTTATCTGTATCAGACATTCCATTCCACGGACCTATCTCTGAGGTTCGCGTAGCTCGCATCAATAGCGAGTTTGTTATCAACCCTACTTTCGAGGCATTACAAGGAGCTGATTTAGAATTAATTGTAGCCGCTACTTTGGATAACATTATGATGGTAGAGGGCGAAATGAAAGAGGTTTCAGAAGATGTATTGCTCGAGGCTATCAGAACTGCCCACGAGGCTATCAAGCCTCAGTGCCAAGTACAGTTGGAGATGATGGAAGCCGCAGGTAAAACTACCAAGCGCGAGTATTGCCACGAGGTAAATGACGAAGAACTAAAAGCCGATGTAAAAGAAAAAACATATCAGAAGGCGTATGACATAGCGGTTTCTGGCAATGCAGACAAACACGCTCGTTCAGAGGCTTTTGAAAACATATTGGAGGAGTATATCGCTTCTTTCGCCGAGGAGGATATGACAGACGAGAAGAAGTCAATGATAAAACGCTACTACCACAATGTAGAAAAAGAGGCTATGCGTAGAGCAATCCTCGACGAAGGCAAGCGTCTCGACGGCAGAAAGACTACAGAAATCCGTCCTATCTGGGCTGAAGTAGATTATCTTCCTGCAGCTCACGGTTCTGCGATATTTACTCGCGGAGAGACTCAAAGTTTATCTACAGTAACTTTAGGAACTAAACTCGATGAAAAGATAGTAGATGAGGCGTTGATAACGGGTACAGACCGATTCTTGCTTCACTACAACTTTCCGCCATTCTCTACAGGAGAGGCCCGTCCAACGCGTGGCGTAGGTCGCCGTGAGGTAGGACATGGAAACCTTGCTCTACGCGCCTTGAAACCAGTAATCCCAGCCGACTACAAGTACTGCATGCGTATTGTTTCAGACATATTGGAGAGCAACGGTTCTTCTTCTATGGCTACAGTATGTGCAGGCACCTTGGCATTAATGGACGCTGGTGTGCCTATCACAAAGCCAGTATCTGGCATAGCTATGGGGCTTATATCTGAAAATAAAGGAACTAACTACGCTGTACTTTCTGACATACTCGGTGACGAAGACCACTTAGGCGATATGGACTTCAAAGTAACAGGCACAAAAGACGGTATTACAGCCACACAGATGGACATCAAAGTAGATGGACTCTCTTACGAAATTTTGGAGAACGCGCTTCGCCAAGCTCGTGATGGAAGAATGCATATCTTAGGCAAGATTACAGATACCATCGCCGAACCAAGAGAAGACCTCAAACCTCATGTACCTCGTATCGAAGTACTTCGTATTCCAAAAGAACTCATAGGTGCAGTTATCGGACCTCAAGGTAAGATAATTCAAGGAATTCAGGCCGAAACTGGTGCCACTATCTCTATAGAAGAAGAAGGCGAAGTAGGTATAGTAGAGATAGCTGCAGCAAACCGCGACTCTATAGAGGTAGCTATTGCTCGCGTAAAGCGTATCACAGACCTTCCTGAGGCTGGTAAGACTTATTCCGCAACTGTAAAATCAGTAATGCCATACGGATTCTTTGTAGAGTTTATGCCGGGTAAAGAGGGCTTACTCCACATTACAGAGATAGACTACCGTAAGTTTGAAACAGTAGAGGAGACAGGTATCAAAGAGGGAGATTCTTTCGATGTAAAACTTGTAGACATAGACCCTAAAACAGGTAAATTCCGTCTCTCTACTCGTGCTTTGAAAGACGCACCTGAAGGCTGGGTAGAGCCAACTCCTCGTCCTCGACCTGAGGGTAAAGGTCGCTCAGACGGCAAGAATCCAGACCACCGTCGCAGGTCTGACAATCGCGATAAAACCCGAGGTCAAAGAGACAGAAAGTAATTACCCAAACATTATACAAAAAAAATAAAATGCTCTCTAACTTAACAATACAGAGGGTATTTTATTTTTTTATACACAAAAGAAACGCTATTTTTCTATTACAATAAAATTTTTGTAACTTTGCAGTTCGATTTTTTAGCAAATTGGGATTATTGTATGAAAAACAAACCATTATTAATACTGCTACTCTCCGTACTTACATTTGTCTCTTGTAAAGATGATTTCCATATATGGAAAGAAGCTAACGAGCAGTGGTTAGCAGACAACAAACCTATCATAGATTCGCTCGAAAACGCACCTATAAAAGATGGATACCAAAGGGCTGGAATAACGCCGTCAGGAATACAATACATAGTATATCACAATGGATTTGGTGCCACTGCTAAGCGAAACTCTCAGGTAATACTCTCATACGAGAACTACCTCATAGACGGCACAAAGGTAGGGGCAATAGATGGCAACGCATTAGATTTAGAAACCATGCCAGATGGCTGGAAAGAGATGATATGCGACAGAGGACTAAAACAAGGAGCCTACTTCAAAATGTTTTGTCCTTGGAATTTAGCATTTGGCAAAGATGGGAACAAAGTCAGCACTGCTTCTCGATTCTTTATTCCTCCGTACTCTACCCTTATAAGCACTATTAGGATAATTGATGTAAGAAATATGAAACCAGAATAGTTTTTTTTAAAACAAACGAGATACCATACAGTTGTAAGAATGAAAAAATTCCTATTGATAGCGACATTTGCCATATTATCAGCAAACATATTCTCACAAAAACTCGAGTTGGGATTTATCGGCGGATACCAACATACAAACGCTTACGCTTTTGTAGGAGGTGAGGTAAATAAAATCAACTTTAATCCAAAGTCAGGTCCTGGATTCAATATCGGAGGATTCATGCTTTGGTCATTCCACAAGAATTTGGGTATGGACTTGCAGATACTATATTCTATGCGTTCATACAAATTTAATATGCTATACCAAGAACAAGATACGGCAGTCATATTCAAACGCCAGATGTTTATGCTCGAACTGCCTATTCACCTCAACTATCGCATAAAGATAAATGACGAGTTTACAATATACCCTACACTCGGAGCGTCGTTTGGAGTAAACATACACGGTAAGGACTACGCCTACCTCGATACAGATAGCAGAAAACCTATAGACAAGGCTACAAAAAGCGACGACCTATTCAGCAAATCTAACGGAAGAATCAATCGCTTCGAGATTTCTCCAGAGATAGGAGTGCTGATAAAATATAAAAACTGGGGATTTCGTCCGATGTACTCTGTTGGAGTAACTAACCTTACTCGTTCAAACTACGGCTGGTCGTTTTCACTACCAGAAAAACAGTCTAAATATCTCTTCAATAGAGAGTTGAAACTATCTATCTTATATACATTTAAGATAAGATAATAACAAACACATATATATTTTCCACAACACGATTTTGAAAAAACTTAATAAAAAAGATACCTAAAAGATGAAGTTATCACAATTTGATTTTGAATTGCCAGAGAAAAACATAGCACAGAACTTGGGGAAAAACAGAGACGACTGCAAACTAATGGTCATCCATAGTAAAAGCGAAAAGATAGAGCACAAGCGATTTGGAAACCTACTCGAATACTTCGATAGCGAAGATATGATGATTTTCAACAATACTCAAGTTTTTCCAGCAGCACTAATAGGTATCAAAGAGAAGACAGAGGCAGAAATATCTGTTTTTCTGCTTAGAGAACTAAACCAAGAGACAAAACATTGGGATGTATTGGTAGATCCTGCCAGAAAGATACGCGTAGGCAACAAGTTATATTTCGGAGAACAACAGACTATGGTAGCCGAAGTAATAGACAACACTACATCACGAGGACGCACATTGAGATTTCTCTACGATGCTCCGCATGACGAGTTTAAGCAAGAGTTATTCTCTTATGGCAAAACCAAGCTTCCTACATATATCAAACGCCCTGCCGACTCTGACGACTCTGATGTATATCAGACCATTTACGCCACAGAGGAGGGGGCAGTAGTAGCTCCATTTGCAGGACTCCACTTCAGCAAAGAGTTAATGAAGAGACTATTGATAAAGAATATAGACATATCATATATGACGCTACATTGCTCTTTGAGTGTATTTCGCTCAATAGATGTAGAGGATTTATACAAACACAAACTCGACTCAGAACAGATGAGGATAAGTGACGAATTAGCCCAGAAATTCAATAAAAAGATAGCTGAAGGCAGAAAAGTATGTGCGGTAGGAACCTCTACACTCCGTGCTTTAGAGACAGCTTCAACTATACCTGGCAAGATACAGGAATACAATGGCTGGACCAATCGTTTTATATTCCCGCCATACAATTTTCAAACGGCTAACGCACTACTTTCCACCTTCCAAATGCCTAAATCTACGATACTAATGAATCAGACAGCATTTGGAGGATACAACCTCATAATGAAAGCCTACGAAACGGCTATCAAAAAGAATTACAAGTTTGGTTGCTTCGGCGACGAAATGCTGATTATGAACGATTAAGAATTGAAATAATGCAAAAACCATCAATACCTAAAGGTACTCGCGACTTCCTACCACAAGAGATGGAACGCCGCCAGTACATTTTTTCTACCATAAAAGAGGCTTTTCGCCGCTTTGGTTTTGTAGAAATAGAGACACCTGCAATGGAAAATCTATCTACTCTGCTCGGGAAATACGGCGAAGAGGGAGATAAACTTCTATTCAAAATCCTCAATTCGGGTAATTTCTCTAAAGGGGTCGACTTCGGAGAAGAGAACAAGAATCGCTTGGCTACTCATATTTGCGAAAAGGGATTGAGATACGACCTTACAGTGCCTTTTGCAAGATTCGTAGTACAAAACAGAGACAAACTCTCATTTCCATTCAAAAGATTTCAATGCCAACCAGTATGGCGAGCAGACCGTCCACAGAAAGGCAGATATCGTGAGTTTTATCAATGCGATGCAGATATTATAGGCTCTACTTCGTTACTAAACGAAGCAGAGTTGCTCGAATTGATAGATGAGGTATTCACCAAACTCGGCATAAATGTTTCAATAAAACTCAACAACAGAAAGATACTTGCTGCTTTAGCAGAACTTATAGGCGAGGCAGATAAAATTACAGACATCACTGTAGCTATCGACAAACTTGATAAAATAGGACTGCATGGCGTTATATACGAGCTATTAAGCAAAGGTATCTCGCAAGCATCTATAGATAGATTGCGTCCGATACTACTACTCGAAGGCACAAATACAGAAAAACTATCTCGCCTAAAAGAAATATTTTCAGGCATAGAAGTTGGGCAAAAAGGTGTAGAGGAGATAGAGACTGTACTTGGATATTTAAGCAAACTTCGTTCAGAGTTAGAACTTGACCTTACACTGGCTCGCGGACTGAACTATTACACTGGTGCTATTATAGAGGTAAAAGCTCTCGATGTAAAAATCGGAAGTATATCTGGCGGTGGTAGATATGATAATCTTACAGGCGTATTTGGGCTGCAAGGAATGTCGGGAGTAGGAGTTTCGTTTGGGGTAGATAGGATTTATGATGTAATGGACGAATTGCAAATTTTCCCTAAAAACAGCACCATATCTACTAAGATACTCTTCGTTTCGTTTGACGAGGATGGAATACGCTACGCATTGCCTCTACTCAGAGAGTTACGCGGGAAAGGCATAGCAGCAGAAATATACCCAGAGCCTCATAAGATGAAAAAGCAGATGCAGTATGCCAACGACAAAGCAATACCTTTTGTAGCCATAGTAGGCGAAGATGAGATAAAGCAGAATGCAGTAATGCTGAAAAATATGGCAACAGGCGAACAGAAATTGGTAAAAAATGAAATGATATTTGAACACATAAAATAAATGAGTTTTATGTACAGACCTCTTCATTCATTAGAGATAGAGCAACTAAAAGGACAAGGTTGCTGCGCTGAAAACTGGAATCTTATAGAAGTAGATGAAGATTTTTCGGCAGATAGTATTCGCAATGTAGAATTTGGGAAACAGATACGGATTGGTAAGAGCGTAGTAATAAAGAACGCTAATATAAAAGACTGCTATATAGGCAACAATTGCACTATCTCAAACATAGGACAATATATTTCTCATTGCAAAATCGAAGAAGATTGTTTTATAGAAAATATCGGAATTATAGATTGTAGCGAAAATAGTAGTTTCGGAATAGGCGTAGAGGTAAATGTATTGAACGAAAATGGCGGTCGTAGAGTGCCTATATTCGAGGGATTATCTGCCCAGACGGCTCATCGTTTGGTATTTCATACAGAAAAAAGAGATAAATTACTTGAGGAGTTATCTGACAAAATAAAAACTTATCCTGTATTTGGCAACATAGAGCAAGGCGTACGGATTACAAATACAAAAGAGATAATTAATACTTGCATTAGAGCCAATACTAGCATAAGAGGAGTAGAGTTGATAGAAAATTGTACTATCAGCACCAATAACATTATAGGAAACGGTGTTATATTAAAAAACTCCATTACTGCTCCCAATGTATATATTACAGACTCTTCTATAGTAGAGCGTTGTTTTATAGGCGAGGCTACTAAGATAGAAAAGGGCTTCACAGCGTTAGACTGCCTTATATTCTCCAATTGCGAATTGGCTTGTGGCGAAGCGGTATCTGTATTTGCTGGTCCTTATACAGTTTCTCACCACAAATCGACACTACTGATAGCTTGTGCTACAAGTTTTTCAAATTTCGGTAGTGGCACCAATATGAGCAACCACGCCTACAAACTTGGAGCCATACACCAATCTGTATTCGAACGAGGCTGCAAATTTGCCAGCAACTCATATATGTTATCTCCAAGCCACATTGGAGCATACTCTCTTATAATAGGTTCGCATAAGACTAATCCAGATACACACGAATTACCATTCTCATATCTAATTGAAAACCAAGGAAGAACGCAATTGATACCGGGAATAAATATATTTAGAATAGGTACTTTGCGAGACATACAGAAATGGCAAAAGCGAGACAAACGAAACAGAAAAGAGCATTTAGATGGTATAACATTTGGATTATTCAATCCTGTAATAATTAACCAAATTACAAAGGCAATAGATATACTCGAGGAGTTAGAAAGAAAAGAGCCAGAGGCTACTACATACCACTACAACAGTTGCATTATAAACAAAAATGCTCTAAAGAAAGGGATAACATACTACAAGGAAGCCTTGACAGTTTGTTTAGGAGATTTTATACTCGACTCATTAGATAAGCAGGATTTACAATACGATTCTATAGACTTAGACTGGATAGACTGCGGTGGCTTGACAATACCTAAAACAGCCATTGAAGATAGACATTTATTATCACATTACGAGCAGAGTGAACAATCGTTACTTAAGTTTATTGCCTTGAATTTCTCAAAAGAGTTAGCAGAAAGAGAATTTATAATTGCAAAATACATATCTATATTGGAGAAAATCAAAAAACGCTTACTTTTAGAGGCTTCATCTGAATTTTGGGGGACTTCACAAATAGGCTACGGCATAGACTACGAAGAAAATAGGTCTGACGACTTCTCGCGAGTAGTAGGCACACTGGAGGATAACTCTTTCATAAAGGAACTACAAGCAGAGCTTGATAGAAAAATCAAAGAAGCACATTTTCTAATACAATGAGACAACAAATAAAGAGAGTAAAAGAGAACAAGATGATTTTCGGCTTGCACTCTATCATAGAGGCGATAGAGGCTGGCAAAGAGATAGAAAAAATATATCTAAAACGCGATTTCGGGGGCGATTTGGTAAAAACGCTTTTTTCTAAAATAAAAGAATATAGCATTCCTTGCCAAAAGGTGCCTATTGAGCGTCTAAACGCTTTCACACAGAAAAATCATCAAGGTGCTGTAGCATTTTTATCTGATATAGAATATCAAGATATTACAGAAATAATTCCATCGCTATACGAGCAAGGAAAAGAACCTTTTGTAGTAGTACTTGATAGCCTTACCGATGTACGCAACTTCGGTGCTATAGCTCGTACCTGCGAATGTGCTGGAGTAGATGCTATATTGGTACCTGCATATCGCTCTGCTGCAGGTAATGCTGACGCTATAAAAACTTCGGCTGGAGCCTTACACAGAATTCCTATATGTAGGGCAGAAAATCTTCTACAAGCCATAGATTTCTTACACCAAAGCGGTCTAAAACTTATCGCCGTCAGCGAGAAAGCCGAAAAAAATTATACAGAGGAGAATTATCATTGTCCTAAAACACTTATACTCGGAGCAGAAGATAAAGGAATATCACCAGAGATATTGTCTCATTGCCAATCGAAAGTAAAAATACCGATGTTTGGACAAATTGGTTCGCTCAATGTATCCGTAGCAGCAGGTATAGTAATCTACGAAGCTATAAGATAAACATTCTCACCTGTTTCTAATCACTTAAAGGGCATTTTTTAAAAATTGCTCTTTTTTTTTTACACATTATACTATTCATCTCACAAAAAAACAGTAACTTTACACGATATATTTTTAAGACTTTTTCAAAATTAAAAGCCATATTTTTGACAACAAAATTATAAACTATAAACTGTAAATTTCTTAAGATTTATGAGAAAAATTCTAACCGTTTTTCTTGCGATACTTTGCATAGGAGGACTATTTGCTTCGCCTATTTCGCAACAAAAAGCCGAATCTTTGGCAAAAACATTTTTGCAAAAGCAATTACAAGGTAAAAGTATCAAACTACGAAGCCTACAAGTAAAATCTCTTAGAGGCAATCATAAAGTCCCGAATATTTATCTATTCAACTCAGAGGCAGGTGATGCTTTTGCTATAGTATCAGCAGACGATAACACTACTCCAATTCTGGCATACTCTAAGAACTCCTCTATAGATATAAACAATATATCTCCCGCTCTAAAAGTGTGGCTGGAGGCAACAGAGGCTTATGTAGAGAGTTGCAAAAAAAGCAAAGAGCCTTCGCTACAAATGCAAAACACAGGAACTCCTATTGTCGCTCCTATGATGGATACTATCCTCTGGGGACAAGGCGAACCATACAATAATCTATGTCCAACATTCGTCGAAGCAGGACAGACTAAACACTACTATGTGGGGTGTGTAGCTACAGCAATGGCTCAAATTATGAAATTTCACGCATATCCCACTCAAGGAACTGGTAGCAAAACATATACTGACGCTGAAAGTGGTAATACACTAACAGCCAATTTCGGCACTACAACATATAATTGGTCAAATATGCTAAATTCATACAAAGATATAGAATATACAGAGCAACAAGCCCGTGAGGTAGCCACACTCTCTGCTCATTTAGGGATAGCAGTAGAGATGACCTATATGGCAAATGGTAGCGGTGCATGGTCGTCTCTTGTACCTCAAGCATTGAAACAATACTTCGGCTACGACTCATCTATAACATATCGCAAACGTGACTACTATGAGACAAACGAATGGATGCAGATTATCAAAGACGAATTACAGGCAGGTCGCCCTGTATTCTATTCTGCTACAAGCGATAAAGGCTCGGGCGGACACGCTTTCGTATGCGATGGCTATGATAGTGAAGACTTCGTTCATATCAACTGGGGTTGGTACGGAGAAAGTAATGGCTGGTTTCAGATAAATCACTTAGACCCTATCCGTTTAGGCGAAGGTGGTGGTGCTGGTGGATATAATCTCGACCAAGAGATAGTAACAGGCATTCAACGCCCTACCTCCACTCCGACCCAGTACGAACGCCCTCTATATAGTGCTATAAACATCAGACCTGCCGACTTTACATCAGATTTCGATATGGGTGGAGCAATAGAGAACTTCGATATGACTGACTTTACAGGAGATTTGGCTGTAGTACTTACTCGAAACGACTCTATCATAGATATTCTAATGGATACCACACACCAGATATCAGCATACGCAGATGGTAGAGCAGGAAGTTTCATATTCTATTTTAGAAGAATATCCAAACAAGCACCAAACGCTACTGATGGCTCAGCTAAAATAAAACTTGCTTTTCGCGAAAACTCTGGAAATGGAGAATGGCAAATAATGCGTTATTGTCGCAACTATACGGGCGAGATAGATTGTAGTGTAGCCAATAATACAGTTACAATCAATGGAGCTAATGCACCTCACCCAGATGTAGAGATGCTAAGCAAACTATCTCCTACAGCAGATATGTTTGCAAAGGGCAGTGGTATCTTTCCTATAACATTGAAAAATAATAGCCGCGACTACCGACTTAAAAATGTAGTAATACGCTTTACCTCTACACAAGACACTACTCAAAAGTATGACTATGAGAATCCTCTACATGTTTATGACCAATCTACAGAACACTTTGAGTTTTTAGTAAATTTACAAGCCTCTATGCCTCAAGGCGAATATCGACTTACTGCTTTCGAAAAAAATTTTGAACAGTATCCTTTTTCAGAAACAGAAGTATCTGTCATTACAGTACTACCAGCGGCAACTCGTCCTGTAATGAGACTTACTCAGGCTCCTATTTGGAATAATAATCAATTGGAGCAAAACATAAAACAAGGAGAATTCATACAGATAGGTATAGAGTGTCGCAATTACGGAGTAGCTGGCACAGCAAGAGCCATAGTAATGCTTACCGATATAGCCGACACAACCAGACAGTATATTTTCCAAGAGAGTTCCAAAAATGTAGGACAAGGAGAAAGCGTAGTATTCTCATTTGGCAAAACAATGCCTTGCGATAGTGGTCAATACCGCATAAATGTAGGATATATGATGAACGATGGCTCTATCATTAGAGATGACTACGACTCTATGTTCAACACTATCATTACTGTAGGCGACAATCCAACGCTAAATCTACTTAGAGTAGACCAAATATCGTTTCCTGATAGTCTCAAAAGTAATGAAAAAGTAACAGTATCTATAAAACTTACTGCGATAGACAAATTTATAGGCACATTCTATCTAAGAGCAAGACAATATACCAATACAAATGGTGAAATAGTAACTATGAAGTCGCTAAATCTAAATGCAGGCGATAGCACTACCATTTCTATAAATTATCGCACTACACTTGCCGACGGCAGATATATGTTATTAGCTGAGACTAAGAAAGGTACAACAATGGGAGTCCCTACAAACTACGACAACTATTACAAACTATTCACTGTAGGCGAACTACCTACATCTACAACAGAATCTAAAATAGAAGAGGATATAAAAATACACATAAGAGACAGAAAAATAGAAGTATTAGGCAATCCAACTACAGAAATAAATAGAATAGATTTATTTTCAATAAACGGAATGCTTATAGGAGGAAGCCGAGGATATTCAATAGAAAAGCCTAACGAACACGGCATATATATCATACGAGTAGAAACTTCATCGGACTCATTGAGTAGAAAAATAGTATTGTAAAGTTTACATAAAAAAGAGGTCTGAAATAACAGACCTCTTTTTTTTTACTTCACCGCCTTGAAACTCATATCAAGACTTTTTACAGAGTGAGTCAAAGCACCTACGGATATAAAATCCACACCTGTCTCGGCGTATGCTTTAATAGTATCTTTAGTAATACCTCCTGACGACTCTAACTCTACTCTACCTTCTACTATCTCTACAGCACGGCGAGTATCCTCTACAGAAAAGTTATCAAGCATAATTCTATCCACATGTTGAGAGCGTAGAGCCTCCTGCAGTTCGTCGAAGTTGCGCACCTCTATCTCTATCTTTAGCGATTTGCAATTATCCTGCAAGTAACGATTGGCTCGCTCTATAGCCTGAGTAATACCGCCTGCAAAATCCACATGATTATCCTTAAGAAGTATCATATCGAAAAGCCCAATACGATGATTGCAACCTCCACCAATCAGGACAGCCTCTTTCTCCAGCATTCGTAGTCCGGGAGTAGTTTTGCGAGTATCCAGCACGCGTGCTTTGGTTCCTCTTAGTAATTCTACATACTCAGAAGTACGAGTAGCCACACCACTCATTCGCTGCATAATGTTGAGCATAAGGCGTTCGGTCTGAAGTAGCGACCTTACACTACCCTCTACCTCAAATGCTATATCGCCATATTTTACCCTGTCACCATCTTTCAGAAACTGTGTCATCTGTAGCGTTGGGTCAAATTTCGCAAATACCTTTTTAGCTACCTCTATACCTGCTAAAACACCCTCCTCTTTTATTATCAAACGAGATTTACCTTTAGCTTCTGCTGGAATACAACAAAGCGTTGTATGGTCGCCGTCACCTATATCTTCGGCAAACCACTCTTTTATCTGCTCCTCTATAGTTATCATATATATTGAACCTAATTTTATCAAAATAAAACCTATTTATTATATTTTATCTACTATCAACTTTTTTCCCTGCAATCTATATATGAAACAGCCTACATTTATATGATTGACACTATTATTTTTTACGAAATTAAAAGTAGACTGCAGTAGTAACAAATTTGGATTGAACGATAAAGAACCGCCAGAGCAAATAGCCGAACAAAAATACGATGTAAGGTCATAGCCTAAAAGGTCGTAGTTTGGCACATATCGAGGATTGCGAACATGAAAATAGTCGCGATATTTATTGAGATACTCCTCCGAAGGCGTAGCATTGAATAGCGAATACGAGAGATACTCCTTAGCCTCTATTGTGTATCTATTTGCATTGACATAATCAAACATATCTTCAGACAATACAAATACAGAATTCTCACACCTATAACCAGAAAAACGAGCAAAGAATTGGTCAAGATCCTGCGTATTACAAGATGAAAGTACTACAACTGCTTTATTATTTATTATTTGCTGTAACTGTTGGGCAGTCATATCATGGGCATTATATTCAGCGTATTTTATAGACTTATGTCGAAGTTCTGTTTTTAGACTCTCTGGTAGCGAGTAAGACTTCTGATCTGTATATGGGAAATTTACAAATACGAAACTTGACTTTTTATTATCATACAATATACGCTCTACGATCTTAGCATCTAACTCCTCTGTAGATGGATTAAATTGATATTGAAGAGAGAACTTATCGCTATTATCTATCTTAGAGGTAAAAGGCACTACCTGATTTATTTTATGCTCCTTAGCGTAGTCTGCCACGAGAGATACCTGCGCAGGGTACGCAGGTCCTATTATCAAATCTACAGATGAAGGCATTTTATTTTTCAAAACATCTTTTACTTTCTCCACACCAAGCTGAGTATCAAACGCATATACTTCAAATGAATATCCTTGCTTCTTAAGGTCATCTAAGGCGATAAGCGACCCTCGGTAGAAGTCTATAAATCTATCTATAGATGTACCTGATACCTCTTCGGCAGCCGAAGAGAATGGCAATAGATATACTATGCGATATTTTCCCGAATGCTTTTCAATGGTAGTCTTATGAGGCTTTATTGGAGCAGGGGTGATAAATGCCCCAGAGACATTCAGAGTATCTCCTATCCTAAGCCCATCTGCTAATTGAGGATTAGCAGATAAAAGTTGCTCTTGCGACAGTCCATACTTATGGCTAACACCATATATAGTCTCTTTAGGTTGCACTATATGCCTATGGCTCACATCAGTAGCCTTAGGTATATTCTCCTCCACTATAGGAATACGAAGCACATCACCGCGTTTTATACCATTTTCAGCCTGCGGATTCGCCTCTATAAGTTCGTTGATAGTAATACCAAATTGCTTGCTGATAGAATACAAAGTCTCTTTCTTTTTTTTCACCTCGTAGGAGACATACTTACGGAGAGGCTGTTTATCTTTATCTGACTGTTTTGCAGACTTAGTACTTTTTCCAATTTTTGTTTGAGACACAGGTATTACCAATACATCGCCTTTCTTTACTTTATCACCCTCAATAGACGGATTTGCATCTATAATAGCCTCCTGAGGCACACCATACATCTTGCTAATAGAATATAGCGTCTGCCCTGCAACTACACTATGTTCTATCTTTTTAGCCTTATTAGCAATACTCTTCTTAGAGTCTTTTACTGGCACATATATGGTTTGCCCTACTTCAATACCATTTTCTATATTTGAATTTACTTGGTATATCTCAGATTGCAATACATCAAACTTTTTACTTATACGATACAATCCTTCGCCTTTCTCTACCGTATATACATAGCACTCTACTCCATTGACACTCTCTACAGGATAGTCCTGTGGGAAAAGACTTATCGCTGATAGTATAAACGCTACAACTATAAATAATTTTTTCATAACTTCAAAACATTAACGAAATACATCATTGACTAATATGCAAAGGTAATATTTTTTTGAGTTTATAGAGAAATAATAAAAAAGTTGCCCAACCGTTATTGTCGATTGGGCAACTTCCAATAATTTATTACACACTAATGTTAGTTCACAATTACCTTACCGTATATAATTTCGCCCTTACCTGTAACAATACGAACGATATATACACCACTCACATTGAAGCTTGGTAATACTACTGGCATTGCCTCAGGCTTAATGGCTTGAATAGTCTGACCAGTAGAGTTCAAAACATCTATACGCAACCCAAGCATCTCCTCTGGAGTAAACTCACCTGTAATAGTAAGACTCTCAAACTTACTTATAGGATTTGGCACAAACGACACATTCCTCATATCACCTATAGACTGAGAAGTACAATCACCATATATATTTACAGCGTATGTTACTATACTATCACAACCTGTCATAGACTTATGCTCTACGGTAGCCAGCCAAATACCAGAAGGATAACCTTTCTCATAAAGTTGTCCATTGATAGTAACAGGCAAATCACAGTTATTTACAGCAGTGTCTATTGCAATGTTATAAGATGGATCTACATGAAGTTCAAGCACTTCAATACTATCACATCCATTAGCAGCAGTAGTATAATGCTGATATTCAGCGGTCTGTTTAGCCTTTATAGTCCTACCGAAGAATACTACAGTATCTCCTTGGCATACTACACGCTTAATCCTATGCTCATTACCTGGCATTACCTTAAGTATAAGTGACATATTTAATGTCTCTCCTGTCGCTGGGTCTGTATATATACGATTGAATGTATGATCGCCAAGCGATTGTAGAGAAGTAGCTGGTATATCAAAGTTATTACGAGTATATGGATACCCTATACAAACACTATCTCTAACTGTCACACTCCTTATTTCGCTAAATCTGAAGTTATCAATAGATGCAGGGGGCTGACTACCACTTGACCCATCATTCTTCCAGAAAAATGCGATATAATAATCATCATTACGAGGCACATATAGACCAGCAGAGTCTACAACCTGATAAGAGTCTTTCTTACACATTGGTCCACCCTGAGGATTGAGGTCAATCCAGCCAGAAGGAGCATTGTTACTACTTCCAGTCATTGCATTAGGTTCTCCTTTAGAGATATTAGCTGTAGATGGAATAATGAATGCACGGAGCAAATCCCAACTACTTTCACCATCAGCCATCCAGTAAAACGAATATGCATACGGCGTACTCTTCTTCAGAGATACCTTACGATACGCATAAGCGTATGAAATGTCTTGTGTAGCGTAAGTATTTGCAGATTGTACTGCATTAGGCTGGTCTACGCCATTTCCTCCTGTAGAGTTAGATATGTATAATCCCCATTGTCCAGCCTGCTTAGCTCCCTTACCAATACGCCATTTATTTGTACTATTTTGATAAGAAGAGAAGTGCCACATATAGTTATCTACCATATCTTCGAAAGTAGCATTGATAGGCAGCGAGTCTACAGAATTTATAGCCCTGAAAGATAGTTCCTTATACTCAGAATTTAGATTACTTGCACATTGAGAACGAAGTTTCACTAAATACATTGCTCCCGGAGTAAGTCCTGTAAATGTATATGTATTAACATTATTTACCACCTGATGATTTACTGTCACTGCAGTATTATTAGCATCATACAAATCAAGTTCGTATGTAGTAGCCGTTCCTATCCAAGTAACAGTAGCAGATGTAGTAGAAGTAGTTACAGTAACATTTTTAGGCGAAGGACAAGGTACTAACTCAAACTGTACATTATCTACTGCTAAAGGAGCCTGATTAGCACTACTAGCATCGTTACGCCAGAAGAAAGCAAGATAGTATACACCATTTGTAGGTACTCCTATGCTCTGTACCTCTGTAGTCTGCCAAGTTGTTTTACCCTGCAATATATTTACTTCATCAATACCACCTACATCTATCCAGTCGGCAGGCGAGTTATTAGACTGTCCATTCATACCAAAGTGATAGCCACTAACAACTTGCTCTTTATAAGATGCTGGTATAAGGAATACTCTACCCAAATCCTTATCTGCTTGTCCCTGAGATTTCCAGTGGAACTTCAACTTATATTCAGAAGCAGCGTCAAGCTGATAAGCACGGAAAGCATAAGCATAAGACTCGGTATAAGCATTATATGTATTTGCTTGTCCGTCATTTTGAGAAATATACATAGACTTATTAGGATTACCAGTAGAGGATCCAAATGCCCACTTATTTGCAGCTCCATCAGAAAATGATGTAATCCATTTAGAGTTTTCTGCATCCTGTTCGAAATCAGTATTCAGAGGCAACTGGTCTAAATTAAAGTCTGTCTTAAAGTCTATTTTCTTCCACATAGCCTCTTTACCGCCACTACATTTAGATTTAATATAGACAGAGTATGCAGTATTTGGCTGTAGAGATGTCATTGCAAAAGATGTAGTAGCATTGTCAGTAGCACCAGCTATTTGTTGCAAAGAAGTTGGGTCGTATGCAGACGACTGGAATGTAACCTTCACATCGTATGAATTAGCTGTTCCCTGCCAAGTAGCGGTAGCTGAAGTAGATGTAATATTCGTAACGGCTAAATTGCTTGGTTGAGAACACTCCTCTGCATAGAAATGAAGATTATCAATAGCCATAGGAGGCTGGTATGCAGAAGCAGTATTATTCTTCCAGAAGAAAGCAAGGAAATACTTGTCGGTATTTGTAATAGAAACAACAGTATCTATCTGACGCCAAGTATTCTGATTATACAACATACCTCCACTAAGTTCGAGCCAATCAGCAGGAGGCACATTATTTGTATTCTCCATACCATAAGCATATCCTTCGGAAATTTGGCTGTAAGCACTTGGTATCAGGAATATTCTACCGAGGTCTTTTGTAGCCTCTCCTTTAGACATATAATCCACAGTCAGATGATAATCTTGTCCACTCTGGAGTTGCAAATATCGAGTAGCATACGCGTATGTAGCCTGATTAGCAGTATATTGGTGAGAAGTACCATTATCATTTGATATATACAAAGCCTTAGTAGAATTTGCACCATTATTAATAGCGGTACCTATTGCCCATTTGTTTGTAGCATTCTGAGGAGCATATAGTAGCCACTTTTCATTATCTGCTTGGTTATCAAAAGTAGTATTGATAGGCACTTGCTCTACAGGCACTTCTACCAAAGTACGAACAGTAGAATAATTTGCATTAGACTGAATAGATGTAGAACCACTTGTACAGTTAGATATCACTACTACGGTATATGTAGTATTATTATTTAATCCAGTAACTGTAATAGTAGGAGTATTGACAGTCTGATTCTTTACAGGAGTAGATGTCTCTGTTACATTAGTACCTTCATATACTTTTACTGTATAGGAAGTACCTGTACCCTGCCAAGTAGCCGTAAATCCAGATGTAGTAACATTTGTATAGGTTACATTATTCACCTCTTCGCAAGCAAATATATCACAGCCCGGCAATATCTCAAACGAGAATGTTTCCTTAACATTATTATTTGGATAAGAACGGAATACAGTATCACCGTTTTGGTCTACAATAGAGAAATATACATTCGCAGTATTAGAACCTTTATTAAACTCCAATGTGTACAGGTTTGCACAATACGAACGAGTATCTGCTTCTCCATATCCAAAGGCCGTTGCTACATACCTTACAGTATCTATTACATTTCCTTCGCGAGTAAATACCAAGTTTGTATTATTACCCCAACCGTCATTGGTACCAGTAGATTGTTTTACAATAGTAATCTGACACATATCTTGCGAAAGACATAAAGTAGTAAATGACATATTCTCTGGTCCTTGATACCAATTACCATAAGTGTTATTATCGCAGACTTTACGGATATAGTAGTAATACTTTTGTCCTGGTTGCAATCCAGTAATAGTAACGGTTGGATCAAGTTGAATAGTTACATTTTGATTATATGCTATCTGAGAAGGCTGCAAAGAACCCAAACGAGACATATCTCCACTTATATCTACTGTAGTAACTACCACATTCCATACCTGCTGTCCGTAATAAGGCGAATCCCAATAGATTTTTACGCTATTGGCAGTAACATCTGTATGTCCTACTGAGTTTGGAGCCATACACATATCTGCCATTTTTACTACTACATTATCTACAGCAACTGTTCCTATATGGTTTACATCTCCGTCCGATAATAAAGATATGTATTTATTATTAAGGTCAACTCCACTCATTACCAAAGTATAGTCTCTACCATCAGGCGATGCATCAAATTGACGCAATATATTACCAGAAGGAGCTACACGACCAGTTCCGTCATCGAGCATAGTAGTAAGCGATATTTTCTTATCTGTCTGTCCGAAGACTTTGAAGGAGATTTGAAGTTGAGAGATAGGAGTTTGGAACTCAGGCATTACAGCATATACTTGTGTAGAACCTACAGTATCAATCCAATAAGAGTCTATGTATAGGCGCTTATTATTTGTAGCTGCATCTAAATTTACCTGTGCCCTATACGAGCCACTAAAACCATCAGCCTGAGTATTTTGCGACCAACAGTTTGGCAACTGATTTATCACAGTCTGCTCAAAGTCCATATTGTACGGAAGGTTAGCGATAGCGTCACACAATGTAGAGAAAGTGATGACCTCTATATTATAGTACGAACTCTTACCTCCGCCACAATTAGCCCTTACATAGACATAGTATGTAGTTCCTGGATCTAAGTTATTTATTTGATATATAGTATCTGTAGTATTATCAGAAGATACTATATCACCATTTTGAGTTTCAGGCGATATTGGTGTTGTAGAAACCTTTACATCATACGAATCTGCACCAGTAGAACGCCATTTTATCTCTGCATTTGATTTGGCAACATTATCTACTACAATACCCGTAACCATCGGACAGTCATTTGGCATAAAATAGAATTGGTCGATAGCAGCAGGTGGCTGACTACCGCCAGAACCATCATTTTGCCAGAAGAATACAATATAATACACTCCTGAAGATGATGCTATAAAGTCATATTGTACATTCTTCATAGAATTATTTTGATTCATCTTACCGTTACCCAAATCTATCCAACCAGAAGGCAAAGAACTAGATGTTACGGCAGGAGCATTATTAGACTTAAGTGCAGTAGCATTAGCCTCTGGCACAAGACACGCACGGAGAAAATCGTAAGAATCCTCGCCCTGAGCCTTCCAGTCAAACATAATTCTATACTTAGAACCTTGTTCGAGAGTAAATGCTCTATAAACCGCACTCTTAGAGGTACTTGAAGTATTATATCTATACACCTTTGTATTAGTAGGCGAATCAGATATATATAATGCCCCCAATCCCTCTTTTACAGCATCTGCAGCTTGACCACCACCTACTACCCAGCGGTTCGAACCGCTGTAAGTTTTCTGTGTCCACTGTCCATTATCTGTATCCTCCTCAAAACCAGTATAATATGGGAAAGGAGTAGTAACTACATATTTATGCACTTTTGTATCTCCAGTAGCATTACCACATATAGTAGTAATCTTGAAATAATATACTGTTTCTATCGTCTGGCTGATATCTGTAGCAGTAAATGAAGGAGTAGTAACTCTGTTAGGACCTTGCAATGCATTAGTATTTGTACCATAATACACATCCCATGCGGTAGCAGTCTGGCTTGCAGGCCAAGTAACAGTTACAGTTCCGTCTGGGTTTCTCGTAACGTTTATGGAGAAAGGAGCTGGACAATCTATCTTCTCTACCTTTATATTATCCAAAGCACCAGCACCATTGGAAGTACCACTCGAAACATTATTCTTCCATAAGAATACTATCTTATATCTACCTGTGCGAGGTACTGCAAAACTATTAGAGTAACTCTGCCAAGTAGTACGGCTATTTATATCATAGAAAGGATTATCTGCAAGTTTTATCCAAGTAGCTGGAGGGGTATTTTGAGCATCACTCATACCATTTGCCTCTCCACCTACCAACTCCGAATGAACTTCGTCTGGGACAAGGAATACATTTAGCACATCTTTCAAAGACTCACCTCCAGATTTATAATTGAAAGAGCATTGATAAACCTCATTTTGGTCAAAATCAAATGTCTGATATACATACACATAAGAAGTAGCATTGGTAGTATTATAAGAACGAGTAGTTCCATTATCCTTTGATATATATATACTCTTTTGACCATCTTTCTTATCTGCAGAACCTACAATCCATTTATTTGTCTGACTTCCATTTTCAGCACGCATCGTCACTGTACCCTCAAATGTCTCGTTAAAAGGAATTTGAGCAGGAGACTGATGAGTAGAGAATGCTGCACTTACATCGTATGAATTACCTGCGTTATTGCTACACTCTGCGGTAATATACACTACATAGCCTGATAGTTGAGTAAGCCCTGTAAGGGTATACGATAGTTGAGTACCGGGAACGGTTACAGTAGTATAGTTATTTATATTAGTCTCCGATGCAAGTCCGTATTGCAATTTCCAATTTGCAGGAGAGCCTACTGCACCTTTTTTCCAAGATATTCTTGCTGAATTATCTGTAATAGAGTCTATCTTTATATCAGTAGGAGCCGAACAAGTAACCTCCTTGATGTCAAGTTGGTCTACTGCTATTCCCGGAGTATTCTCCGAATCTGCCTTTTCATTTACCCACTGGAAAGCCAATATATAACTTGTAGCTATAGGAGATTTGAAAGAGCCCACATGGCGTGTCCAATTCATATTACCATAAAGCTTACCAGATAGAGGTATCCATGTGCTATCAGGAGAAGCTCCAGCAGCCAATGTATTCTCTTTATTTTCAGGCACCAAATAGGCTACCATATATGCAGTAGAAGAGCCATTACCTCTCCAGTAGAAAGTTACTTCAGTAAATTTATCCTTAGCAAACTTAAATTTCTTATAAGTCAATACTTTTGAGTTATAACTTGGGTTATAAGAATTTGTCTGTCCATTGTCTTTAGAGACATAAAGTCCTTTATTTCCCTCTTTCTTACCAGCAGTTCCCATATACCATTTGGTAGACTGTGTTCCATTATCAAGTTGCCACTGGTCGTTAGTCTCAAATCCTGTAGAATATGGAAGGTTTGAACTAGCCATAGGCGTAGTAAAAGTAATAGGACCTACCCAGTCTTGTCCGCAATCGTTTGATATGAAAGCATAATACTTTGTCAAACCATTGAGTTGTCCTTGTATAGTACAGTTAGGAGCAGCTACAGAAGGATTAGTCTCATACATTGGATTTACACGAGTAGGATCTTGGTTATTTGTAGAGATAGCAATTTTGTATCTATGATTTGGATACAATGAATTCCAGCTAAATACCACATCAAATTTACCAGAGGTAGCCGAAGGCGATACTGTAGCCATCTTAAAATCCGTAGGTTTAGGACAGTCAGGTATCTTCTCTACCTTTACATCATCTATAAATACTATATTTGAAGCATTACCATCTGCTCCAGTAGTCATAAAGGCGATATGCTTTCCATTATTCTGGTTATTAAGAAAATATATAGTCTTCTGTGTCCATGTATTCTCTGCTGTAAGCTGTATTACCCCCTGTTCTTCAAATGTGCTGACATCATCGGGATTGGTCATTATTCCCACATGTATCTTCTTACCTGGCTCTTCTGCCATAGCATAAAAAGTTACTTGATAGTTTTTCGCGTAAGTCCAGCCCATTCCCTGAGTGATGGCATAAGACTGCACTATACGAGGAATAGTAATAGCTTCGTTATTTTGATAGAAACTCTCTATTTTCAAAGATTTATTTCCAGTTTTTGCTTTACCAGATACTACTTGAGGCAAGTATTTACTTTCTGAGACAACCTCATTTAGCCAGTCTCCAATAAGGTCTTTTGTTCTAATCCAACAGTTTGGATATCCGCTTGCTGGCGATGTCTCAAAGCCCTCTATAGCCTGAGTCAGTATATCTGCCTCTGCAATAGGACGACACCTTGTTCTAAAAGTACCAGAAACCCATGAACTGACATCACTTGGACCACAGTCGGCCTTCACATACCAATAGTATTGAGTATTCTCCTGAAGATTGTGTATACCACTATACAAAGGGAAATAAGGAATCACAGTAGTCGTATCTACTATATTAGCAGTAGTGTTATCGAGATTAGCAGTATTGATAGCAGTAGTTGAAACCTTAATTTTCGAGATATTTGTATAGTTATTTACAGCCCAACGAAGTACAGCAGAGTTTTCTGTTATATTTTCTACAGTAAGCCCAGAAGGAGGATTACATACTGTAGCAGAATATAATTTCACACTATCCAATGCAATACCTTTACCATTAGCATAGCAATGCTCAAAAGCTATCTGTATATTGGCAGCTTGTGTATAATCCTTCAGACGAATCACCTTCTTTTCCCAGTTGTCATTCTGCTGGGGATAGCCACGCATCAAAACCCAGTTATTTGACCCTTGCTCCTTATAATACACTTTAAGTGTGTCTCGCGAAGCGAAGTGATATGTCTCCGCAGCCAAATAAAATGATAAGAATGGTTCCTGATATGATCCTATATTTATATTAGGAGTTATCAGTTTTACTGGCACCTGGTATTGAGGCGAAAATAACAAAGCCATTTTCGTCTTCTCAAAAGGTGTAACAGTACCTACACCCGACGAGTTGACACTCCAAGGTACTACCCCTGTAGATGGCTCCTGCGTCCAACCTTTTTCAGTGAATCCACCAGACTCAAATCCATCAAAAAACGCTTCGGTCTGCGCAGAAACCACTACACTTATTGCCGTCATAAGCAAAAACGACAAATAAACTTTTTGTAGCAAATTCTTCATAAATCTAAAATTTATTATTTCAACTTATTGTTTATTATACTGAACTACATATTATAGAATACAAAAATCCATAATACACATAATACAACGAGCAAAGTTATTAAAATATATCGAAACAAAAAAATATTTTTTCTTATAAGTTTTTTTCATATAACTAATAAACAAAAAAAAGCACCTCCATTCTATAGAGATGCTTTGGTATAAGAAAATGATTTTTTTTACTATCTAATACGATTGCGTTTCTGCCATACAGACGACCAATCCTCTATACACTCGCAAGGTTCTTTATTTCCAAGGTCAAATAACAGAGTAAACTTAACTCCAACTACAAGTGGATTCAATTTTTTATTCAACGCCTCTTTTGATGTAAGCAATGAGTTGTTTTTTACTATCGTAACATCAGTTAGGCTCTTATCAGCCACATTTATACCGGGAACTCCCATAAAAGAACCGTTATCAACTACATTCGTCAGCACATTATCACCCTCTGCAGGTAGAGGATTCATACCAATGTACGACCCGATAGAATAGTCAACAAAACCAGCTAAACGATAGTGCCAGCGAGTTTTTTTCTTATGGAAGAACATTATTTTTCCAATTTCCAGCGATGCTATCACATCGAAATTAAGTTTCACTGGATTGCTACCACCGGATTCAAAATCATCATAGTAGTGTTGTCCCATATCTTGAAGCGGTTCTACATAAGTAGGATAAATACCAGTAGTGGTATAAGCAGCCTGAGTCTTAGCCTTACCCAAAACATTGATACCAAACTTACCGCCCATAAGGAAATAGAGCCCATTTGTAAACTTAGCACCGAACTTCAAAGGTATATTCAAATAACCGATGCTATATACATCTTTATATTTAGAGAAGTCGTATTGCATCGCAAACGCGTCTCCCTCTGTATCTATCATACCGCTACCTCCCTTTATTGCAGGCATACTACCAGAAGGCAGGTTATCAATATCCTCAAACATTATCTCATTTCCCTGACCATCTACTATAGCACCGACTTGAGTTATAAAAGGCTTAAATTTGTGTACGGACAACTTGTAGTCAAACTCTGCGCCTAATGCCAACATAAATCTACGGTAATGGTATTCAAATCCTAATCCTAACTGTCCTCCTACACCACCAAGAGGCTTAACAAGACTTTCTTGATCATTACTCATAATATTACCATGCAGAAGATTGGCATATCCACCTGCTCCCCAAAAACTCAAATAGTATTTATTGGCATGTTGAGCATTTACCATAGTCTGCGAACATAACGCGACCAAAGCCACCACACAAAACAACTTAATAGACTGTCTCATACACAGTTATATTTTTTATTATTACTCAAATTGATATTACAACAACCACACAATATAAGTACTATAACTCAACAAAAATAGGTGTTGTATAACAAATAGCAAAGTTAAGTTTTTTTTCCTAAAAACAAACTTTTTTCAGCACTTTTTTCAACATCTATTTCATAGACAACACACAAACCTTTGTATCATTCAGTTTTTTGCCATCCTTGAAAGCCTCTATTTTTATCACATAGACTCCGACCATAGATAGCGAACCACTATCATTATCTCCAGCCCAACTTATAGTGCCTTCTATACCAGCTATCTCGTTACGCAACAATCTCTTAACCTCTACTCCATTAGGCGTATAAATAGTCACTGACATAGAGTATCCCTCTTCTGGCAACTGATAGTGAATCAAAAGAAAATCTCGATAGCCATCTTGGTCGGGAGTAAATGTCTCATATTCAAACCAAAAGTTCTTGTCGGATTCAGCAAATGGCTCTATATTATATTGCGAATTTATACGAGCAGGAGTAGCATAGTTATCAGCAAAAGCAGCACTTGTCCAGTTATACTTATCTTGTGTAGGTCTATCTGGATTGACTCTTTCGAGACTTACTCCCTTTGAATTTATTACCGCTGGCGACTGCATTTTATCAGAATAAACAAGTTCGTCTATCACATCTCCATTCTGCTTGCACAAAACCAAATCACCTTCGGAATTAGGCAAAGAAGGTATAGATGCAGACACCTTTAATCCATCTCCACATTCATAGTAACTGCACACCGAATTTATATCTGAAGACAACAATAGATATTGCGAAGGAAAGAGCAATATACTATCTGAGGCTATTAATTTACGAGTATCTAACGCCCCATCTGATTTGCGAGTAGTAAGCACCAAATCGGCAAGATTTATCACCTTATGGCTACGATTATAGAGTTCCACAAACTCCGAAATCTTCTCTGCTGGATTATATAGTATTTCATTGATTACTACATCGGCTGCCAACACACTATCGGGACGAGCAATGCGTATTTTCATATCAGATAAAGGAAGACCCGATACACAATGCAAACCACGAACATCCACCTCAACAGTATCCTCATCAAATGGCTCTGAGAATTCCAACAAAATACGGTCAAGTTTAGGTTCTTGAGGTAATAGACGAGATATTTCCGATGTAGATACAAAGTTACTTTCCGAGAGTAAATCTGCCATAGACATCTCCTTTGAAAACAGGACTAAACAGGTATTCTCGCCAGCTAAAGCATAGTATCTCATTTCAGGCTGCTGCATATCTTGCTTCAGACCTTTTACCGTATTCTCTGCTCCCGGAGTTCCTCCGACATTGCTTTGGCAAGGCTTCCAATTTTCTGCAGAGTTATGAAGGTTGTCAAGGTCAATACGCTCAAGCGAAAAACCACCGTCTTTTTTGAAACTCTCCTGTCCAAACCATTTTTGAGAATACTCTGTCCATGTTACTACATCTCCCTCAGCATTTTTCAGAGCGATAAGACCTTCGGTATTAGATATAGAAGGTAAAGATTTAAGCGAAGCCACATTACCAAAATCGGCATACGCAGTAGCCGCTTCTTTACTATCGCAAAGAATAATATAAGAATGAGGCTGTATCGTTCCTGCTAAAATAGCACCATTAGTTTTCCCCACAGAGATCTGCCAACCGGAAATATCTATAGTCTCATCGGTACGATTGTAAAGCTCTACAAACTCATACTTAGGCAATCCAGCCTGAGGTTCGGGGTCTACTAAAATCTCAGAAATAACCACCGAGTGTCGTTCTGTCACCTGCGGCACATATATGTACGGTGAGCCTGTTACTCGAAAATCATCAAAGAAATACTTATCTTTATTAGACGATGAGAAATTGATATAAACTCCCGAATACGAACCATTTTGCACCTGATTATTGACTACCTCACCTTCTTTTACAAACTCCGACTCTCCACTCTTTTTAGTCCAGAGAGTAAAATTCCAGCCAGCATCTCGTGTGAGTTTTACCTCAATATCGTTAGCCGATGACGAAAGACGACTATCTGTACCGTCTATCAATTTAGTAGTTTTCGTTCCCTCCTGCATATAGAGACAAACATCTTTATTAGAACTTCCTACCTGAACATAATATCCAATGAGCGAAGCCTTAAGGTCTGATTGGTCTGACAAAACATAGAACCTCGCATAGTTGCTACCCGTGAGGTTCAGATTTGCCTCGAATCGAAAACTCCACTCAGCACTAATAGAGGCTTTAGAAGAGGTCGAAAGATAAGCCTTAAACGATCCACTACCTGAGGCAGATTGGTCAGACAAACGAAGTTTACCATTATCTACGACAAACTTTTCCATCTCGCCCTGCCACGCAGGCGAAGATGAAAAATCTCCATCTGAAAAATCATCAGAAAACTGTGCATTCACGCTTCCAGCACATAGCCAGATAAGACAAATTACAGACAAATATCTAAAAAAACTATTTTTCATATCTATTTTATTAGCTCTTTACTTTACTAAACACATACAATTGACATACATCTAAACACATATAACAACCGATACAAGACTCAGGCTCTACTACAGAAGCGTATTTTTCTTCACCCACAGCGGATTTATGCAACACACCTACAGGACAAGCTTTTACGCAGTCCCAACAAGCAATACAGTCTGACAAATTCATCGCTATAAATTTTGTAGAATTAGCCATTGCTATCATATTCAAATACAGATTGCAAATTTACAAAAATAAATAAAAAAAGCACTCAAAACTTTCGTTAAGTGCTTAAATATATCTACTAACTAACAAATAATTATTTCAGAATTACTTTGCGAAGTAGTCTTTTACCTTTTCATTCAAAACAATATCCTCTTGGAAGATATAGGCACCAGTCTTAGGAGACTTTACCATTTTGATTACTTTGGCGTGACCACGACCTTCACCTTTCTGTAATGATGCAACTGCTTTCTTTGCCATATCTCAATCTGTTTTATTTAATTTCTCTATGAAGAGTTACTTTTCTAAGAATTGGGTTATACTTTTTCAACTCCAGACGAGCCGTAGTATTTTTACGATTCTTGGTAGTCACATAGCGAGAAGTACCCGGCATACCGCTATCTTTATGTTCAGTGCATTCCAAAATCACTTGCACTCTTGCTTCTTTACTTTTCTTTGCCATAACAAAATCCTCCTAAAATTACATTACGAATTTAACATCTCTCCAATCGCAATAACCTTTTGCGATAGCATCTTTCAACGCGGCATCAAGTCCTTTCTTATTGATAGTACGCAGACCCGCAGCAGATATTTTGAGGCTAACCCAGCAATCCTCTTCTACATAGTAGAATTTCTTTTCAAACAAATTCAAATCAAACAATCTTTTTGTCTTACGATTTGAGTGCGAGACATTATTGCCCCCCATTGCTCGCTTTCCTGTTATTTGGCAAACTCTTGACATCGTATATGTATTTTTTAATGTTTTTTACTCAATATAATCTTCCTACATTTTTTTCGGACTGCAAAGGTAATACTTTTTTTTGAATCTACAAAGTTTTTTGCAAAGTTTATTTTCTTATATTGCGAATAGCCTTAGTCAAATCCTGTATTTTATCAAATATACGCTCGCGTAAAGACATATCATCTTTTTCAAACTCTTCCGTAACATAATAGTTGCCTATTTTCTTGCGCATACCATAACCATAACCATAACCATAACCATAACCATAACCATAACCATAACCATAACAGGACTTACTCTTATCAAAGTCGTTGAGTACAACATACACATCTTTGATATTATCCTGATATAGGCGTTTAGAGAGGTCGGAGAATTCATATTTATTAGTTTTGAAGCTACGAACTATCATCAACTTAATATCCACAGAAGGGAATATCGCATAGGCATCTGCCACCAATCCAAGTGGAGATGTATCTATGATAATATAGTCATAGCGTGACTTCAACTCCTCAAACATTTCAAGCATCTTTGGACTACGCACAAACTCGCCCGGATTTGGCGGTATAGCACCAGCCTTAAGGAAGTCGAAACCATATGAGGTAGTCTCAATTGCCTCGTCAAGCGTACAATCTCCTATCATATAATTTACAAATCCAAAATTGTGTGATAGCTTACCACTCATAGTATTTGTAAGGTTTGGCTTACGAATATCGAAGTCTATTAGCAGTACATTTTTACTACGCAAAGCGAATACACCAGCGAGATTTAGAGAAACATAAGTCTTACCATCACCCGACTCTGTAGAAGATACCATCATAGTAATTTTCTCGTGGCGTTGTAATATAATTTCTATCTTCGTACGAATAACACGCAACTGCTCTACAAAGAACGAATTTGGATATTTGGCAGCAATAACCTGTTCATCAGACTTATGTTTAGTATGACGAATATAACCAATAACTGGGAATTTCTTCTTAGTAGCAGACTCAACATCGTCTTCTGTGCGAATAGCCATATTAAGTTTTTCCTTCAATATAACCAACAATAAAGGAATTACCAAGCCAAGCACCAATGCATATATATAAAGTTTCTTTTTTTCACCATAATTGATTATGCCACCAGTAAGAGCATCTTGCAAAACCACATTATCTGGCGAATTTGATGCTTTTCTTATTTGTGCCTCTGAGCGTTTTTGCAAAAGGAAAGTATAGTAATTGTCATTCAACTTAAATTTCCTCTCATAACCCAACATAGCCAACTCTTTATCTGGCGACTGTACAAGTTTGGTTTTCAAATCAGCAACATCTTTCTCATAAGCGTTTTTTTCTATCTTATAAATATCCGTGATAGAAGTTATAAGTTCGCTCATTTGCGACTTTATCTGTTTAATTTTATTTGACACAACTTCATATTGAGGATTTTTAGGACCTAAATCCATCAGCTGCAATTGTAAATCATTATATCTATCTACCAAAGAAATCAATCTCGGTTCTTGCAACCCAATTGTAGATGGAGAAGCAAGAGTTCCGTCCTCTATATTATCTTTCAAATACTTTCTAAGATAACTAAAATAAGCATCTTTTTGTTTTATTTGGCGTCCACGATCATCAAGTGAAGCCATCTGCGACGACAACACTGATGTAGCATTAGAGCCATACATCTGGCTGGATATTTTATAATTACTCAAATCAGCTTCTGATTTATTTAAAGAGTCAGAAATAATTGTCAACTGATCATTGATAAATCGTATTGTTCTATCGGCTTCATAATTTTTTTTATCCAAATTATCATCTAAGAAGCTTTTCATATGCTGCGTAAGAAACACCCTATCTCTATATGTATCTACACTACGCAAAGATATTCTCAGAACAGACGACATTTCAATTTTATCTATAGATATTCTTGAAACAAATTCATTAACCAATTGCATTTTGCTTTTTAAATCAAAATAAATATTATCAAAAGCGTTGAAATACTTATCATTTTTTGAAACATTTATCAAAAAATACTGCGTACCGATAGGCTCTCCAAACACACCATCAATTACCTCTATTTTTTTATCATTAGACCTATCAAATACATTTATTCTAAAAGAGGTATCAGACTTTCTTTCATAGTGATAATAGTAAGAATAAATACCTGAAGATGTTGTAGAAATAGTATCTACATAAATAGGAGACATGCCTGATTGTGGAATATCCTTAAATCGTTTTTTTCTATAAAAAACTGTCTGCATTTGAGGTAGACTATCTATAGTACGCCCTACCAAATCATAAGATTTCAATATCAGTATTTGATTATTCATACCTGAATATCCTCCAGCACCAGCACCAAATCCGCCTATAAAACTACTTGACATATCGGCATTAGCACTTCTTATGAGTACATTAGTATATGAAACAAACTGAGGCATATAACTACGATTCTTATAATATGCTATTGCAAATGCTATCACAAGTCCTATAACAAAAACATACCAATAATGTATGCATAATTTGACCCATTTAATAATATCAAAAGAAGATTCTTCTTCAAAAAATGTATTCTCTACATTTGTATTGTTATCACTAGTACTCATAAACTAATTTTATTTAACTCATTTTCAATCAATTAAAGATATTACCGTAAGTAATAAGGTAACAGAAGATGTAATAACACTCATAAACTGAGTAACTGTACTTGATGCCCAAAATTTTTTACGAGAAGTATCTACATAAATAATATCATTAGGGTGAATATAATAAAACTCAGACCCTATAATACTCTTTGTGCGTATATCAAAAGATTTTATTATTGTCCCCTGCTCTGTTGTGCGAATAATTCTGATATTAGAGAAATCAGCACCATCATTTATGCCTCCAGACAAAGCTAAGGCTTGATAAATAGTCATTCTCTCCTTATAAATAGGAAAATAACCACGACCAGCTGCACCAATCACACAAAAATTTTGTGTTTTCAAGGCTAATTTTACTTCTACATCTGTAGCAAATTCGCTAAGGATACCCTCTAAAACCACCTCTGCTTCGCTCAAAGTCTTACCTTTCAGATATACCTTAGGCATATAAGGAAAATCCACTGTACCATCTTCAAAAATACGATAAGAATAACTATTGTTAGTATTAACCATAGAAATGTTTGTATTGAACATACCCGTTAAAGACTCATTTGTAGTCAATACTCTTATAAGTAATTCATCATTCACCTGTAGTCTATAATCCTCGTAAGCAAACGGTTCATATTGTGGCAAATTTTTTCGTTCCTGCAATAAGTTGGTATTATATCTAGTATAACAAGAAGACATAGATAACACTAATAACAGATAAAACAAAACACTTTTTTTATGCATAATCATTTACTTTATTAGAGTTATTTCTTATTATCAATAGCAAACCTTTTAACCAGATTATAAACCATCAAACCAAAAGATGCTGTAGAAAGTGTTACACTAATAGCATTAGAGACATGTGTTATCCCAATATACTTAGAAAAAGAGTGTTGCACATATAGCACATCATTTGGCTGAATATAATAGAATTCAGAATCTATAATTTTTTCACTTCTAAGGTCAAATTCCTTTACAATAGTTCCATCTTTAGTATTACGAACAAGCTTAATTTTAGACCTATCAGCATACAAAGACAAATCTTTTGCCATAGCCAAAGCTTGGAAAAGCGTAATTTTTTCATGAGGCAACATAATACGCGAAGACTCTCCTTCTCCTATTATTGAAAAACTTCTATTAGCGAGATAAACATATACTGATAGATATTTTGCCACCTCGCTCCTAAAAAGGCTTTCTAATTCAAATTTGACTTCGCGAATAGTTTTCCCCAATACAAAAATATCTCCTAAATATGGATAATCTATCTTACCATTTTCGTCAACCACATACGAGCATAGTCGCGAAGAAGCACTTGATGAACTACTATTTAACAACAGATTTGCGGAATTGCCTCCACAATTGTACAATGACAAATCTGACTTCTCCAAAGAGTGGACTACTATATTCAAATAATCTCCTTTCTGAAGTCTATATTCCTTGAAGCCAACTGTATCTACATAATCAGGAATACTACGAGATGGCTTCTGCAGATAATTAATATGACGAGATGTTACGCAAGATGATAGCAAAAACACTAAAATTGCTGTAACCTGTAATACATAATACTTTTTAGTCACCTTACAAATCTTATTTTTTAGCTCAGTAAAAAACTACTCAATACGCAAAGGTAGTATTTTTTTATAAATACTATCAATTTACACACAATTTTAAAAAAATATTGTCGTTAGATTATTGTCCACCAAATAAACCACCGAGCTTACCGAGCAATCCACCTTTAGATTTATTACCGGAAACAAAACTAGCAACATCGTCAATTCCTAACTTACCATCTCCATTCTGGTCTAACAAAGATGTTAGAACATTTGATTTTTCACCAAGCAAGCCACCAAGCAAGCCAGATAATCCATTTGCGTCATTTATACTACTTTTAGATTTTTGTTTACCAAGATAGCCCATCAAAACAGGAGCAGCCATAGAAATAATACTACTAACCTTATCATTTGATACTCCGCTCTTACCTGCTATACCATTTGTAACAGCATCTTTATTATTTCCAAAAATATGTCCTAAAATTTTATTACCATCCTCCGCAACGGCATCTCCTTGCGCAAAAAAATCATTCAGATTATCTAATATAATACCATTATGATTCTCAAGGGCTTTCATAATAGAATTGCTATCACTTGACGAATTTTTGACCAATCCTCCTAACATTGCTGGCAATGCAGAGTTTAACACACTATTGATTTCCGAAGAAGTCGCATTAGTTTTAGAACTAATACCTTGTAC
>R18__coassemble_1205_pt1 | contig 65913 bp, 55 predicted proteins | sample R18__metabat2_low_PE_054 | metagenome-assembled genome bin R18
GTTTTATCATATCGTATGCCGCTATCTGTTTGCCTTTGTAGCGAGGGTGGGGTAGGCGAGTAAATGGCAGTTCGTAAACAGAGTCAAGTTCCTCTGTAGTCATAAGTCCGTCCGGCGGATTTACTATCAGAAACTTATTACCTGTAGGTTGTACTAGTGTTTTTGCTGAGTATTTATTAGACTCCTCCTCTATTACTCTGAAATTCTTTGCAGATTTTATCTTTTCTTTTTTACACTCCTCGTAGGAGTATAGCCTATGGAAATCGCTACTCTCTGGCAATTTATCAGATAAAAATGCTACTTGAGGCAACCGCCTGCACTCCTCTATACCTCCTCCGTTTTTGAATACTCGGGCTATCTCTCTCATAGTCCGTTCGCCCATTCCGTATGAGAGCAAATCAGCCTTAGCAGTAGATAAAATAGATGGCATCAGGCAATCGTCCCAATAGTCGTAGTGTGAAAATCGCCTTAGCGAAGCCTCTATTCCTCCTATTACGATAGGCGTATATGGGTACAACTCTTTTAGTATGTTGGAATATACAGTAGTAGCGTTATCAGGTCGGAAGCCCGCTTGCCCTCCTGCTGTATAGGCATCGTTGCTACGAAGCCTACGAGCCGCCGTATAGTGATTTACCTTAGAGTCCATACAGCCTGAGGATACTGCAAAAAACATACGAGGCTGACCAAGTTTGCGGAAGTCGCGGAGGTCGTCTCTCCAGTTGGGCTGAGGCACTATTGCTACGCGTAGCCCTTCGGATTCGAGCACTCTACATATTAGAGCCGAACCAAACGAAGGGTGGTCCACATAGGCATCGCCAGAGAAAAATATCACATCGAGGCTTTCCCAGCCACGAGCCTCTACCTCTTTTTTGCTTGTAGGTAAGAAATCTGTAAGCGAATATCTCTGCATCTATTTTTCTCCTTCAGGTATCCTTTCGTAACTTTTCTTCAATAAAATTGGAGTTATTATAACCGATATAAGACACATCAATACTACGATAGAAAACAGTTCTGCATTGATAAGGTTAGCCTCGTAGGCTATGTCGGCTATGATAATCTCCATTATGCCGTGTCCATTTAGTCCTATGCCTAATGTAAGCGATTTTTGTTTAGAGAGCCGGGCTATTTTTCCTCCAAGGAAGCCTCCGAGTATTTTGCTGAAAGAGGCTACTGCAAGTACTGCTACCAGTAGCCATATATTGCCTATAGCCATAAGGTTGAACTTCAGACCTATATATGCGAAAAATATAGGCGATAGAAATCCCATAGTAAGTCCGCTGGTCGATTTCTCTATCGTGTCGTGATTCGCTTGTCCGATTACCTTTTTATTGATAAGCATTGAGGCGAAAAAAGCCCCGATAATAAAGTGGAAACCCAGCATCTCGGCAATAGTAGCGAATACTAAGACAAATAGAAAGAATACTGCTAATAGGCTCTCTTTACCCTTTAGTAGCGATAGCGACCTATTGAAGGCTTCCTCTACTATATTGGAGCGGCGAGCCAATTTGTTTGAGCCCACATAAGCCAATGATAGTAGAGCGATAAATAATATAAGTTTACCCATAGTAAGGGCAATGCTTTGTAGTAATACGCTTATCTGAAACTCTTCGCTTGGTATGTTTACTATTATACCAAGTATCGTAAGTGCTAAAATATCTTGTATGATAGCTGCCGATATTATTTTTTGTGCCGTATCTGTATTTATGATATTCATATCCATCAATATACGGATACTGATAGGCAATGCTGTTACTGATATACACAGTCCTATGAATAGAGAGGCTACGGTATTGAACTCGAAAAGCCTACCAAGCATAAAGCCCGATACCAAGGGTAGAGCAAAGGCTACTATGGGGATAAATATATTTCTGCCTCGTAGAGATTTTATTACCTCGTTTATATCAAATTCAAGTCCTGCTAAAATTACAAGCAGAAATATCCCAAGCTCTGATATTACATATATAGACTCTGTAGGCTGAATGATAGAGAGTAGCATAGGACCGAGCAGTACTCCTGCCAGTATCTCGCCCAGCATAGAGGGCTGGCGAAACCTCTCACATACCTCGCCGAAGACTCTGGCTACGATAAGCAATATAAGTAGGCTGGTAAAAAACGGTAGGGTTGTCATATTCTATATAAAAGATAGGCAAAATAAAAGTGCAAAGGTACGAAATAAAAAGGAAACATTATGCATAAAAACAAAAACAAGGTGCATACGGCATGCACCCTGTTTTTGTTTATTACTAATTCTATAATAGATTATTCGGCTTCGCTTATAGCAAAATCTACGAGTTCAGCTCCGTTTAGACTTACTATCATGCAAATTACTTGCATACCACGGCTATTCAATGCTCCTATAGCACCTAAAATCTCATATTGTGGCATTTGCTGTTGAGCTGCTTCAGTAAGATCCTGTGCTCCTTCAAAGCCATACAGTTCTGCTACAGCAGTAGCATATTGTACAGGGTCAGCTTGCTTAGTTTCACCAGAGAAAGTACCTTGATTGAATTGTGTCATAGCCTCGATAGAGCCATCTTGTTCATAATAAGATACAGTCATAAAAGGGTGGTCTTCTGAATACTCGATAGCGAAGTCGTAGCAAGCATAATCGTCTAGATATCCTTGAGATTCCCATCCTTTATTTTCCATAGCTTTAGTAACCTCGTCAAGTTTATCTATATTACCTGCCATAGGAGATAATGAATAGATGTCGTTCATGTAGTTAGCTGGGTCAACGGTTACCTCTGTAGTACCACCTGTAGTACCACCTGTTTCACCACCTGTAGCTGGTTTGTCTTCTTCTTTACAAGAAACTAATGCGAATGATAATGCTGCGAAGAGCATTGCAAAACTAAATAACTTTTTCATAAAAAATAACTTTGTATTAAATTAAAAATATAATTAAATTGTCGCTTTATTTTGTTTAGTCAAAACAAGACTAAAGTTTTCGGACCGCAAATGTACTAACTTTTTTCTATCAATAGCCTTAAAAAAATTATTTTTTTGTAAAATTCCACCTCAAACCACAATTTATATTGAACATTACTGGAGTTTCTGTAAGTTTGCTCTCTGGTTGTGGGCGATTCTTTGAGGGAATATACCATAAAACTCGCGGTTCTATATACAGATTCAGCCCTTTTGCCAAATCTACGCTTGCTCCTATGCTTCCATTGAGCGAAAACTGTACTCCATCTATCTTATTACTCTCCTCATCGTCTAAAACATTTTGGTCGAAAAAGAGAGTCTTGCTCCTCTTTACCAATCCCTTATCTATAGCGGCTCCGCCAGAAGCATACAGAGAGAAACGCCCTTGCTCAAATATCTTATATGCTACGCCGAGTGGAACTCCCAGATAATGTAGGCTCTCTCTACGCTCCCACAGCAATAAATCTGTACCTACCTCGTAGTGAGAGAATCGAGAGTGTAGAAAAGTGTATTGTATTCCTGTATGTATGCTAAGTCTTTCTGTAAGCGGTATTCCTACACCTAAAGAGGTTGTTATCGGCTGGTAAAACTTCTTGCGAGTCTCTATAGGGGCAGCCATAGTAAGCATACTATTGCCATTGGCCGCCATAAGTCTTTCGCCTCTCAATCCACCTCTGCTGCCAAAAATCGACATAGAACTCTCTGCTTTAGCGTATAGTGGTCTTTCGAATCCTCTGCTTTTCTTTAGCAGATTCTTCTGCTCTTTAGGCGATATAGATGGTTCCTGTTGCTTTTTGCCACCGTGCCTTTCAGCATACTCTTCGAGAGTCTCTACCTCTCTCTCAGCCTCTATTTTGTGTTTTGTGTCGTCTGACCTATGTGTATCTGTAGGAGTCTTGGCTGTGTTTTCTTCTGTCGCAGTTGTATAAATCTCTACATCTCTTTTTTCTGAAGAAGCAGTTTTTGTACTATTTATTGATTTTGTATTGCCTTCGTTTTTTAGATGAGTTTTGTCTGCTTTCTGCAAAAACTTATCATTTTTTGTGTCATTCCTATTTTCTCTACAATCTATAGGCCTACTTTGGGTAGTTTTATAGTGTGTAGCCACCAAACGCTCGTTGCTTATCTTATCGTCTAAATAGTATATCCTCAATCCACCGAATCCAAGTAGTAGTATTACAGAGGCAGCTACAGCGTACCACCATATAGCCAATTTGCGTGCAGGTCTCCTCGCAGGTATCTTTGCTGAAAGCATAGCCCAATCGTCTGCAGGCAAATCAACCTCTATTTTGTTGATTTCTTCTATTAACTTATCGTCAAATATCTTTTTCATTTTTTTCTCTAATCAATCCTTGAGCAACAACTCCTTAAGCCGCTCTTTGGCTCTATGATTTTGCGAACGGACCGCCACACTACTCATACCGAGTTTTTCTGAAATCTCTTTGATAGAGTATCCGTCTATGTTGAACATATTAAATACTGTCCTGCATCCGCTGGGTAGTTGTTTTATAGCCTCGTAGATACGCTCCGCCTCAAACTTGCTAAATACATCAGGCGAAGTGTCTTCGAGCATATAATCTACCTCTTCTATCTCTACTAAGGCGACATCTCGCCTTAGGTAATCGAGCGATAGGTTTAGAAAAATTCGTTTCATCCACCCCTCGAAGCTTCCTTTCCCTTCAAACTTATCTATCTGGGTAAAAACCTTGATAAATCCGTCGTGCATAAGGTCGCGTGCTGTTTCAAAATCATTCGTATAGCGTAGGCATATAGCCGTCATCTGCCGTGCATATAGTTCATAGAGACGGTGCTGAGCCGAGCTTTCGCCCTTGCGACAACCCTCTACTATTTCATCTAAAGGCATTTTTCGTAGTTCCATACGCTACTATACTCTCCAAGACGCTGTTTTGCCAGAAATGTTGCTTTTTGCTAAAATTATTTTTCTTAACTCTTTCGTTTCTGTAAATCCTCTACTATGAGTTGGGCGGCTGCTATAGAGGCCGAACTTCCAGCCAACCTACACCTGACGCTTTCGTATCCTTCAGCAATCTCTTGCTTGCGTTGATTACTATCAATCAAACGAGACAATTCTGAATAGAGATTTTCCTCTGTAAACTTCGGAGTTATAAGTTCTCTTACTACTTCTCGTCCCGCTATCAGATTTACCAGCGAGACATATTTTACCTTGAGTAGCAATTTGTGGAGAAATGGCACCAATTTTCCGCCTATCACATAATATACTACTACCTGAGGCGTGCCTATCAATGCTGTCTCTAAAGTAGCAGTGCCTGAATTTACTATAGCTGCTACAGAGTTGTGCAATAGTGTATATGTATCCTCCTCAGATACCTGAACCCCTCCTGTAATCCATCTTCTGTAGAAATCTATATCTATCCCGGGTGCCTTAGATACTACAAATCGATATTGTGGAAAATGATTAGCCATTTTTATCATAAGAGGCAGACACTTCGCTATCTCTTGGCGTCTGCTACCTGCTAAAAGAGCTACGGTAGGCTTTTCGGAAGTGTTTTTTTGAGAATTTTCTAAAAACTCTGAGATACTCTCAGCCGTAGGATTGCCTACATAATCTACTTTGTATCCCAGCGAAGCAAAATACTCTACCTCGAAGGGGAATATGACAAACATACGGTCGATATACCGTTTAATGCTTTTTATTCTATACTCTTTCCATACCCAAAGTTTGGGAGCGATATAGTAATATGTAGGTAAGCGAAGCACGGTCTTTACATACTTTGCTACTTTGAGGTTAAAACTCGGATAGTCTATAAAAATCACGGCATCTGGCTGAAAGTCTCGGATAGCCTGTAGGCATTTTGAGTAATTTTCAGATATAGTTCGTAGGTTTTTCAGTACATTCACTATACCCATAAAAGCCATTTTACGATAGTGTATTACCAAACTACCGCCTACGGACAGCATAAGGTCGCCTCCTAAGAAGCAAAACTCTGCCTTTGGGTCTTGCCGTAGGATTTGTCTCATAAGTTTGGCTCCGTGCATATCTCCAGAAGCCTCTCCTGCTATCAAAAAATACTTCACGATAAAAATGATTTTTTGTATAAACAAATAGCAAAGTTAATCTTTTTATCCTAAAACCAGTGTATTATATAGTGAAAAAGACAAACTGAAAAATCAATCTGTCTTTTTCCTAAATAAAACTATGCTATACTTATTTTTTATAAATCTATCTTTGTAGGACGAAGCATATTTTGAGGGTCGAGAATACGGTCGAGCTGTTCCTTTGTAAGTAGTTTCTTGTCTAACACAAGTTGATAAACACTTCCTCCCGTAGATAGAGCCTCTTTTGCTACCTCTGAGCAGTTTGAATATCCTATGTATGGCTTAAGTGCAGTAACGATACCGATAGAGTGTTCTACTATACGACGGCAGTGGTCAGCATTAGCGGTTATGCCCTCTATGCATTCTACGCGTAGAGTATCGCAGGCACGCATCAGCCATGTAGTAGATTCTATTAAGCATTGTACCAAAACAGGCTCCATTACATTCAATTCGAGCTGAGCAGCTTCAGATGCCAACATTACAGCAGTATCATTGCCTATTACCTTGAAGCATACTTGGTTTGTTACCTCTGGTATTACAGGGTTTACCTTACCCGGCATAATAGAAGAACCTGGCTGTTTTGGAGGTAAATTTATTTCAGACAATCCAGCACGAGGACCTGACGACATCAGACGGAGGTCGTTACAGATTTTAGACAAGCGTATAGCCAACATCTTCAATGAAGCAGAATAAGCTACCATAGAAGATGTGTCGTGAGTAGCCTCTATCAGATTGTCAGCTAATACTATATCCCAGCCTGTGATATTTTTAATATACTCTGTGCATATCTCTGCGTAGCCCGGCTCTGCTGTAATACCTGTACCGATAGCAGTAGCTCCCATATTGATTACAAGGAACTCTTTAGAGACCCTCTCTAAGCGTTGGCGTTCGTGTAAAAGAGCGTCTGCGAAAGCAGAAAAAGATTGCCCCAATGTCATTGGTACTGCATCTTGTAGTTGTGTACGACCCATTTTTATGATAGTAGAGAACTCTTCAGCTTTCTTATTCATAGCCTCTATAATTCTATCCAAAGCCTCCATAAGGTTCTGGTGGAGCATATACAAACCAAGGTGCATAGCCGTAGGATAAGCATCATTGGTAGATTGAGCCATATTTACATGGTCGTTTGGGTGGATTACATCATAGTCGCCGCGTTTCTTGCCCAGTATTTCGAGTGCTACATTAGCTATTACCTCGTTGGCGTTCATATTCATACTTGTGCCAGCACCGCCCTGAACTAAGTCGATAGGGAAATGTTCACGATACTTTCCGTCCATCAACTCTTGGCAAGCCTTTACGATAGCCTCTGTCTTATCGTTATCTACTAAACCAAGTTTGTTGTTTGCCTTGATAGCACCCATTTTTACTATACCAAAGGCTTTTATAAACTCTGGGTGGTCCATTAGGAGTTGGCGGCTGATGTCGAAATTCTCTATGCAACGCAAGGTTTGAATGCCGAAATAAGCCTCTTCTGGCACTTCTTTGTAGCCCAGAAGATCATGCTCTGTTCTGGTCTTACCGCTTGTTTGAAATTTATAAGGTCTCATACTTATTTATATGTTTTATATTTTATTTCAATTCGGCAAAGGTAATCATTTTTTATTGAATTTGCGGTGCAAAAATGTAAAAATAGAGGTAAGATGTTTTTATTATGACAATATAAAAAAACTATCTCCCTTTGGGTTAGAAAGAGAGATAGTAGTTGTCTTTATTTGTTAGGAATTTATTTGCTGCATACTACACGAATCATTTCAGCCATCTTGTTTGAATAGCCCCATTCGTTGTCGTACCACGATACGAGTTTCATAAAGTTGCCATCGAGAGCGATGCCAGCCTTAGCGTCGAAAATAGATGTAAGGGCACATCCACGGAAGTCGGTAGAAACCACCGCTTCTTCGGTATAGCCGAGAATACCTTTCAGATTTGTTTCAGAGGCATTTTTTACTACACGACATACTTCGTCCATCGTAGCAGGCTTCTCCAATACTACGGTAAGGTCTACAACTGATACATCTGATGTAGGTACACGGAACGACATTCCTGTAAGTTTACCGTTCAATTCAGGTAAAACTTTGCCTACTGCTTTTGCAGCGCCAGTAGAAGATGGTATAATGTTTTCCAAAATACCACGACCTCCACGCCAATCCTTCTGAGAAGGTCCGTCTACAGTCTTTTGAGTAGCAGTAGCAGCGTGTACTGTAGTCATCAATCCTTTTACTATGCCGAAGTTTTCGTGAATTATCATAGCCAAAGGAGCAAGGCAGTTTGTAGTACAAGATGCGTTTGAGATAATGTCTTGTCCTGCATAGTTTTTGTCATTCACGCCGAAGACAAACATTGGAGTGTCGTCTTTTGAAGGTGCAGACATAATTACTTTTTTTGCACCAGCCACAATGTGTTGGCGAGATTTTTCGTCTGTTAGGAACAGTCCTGTAGATTCTACTACTACATCAGCCTCTACCTCGTTCCATTTGAGGTTTGCAGGCTCTCTTTCTGAAGTAAGGCGGATACGATTTCCGTCTACGATAAGGCAATTGCCTTCTACTTTTACATCGTGGTTAAATTTGCCGTGAACAGAGTCGTACTTCAGCATATAAGCTAAGTATTCTGGTTCAAGCAGGTCGTTGATACCTACTACCTGAATGTCGTTTGAGAAGTTGTCTGTAATAGCACGGAAAACCATTCTTCCGATTCTACCAAAACCGTTGATACCTACTTTAATCATGATAAAATGCTTTATTTTATTTTGTTTATAAATTATCAGTAAAACTGTTCGGCAAAGGTACAAATTATTTTTTACTCCATACCAACAAAAAAATGATAGTTTTTGTATATTATTATACTTACAAATATAAGGTAAACTTCGTAAAAAATTACTACCTTTGCCGGATTGAATAAAATCGATTATAAAGTATTTTTAATAAAGAATAATATCTTATGAACTTCAATGAATTTTCAAAAAGGCATATTGGTATCGAAGAAAATGATTTGCCAAAAATGCTTAAAACTATCGGGGCCGAATCTATAGACGAACTGATTTCGCAGGTTGTGCCAGAGAAAATACGCTTGCCTAAGCCATTAGATTTGCCAGAGGCACTGACTGAACAGGAATATATGGCTCATATCAAAGAGGTAGCTCAAAAAAATATGCAGTTTGATAATTATATAGGGCTTGGATATTACGGTACTGCTACGCCATCTGTAGTATTGCGTAATATCTACGAAAATCCTGTGTGGTACACATCTTATACCCCTTATCAAGCGGAGATTTCGCAAGGTAGGCTCGAGGCTTTGCTTAATTTCCAGACTATGGTATGCGATCTTACAAATCTTCCGCTATCTAACTGCTCTTTGCTTGACGAGGCTACTGCTGCGGCTGAGGCTATGACTATGATGGCAGGTCTTCGCTCTAAAGAGCAGGTAAAAGAGGGTGTAAATACTCTATTTGTAGATAAAAATATATTTCCGCAGACTTTGGCAGTACTCAATACTCGTTCTGTACCACAAGGTATTAGACTTTTGGTAGGTGATTGGAAGACATTTGATTTTTCTGAAAAGGTTTTTGGAGCCATAGTACAATATCCAAACTCTGATGGAAAAATAGATAATTATGCAGAGTTTGTAGAAAAGTGCCATGCAAATGGAGCAAAAATCGCAGTTTGTGCCGATATTATGAGTTTAGTACTACTAACAGCTCCTGGTGATTGGGGTGCTGATATTTGCTTTGGTACTACTCAGCGTTTTGGTGTACCTATGAACTACGGTGGTCCTTCGGCTGCTTATATGGCTTGTAAAGATGAGTTTAAGCGTAATATACCGGGTAGGATTATAGGTGTGTCAAAGGATGCTAACGAAAAGCCTGCTCTCCGTCTGGCTCTACAGACACGCGAGCAACACATCAAACGCGATAAGGCTACTTCAAACATCTGTACTGCACAGGCTCTTTTAGCTACAATGGCTGGTTTCTATGCTGCCTATCATGGTAATGAGGGGTTGAGAGACATCGCTATGAACATTCATGTGAAGGCTTGCTTTGTAAAGCAGGAGTTGCAAAAGGCTGGTTATAAGGAGTTGAATGGAGAATTCTTTGATACTCTGAAGATAGAGATGGCAGAAGGCGTAGATAGAGAGACGCTTAGAAAGAACCTCGAGGCAGAGTGGATAAATGTTCGCTATTTTGAGGAGAAAAACATTATAGGTATATCTATAGACGAGACATCTTCTATGGAAAACCTTGCTCTTTTGATTGCTATTATGGCTAAGACTGCTGGAAAAGAGTTTGGAGAAAAGATAGAGGAGGTAACATCAATCTGTATTCCTACAGAGGTTTTGAGAAAAGACACTCCGCTTAAACACGATGTTTTTGAGAAATATCATTCAGAGACCGAGATGATGCGTTATATGAAACGCTTAGAGAGAAAAGATATATCTTTAGCACACTCTATGATTTCTCTTGGTAGCTGTACGATGAAGCTCAATGCAGCATCAGAGATGTTGCCTTTGAGTTGGTCTGAGTTTACCAATATGCACCCATTTGCTCCTATGTGGCAAGCTGAAGGGTATCAGGAGATAATTAAAAGTATGGAGCAATATCTGGCTACTATTACAGGATTTGCTGCTACTACGCTTATGCCAAACTCTGGTGCAGCTGGAGAGTACTCTGGTTTGATTACTATTCGTAGCTATCAAAAGGCACAAGGTGAAGGTCATAGAAATATCGTTCTTATACCAACATCAGCTCACGGTACAAATCCTGCAAGCGCTTCTCAAGCTGGATTATCTATAGTAGAGGTGAAGTCTGATGAAAATGGAAATATTGATGTTGCAGACCTTAGAGCAAAAGCAGAAGCCAATAGAGATAACTTATCAGCGCTTATGATAACTTATCCTTCTACATACGGTATCTTCGAGCAGGAGATTTTAGAGATAGTAAAAATAGTGCATGACAATGGTGGACAAGTTTATATGGACGGAGCAAATATGAATGCTCAGGTAGGACTTACCTCTCCCGGATTTATTGGAGCCGATGTATGCCACCTCAATCTCCACAAGACATTTGCTATACCTCATGGTGGAGGAGGTCCTGGCGTAGGTCCTATATGTGTAGCAGCCCATTTGAAGGATTATCTTCCTCAACATAGTTTCTTGGTAGAAAATCCTAAGACTACTGCCGTATCTTCTTCGCCTTGGGGAAGTGCTGGTATATTGCCTATTACATACGGATATATTCGTATGATGGGAGCAGATGGATTAGAATTGGCTACAAAAACAGCGATATTGAATGCTAACTATCTTTGCAAAAAACTCGAAAATACATACGGTATTCACTATACTGGAGTGACGGGTAGAGTAGGGCACGAGATGATACTTGATTGTCATCAATTCAAAAAATCCGGTATCACAGAGACAGATGTAGCAAAACGCCTTATGGACTTTGGCTTCCACGCTCCTACGCTTTCATTCCCAGTTCACGGTACTCTTATGGTAGAGCCTACTGAGAGTGAATCGCTGGAGGAACTTGATAGATTTGTAGAGGCACTGTCTATCATTCGTTCTGAGATAGAGGAGGTAGAGCAGGGTAAGGCCGATCCTAAAAACAATGTGCTAGTAAATGCACCTCACCCTGACTATGCTGTGGCTACAGACAATTGGAATCGTCCTTATTCTCGCGACAAGGCTTCTTTCCCAGCAGAGTGGGTAAAAGAGAATAAATTTTGGCTTACTGTAGCTCGTGTAGACAACGCTTTCGGCGATAGAAATTTGTTCTGTACTTGTATGGCTTAAATGGATTTATCTTTCTCGGAACAACTAGTAAAAATAGGCACTTTATTTTATAGTAAAGTGCCTATTTTTTTTTATAAAAATAAAACTACAATAATATAGTTTTTTGAGAATCATATTACCCAAAATCTTTATAGCCATTATTAAGTCTCTGTATCCACCCCTTTATGCGACTATAAACCCAGACTGGTCGTACTTAAATTGTATAGGATACTCTAAACTCATATTTTTTATTCCAAAATAAATATTAGCTTTGCGGTAAATAAATCAAAACTAACTTTGTTATATGTGCAATGGAGAATTAAGGTGGTTTGTATGGATCTTATCGCTATGGCTAATCTTAACCATAGTGTTTACCATCTCTCTTGAGATGGTAGAGGTTCTTGTGTTTGGACTAATCGTAGCAGCCCTTTTCACTTTGCTGTATCGCATTTTAGTTTAAAAATACGAATATATCAAAAAATCCCCTTACCTACACCTTTTCCCCAAAGTTTGAGAGTGATGCCTGTGCGGTAGTAAAATAGCTCTTCGTCTCGCTCTAATAGCGTATATCCAAACCACATTATACCAAACACAGTCATCGCCTCATAACTGCCTAAATGCACTTTGTCTCCATCTACCCACAGTTCGTTCAGCTGGAAAGAGCTCGCTTTGTCCATTCCGTCAGAGAGGTATATCATAGTGTACTGCGATACCTCCTCAGTCTGCTGGCTGTCATTTACGCTTCTTTTGTCTGTCATTTTTTATCTCTTTGCTTTCTGTTGTGAAAAAAATCTATTTAGATTGCGTCCATAGCTATGAATGGGAGCGTTACCTCTCTGTACTTAGCATTCTGCTCCATAGCATGAGCATACTCAGTGAAGCTAATTCCACGTACATTGACTGTCTCACGAGGAGAAGTTAGTCTCTTTTGAAACTGTAGAGTTAGCTGTATCAACTCGTGTGGCACTTCTGCAATATCTGCAAATCCTGCTACACGAGCTGTTTTGTTCAGTGCATCAAGTTCGAACCCCAGCACCTTTATGTTGCCCTCTACACGGACATTACCCTCTTGTATGTCAATCGGGTGTTGTCCTGCTGCATAGAGTGGCTCCTTCTCTACACTCTTCTTTATCTCAAACCTCTTAGTCCTGTAACACGCTTACCAAGCAGAGGCTACAGATATTGTTGAAGCAGCAAAAAAAGCTCATATTCATGATTTCATAATGTCATTACCTGACCAGTATGATACAGTTGTCGGAGACAATGGATTGAGCCTTTCAGGTGGTCAACGTCAATGTATCTGTCTTGCACGCGCTTTCTTGAAAGATTCTTCAATATTTATTTTGGATGAAGCGACATCAGCTCTTGACCAGACATTAGAATCAAAAGTTACTGAAACGCTAATGGAAACTTGTAGTAATAAAACACTGATTTTATTACACATAAATTACCTTCAAATCTACATTTTGATAGTATTTATTCAATAAAAGCAGGTAAGATAATAAGAAAATAACATGAGATTAATTCATTTATCCGACATTCATCTCGTTGAAAATGGCAAAAAGATTTGGGACACTGATACCAAATTAAACTTTGAAAAGGCTATTGAAAAGATACTCTCAATAAAGAATCTTGATGCTATATTCGTATCAGGAGATTTGTCTAATGACGGTTCATTGTGGACATACAAATATATTGACGAGTCATTCAAATCCATCGGTGTTCCAACTTATTGCTGTCCTGGCAATCATGATAATGTTGAAATGATGACGAATGGATATATGCCATCTTTCTACAGTACCAAAGATAAAATTTCAATAAATGGATGGGATTTTTATTTTCTTGATTCGTCAATTATAGATATGTCCAGAGGTTGTTTGTCAAAAGATACATTGTATTACCTCAAAATAGAGTTGTCAAAATCATCAAATCCTTCATGCATAGTTTTTCATCACCCTCCAATAGAACCTGGTGGCTGGTTGAATAGAAAACTTCTCGAAAATATAGATGAATTCAACAACTTAGTGTCTAATTATTCAAATGTAAAGTTGATTTTATTTGGACACATACATTATCATGTCAATCGTAAAATTAACAACATCATGTATTCCTCGGCATCATCAACCGGGTTTACATTCGATTTGAATCTACCTAAGTTTCAGATTGCAAAAGGTAATGAAGGATTTATCTTAATCGAGATACTTGATGACAATATAAGCATACAAAATATTAAAATTTGAATCACTCGACATTGCTACGAACATAGAATTCGCATAAACAATGTAAATTTGCAAAAAATCTTAGAGATATGCCAGCAAATAAGAATGCAATGACAAGATATAAATACTGGATGAACTGCTAAGTAGCCGGTATCATAACTACTCCATCGATGATTTAACAGAGGAAGTAAGCAATCGTCTTGCTGATATGTACCGAGACACAAATGGTGTGGTAAGACGAACTATAGAAAAAGATATATTCTACCTTGAATATGAAGGTCCTTTCTTGGTTGAGATTGAACGGTATTCGGTTCCAAGCTATAGTAAAGAGAAATAGAAATCATACATGAAACAATGCCTGAGATATGCTCGTCCTTCTTTTTCTATATTTAAAAAGGAGATGACTAATGACGAAGAATACCTTTTGTCTGAAGCATTGTCTCTGCTTGGTCAGTTCGATGGTCTCCCAAATCTTGATGCTCTTGAAGGCTTGCGCTTAGGATTAGGCGTAAAAAAGAATGACCGTCATATCATTTCATTTACAAAGAATCCTTTAGAAAACTCAAATCTGTTGGGAGAACTATTTACGGCTGCATCCCAAAAACAGGTTATCGAACTTCATTACCACAAGTTCTCAGCTCCAGAAGATGAGTTAGTTGTCAATCTCCATCCTTATCTTTTGAAAGAGTATAACAGAAGGTGGTATCTATTTGCAGCTGCAGAAGATGATGAAAAACTCCTTTGCTTTGGCCTTGACCGAATTGATAGCGTTATTCCACTACCCTCTCATAAATATGTAGAGTATGATGGCGATCTGAACGAACGATTCGAAGACATAATCGGCGTCACATTGTTCGAAGACAGTCCTCTACATAAGATTATATTTTGGGTTAGTGATTTTTCTAAAGATTATGTATTGACAAAGCCAATTCATGATTCTCAGAAAAAAATCAAGCAAGAGAAAGTTAATGAATTAAGAGAACACTATCCATCGTTAAAGAATGGAGTGTTCCTTCAGATAGAATGTCGCAATAATTATGAATTAATTCGTGAACTAGCATCATTCGGTAAAGATCTTTTAGTTGTTTCACCAAAAGAAATACAAGAAACTGTTTTTAATCGTATAAACACTATGAATAGTGAGTATTTAAAGATTCTTTCTAATAAAATTATGGTATATCGAAACGAACATACATACGGTGAGAGAATAGTCGCACAGCATTCTGATTATAAATGGGGTGTTTGTGACTTATCAGGAAACATAATAGTTCCTTTTGGAAAATACGACTGGATTGATGGTTTTGAACGTGGCTTAGCAAGAGTAAAAATCAGACATGAATCAAATGCTATGGCAAACAACTCAAACAAATGGGGAATCATAAACACAGATGGAGAAGAAGTACTTCCTGTAGTATATGATAATATTTGGAATTTCTTGGGTAAGAATAGGTTTTCAACCAGAGTTGAGAAAGACGGTGAGGTCAAGAATATTAACTTTCATGATCTAAACCCTACCCTTCATGTCATCAACTATAATAAAGAAGATGTTGAAGAAACAGATTTCATTATAGAAGATGATGATATTTGTGAGTTTGAATACGGACACACATTCGGTAAATACGCAGGAACGTATGCTCAGGATGTTGCTGGATTCAGTGATGAAGTTATAGACGTCGCCTTTGAAGGTGATCCTGAAGTATATTGGAATATTGATTAGTTGAAATTAACAATAAAAATAAATAAAGTGCGTATTTATAATTATTACGAACGATAGGTTCGTAACTAAGATGTAACTTTGCACCATAAATAAGAAACAAAGCGTTCTTTGGTATAACTTGAATAACTGAAATTACATTTTGAACCTTCGTCCAGCGTGGCTTTGCCCTGCTCGCAAGAGTAGATTCGCGGGATGTCTTCTTGCTCTTCGGAACCTGAAGATAAACAATGTTATCACGTTAACATTGATACTTGGCATACTATGTATGTTATTATTGTTTGTATATTATATATTATATATAATTGTATGCACAGATAATTGTTTGCATAAACCATTGAAAAAAAACGATTTACGCAAGTTTTGGCGAACGAAAAATGGGAGTACTACCAGTGTTTAGTACCCCCATTTTTTTCTTAATTTTTTTTCGCCTTTGCTATTCTAGGTAGTAAAAGTGGGTATTAGTAGCAACTAAAGCCCTCCCATCCCCTTTGGGAAATAGTGTGCTTTACTTTAACTTTTCTATTTGGAAATAACCAATCTAGGTAAAGCAAATTACCCTCCTTAATTTTAGTAATTGGTATTTTATGCTCTACCACTATACCAGCCAAATCTGCACCATTTGCAACCAGCTTTTCTAATTCAGCAATACGGCTAGTAGCAGTTTTAAGTAATTCGTTTGTAATGTTAAGCTGGATTATTTCGTTACCATTTACACCGCCCATTATTAAATCCCTTATTTGGTTAAGCATAGCCTCCTGGTCCTTTGTATAGGTTTGTAATAAGTCCCATACGCTTTGCCCATTTGTCCTAAAATATGCTATGTGTACTACTTTACCTTTGGGGTCTTTTTCTATGCCATATTCTACCTCATCTATTGGTAATGGGAAGCGTTGCATCCGTTCCATTAAGTACTCCCTTTCATAAGTGCCCATTATGTACTTTATTATTTGGTAGTACAACTTATTAAGGTCGTGCATTAGGTGGTAAAACTTTTGGGCTACCTCCTGATCCATTTCGGCTGCTACCACATCTACCCCGTTTAGGTAGTTTACCTCCCTAGGGGTATCCATTGTTTTGTACCAATCCTCGTCTCGCTGGAAAAAACTACTAGGGGTGTATGTATTGGTTACTTATAGTGTAAATAGCATCAAACTCTGGCATTAAATGCTGGCTAATTTGCTCTGCTAAAAAGGTGGTAGTGTACTTTTACTTTTTTTCTACACCATCCTCATCGGTGTACCTTAACCCCGTATCCAATTGCCTTAACTCCTTACCAGCTAATAGGTGCTTTAGGTATTGCTTTCTATGCTTATCATCCAAAGCCATTAGCAAACCATAGGCATAGCAGCATACATCAGCCGCCATCCTAATAAAGTGGATACAACCTAATAGGTTTTTACTCCGCTTTAGCGTTTCATAGCTCCGATTTATACTACTTAAATAAGTCTCCAGCCCACCTATAAACTTAAGCGTATCCTTAAATCCATATTGCCTAAAAAATAGGATACACTCCCCATAGTCTACTAGGTACTTTTTGCTTAATGTGGATGGTGATTTACTAGCCATATATTTTACTTATAAAAAAAGGGGGCTTCCACCCCCTGCCATTAAGGCACTAATGTGCTTTCTTTGTCTTTCAAAAGTGTGCGGAGTGTTTCTACATCCAGACCAGCGACCATTTGGCGCTGCGCCGCCCTTTTAAGAGCATTAAGGTTCGTGAGCTCGCACTCGCGTGCTTTCATCTGGTCATCACACCAAGATACAACTTCCGCAGGATTTGCATCCGCCTTGCCCAAGTTCCGAAGTACATTGAGGCGAATTTTTTGTTGGACAAGTCAACACTGGTTACTTCCGTAACCTGACCGTTAATGTCGGTCAAAGTAAAATTTTGTAAGTTTAGCATATCGCTTAAATATTAAGTTACTCGGAATATCCCGAGCGAGCAGTCATCAAGTAACTCTAATCTACTTTGACGCTGCAAGGGTAGTACTTTTTTTTGTAATTACCAAATAATTTAGTAAAAAACCTCCATTTTGTACCTATTTTTATAAATTTTGCCTATTACCAAATGCAAATTAAGCCATTTTAGGTATCAAAATGCCCCGGCTAGGTAAATGTACTACCTACTACTAGAAGATGTGACAAATGGGCTTAAAATGCTTTGTGTACGCACGCGCCCGTACCTTACAAAATAAAAAAGCGGTTGGTTTTGCCAGCCGCCTTTTAGTCTATAAAATAAAAGTTAGTTTTGGTATTTTATAAATTGTATTTGCAAAGTATCCCCCAGCATACCCATCCCGATCTCGCCATCCTTAAAATCCCAATAGTTACCAATACCCTCTACTTTGTGCTTACCATACTGCTTATCAAAAGCCTCTAATGGCATAGTACAACCAATGCCCATTAGCTTTATGGCTTCTACCTCACTATCTGGGTCTCCGTATTGGTTTGCTATTTGGTGGGCATAAACCCTAAAATACATATTATTACCCATAAAGGTACACCATCCACTAGCTTTAGTAAAGTAATCAATATCCACGGATTCGGGGTTGCTGCTAAATACATTGGTTTTATCTAGCTGGTTAAGAAAAGAATCCAAATCCCCGGCTATTGGCACATCCCAAAAGTTTACCTCCTTATTTTTGGTAGTAGTGCAAGAGGTAAGTACTGCTAGTAGTATTAGTAATATGTATTGGGCTTTTCTCATTGAGCGTGCTTTTGCATATAGTAATCGTAATGCCATTTAAGGTAGTGCCTTCTTTCGCAATCTATATAGTTATAATCTATAAGCCTATTATGCAAATAACTAAAGTCTTTTTCATCCTTAATCTTATCCAAATAAATTACCTTACCAGTATTAGGTTCTATGGTAATATAATTTGCCGACTCAAACAATTTGTCGCAAACTGGACACATTAGTAAGCCGTTGTTAGGATTCATTGCATCATAAGTATCATCGCATTTGGCATAAGGCTTAATATGGCTGGCTATAAGGAAATCCTCAAACTTAAATCCACAAATAGGGCAAATATGGGGGGTCTTTTCCAGCAAACCGCTCCTAAACTCACCCTGTACCGTTCTAGTCTTAATACCACTAACATACTTATATTTACTGCTTTGGGATTTGCGCTTTCTAACCACATTATCCCTAGCATCAAACATATCTAATTTGGTATCGGCTACATCTACTGAAAATTCATCCGTATAGTCTATTTTTGTGTATTGTGGTATGGTAGCAGTTAAGTATGGTCTTAAGGATTCTATAATGTAAGATTCCGACAAATCATCCAAATAGGCATTTTTTTTGGGTAAGTTCATATTTGCTCTCTTACCTTGTACATTAAGGGCTATATCAGTACGCTCTACTCGGTATCCATATACTTTACCCGTCCTAGTCACCATATTTTGCCTATTAGCATAATTTAGTACTACCATTGGGTATTTAGGGGTAAAAATACCCCATAGTTTATCTGGGTCTTTTACCCTAGCATCTTGCTGGGCATAGGCTTGTACATAGTCATTATATACATTTTGTTTTTGGTCTGTTTTGGCATTACAAAAGCGTACATAGTAATTCCAAAGTCCGTGGCTTCTAAAGATGCTATAACATAATAGGTAGTGGAAAATATAAGCATTTTCAAAACTAGAGCTATAAATTTCCAAAATGTCGTTATCTATTATTTCGTACACCTTATTATTTACCTTTTTTACAGCTTTTAGGAAGCGTAACAATGCCAACCCCTCGGTAAAATAATTTTTAACTTGGGCTGCTTTCCTTAAGCGAAACAAATCCATTATATATTCGTTTTCCCGGTCTACATTATCCCTCCTATATATATTACCAACGCGGAAGCGTTGTATGTAGCGTGCTACAAAAAACATAGTATCAAAACCATAGGACTTATCCGATAAAAAGCGTCCGTCTTTTCGCGTTACCTGGTCATCCAAAGATAAGTTTTGGCATTTAGCTAAAATTATGTCAGTTAATTCGTGATTAAAGTGTGCCATTTTTAATACCTATATAATAAATTGAACAATTGTCTATATTAAGCGTAAACTTGGAAAAGCTTTTTACTATAGCATAATACTTACGAAAATCCTCGCTAGCGTATAATGTTAAGTCCAAATCCAGTAGTAGCCTTTTAGGTAGTAGTACTGCTATACTACCATTAGGGATGGTATTATCTGGTAAAATTGTAGCTCTTGTATTGTAGGTAAAGTTAGGCATAATAATTGCCTTACTATTAAGGTAAGTACCAATAGCAAATTTAGAGGCATCATCTATATACTTATCGTAACCAGCAATAGATACAATAGTGCCATCGTCTAGTACATTTTTGGAGCGTAATACCCTAATTTTACCCTTATCACTTAAACAAGCGTTTGTAATTGCCCGATCCCTTTCAAAGGTAAACACATCTAAAGTTAGCTGCTTTATATATTCATCAAACCATTTGTCCCTATAAAGTAGCCATAATTTTTCGTGGTAAATATACTTTTGTGGGTGGGTATAGGTTCTATTGTTTATATAATCCACTACCTCGGTAGTACCTTTGTATTTGTCGCAAAAATGTATAGATACTATTTCCACAAAAACCTTCTTAAAGTATTTTACCCCAAAGTCACAAATGCGTACAATTGGGTAATCCTCGTACTTTTTTCTAATAGAATAAAATTCATTAGCTATGGCAAAGTTTTTTGGTATAATACAAACCATCTCATTTGCTACATCGTACAACTTTAGCAAAAATAAGGCAAATAGATTTTTAGTCTTATGCTGGGTGCCAGTAATGGCTGGATATTTTTCCGAGGTTTTGCCATAAGGGGGATTTGTAGCAACTAAATCGTATTGGGTGGTTATAGGGAAGGTTAAAAAGTCGCTATGGTGGAAATTAAGCGTAATGTTAGTACCTAACCTTAACTTGCGTAAAGAAGCCCTTAAGGATGCTATTGTATCGGCATCTATTTCTACACAATCAATTATTACCTGCTCTGCATCCGAAAACAAAGAGGCTAATTGTGGTATAAAAGCACCCAGCCCTACTGCTGGTTCTAAAATGCGTATTATAGGTTTTTCAATACTAACCTTTTTTAAGGCATCAAATACTACAAATTGGCAAGTATAAAAAGACCCCGTTTCATTGGCATCCACAATCATTTGCTCCTTAATAAAGGTTTCTATGTAAAAGTTGCTACATAGTTTTGCATTAGCAATATATTCCGCATTTAAGGCTGGGTTATAACTTTGTACAAAATCCTCAAAATCTAAAAGGGTATTTATATTAGTAGCTATTTGGTGTACAATGTTTGTAGGGACAGCTTCCCCAATGCACCGCCTTATATTTAGCTCATAATCTTTTAGGAATTGGTTGTAGTCCTTAACATCCGCCTCATTACCATCCATCCACTTAAAGCTATCTGGTATAGTCATTAAACGCATTAGCTCCCTAATGCTTAACACCCTATTATCTCTAGGGTGTATTGTATCTTGGCTAGCTAACTGGTCATTGCGGGTAGCAATACAAGCGCACGGTCTATCCCAAAATAATCGTCTATATTTATTACCCATATAAGCACCCTTAAGGGGTACTTTATTCCCATTTTTATCTAATTGGTATGGTATGCGATTAGGGTCAGTATTTTCAAAAGCACTTTGTCCTTCCTTTAATACCGAAATCCAATCCTCCATATATTTAGGGTAAGTCCTAAAAAAGTGGTAAATATCATTGGCATCCCTTTCGCCAAATTGTAATGCTGGCAAATCCCCAATAGCTTCCCTCAATGTTATTTCCTTTTGCCTAATAGGGAATAAATTAAGTGGGGATACATTACGCATCTCCTTACTAGTACCAATAACAATAGTCCTAGGTCGGCTAGATGGTACACCATAATCTTTAAAGTTTATAACCTTATAAAAAATGTTATATTTATCTGCTAGGTTTTTATTTATGCTTTCACCTATGGGCATATCCTCCCCAGATAAATCTTTACAAGTGGTTTTAATAAAAGCCCTAACATTTTCAAAAACAAAGACCCTAGGGTTTATTTCCTTAATTAGTTTTATTGCCTCTACCACTAGCGAATTTCTAGGTTTTTCATCTTTTTTCTTGTAGTTTGCAGTACTCATACCCTGACAGGGCGGTGTAGCAAACACTACATCCACCTGACCTAGATTTTCATTTTTCCGCCAAAAATCTATCTCGGTATAAAGCTTTTGCTTAACCTCATCCGTTGTAATGTCCCCACAAATATAACCACTATCATATTTGCACTTATGATTGGCTTTTTGCACCTCTAATCTAGGTGCAAGTAATTCATTTGTGGCAATACAATTAAAGCCACTCATCTTAAAACCATAGCAACCTACACCAGCACTACTAAATAGGCTAATGTAAGTCCTTTGGGAGCTTATTTTTTTAGTTTGGTTACTTTTAGGCATTATTACAAATAGTAAGTTTATGGTGGATATAAAAATCGTGTAAAGTTACTACTTTTTTTTGAATTTTCCAAAAAAAATACCCAGTTTTTAGGCTTTTTTTAGTATTTTATACTAGAAAAAGCAAAAGGGAGCTTAAAAAGCCCCCTTTTTACTCTTCATTACCACTATTACTAGTGTGTTTTATTTTTTCTATTTGTATCTCGGTAAACTTACCTATACCAAATACACTTGCAAAGAATGTAAGCAGCTCCCCAGCCCCAGTTAGTACACTACCACTAATAATCCCGGTGGGTGGTACTATAAAGCCAGCTACCATTAAGCCAATACCTACAATAAAGGCTATTACGGCTGCTCCCCATACTATATAGGTTTTATAGTTTTCACGCTTCATAATACACCTCTATTTTTTGTACATAGATGCTATTAGTGGTACAATTTACGGCTAGGTTTATTGCCCCACTAACTCTATTAAATACAAACTCCATCTCCCTAGGGGTTTTACCCCCATCTTTGGTAACATCCTATTGCACACTAGTACTACCTACTGCTACTACTACATTACCAGCTCCCGTGGTAGCATTAGTAAAGTAAGTAATAACCACTTTAGCCACCCTAGTAAAATCTGCTTTGGATCGGGAGTAAGCTCCAGTATAAGCTTTGGTAACTTGCACGGCATCCGAGGTAAAACCAGCTGCTTTTTGCCCACAATACCACTACATATCATCGGTCTCCCAAATCTCGCTAGTAAAAGTAGCGTTATAGGTTTGGGGTGTGTAACTTACAAAAGTAGCAGTTAAGGTGGTATCTTGCATTAAGGTAATTACCCTTTGGGCATTAGTATCACCATCATCCCAGCATACAAATCTAGCCGAATCCGCTGGGGTTGCCGTAATGGTAACTCCGGTCCCGGCTTCATAATTGCCAGCCACACCCACTTAGCCACCTAAAGCCCTCTGCACCTCCTCCTTTATTATACTCGCTATCTTCTCTTTCAGTTCTCGGCTTTTTAGCCTATGAACTGTTGGTGAGGTAGGGTGATGTTTCTAAGGCTAATGAGTACCTGCTCAACGAACTTTGGCTGGATGGCGACCAAGAGATACTCAGCGATGAGGAGTATTTGATTTCCGCTGTACTTCAGGTTCAGAACTCTTTAGATCTAAAAAAAAGCTCTTTTTACAATGTGTAGAAAAAGGCAAAGAGGAGTTCGAAAGTAGTTTCGAGACTAACACTGTATTTGGGGTAATGTTTATGGGTAGTGAGATGTTGATGGATAAGCCCGAACTATTTTATTATCGCACAGGCATCGCCCTTAAACTTTGGGAAAAGGGTGTGGGTAGAGGTTTAATATAATAAGTTGTATTTTTTACGACTACCTATGTGCATGTTTGCTTCTCCTCCTTCGAATATAGGCTCTATACATGACAGAGACTGCTTCCTTAAACCCTGTAATCATAGCGTATATAAACGCATATGTAATTATTAGAATTTTGCCAACTATAGGAGCAAGTATAGCAAATATAATTGTGCCTGCAATAAGTTTAGTTAAAAATGTAGCAAACATAACTTCTTTTTTTTGCAAACATAACACTTTTTTTAGAAATGTCAAATTTTGTAGAATATGTTTTTCGTCTAAAAGACCATATGTCGGGCGGTATAGCAAAGTTATCTTCATCGGTAGGTAGTTTGTCGTCAAAGAGACTACAATTTTATAGGTATTTTTGCAAAAAAAATCGTAACTTTGCGGGCTTATTGTTATTTAGTAAGTAGCAAAATAAACAAATCGTAAAACAACATCAGTCTATTATATGTTTGAAAGTTTAAGTGAGAAACTCGAAAGGTCGTTTAAGATACTAAAAGGACAAGGTAAAATTACAGAAATCAATGTAGCGGAGACGCTAAAAGAGGTGCGTAAATCGCTTATTGATGCCGATGTCAATTATAAAATTGCTAAGACTTTTACAGATACAGTAAAAGATAAGGCGCTGGGTATGGAGGTGCTTACAGCCGTCAAGCCAAATGAACTTATGGTAAAAATCGTCCATGACGAGTTAGCTATGCTGATGGGTGGCGACCATACAGATATAAACCTGAAGGGTTCGCCTTCTGTAATTTTGATGTCTGGCTTGCAAGGTAGCGGTAAGACTACCTTCTCTGGCAAGTTAGCCAATATGCTGAAGAGCAAAAAGGGCAGACATCCGTTACTTGTAGCCTGCGATGTATATCGTCCAGCAGCTATCAAACAGTTGCAGACTCTCGGCGAGCAGATTTCTGTGCCTGTATATTCTGAGGAGGGAAATAATAACCCTGTCCAGATAGCACAAAACGCTATTTCTCAAGCAAAAAAGAATGGACAAGATGTTGTAATAATAGACACAGCGGGTCGTTTGGCTGTAGATGAACAAATGATGACCGAAATAGCAAATATCAAGGCGGCCATTTCGCCAGACGAAATCCTCTTCGTGGTAGATGCTATGACAGGTCAAGATGCGGTAAACACTGCAAAAGCCTTCAACGATAGGCTCGACTTCGACGGCGTAGTGCTTACCAAACTTGACGGTGATACTCGTGGTGGTGCTGCTATCTCTATCCGTAGCGTAGTAACTAAACCTATCAAGTTTGTAGGTATAGGCGAGAAGATGGAGGCAATAGATATCTTCTACCCTAAGCGTATGGCAGACCGTATCTTAGGTATGGGAGATATTGTATCTCTCGTAGAAAAGGCTCAGGAGCAATACGACGAGGCTGAGGCTCGAAAATTATCTAAAAAAATTGCTAAAAATCAATTTGGTTTCGATGATTTTTACCAGCAAATACAGCAAATCAAAAAGATGGGTAATCTGAAGGATTTGGCAGCTATGATACCTGGTATGGGTAAGGTATTGAAAAATGTAGATATTGATGATAAAGCATTTATAGGCATAGAGGCTATTATACAGTCTATGACTCCATACGAGAAGCAGAATCCACAGGTGTTAAACGGTAGCCGTAAGGAGCGTATATCTCGCGGTTCGGGTAGAAACATTCAGGAGGTCAATCGCCTTATAAAGCAGTTTGAGGATATGCAAAAGATGATGAAGATGGTGCAGAGTCAGGGGCTTAAGAAGTCGCTTAAACGCCGATAAAACACCATTTAGTGATAAAAGTTTGTCGCCAATAACTTATCATAAAGTTTTGGGGCAAACTATTTTTTTTAGGTGATATACACATACATAATGCAAAACACTCTAAGCAAATTGCGATTGCTAAAAGTTTTTAGTTTTCTGGCAGTAATAATAATATATCTGTTGGCAAACGCCTATGTTTTTATGCGTATTGGGCAGTTTTTGCCGTCCATTCCAGCTGTGCATATTGCTCTTATAGTAATGGCTGTAATAGTCCAACTTCCTGCACTTACATCAGTAATTGTAGGAGATAGACTACCTACAATGATAGTATCGCTACTCTATAAAATAGGTACTTCGTGGTTCATCGGATTTCTATACTTCTTCCTAATTTTTGCGTTATTCGATATTCTTTTTGTAGTAGGTTTGATAGATTATCGTACTCTGGTAGAGTATTACTGGTGGATAGGCGTAGTGGTTGTAGGGCTAATAGTAGTAATGCTTTTTATTGGTAATATAAATTATTACAAAAAAAAACGAGTAGAACTTACTATTGATACAAAAAAAAACATGTCGCGACCGCTAAAGATAGTCTTCTCCAGCGATTGGCATTTAGGCTATGGTATCGGTGGCGATGAGGTGGCAAAGTGGGTAGAACTTATCAACGCAGAGAAGCCTGATATAGTACTTATCGGTGGCGACCTTATAGATAACTATACTCGTCCGTTGTGGGAGGCTAATGTTTTTGAAAAAATACGACAAATACGCTCTCGCTACGGTGTATTTACTGTACTTGGCAATCACGAGTATTTCGGCGACACATCTAAGCGTATGAATTTTTTCGAGGAGTCTGGCGTAAAAATTCTTCGCGACAGGATAGCCGAGATAAAAGATTTGTGTTATATAATAGGGAGGGAAGATGCCTCTCGTTCTTACCGGGCCTCGCTTAGAAATCTTACGGATACGCTTGACCATACCAAGCCTATTATTGTCATAGACCACCAACCTTCTGGTATGCCAGAGGCTATGCGTAGCAAGGTAGATTTACTCCTAAGCGGACACACACACGCGGGACAAGTTTTTCCATTAAACATTGCTATTAAGGCGTTTTTTCGCCGCACATACGGATATTACCGTAGGTGTAATACTCATTTTTATGTAACCTCTGGGTTAGGTATTTGGGGTGGAAAATTTCGTATTGGCACTCGCAGCGAATATGTTGTAATCAACCTCAAATAAATATATATTATCGGCAGGCAGTAGTTGATAGACTTTGGCAGTGTGTTTCAACAGCACTTGAACCATTGTTTTAGCGGTTTGGAAATCGCTGTCGGAACAAACCAACATTGTTGAGAAATCGCCGTTGTCGATGATACGGACAGCAGTGAGTATCATGGCGATGCGGAATGTTATCAGACCTAAACGGCGAACTGAAGCCACGAAATCAAGCCCAAAGACCGATGAATATTCGTTTTGCACCTGCTCAAACAGCGAATGGAACTCGGATTGTTGCCCTACCGACAGCGCGAAGCGAATGGACGGCGAGGCTTTCAGCGTTTTGTACAAATCGAAAAACTGTGTGCCGAAACGTTCAAAGTGGCTGTCAAGCGTCTCATCGCGGACGGCAAAGACATCGTTCCAAACCAAACGCACATTCAAATAATAGAAGATGAAACGGCTGAACAAGCCGTTTTCGGCATCGGGGATGAGCGAAAGAATTTGGCGGGGTGTACCCGACAAAAGAGCCGAGAGGCGAGGCTTTTCGAGTTCGACAAACTCTTTATCTTTTCGGCGGTTGTAGGAGATTGTTTCGTGATGAAACGCCTTGCGGAAACCATCAGAGAAATTGCCATAATCGGATTTGAACGTGTTGGCAAGCGTATCGCCTTCGGTTTCAAAGATAAGCCCCACGCCATTGTTGCCGTGCAAGACCTGATAAACGGCAGTGGAACTGCTGTTAGCTGGTATGAGCAACGTTTTGATAGGTGGCTCTTGCGGCGGTTCGGCATCTGGGTTCTTTTTGTTTACGGCATACTCGGTCTGCTCTCGTCGATACTGTTCCATTTCAGCAGCATACTGCTCACGTAGTTGCTGGTGAATGGGGGCTACAAGATGGCGACAGAGCGAAAGTCTGCCTTTGCCAGCCGAAGCCTGTGCAGTAACGAACAGAAACAGATTCGGGAAAACCTCCCGACCGTCGTAGATGCCGCTGATGTTTGGCAAACAAGCGGATAATGCAGTGAGAGACCCTAATAGAAGCAAGTCGGCATCTTCGGGCGAGTTGGCAAAAGCGGTAATCTGCTTGAACAAGTCGGGAAGATTGTCTTTGATACTCTCGTAGAATGAGGGCATTTGCTCATTTGAAACTTGGTAGCCGTCATCCAAAACCTCAATAACCTCATTTGAGGTTTTAGAGGTTTTGAGGGGATACCTTGATTGATGAGTATCGACAAACGAACTGCTTGCAACGTTTATTCCTGTTTGCTTGGCAAGGTGGAAAAGCGTTTTGATGGTGATGCCGTGTCCATGGGCGGCGAGGCATTTGTCAAACTGCTTGTCAGTTTCGGCGGCGGCATAGTTGGGGTAGAAACGGCTGAGGCGTTGATAATAGCCTCGACCATTCTCACCCAAAGCGTCAGCGAGGGCAAAGCCCAAATCACGCCAATCGGCGTAGTTCGGGGCTATGTCGGTGGTTGATGCCTCGATACGGGAAACAACATCTTCAATGTCCTGCTCGATGGCGGTTGATGGAAGATTGTTGTTAGATGTGCTGACGGTATTAGGTTCTAACAAAGAGGCTTTGAGCCAGTCTTGTGGATTAAAGTTTTTCTTGGTCATGATTCAAAAATTTAGGATTGATAAATGCGTTTGGGTCGTGAGGCAGGAAGCAGGCACGGGAAACATCCTTGCCTGACTTGTCGGCCTCAACGCCGTAGGTTTGAAAAAGATAGTTGGCTACCGCTCGGAAATAATCAGCGTGTGGGGTTTGAGAAATGTCAATTTCGATAACCCACTTCAAGCCATCGCCTGATGGCGAGCGGAAAAGCAACTGCGTGTCAAAGTATTCATCTTGCAAAAGTTGAGAGCGAAGCGAATCAAGGTTTTGCAGATGGTCAAAGTCGATGCACAGCAAGCCCGAATGATTGATGAGGGCTTTGTCGGTGCGAGTGGTGAATGTACCGCTGAATGTGCAATAGTCGAAGTTTGCAGCCTTGAACATACGCGACTGTTTGGCATCGCCAAACGAGCGTAGTTTTCGGGTGCGTTCTTTGGCCGTATCACCAATTATATAATGGTAGGCATCAAGCAGGGTGTAATTTTTGCTCGGCTTGGTGTTGGTGATTGGCGAGGTGAAGAACGAAAAGAGAGGTCTGACTACGGAAACAGGTTTGTCGTTGGGCGTGCTGACGGTATTCGTTCTTTCGTACCAACGACAAGATTTTCCGATGTGCAGGTTTAGTTCTCGATTGATGGTTGCCAACAGTTCGTTGCCCGACTGATGATAATGCAGTTCGGCAAAGGCGAACGCATCACCATCGGGAATGGAATGGTCGGTGGTGGTATGCTTGGCATACTCCGCTGACATGGCGTTGGCGGGGTCGGACTTTTCGATGAAGATATGAAGCGTAGAAGCCCCTCGGCAAAGGGGTTGCGGCATAAGCCGCAATCCCTGCCGGAGAGCCGCATCACAACTTTGTCTTCAGGGAAACATTTGTGCAGGATGTGCGCATAGATTCCGATACCGTAATGTGTGCGATGCAAAATGACGTGTTTGGAGATGGACGCGCCGTGGCACGTCCCTACATTACTTATTACTGCCATAATTCCGAATTTTGTACATAGTGTAGTTGTCGGCGAGGATTTTTTGGATATCCTGACGGCGGTAATAGATTTTGCCCATGATACGCGAATACGGCAAAGTGCCGTTTGAGCGTAGCGTTTGCAATGTGCGGACGCTGATGTGAAGCATTTGCATTACATCTTGATTGTCAATCCAATCTTCGAGGAACGTATGCTCAACAAGTTTGTCAAGTTCCTCATCGGAAAGGTCGTCAAGCGAGATTTTGCCTTGCTTTAGCAGTTCGGCTTGAATCACAGGGCATTTGCGAAGCAATTTGCCCATTGGCTCTGTGGGATTAGCTGCCATTTCGCACATTATCTGTCCGATAGTTTTAGGCTCGTTCGCCTTCGGCGCAAGATTCTCACGCTCGGCAAAATTCAAACGAGTTTGATTTTGCTCTCTCTTAACCGAATCTTTCATAACGCACCTCCTTTCTTTGAGTTGACAAACTGAACGGCTTCGGCGTGAAGTTCGGCGGCTGTTTTGCGTTTGTCGGATTTGAGCCACGCATCAATCTCGGACTTCAAGAATTGCAGTTTCTTGCCCTTTTTGTGGTAAGGGATTGCGTGCTGCCCAATCCAGCCATAGACGGTTTGTTTGGCAGGTCGGTCGGGTAAGTACTCGCAGAGTTCTTGCAGGTTGAACCAACGGTCGGCGGGTTCGACTGTATTGTTACTGTTTCGAAGCAAAATTTTCAGTTCTTTTACTTCGTCGATGAGCATGGCTACCGCTTGGGGCAACTGCTCGAAAGTGATTTGTCGCAAATTATCTGTTTGCATCGTTTCAAATTTTAAAAATTAAAAATTTGAGCCTCCGCAACTACCCAAGAGGCTCTTCTTTGGGTAATTGCTTGATGCAAAAGTAGCTTGCAAAATGCTGTGTATTTGAGATTTAGCACTCAACGTTGAGTGGCTGTTGAGTGTTGAGTGAGCAAGTTTAATGAAACGAAACAAGGCTACCTGCGAACAGATAGCCTTGTTATTTTTGAAAAAAATAGTACTGCGTTGAGTGTTGAGTGTCGATTATGTCATCAGATATGCAAAATGCTCGATGTCATTCGCTGTTTTCTTTGGCGTTTGTTGCATTCTCAATTTGTCTTTCCCAAAATGATTGCCGTCTTTGTCAACAAAGCAATGGTCAACAATATCCCAAATAGTGGCATTTCCGTTTATCTTGAGAACCTTTTCTTTATTTACAAGCAACTTGAATAAATATGCCAAATCACTCTTGTTCCCTATCCACGGAATAGGATTTGCGACTTCAACGCCAGAGAATAAATGTTTGAACTCTGTTATTGGAAAATCAGTTGGAATAGCCCCACGTTTTTTGAGTTCGGAAAAGAGCGTATTGATGTTTTCACTTTCAGATTGCAGTTTGGTATAGGTGAATGATAATACATTATCTTTTTTCGTCTTCTGTTTGGAATGCTCCTGTATTGGCTGTATTTCAATTTTTTGAATCGGAACGATGCCGATATTTTCAGGTTTTTTCCATTGAAGTATTTGCACAAAGAAATCATCAACAGTCAATTGCTTGTCAGATTCAATCAGTGCGATGAAATGCTGTTGAAACTCCATATACATACGAATGAGCGATAGAATCAGGTAATGGAAAATGTATGTACACTCATTAAGAAGCAATGCTTGTGAATAGTCTCGTACTGAAAATATGACACCCAAATCAAGATTATTTTTTGCAATAATGTCTTTTATATCAGTCAAGTATAAACTAACGAGGTCGCGGATTTTCTTTCGTTTGAATAAAACGATGTCTTTTTTACTCTCGTCAGAAAGAACGTCATTCAAGTATTTGATTATGGTATTATCAATGAGCCTTTTGTAATATTTGACTTTGCTTGTAAATTCAGGTGCTTCAAAATGAATACGATATGAAGCATCAAACTTTTCTTCGGTCTTTCCTAACTGTCTGAAAAGCGGTTCATAATAGTCATTGCCCTGATTGTTTTCCTGCAGAGGGCAAAGGTCGAATCGAATTATCTTTTCTATAGTATCGTTCATCGCTTATTCCTCCTTGATTTTGAGATTGTCAATTTTGATTACATCGGTTGCTTTTTCTTTCTTCTTATCAACTACTTTGGCGTAAACCTGCGTGGTGCGGACATTGGTGTGTCCTAACATCTTGCTGACGGTGTATATGTCGGTGCCGCCTGCCAATTGCAGTGTGGCGTAGGTGTGGCGGAAGCAATGGAACGTGATGCGGCGTGTGATACCGGCTGATTTTATCCAACGCTCCAGCGGTTTTGAAATCCACGATGGGTCGGGCAAATCCTCGAAGACAAGTTTTTCGGGAGTTTGTGGCTCGCCGCAAAGTGCATAGGCTTGTTCGCTGATGGGCATATACTCAACGTCTTTGGTTTTCTGCTGTGTGAAGTTGAGGCGGTAGTTTTCGCCATCTTTCTGAACTTCGCTCCAGCGAAGTTTCTGAATATCACAATGGCGAAGCCCCGTGAGGGCAGAAAACAAGGCAGCACGTTTGAGAATGGGGCGGTCGCAATCTGTGGCGGCAAGGGTGTTGAGTTCTTCAACGGTTAGATGTTCGCGGCGGCTTTCTTGCTCCTGTATGCCCTTGACTTTGGCGGATAGGTCTATCGTCAGATAGCCATCGACAAAGGCTTGTTTGAGTGCGGCTTTGAAGATGCTGAAATAGGTGGCGGCGGTGTTCTGCGACACCGTTCCTTTCTTGTTGCCGCCGCAAGGGGCATTGATAAGAAATTGGCGGAAATCCGCAATCAGTTTGAGGTTGATTTGCGAGAACTGTATGCTGTCACCGTTGGCAAAGAGTTTGAGCAACTCGCAAACCCGATTCCAATTGACAATGATGGACTGCGAGCTGCGTTTGTGGCGTTGTACGGCTGTTTTCTGAAAGTATTCGATAAAATTGCATTGCGAACGCTCGTTCTGCTGGGCTTGCTCGGCTTCGGTGTCGGTATAGAGTGCGTTGTTGTCGTATTCGCGTTGGCGGATTTTGCGGATATTGTCGGCATAGATGCAAGATTCTTGGTCTTTCTCGCTTTTGCACTGGATAATGCCGTTTGCATCACGTTTGGGCTTGAACGTTTTGCTGGTTTCGGTGGTTCGGGCTGTGCGTGATTTGTCCCAAATTGGGGTTGTGATGGTGCGGTTGATTGCCTCAATGACGCGGCTTGGCTTTGTGCTGCCTGGCTTGAACACTGGATAACTCTCGATTATCAGATACCACTCGTTGTGATATTCTGATTTACGAAGTTTGACCGTAACTTTTGTATTGACGATGGCTTTCTTCATAGCGGTTTATCTGCTTGGGTTGAACACTTTGTCGATTTCTGCTTTCGGTACAAATACATATTTTCCCTTTTGACAAGTGGGAATGCCAATTTTACGGATGGTTTTGTAAACGGTGGAATCGGAAACGCCGTATTTCTTTGACACCTCGCCGATGGTGTATGAATCGGAAGCGTCAAACATGTACGATTTTGCCGGTTGAGGTGTTGGCGTTGTTTTCTGCTTTTGCTCTACCAACGGAAACACACTTTCGATATGGGCGCGGCTGATGCGTGTAAGTCGTTCACCCAAATTTACGGCTGGCAGATTGCCATTTCTGATTAGCCTGTAAATGGTATCGCGAGAGATACCAAACAAAGCAACGGCTTCGGCAATGGAAATGTACGGGCGTTCTTGTGAAACTTTGTCGGCAAGTTCCTGCCTGTGCTGCTCTTTTTTCTCTTCACGCTTTTTGGCTCTATATGCAGCCTCACTACAATGGCGAGAGCAGTATTTAGAGTAAACCGTTTTGGCAAGAAATGTACTTCCGCACATTTCGCATTTTCGTTCTAATTTGTACTTGCTTGCAGGCATATATCGTATGTTTTTAGTCTAATTAAGTAGCATTAAGTACTGATAAGTCGCACCTTATCGCTAATTAAGTCGCGTTGCAAATATGTTGCAAATATACGATAAAAATCCCATATACAAGTATAAATATCGAAAAATATTTACCAAACAAAAAGAGGCGTAACCCATTGGATTACACCTCTTTATAATTGCTAATTGCTAACTTCTAATTGCTAATTATTTTACCTCCTCGAAGTCTACATCTGTAACATTATCGCCACCAGATTGTTGGTTAGTCTGAGAGCCTCCTTGGAAGTCTTGCTGTGGCTCGCCCTGTGGTTGACCTTGTTGCTGTGCCTGAGCGTTGTACATCTCTTGGCTGGCAGCGTGGAATAGGTCGTTCAACTCTTTTATAGCCACATCTATAGCCTCTATGTTTTGTTCCTTATGAGCAGACTTGAGTTTCTCTAAAGCAGCTTCGATAGGCTCTTTTTTGTCTGCAGGTAGCTTGTCGCCAAACTCTTTCATCTGTTTCTCTGTCTGGAATATAAGAGAGTCTGCCTGATTTATTTTGTCGATTCTTTCGCGTTCCTTTCTATCTGCATCTGCATTAGCCTCTGCTTCTGCCTTCATACGCTTTATCTCTTCGTCGCTTAAGCCAGAAGATGCCTCGATTCTGATTTTTTGCTCCTTGCCTGTGGCTTTGTCTTTCGCTGTTACATTGAGGATACCGTTTGCATCAATGTCGAAAGTAACTTCAATCTGAGGCACTCCGCGTGGTGCTGGTGGTATTCCATCGAGGTTGAACATTCCGATTTGTTTATTCTGCGAAGCCATAGGTCTCTCTCCCTGTAATACATTGATTTGTACGCTTGGCTGATTGTCGGCCGCTGTGGAGAATACTTCCGATTTCTTAGTAGGAATAGTAGTATTAGCGTCGATAAGCTTAGTCATTACGCCACCCATAGTCTCAATTCCTAAAGAAAGTGGAGTTACATCAAGTAAAAGCACATCTTTTACTTCGCCTGTAAGTACTGCTCCCTGTATTGCTGCTCCTACTGCTACTACTTCGTCTGGATTTACTCCCTTTGAAGGAGTTTTTCCGAAGAATTTTTCTACTATATCTTGTATTGCAGGAATACGAGTAGAACCACCTACGAGGATTACCTCGTCTATATCAGATTTACTCATTCCAGCAGCCTTTAGAGCATTTTCGCAAGGAACTATTGTCGCTTGTATAAGTCTCTCACAAAGTTGTTCGAATTTAGCACGAGTAAGCGTCTTGACCAAGTGCTTAGGTACATTATCTACTGATGTAATATAAGGCAAATTGATTTCTGTAGAACTTGAAGATGATAGTTCGATTTTAGCCTTCTCAGCAGCCTCTTTTAGTCGCTGCATAGCCATTGGGTCGCGACTAAGGTCTGTTCCTTGCTCTGCCTTGAACTCCTCTACAAGCCAATTGATAATCTCGTGGTCGAAGTCGTCACCTCCTAGGTGAGTATCTCCGTTGGTAGATTTTACCTCAAATACTCCGTCTCCGAGTTCGAGGATTGAAATATCAAATGTACCTCCACCGAGGTCAAATACCGCAATCTTCATATCTTTTTTGCTTGCCTTATCCAATCCGTATGCTAAGGCTGCTGCTGTAGGCTCATTTACTATACGGCGTACTGTAAGTCCTGCAATTTCTCCTGCCTCTTTTGTCGCTTGGCGTTGTGCGTCGGAGAAGTACGCTGGAACGGTAATAACTGCCTCCGAAACTGTTGTGCCGAGATAGTCCTCTGCAGTCTTTTTCATCTTTTGCAATACCATAGCAGAAATCTCTTGTGGCGTATAGAGTTTTCCGTCGATATCTACACGCGGTGTGTTGTTATCGCCTTTAGATACTTTGTAAGGCATACGACCTATCTCTTTTTGTACTCTATCATAAGTTTCGCCCATAAAGCGTTTTATAGAGTATATAGTGTTGTGAGGGTTGGTTACAGCCTGACGCTTAGCAGGGTCGCCAATTTTGCGCTCACCTCCGTTTATGAAAGCTACTACCGAAGGAGTTGTCCTTTTTCCCTCAGAGTTAGCAATAACTACAGGTTCGTTACCCTCCATTACTGCTACACAAGAGTTGGTAGTTCCTAAATCTATTCCAATAATTTTACCCATAATTCTTTTATATCTGTTTTTTATTTATTAGACAATTTGATTGAGAAAATCTCGCTTTATGTAAGAGCAAACTCCGTGCCAATGATACATGCTGACATTTTGTCATACTATATCTGTTTTTTTACATACTATGATAAACATAAAAAGAGAACTTAGAATGGCTAAAAAGTTTTAACTTTGCACCCTATTAGAAAAGAAACGATAGTAAACATATATTATTTTCCAATGAATATAAAAAGAAAACCAGAGTGGCTTAAGATAGATTTTAGAAGTGATAAGCAGTATTCTATAGTAAGCAAATCCCTAAAAAACAACTGTTTGCATACTATATGCGTCAGTGGTCGTTGCCCAAATATGACTGAATGCTGGGGGCGAGGTACTGCTACATTTATGATTTTGGGAGATATATGTACTCGTTCTTGTAGATTTTGCAATACAAAGACAGGGAGACCTTTGCCTCCTATGGAGAGTGAAGCAGAAAAACTTGCTAACTCTGTCAGAGAACTTAAATTGAAGCATGTGGTCATAACATCAGTAGATAGAGACGATTTGCCTGACGGAGGTGCAACTCACTGGGCAAGATGTATCTCGAGGCTAAAAAGCGAAGTGCCTGAAGCTACCGTGGAGGTGTTAATACCAGATTTTCGAGGCGATACAAATCTTGTAGATATAGTACTTGATGCAAAGCCAGACATTGTGGCACACAACATAGAGACTGTAGAGCGAATGACTCCTTCTGTACGCTCTGCAGCCCGCTACGATTTAAGTCTAAATGTCCTGAAACACATAGCAGATAGAGGCTTTAGGGCGAAGAGTGGTATAATGCTTGGTGTAGGAGAGGAGGATTCGGAGGTGCTTCAGACTATGGATGACCTGCTTGAGGTCGGTTGCCAAGTGCTGACAATAGGACAGTATCTGCAACCTACAAAGCAGCATTTAGAGGTAAGCAGGTATGTTACTCCAGAGCAATTTGCCGAGTTCAAAGGGATAGGTTTGAAAAAAGGCTTTAACTTTGTAGAGAGTGGTCCATTAGTTCGCTCCTCTTATCACGCAGAAGAACAGGTTATAAAGTAAGGTATTTATAACAATATATATTTATATTTTCTGATTATTATAAAACAAGACTCTTCCAATACTATTTGGGAGAGTCTTGTTTTTATTTACTGCTTGTATGTATAATCAATGATGAGAACGCTTTTTTCTCTCAAGGTCTTCTGGCTCGAGAGCGAGAGTATCGCCGTGAAGTAGTTTTGCTACTCCTTCTGTACGGAACTTCTTACACTCTTCGCATTGGCAATCCTCGTAATTAGTTGGTTCGGTATATGTAGTAATAACACCCTCGAAGTTACGCAATACTACGCGACCCGGACTCTGAGATATTACATAGTTTGGCATAACAGGAGTTTTGCCACCACCACCAGGAGCATCTACTACAAATGTAGGAACAGCGTAACCAGATGTATGTCCGCGTAGATTTTCTATAATCTCAATACCTTTAGATACTGGAGTACGGAAGTGTTCCAATCCCATTGAAAGGTCGCATTGATATATGTAATAAGGACGAACTCTCATTTTTACCAAAAGATGAACAAGTTTTTTCATCGTAGGAACGCAGTCATTGATACCTCTAAGTAGTACGCTCTGGTTACCTAATGGAATACCTGCATTAGCCATTCTTTCGCATGCTGCTATAGACTCTTCAGTAACCTCTTGTGGGTGGTTGAAGTGAGTATTAAGCCATATAGGATGATACTTTTTAAGCATATTCACCAAGTCGTCTGTAATACGCTGTGGGCATACTACAGGCACACGAGATCCTATACGGATTATCTCTACATGAGGTATCTGACGCAGGCGAGAGATAATCTCTTCGAGTCTTTGGTCTGATACCATAAGAGCGTCTCCGCCTGAGAGGAGTACATCGCGTACTTGTGGAGTTTTTGCTATGTATTCTATTGCTTTGTCGATATTATCTTTTGGAGTAGATGAGTCCTTTTGTCCTGCAAATCTACGACGAGTACAGTGGCGACAATACATAGAACACATATCTGTAATCAGAAGCAATACGCGATCTGGATAGCGGTGAGTAAGTCCGGGTACAGGTGAGTCTCCGTCCTCATGTAGAGGGTCGAGAAGGTCTGCAGCTGCCTGATGTGTCTCGGCGTGTGTAGGAATAGCCTGCTTACGCACAGGACAATTAGGGTTGTTTTGGTCAATAAGGCTCAAATAGTATGGAGTGATAGCCATACGGATAGTCTTCAGACTCTCTTTTACACCATCTTCCTCTGCAGGAGTAAGTGTAATGTATTGTTTTAGCTGTTCTAAAGTCTCTATGCGGTTTCTTACCTGCCAGTGCCAGTCATTCCATTCGGCTTCCGACACTTGAGGAAACATCTTTTTTGCATTAGCGTTCATAAAATCGTATTTTTATTTGAAAATAATCGTATCTCTTTATTGATTATATAAAAATCTATTTTTTGGGAAAAAACCCAACACTGTGTTTTTTTCTTACACTGTGTCAGGTTCCTTTTTTTATTGTCAATAGATTATGCGTAAAGTTCTTCAAAAATTTTACGCAACTCTGGGCATTCGCGAAGCTCTTGAAGAGTTATTTCAGCGTGTCCTTTAGTATATCCGTTACCTACAATCATTGTAACATCGCTACCGATACCTTCTGCACCGAGAGCAGCTTTAGTAAATGAAGTAGCCATTGAGAAGAAGTATACAACACCGTCGTCTTTTGTTACGAGGATAGATGGCATCTCTTGGTCTGGTACATTTACGCAGTTGATAGTAACATCAGCCATTTTGCCGTTTGTGTATTTCTCTACTAACTCGTAGATTTGAACAGGAGTAAGACCAGAAACGCTCTCTACTATGTCGCAGAATCCGAGGTCTTTGATACGCTGAGTAGATTTAGGGCTGTTAGCCAATCCGATAACCTTACCTGTAACTCCAACGCGCTTTTTAGCCTCGTAGCAGCATAGCATACCAGATTTACCTCCAGCACCGAATATAACTACTGTATCACCAGGTTTGCAAAGTTTTGCAGTCTGAGCAGGAGCGCCAGCCACATCAAGTGCAGACAATGCAAGTTTCTCTGGCATATCTGTAGGAATTTTTGCATAAATACCGCTCTCAAACAAAATAGCCTTACCTTTGATGTCTACTTGGTCTACATCTTCGCGGATTTCAAGTATTTCGTCGATACGAAGTGGAGTAAGAGACAAAGACACGAGAGTTGCTATTTTATCGCCCTCTTTTAAGTCGATTTTGCCTTTCAAAGCATCACCGATTTTCTCTACACGACCAAGCAACATACCGCCAGAACCTGTACGGCGATTGCGGTGCTTGCCTTGAAGCTCTACATTGAGAAGCATTTCTTTTTTTATCTCCTCTTGGATTTTCTCTTTGCTTGCACCCTCGCCAGCCTGTTGCTCAGCGTAGTTGTGAATATCTGTGAAAGAGGCAGAGTCTATGTTTAGAGTTTGAACATCTATCAAAATCTCGTTGTCATAGATTTCGTCCATATTGTTATCCAACTTGTTAGCAGGCTGTGGAAGCACGCCTTTAGGCTCGATTACACGGTGAGTTCCGTATTTATTACCTTGTTTCTGCATAAATCGTTTATTTTTTTTAGTTATAAAATCATAATAAATAGAGACGCATAAATATCTCTAAAAAAGTAGACCGCAAAGTTATTAAAATTCCACGATATAGGCAAACTTTTTTATTGGTATTAGTTTGGCGAAAGTAAAAATTATTTTTTGTAACTTTGCCGAGTTTTTGTCGAAGATAGAAACCGTTGGTGTAGATGGGTAAAAAGATAGTGCTTGTATTTCTGTTGTTGTGTGTCTCGTCTTTGCTTGTTATGTCGCAGAGGAAACGAGAGATGCGAATGGTTTGGATAGCTACTGTAAGTAATATAGACTGGTCGCCGGAAGGAGTATTTTATCCACAGAGACAAAAAGATGCTATGATAGCGATGCTTGATACTTTTGAGCGTTTAAATATAAATGCTATTATCTTTCAGATACGCCCTACGGCAGATGCCTTTTATCAGTCAGCTATAGAGCCGTGGTCGCGTTTCCTGACTGGAGAGCAGGGGGTAGAGCCTTATCCTTATTACGACCCTCTGAAATTTACTATTGAGGAGGCACATAGACGAAACATTGATGTGCATGTTTGGATAAACCCTTATAGATTGCTGAATACAGATGACCTTGATTTGCTATCAGATACTCACCCATTCTTCAAGTCCCCTGATTTGTTTGTAAAATACGGCTCCCTATATCTTTTCAACCCTGCAAGGCAAGAGACTTTAGACCACCTACAGAGAGTTGTTTCTGATATTGTTAGTCGCTATGATATTGACGCTCTGCATATTGATGACTACTTCTATCCATATCCTATTTCAGGTAAGGAGTTTCCAGATAAGCAGGATTTTATGCGAGATTCTCGTGGCTTCAAAGATATAAAGGATTGGCGACGAGATAATGTAAATAGGGCTATAAGGTTAATTTCGCAGACTGTCCATACTATCAAGCCTTATGTAGAGTTCGGAGTATCGCCGTTTGGGGTATGGAGAAACAAATCAAAGGACCCTAAGGGGTCCGATACAAAGGCTCTGACTAACTATGACGACCTATATGCTGATATTCTACTCTGGATAGACGAAGGGTATGTAGATTATGTAATCCCTCAACTTTATTGGGAGATAGGACATAAGGCTGCAGAGTATAAAACTTTGGCAGAATGGTGGAGTAAACATTCCAAAGGTGTAAATCTATATACAGGACTATATGCTTCGCAGCTTGGCAATAGAAACGCATCTAAGGTGTGGAGAGAGGGTAATGAACTTTGTCGCCAGATGACATTCAATAAGAGTTGGCAGCAGATTCAAGGCGTTGGCTTGTACTCTGCTGTGGCTATAATGGAAAATCGGCAGGGAATACGAGATAGCCTTAGTAGAAATTATTTTCGCTATGAATCGCTTGTGCCCATATCTGTGAGGTCGAAAGGTAAAAAGCCATTTGCACCTAAAGAGGTAGGATTGCAACTATATTATAAGGCACAGAGTATTACGCTCAATTGGGAGCATTCGCCTCAAGCAAAATACTATGTAGTTTATTATGGCGAAAAAGGAAAACGATTAGATACTAATGACCCTCAAAATATACTTTTTACAACGCGTGATAATTGTGTAGATGTTACACAAATAATGCTTAGGGATTTGAGTAAAAAATATCAGTTTGCTGTCAGTATAGTAGATAGGTATAACGAAGAGAGTCCTTTGAGTGAATTTATTGGTTATTAGAGAGTTATAGAAAATAAAATAGCGATATATATGTATAAAAGAGTTCTTCTAAAGCTTTCAGGCGAATCGCTTCAGGGTGAGCGTCAGAGTGGTATATGCGAGCAACGCCTTATGGAGTATGCCTCGCAGATAGTGGAGGCAGCCAAAGATGGTGTGCAGATAGGAATAGTAATAGGAGGCGGAAATATATTCCGTGGACTGAAAGGCACAGAGAGAGGTTTCGACCGCGTAGGTGGCGACCAAATGGGAATGTTGGCAACTGTTATCAATGCTTTAGCCTTGCAACAAGCCATAGAGAGTTTAGGCAAGAAGAGTAGGGTGCTTACTGCTATTCGTATGGAGCCGATAGGTGAATTCTATTCCAAACGCCGTGCCGTAGAGTGCCTCGAGGCGGGAGAGATAGTGATATTTTCGGCAGGAACAGGCAACCCTTATTTTACTACAGATACAGGAGCTTCTTTGCGAGGTATAGAGATAGAGGCAGATGTAATGTTGAAAGGCACTCGTGTAGATGGAGTATACGACTCAGACCCTGAGAAGAACCCTCAAGCTAAGAAGTTCGAAACTATTACATTTGATGAGGTATATCGCCGTGGACTCAAAGTAATGGACCTTACAGCCACAGCAATGTGTTCGGAAAACGACCTACCTATAATAGTCTTCGATATGGATACTATAGGTAATCTTCAGAGAGTACTGCGAGGCGAAAAGATAGGAACTTTGGTAAGAAAATAAGTGTATTATTTTTATACAAAACATATATGTTTAGCAAATAAAAGAGATTGTAAGTTGAATATATTTGTTGATTTTGTTATAAAATCTAAATGAATTATACATTAAAATATGCGATTTTCCGTCATCATTCCATTGTACAACAAAGCCCCTTACGTAGAGAAGGCGCTGCGCTCGGTGTTTGATCAGACCTTTACCGATTATGAGTTGGTTGTGGTGGACGACGGCAGCAGGGACAAATCGGCGGACATTGCCGAGCGGCTGTTGCAAAATACCACAAACACCCAACTCATTCGGCAGGCCAACGCCGGCGTGAGCACCGCCCGCAACAACGGCGTGAAGGCTTCGCAAGGCGATTATCTCTGCTTTTTGGATGCCGACGACTGGTGGGCACCGACCTTTTTGGAGGAGATGAGTCAGTTGATAGCCGAGTTTCCCCAAGCGGGCATTTATGGCTCCGGTTACACCATTGTCAATGAAACCAAGCACAAAACCCGCGTGGCTTCCATAGGCGTTGCGCCGGACTTCGTGAAAGGCGAGATAAACTATTGCAAGGTGTATGCTAAAACGCTTTGTATGCCGTTGACTTCGATTTCCGTGGCCATTCCTCGATGGGTTTTTGACGAAATGAACGGCTTCAAGCCGCAGCTCAAATTGGGCGAAGATTTTGACTTGTGGATTCGCATCGCCCTAAAACACAAAGTGGTGTTTCTGAACAAGCCGCTTGCGTATTACAATCAGGATGTCCCTGTTAATTTGCGGGCAACCAATAATCTTCACGCTCCAGAACATGCTGAATATTTCTTTTATTCGCAATTGGAGATAGATTATCCCGAAAACGACGAATTGAAGTCCTTGTTGGATAAGAAGAGGGTAAACAGCATGATGGCGTATTATCTCAGTAAGGAATATGCCGCCTTTGCCAGGAAGGAATTGGATAAGGTGGATTGGTCGAAACAACCGAAATCGGCGATGAAATTGTATCAAAAGCCCAAGTGGTTTTTGAAACTGAGATTAAGTTTCTTGAAGTTGGGAGCGAAATTAAAACAGATATTTATCCGTTGTTTAGCGGGGAAATGAACAAGGAAATGGAAACATTCTTGCAGTACCATCTTTACGAACCTTCAGTAAAAACATTATGATACCCAAAACCATTCATTATTGCTGGTTTGTATTCATGTAAAAAAAAGGTTATTACCACTGTGTTTTATTATTGAAATCAAAGTATAACATTACGCATGCTTGTTTTTGCAACCAATGTAGGGAAATATGTTTCAAGAGCGTGAGAATGTGTTTTTATTGGGCTTTATGGGAAGCGGAAAGTCTGTAGTAGGTAGGCTACTTGCCGAGGCTTTAGGTAAAGTGTTTGTTGATACAGACTGCTATATAGAGGCTTCGGTAGGGCAGGGTATAGAGCAGATAGTCTCAGAGTATGGAGAGGAGAATTTTCGCCATAAGGAGCAACGGTTTTTGCAATCGTTAGAGAGGAAACAAAATTTGGTATTGGCTTGTGGTGGAGGAATGCCTTGCTATGGAGATAATATGCGTTTGATTTCGGATTTAGGAGCAAGCGTGTTTTTAGATGTATCGCCTCAAACACTATGTAAAAGATTATTGAATGGCAAAAACAAAGGTAGGTTTTTGCTACAAAATCTACTGCCGAGTGAGTTGCCTATATTTATAGAAACTAAACTTCACCAGCGTATGCCATTTTACATAAAATCCGATTTTGTAGTAAAAAATGAGGATTCTCCCCAACGCTGTGTGTCGGAGATACTTAATTTATTGAACGCAAATTAACATCTTTTCTGACTACAGAAATTCTATCGTCTATTCCTGTTCTGCAATAGGAAAGTAGCCTTTGAGTAGGCGAGGAAGCGATAAGTCTATTTTGGCATATATACCCTGCTCTTCATCGACTGCTTCGGCTAATACCTCAGATGTGGGGCTTATTATCATCGACTGTCCTATTGCGGCCCAATTATTATCAGCTGATTGCCCTACCTGATTGCTTATAACATAGTATACCTCGTTATCGTATGCACGCGTGCGACTCATAGCTGTCCACATATTACGGGCATAGGCAAGTGAATTTTTATCAGCGAATACTTCGTTAGGAACAGGCCAAGCAGTAGGCAGCACGATAATATCGGAGCCTAAGCGAGATAACTCTTTGAATTGCAGTGGATAGCGAGAGTCAAAGCCTATAGCAAGCCCTACACGCCCGAAATCGAAGTCTACGGCTACTAAGCGATTGCCAGCGGTAATGTGGTCGCCCTCTGTGCCTCCCATATACGAAAATAGGTGTAGTTTGTCATATTTATCTAAAACTTTGCCGTTACGATTGATAGCAAAAGAGGTATTGTAGAGTTTGTTGCCTATACGCCTTACTACTGTTCCTGCAACGATGTTTGTATTATACCGTTTGGCTAACTCGCATACCTGATTTATGGTTTGTCCGCCATATTCATTTTCTATCGCCTGCATATATGAGGTATTTGTCGAAAAAAATTCAGGTAGTACTATGAGGTCTATCTTACGAGAGGTGTAGCCACGAATAATTTTCTCGACTTTGCTTAGGTTTTGGGCAGTAGGTTCTGCCACTGAGTTCATCTGAATGCTAAGTACTCCTATCTCTGACATAACAAATCTTATTTGCTTAACTCCTCTACTGCTCTGCGTACACAATCGTCTGTCTGGTTGATAAATGGATAGAATCCTTCATCGTCAAGCGTGTTTCGTATAATGTATGCCATCAGGTATTTCTCTACGAGAAGGCGACTTTTTTGTTTTTCGGAGTTAGTACATTTTATTCCCTCTTTTTCAGCGTATGCTACAACTTGTTCGAAAAGTTTTTGTTCGGCTAAAAATGGTTGCAGCGATGATAAATCATCAAATTTTTTGAGCGTTGCACGATTTTTATCGGTATATATCAAAGCGAATTTATATATGATACCTTTGTTTGATAGCTGCATAAAAAACTTGGTAGAGCCTGTGGTATCTGATGGGACAAAAATATCGGGCATAATACCACCACCGCCATATACCTCTCTGCCGTTTTTAGTTTTATATACCTCTTTCATATTCTGCTTGATACTATCTTTGGAGTAAAATTCTCCGTGCTTATAGCGATTTATCAGGTCCATTTCGTAAGCATCGCCAGCACCGAGTTCGTATGGCTTCTGAATGCACCTGCCCGAAGGAGTAAAGTATTTTGCTATTGTAAGGCGTATCTCGGAGCCGTCTTTTAGTTCGATAGGCTTCTGTACCAATCCTTTGCCAAAAGAGCGTCGTCCTATAATTTTACCTCTGTCGTTATCTTGGATAGCACCAGCAAAAATCTCTGAAGAAGATGCTGAAAACTCATCTACTAATACGGTAATTTTCATTGTCTTAAACGAGCCATTGCCGTCCGCATAACTATCGATACGAGGTTGGTGCGCCCCTTGCATATATACTATCAAATCTCCCGATGAAAGAAATTCGTTTGCCATCTCTATAGCTGCTCCCATATATCCACCAGAGTTGCCCCTTAGGTCGATTATCAGTGATTGTGCCTTTTGGCGTCGAAGCGAAGTCAGTGCGTTGAGGAACTCTTTATAGGTAGTCTCTCCAAATTTATTGATAGATATGTATCCTATTGTCTCGTTTATCATATAGGCTACATCAATGCTATTTAGTGGAATAATATCGCGAGTTACTGTATAGTAGATAAGTTCTTTGTTATCTTGTCGTTTAATGCCGAGTTTTACCTTTGAGCCTTTGTCGCCTCGCAGATTATTTTTTACAGCGTCTGGCGAAAGTTTTTTGCCTGCATATATAGAGTCATCTACAGAAACAATCCTATCTCCAGCCATAATTCCAGCCTTATGAGACGGACCTCCACTGACTACATTTACTACATAGATAGTATCTGTCTGCATATTGAACTCTATGCCTATACCGTAGAAACTGCCTGCTAATTGCTCGTTTGCTAACGCAATATCTTTGGCTGGAATATAAACAGAATGAGGGTCGAGGCGCGACATTATATCTGGTATTACCTGTTCTATTAGAGTATCAGACTCCAATGAGTCTACATAGTATTTTTCCACGATTTTTAGCACATCGGAGAGTTTATTGCCTGAGGACATAGTAATCCTCTGCGATATATCAGAAATTTGACCTTTGATAGAATTTTTAGCAAAATAATTGCCTGCAAATACACCAAATACTATGCCTAAGACGACAATAAAAGGAATTATTATCTTTTTCATGATACTATACGATTTTAACTTGCAAAGGTAATAATTTTTATGAAAGAATATGTGCCAAAAAAATACAGTATAAAAAACCTTTGATTAGAAAATTTTATATACTTTTGCTATTAATTTGCATATTAAAATGAAATATAAAAATTATAACAACAAAAAGATTACGGCTATGCGCAAAAAATCATTATTATCATTGCTACTTATCGTAGCTACAACGCTATCTTTCTTCTCTTGCGAAGAAAAAGAAAATAAACCTGCAGGTACTTTCAAGGTAGAGCCAGAAGAGATACTTTTTGAAACTATTGGCGAGGAAGTAATGCTGAAAGCCACTCTAAACGGCGAAGAGGTAAAAGCATCTTATCAGGCTACTCCAGAGGGCTTAGTAGAGATTTCGCCTGATGGTAAGGTAAAACTTATAAAGGAAGGGGCTGGTACTATTACTGCTAAATACGAGGAGTATTCAGCTACAATTAAGTTTGCTACGGCAGAACTCTATGTATTGCCATATCTTCGTATGTTTGACGGAGTAGAGCGAATTAAAGCTTACGAGGAGTCTTTAGGACATAAACTTGTAAATTATGATGCGGATTTTAATACTTATTATTTTCAGACAAATAGTAAGTTGTTTCCTCAGGTAATCTATATCATAGGGCAAATGCATGTAATGTATTCTACTCCAGAGGTTTTGAAAAGTAAGGAGTTTCAGGATTTTATGAAGGAGAATGGATTTAATACTACAGGGGAGATTTCATACGGATATTATATGCCTTTTACTTCAAACTTCGAAACAATAGAGCCTTGGGCGTGTGTAGAGAATATGCCTGATTATGGATTGAATGCAAGTATGTGCTTTCAAGTGAAGAATCCAATTATCCAATCGCTCTCATATCCAAAACTTGATTGGGGCACTTCAGCTGCTACCATCGATGCTTTCGAAACTGCGAGAGGTTATGCTAAAAATACTGAACGCAATTTAGCAGAGGGTAGAAAAACGTTAATTTATACATATAAAAAGGAATTGCCAGAGTTTACAGAAATGTATATAAACTATTATTTCTTTGATTCCTCAGATAAACTTATCAAAGTAGCATCTCTACTTTTCCCTGCTCAATATGTACTTACTCCAATGGGAGAGGCTTATAACTTTAATGCAGATTTTGAAGAGTTTATAGCCACAGAAGGCTATACTAAAAACCTCAATGAAGAGGAGCATTTTGCAGTTTTTACAAATGAGGCAAAAGATAATAAATTTACTATCAATATGTGGAATATCACACTCGATGGCAGTGTGCATGTAGGTGCAGCATTCGAATATGTGCCATTCAATGGTCCTGATGAGATAGATATTGATTTGAATTAAACGATTTAATGTTATTTTCTTAAGAAGGCTTTCGTTTGTTACAAATGGAAGCCTTCTTTTATTTACGCTGTAGAAATCTTTTCTCTACCAAATGCCACGAGGCAAAAGCAATAGGAATAGTTATTACGATAGATAATAATAAAAGTTGAGTGGTTGTAGGTTTAAGAAAATATACTATCATCTGCTGTATTAGAAAAGAGTATATGTAGATTCCGTAGGAAATATCTCCGATAGTCTTGCCTATACTTCTGATATAAGGTAGTGGATATAGCGCAATGGATAAAACTAAAAATGGCATTATTACGAAGAATATATGGTCTAAAAGGTTGTAAAACGCTGCTATTACAAATAATACTACAGAACAGATAGTTACTAATGGCAGTATTTTTTTTGCTCTATGAAAATCAACGCTTGCCAACATTACGCCAGAGAAAAAGCACGAAGAGAGTTGTAAGAGATTTTTTACACGAAAAATAAAATTAACCTCAAGTATGCTTTCATCGAGTAACCAAAGTAGCGTAATAGAGCCTATCCATATAGTAAATGATATTGTAGCTACTATACTTTTTCTGTGACGCACCTTTATAAAACATAGCAATATGATATATAAAAGTACCTCGTACCTTATTGTCCATAGCGAACCGTTTATTACATTTGGATAGGGATTTCCTGAAAATACGCCTGCAATTCTATGCTGAGTGGCCAAAATCATATTGCGAGGTATGTATGTCAGCACATCTATGTTTTTTAGGTAAAACACACTGTTATCATAAACCAACGGTAATACTATTATGGTAAATAGTAGCATTACAAATAGTCCTGGGAGTATCCTTCGTAGTCGTTTGAGTAGATAATCTAAAGCGGATGGACTCCTACTTAGACTCTGAAATACTAAATATCCACTGATAATGAAAAAGCCCATAACTCCTACCTTCGACCACATTGTCTGCCCTAAAGTAGAGCGATATAGCCAATCTTCACTTGTATTGCCTGTAAGAATATATGAGTGTGATACAATTACAAACAGAGCAAAAATAAGCCTTAGAAAGTCAAAGTTGTTGTTAGTCACAAAATGTTTTGTTGTAGAGTGTTGGAAAAAAACTTAGGTATAGAGTCCGCCATTGACATTCAGCACCGTCCCTGTAATATACGATGATTTCTCTGAAGCAAAAAATGCTACTGCTTCTGCTACTTCAGAGGCTTGCCCGAAGCGTCCCATAGGAATAGTAGCCTTCAAATCCATTTCCGATAAATGCCCTGTCATATCTGTGCGTATAAATCCGGGCGCTACTACATTGACGGTCACGCCTCGCCTTGCTACCTCTATGGCTAAGGCTTTAGAGGCAGAAATCAAAGCACCTTTAGCCGCAGAATAGTTTACTTGTCCTGCCATACCTTTTACACCAGAAAGCGATGATACTACTACAATACGCCCCCAACGAGAAGCCATCATATCCTTTACTATAAGGCGTGAAAGATAAAAGAACCCGTTGAGTGAGGTGTCGAGCACATTGTGCCACTGGGAGTCTGACATCATAAACAGCAGAGAATCGTCTGTTATCCCCGCATTATGTACAAGTACAGAAATATGACTATCCTGATTTTTGCTTTGCCATCTCTCCATTGCCTCTTCTATTGACTGTGGCGAAGATGTGTCGAAAGGCAGCAGCTCAGCTTTGCCTCCTATGTCTTCTATTGCTTTTTTTACCTCTTTGGCTTTCTCTTCGTTAGCCTTATAGTTTATTATTATAGAGTATCCATCTTCTGCGAGTTTTAGGCAAATCTCTCTGCCTATGCCACGCGAACCTCCTGTTATTAATGCGTATTTCATCTATTTTTGTGTTTTTCGTAAAAATCATAAAATGCTTTGAAAAACATATCTCCCAGCATATTATAGCCTTTTTCTGTAAAGTGTATTCGGTCTTTTTTGCCTAATCCAGCCTCACTCCATTCTCGCATAGAGCGAAGTCCGCCCATTATCTGAAATTGGTCAAATACTAATCCTCCATTTTCTTTAGCCAACTGATACATAGCCTCCTGCACCAACAGTCCATTGGTATTGACGGCATAACGCTTGCGGCCAATTTTTCTATAAGAGTCGTTGTTGGTAATAAATACAAACAAACATTCTGGCGATACTCTTCTAATGGTCTCTATCAGTGTATTATAATTTTGCTTAAATGTATCTGTAGAAAAATCTTTGACTACAGCATCGTTGATACCAATACCAAAGATTACCATATCAGGACAAATCTCTGATAGTTCAGCCTCGAATCTCTCGCATTTTAGGTAAGACGGCACCGCTGCTCCATTGACTCCTATAGCGTGATATACCACTCCAGCGTCGTCATTTTCAAGTAAAAAACCTGTAAGTACAAAACGATGAACTACGCTGTCTGACTGCTGAAAGTATATCTTAAACTCCTTATGTTTTTCTCGTAGATTTAGAGTATAGACACCTTTATCTACATAATCGTATTCTGGATACACGACTCTTTTACTGTGGAGTTTTACCGTAGGCAATACAGCCCAATCTGATCCATCGTCTACATAGCCTAAAACTTTTATACGGTCAAATCCGTTATTGTCATCTACTCTTATGGTTATTTCTGCCTCAGGGTCGGAGGTATAGACGGCGAAGCCACCCATTCCAAGCTGAACTTCGTTTTTTCGCCCAACGCAACGCTCCCATTGCCATTCTCCTCTATGAGAAACCGTATATGAGCGAGGATTGTTTGTCTTACCTATCTTAAACGGAAATACAAAACCTCGAGCCGTGCTAAAATCTCCTTGTTGCCATAGATGTTCGCGTATTCTATCGCTAAATACACCCGCTTGTATATGCGAGCCTCCTATATGTATGATGTTAATCTGACGATTCTTGTTAGTTAGTATAGAGTCGTACTTCTCTAAGAATCTATTTGTGAAAAAATCAGAATAGCCTTCTGGTTTTACCAATTCAATAGTATCTGCATTGATAAACGAATTATATTCAGGCAATAGCCAATTCTCTTCTATTGTCTGGAATTGAGAAAAAACGCTTTGAAAAGCAATTGTCGCTACTAATATACCAACCAATCTTTCAAATCTCATTTTATATGCATTTTGTAGTATTCGTAATAATTCCACAAACTTTCGAAAAGCATTTCGCCTATCTTTTCAGCACCCTTAGGAGTAAAGTGTATATAGTCAGGAGCAGCCAACGATGGGCGAGCCTCTACCCAGTCTATCATAGAGTTTTTGCCTCCCATTACTTCATACATATTCCAAAAAGCGGCACCGCAAGAGTAGGCACATTGCTTCATTGCCTCTAAGGTCTCTTCCATAATAGGATATGTCTGTAGCGAGCCTTTTACCTTGGTGCTCATATCGGCAGGACCTATCAGTAGCACTTTTGCATTAGGACATAACTCTTGGAAGTACTTTATCTGTCGAGCCAATTGTTCTGTATATTGTGGTAAACTATTTTTAGTAAGCGATGGCATCATATTACCACCAAATTCCAATATGATAAGTCTTATATTTAGATTGTTGGTAGCAAATCGCATAGACTGTTTGTCTATTTGAGTAAAGAATGTGCCTGACGCTCCACGAATAGGTACGTTATCTACATTTACCCCATATCTGTCCTCAAGAGATACTGCTGATAATTCGGCTGAACCCGAAAATGAGATTTGTATTTTCTTCACCTCCTCAGGTAAAGACCATAGTAGTTCCTTGCCTTCTGCTTGTGCGGAGTCTATCACTAACTCTTTGGTGTAGTTTCCTGATGTGAGTTTAGCACGGAATGGAGTAGAGTTGCGTATTACAAATAGTCGTACCTCTCTCCAACTTTTTACACTCTCGTATGTGCGATTGTAATTTTGCGACCTTATGTTTATACTTCCACTTCCTGCAAGAGTAGCACACTGAGCCAACACTCCATAGCGATTGCTTTGAGCCTTAGCCTTGTGCATTCCTGCCAATATAAATCTCTCCAATCCACCAGAAGCACTCTGTGATACAGATGCCGAGGGGATTGGTTGCATTATGGGTAAAAGTCCTACGCCACGCCCGCCAAACTTCTCTTGTAGCCTTTGGCGAAATGTAGATGATATACGGTCCTCTTCTATCTGAGAGTCTCCGTAGTGGAGTATATGTACTGTAGCTTTCTCGTTTTTGCTATTTTCCATGGCTGTGAAAAGTTCGTTAAAGAAACTATAATCGTTTTGTGGTAAGTAAAAACGAGCTTGATGTGTCTCGAAGAAATTATGATAGAATCTTATAGAATCTTGTCTCGCCTCTTCTTTTGCCCTATGGATAGAGTCTTGCTGTACTTGAATTTTTATAGAAACCTCCAACTCTGCCATCTTCTCTGCTGCAGATTTTGTTTGCTTTATACCTATTACCTCATCTATGGTAGGGAAAAACAGGTGTCTGCCTACAACTTCTATGCCGTCTTTAGGAAATAAGTAGCATATTGTAGCCAAAATGGCTACTGTTGATATTATAAAAACAAGGATTTTATAGGGCTTCATCTTACTTGAAAAATTTCGCAAAGTTACGATTTTTCAAGGAAAGATATTTGATAAGATACAATACAATCTCTTTCTAAACTTTTTTGTAACTTTGCGAGTTGTTATATTCAAATACTAAATAGTTTTTATGAAAAAGTCTGTCTTATTTATTGCTATATCGCTATCGATAGTTTTATTGAGTGGTTGTAAGGTTAGGAAACAAAAGTCGAATAATGACACTTCTACTACTACTACACAGACATTGCCTTCTGGCGACCTCAATACAAAATACATTGTAGAGCAAAACGAAAAGGCAAGCCAAGAGATAAAGTTTCTCAACATATCAAGTGCAGAAATGGTTTTGGAGTATTACGGCAATAGAATGTCTGTAAAGGTGCAGATACAAGTGATAAAAGATAAAGAGATATGCTTGTCTGTATTGCCATTGCTTGGAATAGAATTATATAGGGTGAAAATTACTCCAGAAAAATTTTATATTTTTGACAAACTTCATAAAAAGTATTGTGATGGTTCATATGAATATCTTTCTGCCCTTACAGGTGCTGATATAAAATACAAAGATATAGAGGCTCTTCTGACAAATCGTCTATTTAGCTTAGAGAAAGGTAAAACAGTAGAGAACGGCTATACTGTAGAGCAGGAGCCAACTCAATATCGCTTGAAGTCGAAAAGTAAAGCGCAGGATTTTGAGCATACTTTTGAGATTTCGCCCGACTATAAAGTAATATCTACAGCAATACAAAACTCTCAAAATCAGCATATAAGAGTAGGGTATAAAGATTTTGTAAATATCAATAAAGTGTTGTTCCCTATTACTGTAGGAGTAGAGGCTCAGTTGCCAGAACAGTCTTTCAATGCTAATATCGAGATAAAAAAAATAGAGATAAATAAAGAGTTTGAGATAAAGCAGTTAGACTTCAAAAAATATACTCGTACTGACTGCAAAAAGATTTTTTAGAGAATCGTACTAAATTTACATAAGTTTTTTGTTGAAGATGCATATTGCCATACGCTCGTTTGTTTTGCTCACTCTATGTCTATGTTTTGCAATAGGTAATGCTCAGACTATCAAAGAGTTGCAGGAGCAGACAAAAAAGTCGAAAGCCAAACTTGAGCAGACCCAGAAACTGCTAAAGCAGAATAGCAAATCGAAGAAAGGTGCTGAAAAACAGATTTCGTTACTCTCTAAATCTATCAAAGAGAGTAATAATGTGATATTTTCTATCAACTCTGAAATTGATGGTCTTTCTCGCGACATATCTTCTCTGGGAGAAGAAAAAACTTATCTGAATAATAGATTGGAGAAAATTAAGCAGGAATATGCTTCGTCTGTATCAAAAAATGATATAATTAGGCGACAATTTTCACCGATATTATTTGTATTCTCGGCTAAAAATTTTTCTGAAGGTCTTCGTCGAGCCAGATATGTAATGGAGATAGCAGATTTTCGTAAAAAACAAGCTGAAGAAATAAAATCTTTAAGCCAAGAGATAACATCAAAAGAGTCGTTGTTGCAGAGTTATTTGGAGCAAAAATCTCAGACCCTCAAAGATAAAGAGCGTGAAAAACAGAAACTTGACCAAAAGAAGCAACAACAAGATAATCTATTAAGGAAATATAATAAAAAAGAGAAAGAATATAACGCTACCATAAAGCAAGAGCAGAAACGACAAAAGAACCTCAACGAACTTATACGCAAAAAAGTAGCTGAAGAGAATCGCCGTAAAGCAGAAATGGCTCGTAAGGCTGCCGAAGAGGAGGCACGCAAGAAAAAATCAGCAAATAAAGCTACATCTACCAAGGAGACAAAGACTGAAAAGCCTTTGATTACGGAAACTGAGTATAAGACTTATAAAGAGGATGCCAAGCTGACAGGTAGCTTCGCAAAAAACAAAGGTAGATTGCCTATGCCTGTCAGCCAAGGTACTATATATCGCCATTTCGGACGGCAAAATAATCCAAGCACTAATGCCATAGAAAATAATAGTGGCATATATATAAAGTCGCCACAAGGTACGGAGGCTAAGGCTGTGTTTGACGGTACTGTATTTGAGGTAATGTACGAGCCCGGTTCTGGCTATATTGTGTGGATTACACATGGTTCGTACTCTACGGTATATGCACAACTCTCGCTATATTATGTAAAAAAAGGACAAAAGGTAAAGGCAGGACAAAAACTCGGCAAGATAGCCCAAAAGAGTAATATCACAGAACTGAATTTTTATATACTCAATCAGAATGCCTCTTATGAAAATCCAGAAAATTGGTTGGCAAAGTAATAGATTTTCTTAAAAAATGAAAACATTTATCTATCTTATTTGCTATCTGATATATCCATTTTCATTTTTAGTACCTCGTAGTAAAGAGCGTTGGGCTTTTGGTAGTTTTCGCGGAGCTTTCAACGATAACGCAAAATATCTTTTTATTGAGGCTTCTAAAAAATATGGCGATAAAAATATAGTATGGATTTCGCAGGATAGAGCGACTGTCAGCCTTATTCGTTCTTTGGGGCTAAAAGCATATTGGTTACTCTCGCCTCGAGGCGTATGGTATGCTCTGAGGTCTAAATACTGGTTTTTCAACTCTTATACCTCCGACATTATGTTTGCCTTATCTGGTAGAGCCGTCTGTATCAACCTTTGGCATGGATTGATGTTGAAGCGTATCGAGTTTAATATAGAGCGAGGTGAACTCGCCGATAGATTTTGCAGGAAAACATTCAAAGAGAGATTCTATCACCCTGAGTCTTATCGCCGTCCTGATTATGTGTTGTCTGCCTCATACGAACAAACTGTAAAATTCGCTTCTGCTTTTAGGGTCTCTGAAGAGCGTTGTCTTGAATTTGGCTATCCTCGTAATAAAATACTTAGAGCCTCAGACCCAGATATTGTTAGTTTTGTGGAAAAATACGAACCTCAATCTACCAAAATTTTGATTGATCGACTAAAGCAATCGTCTTATAAACGCATATTTATATATATGCCTACTTGGAGAGACTCCCAGAGAGATGTCTTTTCTAAGAGCCTTGATTTGGTAGAAATAAACGATGTTTTAAGGCAAAAAGATAGTTTATTACTGCTTAAACCTCATGCTAATACTCTAATCAATAAAGAGTTGGTAGATGATATGTCAAATATAGTTTTAATAGATTCTAAAGCAGATATTTATCCTATATTGCCATATACAGATGTGTTGATAACAGACTATTCTTCAATACTTTATGATTATATATTGATGGAGGATAAAGATGTTATACTCTATGTGTACGACCTCGAGGAGTATGCCTCAACTCGTGATTTTACCTATCCTTTCAGCCAAAGTGTTACTGGAAAGATAGTTTATAGTTTTTCGCAGTTAAAGGAGGCTATCTTAAAAGAGGATTTTATTAGCAATTCCAATGAAAGAGATACTATTATCAGAAAATTTTGGGGTAATACATCTGATATAAACTCTTCTCAACGCATTTTCGATTTTGTAAAACAACTAAAATAGTAGTTGTTTTTATGCTTTCTAAGGCAATAAATAAGACAGATACTCAAAACTATGAGTATTTTTTATTAACTTTGCAGGTTGTAAAACTTATTTTTAGAAATCACACAAAGGAATTATTATATGCAAAAAAAGAATTTCAATGAGGTTTTCCCAGCAGATTTTATTTCTGAGGGAGTAGACCAAACACGCGGTTGGTTCTTTACGCTACACGCTATCAGTACTATGATAAAAGGCAGCGTAGCCTTCAAGAATGTTATCTCTAACGGACTTGTGTTGGATAAAAATGGCAATAAAATGTCGAAACGCTTAGGTAATGCAGTAGACCCTTTCTCTACCATAGAGAAGTATGGCTCTGACCCTCTTCGATGGTATATGATGACTAATGCTTCGCCTTGGGATAACTTAAAATTTGACATTGAAGGCGTAGAGGAGGTTCGCCGTAAGTTCTTCGGTACACTTTACAACACATATTCATTTTTTGCATTATATGCCAATGTTGATGGATTCTCGCCAGAAGAGAAGCATATACCCATCGGCGAACGACCAGAAATTGACCGTTGGATTATCTCGCTTTTGAACTCTTTGATAAAAGATGTAACTGAGCATTTTGAGAACTATGAGCCTACTAAAGCAGGGCGTGCTGTGCAGGATTTTGTCTCTGACAATCTTTCAAACTGGTATGTGCGTCTCAATCGCAAACGCTTTTGGGGTGGTGATTACGATAAAGATAAAGTATCAGCATATCAGACTCTCTATGAGTGCTTGATTACAGTGGCTAAACTTATGGCTCCTATAGCTCCATTCTATGCAGAAAGGCTATTCATCGACCTCTGCCCTGAGGCTAAAAACACCTCTGTACATCTACAGAAATTCCCTGTAGCCGATGAGTCGCTTATAGATAAAAATTTAGAGGAGTGTATGCAGTATGCTCAGCAAATATCCTCTATGGTACTTGCTCTCCGCCGTAAGGCAGAGAAAAAGGTTCGCCAGCCACTGCTGAAAGCCGTAGTGCCAGCAACAGACGAAAAGACATTCTCGCAGATACAGTATGTAGCGGAGCTTATAAAGACTGAAGTGAATATAAAGTCGCTTGAGGTGCTTTCGCCAGAGGCGGAGATGGAAAATATCGTAAAACGAATCAAACCAAACTTCAAAACTCTCGGTAAACGATACGGTAAGTTGATGAAAGAGATTGCTGTTTGTGTAAATAGCTTTACAAGTAAAGAGATTTCTACGATAGAAAAAAATGGACAATACTCTTTTGCTCTACCTACTGGAGAGGCGATAGAGTTGTTAGCCGAAGATGTAGAGATATTTACTGAAGATATGCCGGGATGGCTTGTAGCAAATGAGGGAAAACTTACTGTAGCTCTTGATATTACTGTTACGCCATCGTTGGAGCGTGAGGGTATTGCTCGTGAGTTTGTGAATCGTATTCAGAACTTGAGAAAATCCTCCGGCTACGAGATAACCGATAAGATAAATGTAAAAGTAGAGGCAAATAGTAATACAGACGAGGCTCTAAAAGAGTTTGCTGGGTATATATCTACACAGGTTTTAGCAAACGAACTTAGCATAGTGCCTACTCTTACCGCTTTCGAGGAACTTGACTTCGAGGACTATAAAGTTAAGATTTCGATAGAGAAGGCGTAGAAACTATACTAATTTATTATATGTAAGAGCGTAGTTTTATTATTCGCTCTTATTTTTTCAATTACAAGATAATCTCACCCAATTCACAATGTACGAAGAAGAGATAAATAAACGAAGAACATTTGCTATCATATCGCACCCTGATGCTGGAAAAACTACTCTTACGGAGAAGATGTTGCTTTTCGGAGGAGCTATACATGTAGCAGGAGCAGTAAAGTCAAATAAGATAAAAAAAACAGCCACTTCGGACTGGATGGAGATAGAGAAGCAGCGTGGAATATCTGTGGCTACCTCTGTTATGGGATTCGACTACAATGGCTATAAGATAAATATACTTGATACGCCGGGTCACCAAGACTTCGCCGAAGATACATTCCGTACGCTGACGGCTGTAGATAGTGTGATAATAGTAGTAGACGGAGCAAAAGGAGTAGAGCAACAGACTCGCAGACTTATGCAGGTATGCCGTATGAGGAAAACTCCAATAATGATTTTCGTCAACAAAATGGACCGTGAGGGTAAGAATCCTTTTGATATTTTAGATGAATTGGAACAGGAGTTGCAAATATCTGTTTGCCCTCTAAGTTTTCCTATTGGCATTGGGCAAACTTTTAAGGGTGTCTATAATATATTTCAGCGAGACTTAAATCTATACAAACCACAGAAGCAGACTATAAGCGAGGCTATACATTTTTCAGATATATCTTCGCCCGAACTCGAAGAGCATATCGGAGGACAGGCAGAGCAATTGAGACAAGATATGGAGTTGATAGAAGGTGTGTACGACCCATTTAATGTAGCAACTTATTTGAGAGGGGAGGTAGCTCCTGTGTTTTTTGGCTCGGCTCTAAATAATTTTGGAGTAAAGGAGTTGCTTGACTGTTTCTTACAGATAGCGCCTTCTCCTCTACCTACTCAGGCAGAGGAGAGAGAGGTTGTAGCTACAGAGCCACAATTTACAGGTTTTGTCTTTAAGATTCACGCTAATATGGACCCTAATCATCGCTCTTGCATAGCGTTTGTAAAGATATGTTCAGGTAAGTTTGAGAGAAATACAGTATATCAGCATATTAGGCTTGGAAAGCAGTTTAAGTTCTCATCGCCGACGGCCTTTATGGCTCAGAAGAAAGAAACAGTAGATGAGGCGTTTGCAGGAGATATTGTAGGATTGCCAGACTCTTCGGGCAATTTCAAAATAGGAGATACTATTACTTCGGGCGAAAAAATTCACTTTAAAGGGTTGCCTTCATTCTCGCCAGAACTATTTAAGTATATTGAAAATGCTGACCCTATGAAGTCGAAGCAGTTGCAAAAAGGTATAGAGCAACTTATGGGTGAGGGCGTTGCTCAATTATTTACTCATCAGAATAATGGACGGAAAATCATAGGTACTGTGGGGCAACTTCAATTTGAGGTGATAGAATATCGCCTGCTACACGAATATGGTGCGCAATGTCGCTGGGAGCCTATGTCGCTCTACAAAGCCTGTTGGATAGAGTGTGATGACGAAGCAGAACTCGAACAGTTCCGTCGTAGAAAAGCCCAGTATCTTGCCAAAGATATTCATGGCAGAGATGTGTTTCTTGCTGAAAGCGGATATGTGTTGCAAATGGCTCAGGCTGATTTCAAAAACATCAAATTTCACTTTTCAAGCGAATTTTAATAAATAAAAAAGGTAGGGTATAGTAGTCCTGCCTTTTTTGTAAAATATAAATTACTTTTGGTTATTCTTGTAAATTGTTGATAATTAGTTTATTGTACTATTTGTGAAAAAACGCCTATGTAAATCATTATCAAACTGACGATTATTTACTAACTTTGCCGAAAATTTACGAATTGAGATAATAATTGCTAAATAAAATAGAATCTAACGAAATGAAAATTTTAGTCCTTAATTGCGGTAGCTCGTCTATAAAGTATAAACTTTATGATATGGCTACAAAGGCAGAACTTACAAGCGGTGGTATAGAAAAAATCGGATTGCCAGACTCTTTCCTTAAATTCGTGGCGAAGAGTGGCGAAAAGAAAGTGATAGAGCAGTCTATGCCAGAGCATACTTCTGGTATTGAACTCATACTTAAGGTGCTTGTTGATGCTCAAGATGGTGTGTTGAATTCTCTAAACGAGATAGAGGCTGTAGGACATCGTGTGGTTCACGCTGGTGAAAAATACGCCTCTTCTGTATTGATTACCAAAGATGTAATTGATGCTTTAGAGGAGTGTACAGACCTTGCTCCGCTTCATAATCCTGCTAACTTGAAGGGTATTTATGCTGTGCAGAAGATTCTGCCCAATGTGCCACAAGTAGGAGTATTTGATACTGCTTTCCACCAGACTATGCCTGCTTATGCATACATGTATCCTCTGCCTAAGAAATACTATGATGAGTATCGTGTGCGTAAGTACGGTTTCCACGGCACATCTCATAGATTTGTTTCACGCCGTGGTTGTGAGTTTTTAGGATTAGATTACAATAACTCTCGTATTATTACTGCTCATATCGGTAATGGCGGTTCTATTACTGCTATCAAAAACGGAAAGTCTATAGATACTACTATGGGTATGACTCCCGTAGAGGGGTTGATGATGGGAACTCGCTCTGGTAGCGTAGATTTAGGTGTAATGACATACCTTATGGATAAAAATAATCTATCTACTAAGGAAATAAGCGATATTATCAATAAGCAGAGCGGATTGCTTGGTGTATCAGGTGTGTCTTCTGATATGCGTGATATAGAAAAGGCGATAGAGGAGGGCAACGAAAATGCTAAACTCGCTTTAGACATATATATGTATAATGTTTTGAAATATATCAGCAGTTATATTGGTGTGCTTGGCGGTGTAGATGCTATCTTCTTTACTGGTGGTGTAGGCGAAAATATGCCTGAACTCCGTGAGTATATTGCCGATAGCCTCGGTTTCCTCGGTGTAGAGATTGACCGCGAATTGAATGCTAAATCTCGTGGTAAGGAGATAGAGATTACTACTAAGAACTCTAAACTCCATATTGCCGTAATTCCTACAAATGAGGAGTTGGCAATAGCAATGGATACGCAATCTATAGTAGGAAAGTAATAGGTATTTACTATAAAATAAAAAAGCAATGGCTGAAAAAGTCATCGCTTTTTTTGTTAGGTAGTAGCAAAAACAAGTAAAGTTTTATCGTAAAAATCGTAACTTTGCGTTTTGTTTTCTTTTCTTTATAAAAAATCAATCAATATGGCATTCAAAAGGACTACTATAACTACTGCATTGCCCTATGCTAATGGGCCTGTGCATATTGGACATTTGGCTGGAGTGTATGTGCCAGCCGATATTTATGCTCGCTACCTGAGGAATAAGGGCGAGGAGGTCGTTTTTATCGGCGGTAGCGACGAACACGGAGTTCCTATTACTATCAAGGCACGACGCGAGGGGTGTTCGCCTCAGGATATAGTAGATAGGTACCATAATATCATAAAAAAGTCTTTTGAGGAGTTTGGAATAGAAATGGATGTGTATTCGCGTACGACATCTAAAACACACTATAAGATAGCCTCTGATTTTTTTAAGCGATTGTATGAAAAAGGAGAGTTTGTAGAACAGACTTCTGAGCAGTATTATGACGAGGAGGCACAGCAGTTTTTAGCAGATAGATATATTACTGGTAAATGTCCTCATTGCGGCAATGAGCGTGCCTATGGCGACCAATGTGAGAGCTGCGGTACTTCGCTGAATCCGACTGATTTGATAGAACCTAAGTCTGCTATATCTGGTTCTAAGCCTGTAATGAGAGAGACGAAGCATTGGTATTTACCTCTCAATCAGCACGAAGAGTGGCTTCGTAAATGGATACTCGAAGGGCATAAGGAGTGGAAAACGAATGTATACGGACAGTGTAAAAGTTGGCTCGATATGGGGCTTCAGCCTCGTGCCGTAAGTAGAGATTTAGATTGGGGAGTGCCTGTGCCTGTCGATGGTGCTGAAGGAAAAGTGCTTTATGTGTGGTTTGATGCTCCTATAGGATATATTTCAAACACAGTAGAACTATGCCAAGAGCAACCAGAAAAGTTTGGCTCTTGGGAGAAGTGGTGGAAAGACCCCGAAACTCGGTTAGTGCATTTTATAGGTAAAGATAATATAGTTTTTCACTGTATAGTATTTCCTGCTATGCTTAAGGCAGATGGTTCATACATACTACCAGATAATGTGCCTGCTAATGAGTTTCTAAATCTTGAGGGAGATAAAATCAGTACATCTCGCAATTGGGCAGTGTGGCTCCACGAATATCTACAAGATATGCCGGGCAAACAAGATGTATTGAGATATGTGCTTACTGCCAATGCACCAGAGACAAAAGATAATGACTTCACATGGAAAGACTTCCAAGCTCGCAATAACAGCGAACTTGTGGCTATTTATGGAAATTTTATAAATCGTACGCTGGTACTTACACAAAAATACTTTGAAGGTAAAGTGCCAGAGCGTAATGCACTGGAGGATATTGACCAAAGCGTTTTGTCGGAAATAGTTCGTATCAAAGCTGAAGTAGAGCGATTACTTGATAGTTTCCACTTCCGAGACGCACAACGAGAGGTAATGAATCTCGCTCGTGTAGGCAATAAGTATTTGGCAGATACGGAACCTTGGAAGTTAGCAAAAACAGATATGAGTCGTGTGGCTACTATCTTGAATGTATCGCTACAATTGGCTGCAAATCTAAGTATTGCGTTCGAGCCATTTTTGCCATTTTCTTCTAAACGACTTAGAGATATGCTTGGATTTGAGTCTATTGCTTGGAATGATTTTGGTAGAGTCGATTTATTGTCTGCTGGACAGGAGTTGGGCAAAATAGAGTTGCTTTTCGAGCAGATAGATGATAAAATTATTGATTTTCAGATAGATAAACTACAGAAGACAAAAGAGGCAAATGCGTTAGCCGAGGCTAAGGTAAAAAGCGCAAAGGATACTGTAGAATTTGAAAACTTTGAGAAAATGGATATTAGAGTAGGCACTGTGGTTGAGTGCAGCAAGGTGCCTAAAGCCGATAAACTTTTGCAATTTAGGATAGATGACGGAATGGGTGGGCGTACAATTATTTCTGGTATTGCTCAGCACTATCCAGAACCGGAAAAACTCGTGGGAACTCAGGTTTGCTTTATTGCAAATTTTGCTCCGAGAAAACTGCGAGGTATCGAGAGTCAAGGTATGATACTTTCGGCAGAGACCCCGCAGGGCAACTTAATCCTTTTGCAACCGACTATACAGATACCTAATGGAAGCCAAGTAGGATAATTTATAATAAGTACTATTTTACAATACACCTGTTTTTTGCTTATAAAATAGGTGTGTTTTTTTTATAAAAAATGCCTACAAAAATAGTAAAAAATGAATTTCCTTTGTTAAAGCGTGATTGGAACGGTTTTGTATGCCTTTTAGGGCAATTTTCTAACGAAATTCGTTAGATTTATGTCAAAAAAACGCTTAAAATTTACCTAAATTAAGTATTTTTTATCTCAAATAATTGTTGTACTTTTGCGAACTTATTTTTTTGTTAATTAAATTAATTGTAATCAATGAAATCTATTAAGTTATTTGTATCTTTATTATTATTATTATTATTAGGAATGGTTAGCTGTACTCCAGTAAAAACCACTACTTTCGAATCTTATATTCTTGTTTATCGCTCTATAATTGGTGAGGATATAATAAGTTTTAAACATGAGGAAAATGGTATAATTAGATTTTATATCGACGACGAAAGTAGAACCTACTCATATTTCTCAAGCAATAGTGAAAAGAAAGAAAAATATCTTGAACTGTGTAAGAAAAATAACGATATTTCCTTTAATAAAAAACTAACATATGCAGGATATCCTCATTGGGGTGGAGAGTATCTGGCAGAGTCCATAACATCGATAGAAATTATAAGCGATAATGATTTTGACGACAAACATCCAGCTGGCACTTCTCTTGCTGATATTGTAAAATTCAATGCTTATACTGCTAAACCTTTTATTGATAGCGGTTATAAAGGAGATGTTTATCAATACAATGGAGATGAAGTTAGTGTAGATGATACAAAAGTTTGGACTAAAATTAGCAAAAAAATTTCGGAACTGGAATTAGAAGACCTTATGTTACTGGAAGTGGAATTTATGAGTTTGGAGTTTATTTCAATGCCTACTTTGAAAAAAGAACATAATTTGACAGTAAAATTATCATTTGAAAATGGTCAAGAAACGATTGTAAATTGTCAGAAGACTTGGTAAGAATTCACTTTTATAAATAAAAATCCCATCTATTATTAGTTGGGATTTTTTTATTACCAATTCTCGTTTCTCAATGCTACTATCTCTGTAGCTACTACAGCAGCCGTCTCTGTACGCAGTCGGCTATTTGATAGGCTGACGGCTTGAAACCCGCTTTTGCGAGCCTCCACTATCTCTTTTTCCGAGAAATCGCCCTCAGGTCCTATCATAATGCATATCTCTCCCCCTGCTTGGCAAGAACTGAAGAGAGGCTCTTTAGGAAAATCGTAGCAGTGAGCAATGAATTTTTGTGAGTCGCTACACTCTTTTATTAGGGTTTGAATATCGGTCAGAGGATTAATTTTAGGTAAAAACGCTTTTAATGATTGTTTTGTTGCCGAAAGTATTATTTTTTCTAATCTATCGAGTTTCAAAACTTTTCGTTCGGAGAATCGACACTGTATCGGAGTTATTTCATCTACACCTATCTCTACGGCTTTTTCTACAAACCATTCGAATCGGTCGATATTTTTGGTAGGGGCCACAGCCATGTGAAGTCTATATGGGCGACCTCCGAAATTTGGTGTTTTCTCCAATATATCTACCATCGTACACCGAGGGTCGGCAACAGAGATTTCGGCCCTGTATAGTCCGCCCTTGCCGTCTATGATACATATATTGTCGCCCACTTTGCCGCGTAGTACTCCAGCACAGTGGTGCGACTCCTCTTTGGATAATATATTGCTTTTTTCTATATCAGGTGCGTAGAATATGTTCATTTCTATGATGTTGTTTGGTAGAAATTTAATTAACGCTTTTCGAGCAAAACGATATTTTCTACATGGTGAGTCTGAGGAAACATATCTACGGGTTGTACGCGAGTTACCTTATAGTCTGTATCAAAAAACTGTAGGTCGCGAGCTTGTGTCGCAGGATTGCAACTTACATACACTATCCTTTCAGGCGAAGCCTTAAGTATGGTTTTTATTACATCGTCGTGCATTCCTGCCCTTGGTGGGTCTGTGATTATAATATCTGGCGATCCATGGATATTGATAAATTCGTCGTTTAGAATATCCTTCATATCGCCAGCGAAAAAGAGTGTATTCTCTATGTTATTTATTTCAGAATTTACTTTTGCGTCCTCTATCGCCTCTGGGACATATTCTATGCCGATTACTTTTTTTGCCCCTCTTGCTACAAAGTTAGCTATTGTACCTATACCTGTATATAGGTCGTATACAAGCATTTCTGTGGAAATTTGAGCAAACTCTCTTACTTTTTTATAAAGTTCATAGGCTTGGCGAGAGTTGGTCTGGTAGAATGACTTTGCTCCTATCTTGAACTTAAGCCCCTCCATCTCCTCTACTATAAAGTCATCTCCTGCGAATACCTCTATATTTTGGTCTGTAATAGTATCGTTAGCCTTTTCATTTATTACATATAGTAGAGAGGTAATTTGAGGAAAAGTCTCTTTCAAAGCAGAAAGCAATAATGAAATTTCTTCCTCATCTCTGCGGAAAAATACTACTACTATCATTAGTCCGCCACAAGTAGTATTGCGTATCATAAGCGTACGAAGGAATCCTTCTTGTCTCCGTAGGTCGAAAAACTCTAAATCTCGCTCTAAAGCATAGTGGCGTATAAAGTTTCTTATCTGATTTGAAATGTCTGCCTGAAGATAGCAACAATTGATATCAAGTACCTTATCAAACATTCCGGGAATATGAAACCCAACTCCTCTCATATCTTGCTCCGTGTCTTGCTGGTCAAGCGAAGTAAGCCATTTCTTGTTTGAAAAAGTAAATTCGAGTTTATTTCGATAGTAATAATCCTCGTTACAGCCAAGTATGGGCTCTGTAGCAGGCAACTGTATCTTCCCAATTCTCTGTAAATTATCTATTACTTGTTGCTGTTTGTAGTGGAGTTGCCTATCGTATGGCAATATCTGCCATTTGCATCCTCCGCACACGCCGTAATGCTGGCATAGAGCCTCTCGTCTTGCTTCTGCTATCTTATGAAACTTTACGGCACGCGCCTCTGCAAAACTTTTTTTCTTTTTTACTATTTGCAAATCAACTATATCGCCTGGTACTACAAATGGCACAAATACTACCATATCATCTACCTTTGCTATGGCTTTTCCCTCCGCAGCAATATCTATTATCTCTACCGCTTCAATTAACGGAAGTGGCTTTTTTACTCTCTTTGCCATTATCTTTTGTGTAAATCTCTTTTTGATAAATTGGAAAAATCTCGCAAAGTTAGTAAAAAAAGTGTTTTTATTAACTCGTGATATAAGTTATAGATAAAAAATCACTACCTTTGCAAAAAAACTTGATACTGTGTTTCATCCTTTAGAGAAGTTTAGGTTTTGTCCATCTTGTGGTAGTGATGCGTTCATTGAGGCTAATGACAAGTCGAAACAGTGCGAAAAGTGTGGTTTTCAATACTATCTAAATGCTGTGTCGGCTGTAGCTTGTTTCGTGGTAGATGATTGTGGGCGACTTCTACTATGCAGGAGAGGTAAAGAGCCAGCGAAAGGCTCGTGGGATTTACCGGGGGGATTCGTAGATTTAGACGAGAGTGCCGAGCAGGCCTTAAGGAGAGAAATCTCAGAAGAGTTGGGCTCAGAGGTAGAGAGCATCAGTTACCTATTTTCTCTGCCAAACGAATATATATATTCTGGGTTTACAGTCAGAACCTTAGATATGTTTTTTTTAATAAGACTCGCAGACTTGAATTGTTTGAGACCTGCTGACGATGTAGATGCGATTGAGTTTTTTGAATTTGACAAAATAGATTTGGCAACTATAGGTCTGAAGTCCGTTCGCCAAGCCGTAGGTAGATTTTTGGAGGAGTACAAGGGAGGTATTATATGAATTCTATTTTGCGTTTTTTGCTTAAGTTTAAGGCACTATGGGTATTTGTATTACTCGAAATAGTGGCTCTTTATATAGTATCTACTCGTAGTGTGTTTCAGCGTAGTTTTATGGCTAAGCAAGCCGTGAATTTTTCAGCCTCTATAAATGAACAAATAAGCGATTGGACATCATATTGGGATTTAAGGGCAAGCAATGATGAATTATCACTATACAACGCAAAGTTGCAGACGGAGGTAGGAATACTTAAATCTACAATAGAAGATTTTGTCGCGGAAGGTAAACAACTTGAGTTTGTAAATAGCGATTATAATTTTATATCGGCTAAGGTCATAGACAAGTCGCTACAGGGTGTTGATAAGTATTTTATAATCAATAGAGGCAGTAGACACGGCATACGAGAT